>LXNI01000680.1_pt1 | contig 37245 bp, 30 predicted proteins | sample 809091 | NCBI WGS metagenome assembly LXNI01 (sample SAMN04870527, study PRJNA318959) | sponge metagenome | biome: 01000161; feature: marine sponge reef; material: water | host: Sarcotragus foetidus | place: Greece: Milos, Mediterranean Sea | collected 2013-05-29 | depth 5-7 m
CAACGCAATATTGCTTTGCAATCGACACCACAGGCTGCTGCATGAGGGTGGATTCACCATCCTCAAGAACTTTGCGGGGGAATGGTACTTCAGAACGGCGGAGGGCAAGGTGCTGCCGGAGGCACCGGTGTATAAACCGGTGGAATACGATTCATCACGTGATGAGATTCTGGAAGATACCAACAAGGTGAAAGAACCATGCGCACAGCCGAAGACGCCGGTGTATAAACCAGAGAGCTACGACGCATCACGTGATGGGCCAGAGGTGAAAGAACCACGGGCACTATATGCTGTTAGCTGAGCACTGCTGTGGGATTTGAGGGCCGGCCCAGGATGTACAATATCAGACCATACCACCCAACAACTCCACCGCAGGCGCCACCCGGATACCCTGTCGATTTCTATAATCCCTGCTGCCATTCAGGGAAATCTGCCACGCATTTGCGTCTGGAAATTTGTTTTTTAGATATACCAGGCTGCGATCAACATCCCGGTCGTTGAGTTTGCATTCAACCATCAGGAATGGTGTGGTCTTGTTGGTCACGATGAAATCAACCTCGCGGCGGTCGACATCACGAAAATATCTGAGTTCCCAGTCCAGACCCTCGGTGTCCTGTTTGAACTGTACCCACTTCAGTAGATGACAGGCGACCATGTTCTCAAATCGTGCGGCTTCGCTTGTGGGCAGCGACCAGTCTATGTGGTAGTGCTTGCGTTCATGCTTTACGGCTCTGATGGTCGGCGCCCCAAAAGGCATAAGGCGAAATATGGCAAAAAGTCGTTCAAGAGCATTGAGCCAGGAGGAAGCTGTTTTGTGGCTGATCTGCAAGTCTTCGCGCAGGGCGTTGATGGATAGCGGAGAACCAACCAGGTCGGGCAGGCGCAGCATCAGGAGTTCGAGTTGACCAAGGTCCTGAATTCGCTCAAGTGTCGCCACTTCTTCCCGGATAAGCAATGTACGGTATTCACGCGACCAGCGACGTGCTTCCAATTCACTGCCGCTTAAACAGGGTTCCGGAAAACCACTGAGATTGATCAGGTCTGCGAGTTCACTCTGTGACTCAAGACCAAGTTCTGCAACAGAGAATGGATGTAAACGCAGCAGGTGGTAACGACCCTGAAGCGAATCGCCACTGTAGCGATACAGATCCAGGCGGCCACTCCCGGTGACCAAAATCTGCTGACCTGCCGGCTTGGAGTCATACAATCCTTTGAGATAGTTGCACCAGTGTCGATACTTATGAATCTCATCGAATATCCACAGATTAGAGGTTGGCAATTCTCCTTTCAGGATGTGTTCGCGGTGGATGGCAACATCCCAGTTAAGATATCCGCGTTCAGCGCCGGACAGCGTCTGGCTGAGGGTGGTCTTTCCCACCTGCCGTGGACCGGAGATGAACACCATCTTTTTACTGAGGTCATGCTGGACCTGCTCAGTAAGATATCGTTCAATTGGCGACATGAGGAAAGTTTACTTGAATTTTCACCCACAGTCAAAAATACAAGCGTGTAGTTTTAACTTGGGGTGAAATTACAGCTATATTCAGGTTCAGTTATTGTCTGTATTCCAGGTTCACTGACAAATGACAGTTCCACACCCAGGTTATCCGTTTCTGGTCACCACGGAAAATCAAAACTCAACCGGATATAGGTAAATCGTCCGACAAGCCCGAAGGGTGTGTTCGTTGGGTAGCGGATTCCCCAGAGTATATTCGAGAGGTGTGTCTTAGGCAGGGCGGTGGGCAATTTGTTGGTGATATTGTTGACCCCCAATGTCCCGCGCATGACGCCTGCCGTAAACCAGGTTTCAAGGTCCAGAGTGGTGGCGGCGCTGATTTTAACCATTCCGGTGTCTAAAGGATGCTGGGTTGTAGCGCCATAGTAGTTTGCCCGCAGGAGCGCGCCGTAGGAGTTGTGATCCCAATCGGCAGTCATGTTAGCCTGACGGCGGGGTTGGCCGTGTTGCAGAAGATCCGCGGTCCAACCACCGAAATAGTCGGAAGAACTCAAACCGCCGGGTGCACCGGCGGGCAATTTGCTGTTGGTGATTTCGGTCTTGTTGACGCTGAAATTACCAGTCAGCCAAAGTTGCCCACCGGCGATCGGCGTTCCCCACCGTAAGGAAAGATCAGCGCCCCGGGTTTCGGTGTCGACGCCATTGAAGAAAAAAGCAACCTGCGCCACACGTTCCGCATCACAGGCAGCCACCCCTGCACAACCGATGCCCTGGGAACGAACCACACGGTCTTCAATGTCCGTGCGGTAGGCATCAAGGGATAGATCAAAGTTGACAGTCGACATAACGACACCGGCGCTGAAATTGCCGGAGGTTTCGTGCTCAAGTGAATTTACACCGAAAAACCGGGCGATGGGATGGCCTTCGTTAGCCGCGAAAATAGTCGTCAAACCGGTCTCGCTGCCGATGAAGAGGATGGAATTAAAGCGCCGTTGGGAGAGGCTTGGTGCGCGAAAGCCCGTTGACATTGAACCGCGCAGGGCAAGTAAACTGGAAACCTGCAACCGCGCCGCCAGCATGCCGGTGGTCTGGGTACCGGCGTCGCTGTAGTTTTCGGTGCGCAGTGCTGAACTGATAGTGAAGGCATCCATTGGCTGAAGCTCCAACTCCAGGTAGGCAGCCTGACTGTCTCTGATGTCATCACTCAAGCGTGCATTCCGGGGGCTGTAGCCGGGATAACCCTGGAAACCACAGGCGGCTACAGTGCCATCAAGCGGTGTGCCATCGGGTCCGACGGCGAATGCACCATATTCTACGGAGTGGGGTAGCCCGCATGACCACGAAGCCTCATCGCCGGCGTTCTGCCGGTAACTTTCGTTGCGATATTCAATGCCGGCGGCCAATGCGGTCAGCACGCTGTCTTCGAATGTTCGGCGTACATCAAAATTGAGTGTGATCTGATTGAATTCTACGCTGCCGCTGTTACCGGAGGTTGGTCCTGAACTGGCCACTATCTGTGCCACGCTCGCATTCGGATTATGATGCAGGAAGTTGGCGCCGATGGACGCATTGATGCTGTTCGAGACGTCAAAGCCGAATTCGTTATGACCGTATGCAGCACTCAGGTCATAATCCCAGTCAGATATGGAGTCGCGCCAGCCGACGACGACCGAAACATCGTCAATCCGCGACTCCTCGTAAGGAAGGAAACCGTTGGGATATACCGGGTGAGAGTTACGCTCGTGGAAATTGATGAAATTGGGGACTACGAAGTTCCAGGTGTCGTCACCGGAATCGAGACCCTCCCAATAATTGTACCGGAACCGGTAAGCACCGCTGGAACGCCCTTCGCGGTGGGAAAGCCCGCCAAATGCATAGAGTTCCGCCGTATCGCTAACGGAATATCCTGCGTTAAGGAAAAAGGATGAACCGTTGTGAGCCGGTGAACTGTCGGTAATGAGTTCATCCTGGAAATTGGGGTCCAGACCACCATTGCCGCCGTTGCGAAGCAGGGCATCCACATCATACCATTCGCCGGTGACATTCAGGAAACCGTCGCTACCAAGGGAATACCCGCCATTGTATGTCGCGCCCAGGCGCGATCCATCTGCGTTCCCCGTACCGCCATGAAAGGTGAATTCACCGCCATCAGTGCTCTCCTGCAACACCAGGTTGATGACACCGGCGATGGCGTCTGAACCGTATTGAGCGGCAGCGCCATCACGCAGGACTTCTACACGAGACAATGCCGCTGTAGGGATGGCGCGAAGATCCGTGCCACCGGTCCCGTAGCCGATATTCCCGTCGAGAACGCGTAGCCACGCCATGTTGTGACGTCGTTTGCCATTGACAAGCACCAGGGTCTGGTCCGGGCTCAGACCGCGAAGTGTCGCCGGGTTGAACAGGGCGCCGTCACCGACGGAAGTGCGCGAGTAGTTGAATGATGGCGCCAACTTGCTCAGGGAAACATTCAAATCGATTTCACCGGTGCGTTCGAGGTCTAATCCCTGGAGTATGTCGACAGCCACGGGCAATTCATTGGCCTGGCTCTCGATTCGAGCCCGGCTGCCGATCACAACCACTTCTTCGATCCATCGCGGATTTGACTGAGTCGTAGTTTCCGTATCCTGCGCGAATGCAAAGGCAGTAACGAAGCTAAAAAGGAAAAGTATGTACCGTACTGTAAGAATGTAACATACACGTTTCATGATCGTTCCTTGCATCGATGATAATACATACTTTAAACCCCGAAACTATTGCAATCAAACATGACGAAGAAAATCAAAGTAAGCCGGCCCGACCTGTCTGCTCCGCGACAGCGGCAGGACGAGTTTTTGGCATGCTGAAGGCTCCTTTCGTGCAATTCTGGCGTCAAGGTTTTATGCTAAAGATTGACAGATCATTTAACAGGAAAAATTTATGAGCGATGTATTATTCAACCTTGAAAACAAGGTTCTGACGATCACATTCAACCGGCCGGAAAAGCTGAATGCCATCGGGAAAACGGTAACGCCTGTTGCCATTGAACGTATCAGGGAAGCAGTGACAGATCCTGCCGTTGGCGCTATTGTCCTCACTGGTGCAGGTCGGGCATTCTGCGCAGGCGGAGATGTTTCCCAAATGGGGAGTAAAGATGCCGGGACCGAAAGTCCCCAGGAGTCCTTTGAAGATAAAATTCAGAATCAAAGGGAATCTCATGCACTGCCTTTCCTGTTACACGACATCCCCAAGGTGACGATCGCTGCGGTAAATGGCCACGCAATGGGTGCAGGGCTTGGTATTGCAGCCTCATGCGATTTGAGACTGTCTTCAGAAAAAGGCAAGTTCGGCACCGCCTTTGCCAATGTCGGGTTTGGGGGTGATTTTGGAACAACCTGGCAACTCACACGTCTGCTGGGTGAATCAAAGGCGAAGGAATTGTTTTTTCTTCCCGATATTATTGATGCCCAGGAGGCACTGCGAATTGGACTCGTTAATCGGGTTTTACCGGAAGAGAACTTCATGGGACAGGTGAAGGAAATCGCTGAGCGTCTTGCCAATGGGCCATTGGTCAGTTACCGGTGGATGAAGGAGAACATCAATTTGTCATCGCTCGTAGACTTCCAGACGATGCTGGATAAAGAAGCCGTGTCACATCTCCGATGTGGCCAGACGGAAGATCACAAAGAGGGTGTAGCGGCATTTATGCAGAAGCGGCAGGCTAATTTTAAAGGACGCTGAGTAACCTGGACAATGACATAGTCTGGCATCTACCTGATCCGATGCTTCAACCGGATTGCAGGTTCACAAACTCATGATAGGGGCTATCGTCTCTGGCCATCAACTCATCGTGACTGCCCACATCTTTGATCTCACCGTTTTCAATGAAAACGATCCGGTCAGCTGTTCTTATTGTTGACAGACGATGGGCGATGACAATGACCAGACGATCAGTTGCTGCTTCCTTCAGCGAAGCAACCAGCATGTTTTCCGTGTGCGGGTCGAGTGCGGCTGTTGGTTCATCCAGGATGAGAATTCTGGAGTCCCGGATCAGACCTCTGGCGATGGATAAACGCTGTTGCTGGCCTACTGACAGCGTGTTGCCGGCCCCACCGAGTCTGGTGTCGATGCCATCCGGCAGGTCGTCGATGAATTCCATGCAGTTTGCCGTCGTTAGCGCCTGTCGGATATGTTCTTCAGTGGCATCCGGATTAGCCAATAACAGGTTTTCCCGGATTGTCTCAGACAGCAGGATATGTTCCTGGAAAACGTAGGTCACCTGCCGTCGAAGTGAATCAATATCAATATCCATGACATCGTGATCATCAATCAGAACACGGCCGGATTCAGGTGTCAGCAAGGAGGGAATCAGGTAGGCGAGCGAGGTCTTGCCCGCCCCTGTCGGACCCACCAGGGCGACCAGTTCGCCCATGGGTAACTCCAGATTGAGGTTACGCAATGCCTGCTGTCCATCGGGATAGCTGAAGCTCACATCTTCAATTCGGACTCCTTTTTGGATGTTGTCAAGTTTTATACTGCCGACACGATCTTCTTCCGATTCATAATCCAGAAAAAAGAAGACTCGCCGCACTGCTGCAATCACCTCCTGCAATTTAATCCACCAGGCTCCGAAGAATGCCGCTGGCGCAGCAATACCCCAAAAAACACCTAACAGGACGGCAAAATCCCCCGGTGACATAACGCCTTCTATCACTCTGTTGGTGATTAGAATTGTGACGTAGATAGCGGCCAGGGCAAATGCACTGCCGACAATGGAACTGGTCACTATGATAACTGCCATGGCATAGCGTTCCCGCAGGAATGTCTGTGCACTTCTGTCCGCAAATCGTTTTTGTTCCTGTTTTGCCGCACCAAGGCTTTGCACCGCGCTCACATTACTCATGGATTCTTCCATGGCATTGGTGGTGGCTGACCCTGCTGCGCGCTTGTTCTGGTTGGTGCGCCTCAGGGCGCCGGAAAATGGAAACGTACAAAAAAATGCAACCGGTACACACGCCCAGGCGATCCATATCAGTTCTGGTGATACCTCACCGAACGAATACTGCAGGATGTAGAGGTTGAGAAATGCACCCAGCAGCATGAAGAATGGTAAAAATGTCAATCGATAGGCAAGGTCCGGTGCGGATGGTGCATCGTACAGTACGCGGAATATTGAATCACCAATACGCTGGTCTTCCAGCACTGTCATCGGCATCCGGGTCAGCCGGTCGAACAGTCGGGAGCGTAAACGATTAGCCAGCGTCTGGGTCAGGCGCACATGGACCATAAACTCTACGATACCCCAGATACCATTACCGCTACTGCCACCCGCACTGACGGCATTCTCGGCCTGGGTAGCGGCATCACGACCGTTCAGTAATCCTGCTTTGATACCACCAGCGCGGCTGCCTATTGTTACCAGCATCAGGAAATAAATGATAGTTATGGTCAGCATGATACCGATGGGGTCCCGACCCTCCACCAGAGACAGTATCGGATTCATGAAAGGGGGGAATACAACCTCCGAGTCATACAGGGGCCTCTGCAGAATGGCGCCATCGACTACAATTTTGGCCATCCACGGCAGCAACAAAGCTGGAAACACAAGCCCTGCCTGAAGCAGGAATTTGGCACAAAACAGAACCCTGGCTTCTGAGATCAACTTGAGGCAACGCCCTATCAGGATCATTGCGTCACTGGTTTTAATATCGGGTTGAGTGTCGACCCGGTCATCGAACTGATTCTTGCCCAGGATCTCGCCAAGCAGCGAATTATTCTCTTTTGCAGTCAATTCACTCATCGTTGTTCACCTCTGTACCGACCAATTCGGCTTCAACGAAGGCTCGATAGCGTCCGTCCTCCTTTGCCATCAGGTCGTGGTGTTGTCCCAGTTCGACAATTCGACCGTCTTCCAGGAGTGCAATCTGATCCGCATTCATGATGGTGGACAGGCGGTGAGTAATCAGGAGGACTACCTTTCCCCTGGCCCACTTGGACAGATTTGCCAATACCTGTTGTTCAGTTCGAGCATCCAGTGACGCTGTCGGTTCATCAAGAATCAGGATCGGTGTATCCCGAACAATAGCGCGTGCGATGGACAATCGTTGCCGCTGTCCCGCCGACAGTTTACCCCCGCGCTCTCCGAGTTCCGTGTCATAGCCTTTTGGCATTTCGAGAATAAAGTCATCGGCACAGGCTACCCTGGCGGCTTCCTCGATAGCTGAGCGATTCGCGTCCGGTTTGCCGAATTTGATATTGTTGGCAACGGTATCCGCAAACAGCACATTTTTCTGCAGGGCGATAGCGGTGTTGACCCTTATATCGTCAATTGCCATGGCACGCAGATCGACATCATTGACTTTCACCACGCCGGCTAACGGATCATAAAGCCGAAGCAGTAGTGACATCAGTGTAGACTTTCCTGAGCCGGTGGCGCCGACAACCGCCGTCACCGTACCGGCTCTGGCTTCAAGATCGATGCCCTTCAGGACTCCCTTGCCGACATCGTAGTCAAATTCGACGCCTTCCCAGGTCACCCGCTCTATCGGTAGCGGAAAGCTTACCGGGTCATCCGGATCATTCACTTCCGGTTCCAGGTCCAGAAGATAGAACGCGCGTTCCAGGGCAATAAACAGGTCCTGCATCCGCATCCATATCCCCAGCAGACCATTTGCGCTACCCTGGAGACCCTTGATACGGCCCGAGGCAATCTGCAATGCGCCGTAATTCCAGATGACGAAACCGATCAGTGAAGCCACCATGGCGCCCAGAAAGGTTTCCCGATTCTCAATGACCCATTTGACCATGATGTACTCGGACAGAATAAACAGGCTACCACCCAGCATCGCAACAATGGTAGTCAACAACACCATATCCAGACGCAAAAAGTAGGCTGCGTTCAGGGCTCGTGTTGAATCAGTACTGAAGCGATTAAATACCAGGCTTTCGGCACGATTCGCTTTGACCACCTTGATTGCGGCAAAGACTTCCTGGGCACGTGATGTCAGATCACTGTTGGCCATCCTGTTGGTCAGTGAGCGGCGGCGAATCCTTGGTGTGGAGACTACCATCACCCAGCCGATGGGTACCCCGACAACTATGACCATCAGGGTAAACCAGGGGTCGAATGCGGTGACAAACACCAGTCCGATGACGATATAATATAGCGTCATCAACGGACTGATGATACCGCTCTGCAGCAGGTTGATGATCATCGCACTATCCTGGTACACCCGGAAAATGGCATCCCCCACGCGGGCATTGTTATGATATTTAAGTGACAGGTTCTCCGCACGCTCAACCATCGCCACCCGCAGGTTCTGGTTGATGCTCTGCCAGACCCAGGTGGAGTAATACCACATCAACATGCCAATAATACTGCCGAAGAAGCCTCCGAAAATACCCCAGAGGATCAGGCGATTGCGTACCACCCTTCGCTGTTCCGGTGTCAGTTCGGGTTCGATATCATCAAGATCCGTAGAATCCTTTTTACCCTTACCCGCGAATACGATGCCCTTGGATTTCGTACCCTTGCTTGTGCTTTTTTTTCTGACCCCCTTGCCCAGCTTCTCCGGATCGGTGGTCACATACTCATCACCAACAAAAAGGACAATCGCCTGGATGGGCTGCAGTTTTTCGCCGACCAGTACTTTATTGGTAAAGAGATCGGTGCCGACCAAACCAGTCAACATCGCGAGCAGCCCACCGGAAAAATAAAATGCCAGCAGTACCAGAAGATGCGGCAGCATCGGCTTCATATAGGGCCAGGTTCGCAATGCCAGCCTGAACATCTTCCGGAAACTCATCTGAGGTAACTCGACGGCATTATCAATGGAGTATCCGTCGAGTAGTTTCAGTTCACTCATTTTCAGTGATCCCGTGTATCTCGCAGTGCCGGCAGTACTGACTGCGCGAGCAGTCGTTCATTCTCTTCCACATACTCTCCCGGACAGGCAGAGTTCAGGATAATGGTTCTCGCACCGGCATCGATGTATGCACGCAGTCGGGCGATGCAGTTATCGGGGTTCCCCGCGATAGCGTACTTGCCAACAAGACTGGAGAAGTCCTGGTTGTACTGCAGGGACAATCGATCAGTCGCCATTTTAATACCCGTCGCACGGTTCTCATGAACTGCAAAGAAAATATACAGCCCCGGCTTGACGGCAGCGGACCTGTCTACGTCACTGCTGTAAGTTGTGATAGTTGCCAGGCTTTCCCTGAGCCTCTCGGGCGTGTACATATAGGGCAACCAGCCATCACCATGAAGGGCGCAGCGGCGCATTGCCGCCTCGCTGCGTCCGGATATCCATATTGGTGGTAGTGGGGATGGTTTTGGCGCCAGGGTAACGCCTGACAGGGTGTTGAATCGGCCATTGAAACTGATGTTGTTTTCTGTCCACAGACGCTTCATGAGACCAAGTGCTTCGTTGGTACGTGCACCGCGTTCATTCACCGGAACACCGCATGCCTCAAATTCCCTGGCATACTCTCCACCGACACCAACACCCAGGTTGAAACGACCGCCAGAAATCGAATCCAGCGTAGCGACCTGTTTCGCAAGCAGCGCTGCAGGATAAAGTGGTACCAGTGTGATGGCGCTCATCAACTTGATTGAAGTAGTCGCGCCCGCGGCAGCTGCCAGTTGAATCAGCCCGTTACCCACTGGACCATAGAAGAATACATGTTCACCCGTAGACACAAACTGATAGCCCAGATCCTCCGCTGCTTTTGCATCAGGAGCGATGTGTTCCATACGCCTGAGACCGATACCGAATTCAACTGAATCATTCATTCCATTACCTTCAATAATTACCTGCCGGGTATTCCGCGATTTTGGGCAACGATACATGGGGTCAGAGTCAAGTGCCAGAGTGAATGCTCAAACATTCCGGCACTTGACTCTGATCCCACAGGTCCTATAGTTTTTCTACTTGCATAGAGGGACAGGTACTTAATCGTTCAAGGAGAAATTTATTTTGAATGGATGAGGGACAGGCACATAATTATTCAAGGAGAAATTTATTTTGAAAACAGAAAGCTCAGCAACAGTATTTAACGTATCCAGTTCAAGCCGTTCAAAGAAGTTTTATCTGGAGGTTTTAGGATTCGAAGTTGTTTTCGAGTTTGGCAATTATGTCGGTGTAAAATACGGTGACGTATACATACATTTGAATGAAGCTGATCCTGGCGACAGGAAAATTGGCTCCGGTTCGATCTATATATTCTGTGATGAAGTCGAAAATTACTACCACGATATTGTGTCCCGAGGCTCGGAAACCACAGGTGAACCTGTCAAAAGGCCCTATGACATGTTCGATTTTCAAGCCGTCGACCCGGATGGCAATATTCTATGTTTTGGCTGTCCCGTGTCGGAGTAGTGTGGTCAGCGGACGGTTCCACGGTTGCGTAACCAGTTAACTACCAGCAGCAACAGCATCGCAAAAACGATCATGAAAGTGGCAACCGCCAGAATCTCCGGGCTGATCTGTTCACGGATACCGGCCCACATTTGTCGTGGAATAGTACGCTGGTCCAAACCACCCATAAACAGAACGGTCACGACTTCTTCGAATGAAGTAGCGAACGCGAACAGGGCGCCGGAAATTACTCCCGGGGCTATCAATGGCAATTGCACGCGACGAAACACTACCAGCGGTCCTGCCCCAAGACTGGCTGCGGCCCGGGCAAGGTTTTGATCAAAGGTGGATAGTGTCGCCGTTACGGTAATGACCACAAAGGGTGTACCCAATGCTGCATGAGCCAGTATCAAGCCAAGATGTGTTTGTGTCAGCCCCAGTTTTGAGTAGAAGAAAGTCATGCCCGCAGCCGAAATGATAATCGGCGTGACCATGGGTGAAATCAGCAGACCCATGATCAGCCCACGTGCCGGCAGAGCGGGGTTCGCCAGCCCCAATGCGGCTAAAGTACCCAGCGAAGTGGCGATGAGCGTGGCCGCCGAACCGATCAACAGGCTGTTGGTTAACGCACGCAACCACCTGTCATCGCCGGTCACATTCTGATACCAGCGCAGAGACCATGCATCCGGGTCGAGACGCAGCATTCCTTCGGTAAATGTGAAATAGGGTTCGGCATTAAAGCTGAGCGGAATCACTACCAGTACGGGGGCGACCAAGAAGATAAATACCAGTACACAGAATGCGACATGACTGCCGCGTATCAGGCGGTCACTCAATGGACGTTGGGAAAGATGCAGTGCCATTATCCGAGTCGCATCCGTTCAACGCCAACCAAACGACTGTATACGATATAGAGTACGGCCACGCACACCAGCAATATGGCACTCAGCGCCGCGGCAAGCCCCCAGTTGAGGGATTGTTGCATGTGATAGGCAATAAGGTTGGAAATAAGTTGTCCGGTTCGCCCTCCGACAAGTGCGGGAGTGATGTAATACCCGATAGAGAGTATGAAAACCAGCAGGGAACCCGCCGCAACTCCAGGCAACGACTGCGGCCAGTAAACCCTCAGGAATGCCTGAAGCGGAGATGCACCAAGCGATTCAGCAGCCTGTAAGTGCAGGGGCGGGATGGTGCTCATGACCGAATAAAGAGGCAGTATCATGAACGGCAACAATACATGGACCATGGCAACTATGGTGCCGGTCATGTTATAGATCATCGCGATACGACCATCATCACTGATCAGACCGACGTTAGTCAGCAGGTCATTGATGACACCATGGGTCTGCAATAGCACAATCCAGGAAGTAGTACGGACTAAAAGCGATGTCCAGAACGGCACCAGTACCAGCATCAGGAACAGAGTGCTGCGGTGTGGTGGCGCATTCGCAATCAGATAGGCAACCGGATACCCCAGCAGCAGACAGATCATGGTAATGAAGACACTGACGACCAGAGTTCGCCACAGCAGTACCAGGTAGATTCGGCGCTCTGGTGGCTGCGCCACTATTGTGCCTGTTTCATCCCTGTCCAGATCCAGCGCATTCAGATAATGCCTGAAGGTAAACCGCTCGCCGGCGCGGCGAATGGCCTGCCAGGACGCAGGTTCGCTCCAGTCCTGGTTGGCATCGATCATAGCTGCTTTCCAATAGTCTTCCGGAAGATGAGTACCGTCATCCTGCTGGATTAAAATTTGTTCGTTGTCTCCGGGGAGTTGTTGCGTTATTGCGTGCAAGTCCGACTCTGGCAGCCGGTTCAGCTTGCGGAAGGTCCCAACGATAGTGCTCCGCATGCCACTTTCCAGACGGTTAATACGGGTTGCCACGGCACCCAGAGAACGATCCCGATGCAAGGCCAGACCTTCCATGGCCAGAGATTGAAACAATTCCTCATCCGGGGTCGACTGACCATCCCACTCCTGCAGAAGCGCCAGAGTTTGTGGCAAGGCATCTGCCACCAGTGGTTCATGAATACTGCGGGTAAACATCGCGACCAGCGGCGCGACGAAAGTTACGCCAAGGAATGCAATCAGCGGTAGTGTGAGACCCAGCCCCCGCAGTCGATGACTGGTCAACGCACTAACCAGGCACTAAACCGCTCATTCATCTCGTCGGCGTTATCACTCCACCATTCCCAGTCCTCGCGTACTGCACGCTGCATATTGTTCGGGTATGTTGGCATGTGTGGACGCATGTCAACACCCGTCTCGAGGTGAGTGTTAATCAACTCCAGAGCAGAGTGGCGGATGGGGCTGTAGGAGATGTAACGCGATACTGCCGCCATGTACTCTATCTGCGATGCAAACAGGACAAACCGTCTGGCAATTTCAAGGTTAGGCGTGCCGGCGACGATAGCGATGACTCCACTGGCCAGTAACTGCCCATCCCAGACGATCGTGAAAGGCTGATTCTCCAACACCTGCGCGTTGAAAATCCTTCCATTGTAGGCAGTACTCATCACCACCTCCCGGTCGGCCAGCATTTGTGGTGGCTGCGCGCCCGCTTCCCACCAGACTATCTGATCCTTGATGGTATCGAGTTTACGAAAGGCGCGACTGATACCTTCCGGAGTATCCAGAACCGCATAGATTGAATCCGCCGGCACACCATCTGCCAACAGCGCAAATTCCAGGTTTGCAGCCGGGCTGCGGCGCATACCGCGACGTCCGGGAAATTTATCGGTATCAAAAAAATCCTCAATGGTGGCAGGACTGTTATCCGGGAAACTAATCTGATTGTAGGCATAGATGGTCGAATAGACTAATCCGCCAGCACCGCAATCGCTGCGAGACGCCTCAAAGTAGTCATCCCTGGCAGGGGTGCCATCAGGGGCAGGTGGCAGGTCATCTATGTCGATGAGTTCGAGCAGACCCTCGTCACAACCTCTTACCGCATCGGGAATTTCCAGGTCAATGACATCCCAGTAGACATTACCGGTTTCCACCTGGGCACGAACTTCCGCAAGACCACCATTGTAATCTTCAATACGAACTTCGATTCCAGTGTGCGCGGTAAAGGGTTCAAAGTAAGCCTTCTGGGCAGCTTTGGCGTATGAACCACCCCAGGTAACCACAGTCAATGATTCATCAGCGCCAGCCATTCCAGGGATCGCCATCAGGGTCCCTGCCGTCAACAGTGTTATTAATAGCCGTGGCGTCCACCAATGGCCTGAATAAGTAGTCATTACATGTATCCTCCTGGATAGAAATAGAAAGTTTTTAAACCTCCATTTGAGATTGCTGTTCGTCCGGCAATGCGCGACAATCGGTCGCGGTCCATCCGACGCGAACACGGTCTCCCTGCAACATGGCGCCCTGACCAACAACGTTGGGTATCTTGGCAAAAAAGTCCGGATTGCCGCAGACAGTCAGACGCAACTCCAGATGATCGCCGAGAAACACGATGTCTTCTATATCGGCATCCAACTGGTTGACGTACTCCTCTCCGGGTGAAAAAGCGACTCGTTCCGGACGGATGGCAAGTACTACCGGGTTTCCCGGAGCGATCGGCTCCACCAAAAAAGCCCTGATCAACCCGCCATCAGTTGCTACCACACAGTAGTCTCCATCAACGGATTTGATATGACCCCGCAACAGGTTATTGTCACCGATAAACCGGGCCACGAATTCACGATTCGGCTCCTCATAAAGCGTTTCCGGTGCGGCGACCTGTTCAACCTGGCCGCGGTGAAAAACCGCTACCCGGTCTGACAGCACCATCGCCTCCTGCTGATCGTGGGTAACATACACGACGGTGACACCAAGACTGCGTTGAATACGGCGAATCTCATACTGCATACTCTCGCGCAAACGTCTGTCCAGAGCCCCAAGGGGTTCATCCATCAGAACCAGACCTGGTTCGAACACCAACGCACGGGCAATCGCTACACGCTGTTGCTGACCACCGGACAGCTCACCTGGCCGCCGGTCTTCAAAGCCTTCAAGGCGCACTATCTGAAGCGCTCTATGGATTCGTTCTGCACGCTCGGTTCCCGCAATACCACGGACTTCCAGGGGAAACCCGAGGTTGGCGCCGACAGTCATGTGGGGGAACAGCGCATAGTTCTGAAACACAAAACCAATGTCCCTGTGGCGGGGTGGCAGATTATGCACGGACTGTCCTGCAATGCGGATCTCACCAGAGGTCGGTGTCTCAAATCCGGCCAGCATCATCAGGCAGGTGGTCTTGCCGGACCCGGAGGGACCAAGCAGCGTCAGGAACTCACCACGCTGCACACTGAGGTCAAGGTTCTGTACCACCATGGTATGACCATCATAGGTCTTGGCGACATTCAAAAACTCGATTTGTGTCTCTGCAACTTCAGTCACTGTTTTCCAATATTCGCATAAGAATTGCGACAGTGTGCATGAAAGTAACCGACATATTCAAAAGAGTAAAGGACGGCACACATTGTGGTTGTTCTCATTTCAATTTTTCTCCCGATTTCAGGTGAATTATTTGAAAAAATTTCACCCACGGATAATTTTGCCAGACAAATGATATGTCGTAAGATATTGATAATGGCGTTTTTCTCAGTACTGCTGGCATTTGAGCTTAACAAATATATAAAAGGATCCTGATCATCATTGAAGGTATAGGATAAGTCCCTGGGAACGATGTTTTATTTTGTTTGCCGGGAAAATTTTATAAATTTAAACATTCCATTCCCGAATTTCGTGAGGTGACATTTAGTGCCTGGTAATAGACTGATATTTGCACTATCCACTGTTTTCTTTGGAAGTTGTGTCCTGGCTGCTCCACAGGAACCCGGTCAATCCAGGCAAAAGGACGCAACAGACTCGGCGGAATCGTATATGGAAGAAGTGGTTGTTGTTGGCACTCGCAGGCGCGAGCGTTCCATAGGCAGTTTGCCGGTACCGGTGGATGTGCTCAGTGCGGAAAAAATGAAATCTCGAAGCGGCGGCGACATCCTTGAAGTTCTAACCTCCCAGGTGCCTTCTTATAACGTTGCCAGGAACCGATCAGCGATGCCGGGACTATGATTCGCCCGGCTAATCTACGCGGTCTGCCTGCGGACAGCACTTTGATACTGGTTAATGGAAAACGCCGCCATCGAGGGGCCGTTATTGGAGAGTTTGTCTCAGGCATCAACAAGGGTGCTCAAGGCGTGGATATCGCACCCATTGCCGGAATAGCCATCAAGCGGCTTGAAGTACTGCGTGATGGTTCCACCGCCCAGTATGGTTCTGATGCAATCGCGGGAGTCCTGAATTTCATTCTGGAGGATAATCCGGAAGCGCGGCGCATGGAAATACAGTACGGTTCCACCTATGAGGGAGACGGCGATCAGATCATCGTTTCCGGCACTTTTGGTACGCATCTTGGCAACGATGGGTTCGCCACTGTTTCCATCCAGGCCAGGGACAGTGAACCGACCAGTCGCGGTTCACAGGATCCGCAAGCGGATCGACTCATCGCCCTCGGATATGAATCTGTACCGGACCCAGCGGTGATCTGGGGGTCTCCTAAAGTGGATGATGACTTCAGTATTCTGTTTAATTCCGCGACCCAATTCGGTGCCGGCGAGTTGTATGGATTCGGTAACCATGCTGAACGCAACTATGATGGATCATTTTATTATCGAAATCCCAATACCCGCAGTGGTGTATTCGCCGACGGCGCCGGCTATCTGCTGGTGGCTGACCTGACGCCTGATGACGGCAATGACTGCGGTTCAGTGCCAGTTATTGATGGACTTGCGGTTCCTTCAGATCTGGATGCTGTCATTGAAGATCCGGGTTGCTTCGTTTTTAACGAGATGTTCCCCGGTGGTTTCACACCCCGGTTTGGAGGTGAAGTCATGGACGCGTCTATCACTGTAGGCTGGCGTGGTGGTTCTACAGATGGTCTGTTTTATGACTTCAGCGTATCGTCTGGACAAAATAGGGCGATCTACCGGATACGTAATACGGTGAATGCTTCCTATGGCCCCAATACGCCTACGGCATTCAATCTGGGATCGCAAACTCAGTCCGAGCGTATGGTCAATGCTGATTTCACGGTTCCTTTTGAAATCGGCACAGCATCACCTCTGAATATCGCTTTTGGTGGTCAATACCATTGGGAAACCTTCACGATGATTGCCGGCGACATCGAATCATGGGCTCCAGGTGGGTTTGAATCCCAGGGTTTTTCCGTTGGATCCAACGGCTTTCAAGGGTTCAGTGATGATGTTGCCGGCAAGTTCAAACGAGATAGCTATGCTGGCTATCTTGACTTTGAAGCCGATGTGACTGCGCATTGGCTGGTGTCCGCGACGGCCAGAAGGGAACACTTCAGTGATTTTGGTTCAACCCTTGACGGCAAATTGGCCACCCGCTTTGAGGTGACACCGGATTTTGCCTTGCGTGCCTCTGTAAGTTCCGGATTCCGGGCGCCATCTATTGGCCAGAGCAGCCTGCGCCGTGCGGCCACTGTATTTCAGGATGGTCAATTAACTGAGTCACTGACACTGCCAGCTACAGATCCGATTGCGATGCTTAAAGGTGGTCGGCAGTTGCAGCCGGAAGAATCGTTCAACTGGAGCCTGGGGACGGTATTCTCATTTGGTCCGGTGGATATGACTCTTGACTGGTTCCACATCACCGTGGATGATCGCATAGCGCTTACCCAACAGCGGCTTAGCGACGAGGATCAGACAGTTCTGCTGACGCGAAATATTGTCGGGGCAGAAACCGTCCGGGCAGTGTCTTTTTTTGTTAATGACATTGATACTCGAACGAAAGGTCTGGACTTTGTGGCCGAAACCGGTTTCGACTGGGCTGGCGGTCAGGCCAATCTTACTCTGGCTTGTAATGTCACGGATACGAGTGTTACCAGTCCGGGCCTGACACTTTCCAATGCTGGTGCGAAGGAACTTGCGGACAGCTTGCCGAACGTACGGGCAATTTTGACCTTGGATTATGCCAGAGGCTCCTGGAGTGGACTGGCCCGGCTGAACTATTACAGTGAAGTCTATGAACATCTTTTCAATGACGAGACGCTGGATGTCACCACGGGTGCTTTGGCGGTTCTGGACATTGAACTCACCCGCAGGTTATCTGAAAACTTCACAGCATCCGCAGGTGTTGGCAATCTGTTCGACAAGCAGCCTGACAGGCACCGGTTTTCCGGTCTGTCAGGCTTTGCAGGCGCCGACTTCCCACTCAACCATCCCATCGGATTTAACGGTGCAGCATGGTACTTGCGACTGAATCTGGACCCCGATTCCTAGTGAACAACAGTCATCTCACGTATCAGCGCATCGGCGCCATCAAGCATCTCCATGACCCAAAGCATATAGCGTGTGTCGACATGGATGGTGCGTGTAACGCGGGGGTCGAAGTCCCAATCCGAGTTCACGCTTTCCAGGGTTCCGTCGAATAACAGGCCCACCAGTTCACCTTTGTCGTTGAGCGTTGCTGATCCTGAGTTGCCGCCGGTGGAATCGAGATCAGACAGAAAATTCACCGGTACCGAACCGATTGATTCCAGTTTGTAACCGCCGTAGTTGCCCGCACGTATCAGTTCAAGCTGTGTCGTGGGGGCGTTGAACGGCGCATCGCCCGTATCCTTCTGCAGGATGCCTTCAAGGCGTGTAAAGGGTTCGTAGATCAATCCGTCCATAGGCGACCCTCCCATGACTGTTCCATAGGTGATGCGCAGTGTGGAGTTGGCATCGGGATAAGCACTGTGCCCGGTGGCTGCCTGCCAATTGATAATTGCCTGCATATATTGTGGGCGCAGCAGATTGGCGAGTCCAGCGCGGGTTTTTTGTGCCTCCTCAAGTTTAATATCCGTATCGAACAGAATCACGGCCAGACGCATGAACGGGTCCTTGCTTTCTTCGAGTTCTGCCGACGTCCATGACATCATCGCAAGGCGTGTTGCATTGTCTTCAAGCACCGTTTTGGCATAGTACCTGTCCAGTACCCGTGAAATAGCTGCTTTGTCGGAGTCACTGTTCAGACCCAGTGCTTGATCGAGCACTGCAAATCGCATTGTCTCAGCCTGTGCCAGATAGCCATCCAGAGAGTATGTCCAATCTGCCTTGTCTACGCTGGCGTCGTAACGGCGATTCAGCAGGTTGAGGTGTTGGCGAATGAAGGTCAAATCCCGTTCCTGGTAGCCGGGTTCGCGCTCGGTATCTGGTTTTTGTCTTTCCCGGGCCAGGCGATACAGACGTTGCGCGGTGTTGAGTAATTGCGAGTTTTTAGCCTGGTCGTACCAAAGTGTGCGACGTCTTGCATCGGCACTTTCTTGCGCAAGTTCGTCGAGTCGTTTGATCGCTTCACCAAACGATGCCCGGTCTGAATCTGCGGCGATCCATCTGTCGAGTGCCGCTTCGCGTTCGGCACGACGCTCCACCATATGCTGGCGGCGTGCGCCTTCGATCTGCCCCAGCAGGTTCTTGAGGACATTGTTTAATCCTGCCAGTCTCGAAGCATAGCGAATTTCTGCATCAGTACCCTGGGGCGCGGCATCCTCAATAACAGCCAGCCGACCACTGATTATCTCTGTGAAACGGGGGTATTCCCAGTTGAATGTGTGCGTTACCCTCGTCAGTCGTGCGTAGCGTGAGGTAGACCCCGGATAACCCATAGCCATTACGAAGTCGCCGTCATCAAGTCCGGCTCCGGACACGTTAAGATAGTGTTCGGGCTCATAGGGCACATTCTCCATCGAGTGGTCGGCGGGCAGGCCATCAACTGAGACGTAAGCACGGTAGAATGCGAAATCCCCGGTATGCCTGGGCCAGCGCCAGTTGTCGATGTCACCGCCATATTTGCCGATTGCATCGGCTGGTGAATAGACGATGCGCACATCCCGGATTTCCAGCCGTTTGACGAGCCTGTACTGCAATCCACCGAAGAATGAATTTACCCGGCAGCGAAACCCCGGGTCGGTTTCACAGTCCTGAATAAGCGCTTTCTGACGCTGCTCAATCAGCGCGTATAGCTCACGAGACGGGATGGCGGGATCAAGACCATCTGTGATCTGCCCGGTAACATCATCCTCCTGAACTGTCACATAGACTCGTGAGCCCGGCGCCGCCGGAATTTCGTCGGCCATCGATGCTGCCAAAAAGCCATTTTCCAGGTAGTTGTTTTCCTTGCTCGACTGGAACTGCACAGAACCGCGTGCGCAGTGATGATTGGTAATTACCAGGCCCTTCGGAGAAACGAATGATGCTGAGCAACCGCCAAGCGATATCACCGCAGCCAGGGGGAATGCGGTGATATCCGCAAGCCCGAACGGGTCGAGTTTTAAGCCTGAGGCGCGTAAATCCTCTGCAATGCCGGGAAGTTGATCTGGTGTGAACATGCCCTCGCGGGCCACCACCTGGGATGACCAGACGGTGATGGCAATGATGCTGATAAAAAAGACAGGAATAGTTCGGATGGACTTGCGGCTATCGAAGTAATGGCTTTCTTTAGCGATCACCATCACCGGCGGTTAGGGTATAGCGACTGTCCGGATCGTCGTTTCTCCTGGATTTCCTGATAGGTAGCATCAAGGTTGGTGAATCTCTCGGCAGTTGTAGGGTGGGTTTTTGCAAAATTAAAAATGCCGGGTGTGCGATTTTCGGCAGCCATTCGTCGCCAGAGATTCGCCGACTCACTGCTGTCGACATCGGCACGTTCCAGCATATACATTCCTACGTAATCTGCCTCACGCTCAAAGTCCTGACTGAAGATCATCGACGTGGCATTACCGAATAATCCTGAAGTGTATATGCCGGTAGATGCGGCAATTGCCACATCAATGATTGATCCCAACAGGTAATTCCCGAGCTTCTTGGTTACATGCCCTTCTGAATTATGCGCCAATTCATGCGCTATCACGGTTTGAAGTTCTGCTTCCGTCTCGGCAAAACGATACATCCCCGTTGTAACGTAGATGTTATCACCATCGGCAAAAGCGTTTACAGAATCGTCTTTCACCAGAATAATGCCGTATTTACATTGGGTTACCGGATCAATCAACGCTTCCCTTTCCTCAAATTCACCGCGCAGATACTTGATCCTCACGGTTTCTCCTGCAGACGAAGCATCGTCCAGCATGGCCATGATTCTCTTTCGTGAGTCTGAGCCCCTGCTTATGGCTGCAGGAACCGGTTCTCCATTAATGGCAAGCAGAATGTCACCCCGCCGTAATCCAGCTGTTTTTGCCGCCGAGCCGGGGGTGATAATATTGATGAATGGCTGTTCTGTTATCCCGAAATGCCTTTCTACAACGACCCGGTTCTGGACCGGAATATCCACCAGTGTCAGCCAATTGAATCCATAGGCCTTAATGGTGTCTTTGCCACACAGGTCAGTATTTGCTGCCAGGATTGGACGGGCCAGACCTGCGAGCCTGGTTTGCCTGTTCCAGTGCGTTTCCAATGAAAATTTTATCTGCGTCACTGATTCGCGGGCAACATCGGCCGCAGAGCCGGTAGCCACTCTGGTTGATGTAGTACACCCCGGCATCACCAATAAAACCGCGATCAGTGTAAATATAAAAGAGATTTTCATAACAGGGCAAACTATACATGGGGTCAGAGTCAGGCGCCAGAGCGATGGCGCCTGACTCTGACGCCAATCATCCTTCCAGATCATCCAGGATCGCCGGTAGTTGGGTATTGAGACCGACGGCATCCTCAAGGGCAATCTGGAAGGCGATGCCGGCCCCAGGTTCCGTGTCAAATTGCCCGGCATCACGGATACACTCCAGAATTTCATGCGCCCGCGGTTCGGCCACCAGGAATAAAACGACATCCCGCTTGGCCACGAGGTCCAGACCAAAGAAGGTCTTCTGAGGCGCAAGCCCTTCGCCCCGGACACTTGTGATAATCGTGGCGCCAGTGGCGCCCGCGGCACGGGCGGCATCAATCACGATATCGGTCTTTTCGTCATTTACAAGGGTAACGATTAGCTTGAATTGCATGTCTCAAGTCTCCCTATAAGATCAGGTTTTGAGATTCCGTCCGCGGTTCAGCCAGGACGCAACCATAGCGTAACCCAGTACGGACATGATAGGAAATACACTGGCAAAGGCGATCAGCCCGAATCCATCGATCAGTGGACTGCGGCCGGGAACGTTGGCAGCCAGACCCAGGCCCAGAGCAGCGACAACAGGTACGGTAACGGTCGATGTCGTGACGCCGCCGCAGTCATAGGCCAGTGGCACGATTGACCGGCCTGATCGAAACGTCAGGACTATCACCACAACATAGCCAGCAATGATATACCAGGGCAATGGTGTACCGGTAACGATGCGGAAACATCCCAATGCAACACCCACGGCGACACCGGCCGCCACGGCCAGACGTAAACCCCATGCGTTTACGGCGCCGCCGGAGACATCCTGGGCTTTAATCGCAACAGCGATAAGCGGAGGTTCAGCTATGGTCGTCGCAAATCCTATCGCCCCTGCGAATACATATACCAACAGGTAATCCTGCCAGTTTACAGTGTCTGTAAATTCGGCTGAAACGCCAGTATCCAAAGCCGTCAGCTGTTGCACCATGGTTTCGCCGATGGGAAATAGCGCCTCCTCCAAACCAATCAGAAACAACGTCAGTCCGAGCAGGACGCAGATGAATCCGCTTATGATCCGGCGCAGATTGGGTAGCTTCTTGCGCAACACGGCGACCTGGAAAAGAACCAGGATGCCAATGATTGGCGCGACATCCAGTACAGTGGACAGTGCCGCATCTGCCAGGTTATATACGAAATCCACGTCAGACCACCATGCCGTATGCGAGCACAAAGATGATTGGCATAAGACACGCAAAGGCAATGAGTCCAAAGCCGTCGACCATCGGATTACGTCCCCTGATAGACCGGGCGAGACCAACACCGAGTGCCGTCACCAGAGGCACAGTGACAGTACTTGTGGTGACACCGCCGGAATCGTAGGCGATACCGATGATCTCCGCGGGTGCAAATGCAGTCATCACGGTCACCAGGACATAACCACCGATAATCAAACGGTGAATTGGCCAGCCTTTCAGGATGCGCAGTACACCAAGTACGATGGCTGCGCCAACCGAAACCGCGACTACTATGCGAAGATTGAATGCATACGCCTCTTGCGCCTCAACAGAATCGGCAATGGCGCCTGCCTCAGAGGCGACTTTGGCAGCCTCTCCCGCAACAGCAATCAACGCTGGTTCAGCCACGGCTGTGCCGAATCCCAGACAAAATGCGAACGCCAGCAGCGCCGTAAGACTGCCTTTTTTAGAGAACTCTTGAGCGATCGACTCGCCAAGCGGAAAAAGTCCGCTTTCAAGCCCCTGAATAAAGAGCGCCAGACCTGCGATTACGCAGACCAGGCCGACGACAACATCAGGGAGATTCGGAAAAGACTGTTGTAATACGACGATCTGAAAGAATGCGATGACCGCGATCACCGGAGCAAGATCGCGAAAGGCGTCTATAATCCGTCCCGCAAACAGCATCAATACTGCTGTCATGGTATCTTGCACTTCATTGTTTCATCTTTGCCACACACTATCTCGTCTCCAGACCTTCAACAATAACATCCAGCAGATACGGCCCATTTGTCGCCAGTCCCTCGGCCACAGCGGCGGCAAGATCATCAGGTTTACTCACCTGTTTTGCAGGTACTCCCATACCACTCGCCATCTCTGTAAATCCAAGGAACGGCCTGTTGAGGTCCATATGAGGATAGGGTTTGTTGGACTCTGCATCAAAGCGACGACGGTAATGTTCGGCATTGTGCTTGAGTACCCGGTATTCACGGTTGGAGAGGATCACGAAAATTATATTCAGACGATGATGGGCAGCAGTCCATAGCGCCTGAATGCTGTACATGGCAGAACCATCACCACTGATTGCGATGACCTGACGGTCTCTGTGGGCTACTGCGATACCCAGACAGCCAGCAAGTCCCTGGCCAATACCTCCGCCTCTGACGCCATAAAACTCATGTTTGCCACCCGGGTCAAAATTACGAATGACATCAGCGCTCGCGGTAATGCTCTCGTCAGTGATCACCACATCATCGGGTACTGCCTGACCAATCTCATACAGAGCCCTGGAGGGCGTCATGGGTGACCTGTCTTTCAGGGCGGCGAATCTCTGTCGCATGTTTTCTTCAACCGCGTCATGCATCCCGGCAAGAGCCTGACAACGTTCGTCGTAAATCGGCTGATCACCAACGAGTTCCAGGAGTTGCGTCAACGCATCGTCAATAACTCCGGCAACACCCAATGTCAGTGGGTAGTTTTGTGCCAGTCTGGATGCACTTGCTTCCAACTGCACCAGCGTCGCTTTTTCAGCAAACGGACTGACGCCGCCGTACCAGACTTCCTCAAAAAATGGTCCACCAATCAACAGGACCAGATCGTAATCACCCAAGGCATCGTGAACGGCAACGGCATCCGGGCCCAGACGGCCACGAAAATGGGGATGTTTAGACGGGAATGGGAATCTTCCACTCACCAGTTCCAGATGAACTCCTGCGCCAATCTTTTCCGAAAGGGCAATTAATGATTGGACCGCACCGCCTCTGACAACATCGTCACCGGCAACAATGCCTGTATTCCGGCTGTTCTTTATCAGATCAGCCATACTCCGGAGAGAATCAGTGCCGGTTTGACCCCGTGTTGACAGGTTACCCGCTTTAACTGCTCCCAGTTCGGTTTCCTGTTCCATCACGTTAATCGGCAACGCCACAAAAACCGGACCTCCCGGATGTTCATTGGCAATTTTGAAGGCCCGCTGCATGATGGCAGCCATCTCGTCGGCATGCTCCACCTGAACACTCCATTTGGTTACCGGTTTCGCCATGGCGACAAGGTCATGACCCAGCAGGGGGTCTCGCAAACGGATACGAGTATCCTGCGCCCCCGCGGTAACAATCAGTGGGGAATTATTCTTCAGCGCTCCATAGATCATGCCTATTGCATTACCAAGACCTGGCGCCACATGCATATTGGCGACAGCGGTATTACCGGATGCCTGGGCATACAAATTGGCGGCGCCGACTGCTACACCTTCATACAAATGAAATATGTATTCCATCTCGGGATAGTCAATCAAACTGTCCAGCAACGGGGTTTCCGTAGTGCCGGGATTACCGAATATTTTGCTTACGCCATGCAACCGCAGGGCATCCATGAATACTTCTCGTCCGCGCATCGCAGCCTCCTGTCTGTTCTCACATTGTGCCAGATTATGCGGGTGATGACCGCCCCCTTTACTCCGACCCCCTTTCTACGTTTTACTCTGATCCCTCTTATTGCAGGAATCAGAAATGAAAGCGATTCGTCAGTATACTTTTGGAGCCCCGGAAGTATTACAACTTGAAGAAGTTCCAGACCCGGTGGCTGGTCCGGGACAGGTTGTTGTTACAGTACACGCGGCAGGGGTCAATCCGGTGGAAACCTATATCCGCTCCGGAATTTACCCGAAGCCGCCAACGCCTTTTACGCTGGGCAATGATGGCGCAGGGATTGTTGAAAGTGTCGGTGATGAAGTCGAAAATGTTTCTGTCGGTGACCGCGTGTACATTGCCGGGTCAAGAAGTGGTACCTACGCAGAAAAAACGCTGTGCAATGCCACCAATGTGTTCCCGTTATCCGAACGTGCAGGCTTTTCCCAGGGTGCAGCTGTCTATGTGCCATACGGCACCGCACATCAAGCCATGTTTCACCGGGGTCGTGCAAGGGCTGGCGAAACCGTTTTTATTCACGGTGGCAGCGGTGGGGTTGGAATTGCTGCCATACAGTTTGCCAGGAATGCCGGCATGACGGTCATTGCCTCGGGTGGTACTGACCGGGGTCGTGCACTCATCCTCGAACAAGGCGCACACCATGTGCTTGATCATACCAAGGATGGGTACCTTGATCAGTTGATGACTCTGACCGATGGCCGCGGTGCGGACCTCATCATGGAAATGCTGGCTAACGTGAATCTCAGCAAAGACCTTGACGTGGTAGCTCAAAACGGCCGCATCGTGGTCATCGGTAACCGGGGAGAAAGAAACCAGGGTACTATTGCCATCAACCCAAGGGCGGCCATGGCCAGGGATGCCGATATTCTCGGTATGAACATGAATAACGCTTCACGGCAGGAGCGTGGCGACACTCATGCCGCCATTGTGGCAGGACTTGAAGATGGCACGCTGCAACCGGTGATCGGCCAGGAGTTCCCACTGGCGGAGGCTGCCGCCGCGCATCATGCGGTGAGCGAAAACAGGGCTTACGGGAAGATAGTGTTACTACCGTGATCAAGTCCGACAGTCTTGACTGGCACTGCCCATATCCATCACAACGGGCGCCTGTCATTGCCCGCAACATTGTGGCGGCATCGCAGCCATTGGCTGCTGCCGCGGGCATAAATGCGCTCAGGTCCGGTGGCAATGCCGTGGATGCTGCGCTTGCGACTGCTATTACTTTGTCGGTTGTAGAGCCGAACAACAACGGTATCGGCAGTGATGCGTTTGCGATCATCTGGGATGGCCAATCCCTGCACGGTCTGAATGCATCCGGGAAATCTCCGGCAGGCATGCATCCGGATCAATTCGATGGCGCCATGCCAGTGCTGGGCTGGTCATCTGTTACCGTTCCAGGCGCAGTCAGTGCCTGGGTCGAAATGTCACGGCGATTTGGCAAACTCCCGTTCCGTGATCTGTTCACGGATGCCATTCATTATGCACAGGATGGCTTTAACGTCGGTCCGATTACAGGAATTGCCTGGCAATCCGCGGCTCTTACCTACAAGGATTACCAGCCATTTATGGATACCTTTATGGTTGGAGGTGTCCCTCCAGACATCGGCTCTCTGGTTAAATTACCAGACCATGCGAGTTCTTTGCAGTCGATAGCGGATAGTAACGGTGAGTCTTTTTATACCGGCGACCTGGCTCGCGCCATGGTAGATGATGCCGCGAAAAACGGTGCTTTACTTTCGCACGATGACCTTGCCAACCACCGATGTGAGTGGGTGGATACTATTGCCACTTCGTTTGCCGATGTGCATCTGCACGAAATCCCGCCCAACGGCCAGGGTCTGATGGCGCTGACAGGACTGGGTATCTTGCGGCATGCGGGGATTGAAACCTATCCGCTGGACTCTCCCGACAGTATTCATCTACAGATAGAAGCAACTCGAATCGCCTACGCCGAAGTAGAGCGTCATCTTGCAGATATCAATCACATGAAAGTGTCGCCGGATATGCTGCTTGAAGATAATTATCTGGCACAGCGGGCAGGTGAAATCAGTCTCTCGAATTGTAATCCAAGCCCCACTGCCATGGGCGCCGGTGCTGACACAGTGTACCTGACAACCGCCGATGCGTCCGGTTGTATGGTATCCATGATCCAATCCAATTTTATGGGATTCGGATCAGGTGTGGTCGTTCCCGGCACCGGTATCAGTTTGCAGAATCGCGGGGCAGGGTTTGTTCTGGAGGTGGGGCATCCAAACCGGGTCGGGGGCGCAAAGCGTCCATTTCACACGATCATTCCTGGATTCGTCACGGCGAACGGACAACCCAGGATGAGCTTTGGTGTCATGGGTGGTCACATGCAGGCTCAGGGTCATATTCAGATGATGGTGCGTATGTTCATCCACAAACAAAACCCCCAGGCCGCTTCTGATGCGCCTCGGTGGCGTGTTCAGGAAAATGGTCAACTGGCATTGGAAGACGGCTTTGACAATGCCATTGCAGAAGAACTGGAAAATCGTGGTCACGATGTGATCAGAGGAGGGCATGCCAGTCTTTTTGGTGGCGCCCAACTGATCTATCGACTGGAAAACGGTTACTGTGCCGGCTCAGATCATCGAAAAGAAGGCCTGGCTATCGGTTTCTAACCTGTGTTGCGGACAATGCAGCGGAAACCGATGTGTGATGTCGCCGAGTCAATCATTTGTGGAATGCGTGCTGCGGGGCGATAGCGCAGACAGTAATTTGGTGCACAAAGATGTGATCCACCCTTTAGTACCTTGCGTGGAATTCTTATCTCGGGCTGTAAGGGATCGTAACTGTCGGATTCCGGTCCTCCCCGGGGGTTGCTTCGGCCATTGGCTGGAACACAACAGGGGGAACCACTGTCCACGGGATGTGACTGGCTCCACCAGTCCTGAGTCCACTCCCAGACGTTACCTGCAACGTCGAACAGACCAAAACCGTTTGCTGGATAGGTTCCCACTGGCGACGTGCCGGTAAAACCGTCTTGCGAAGTATTATGCCAGGGGAAATCACCTTCCCAGGTATTTGCCATCTTCCTGCCATCAGGGTTGAATGTGTTTCCCCAGGGGAAAATCGCCCCATCGAGGCCCCCTCTCGCCGCATATTCCCACTCGGCTTCAGTCGGCAGTGACTTGCCGCACCAGTCGGCATAGGCCATCACATCTTTATAGGCGACCTGTACTACCGGATGGTCCCGGGGTATGTGCTCGATCCTGCCCAGTGGCTGTCGCCAGTTGGCGCCCTTGATGAATTGCCACCAGTTACCCGGGTTATTAAGATCGACAGGTCCGGCAGACTGTCTGAACACGAGAGAGCCTGCTGCAAGATCCTCCTCTTTGATGCCAGGATAGTCATCAGGGTCCAGGTCCTGTTCTGCTACTGTCACATAGCCTGTTTCTTCTATGAAACGCGCAAATTCACGCCAGGTGACAGGAGCAGGATCTATCCAGAAGCCATCCAGGGTAACCGTATGCACAGGTTGTTCTTCCAGATAAAAGTCAACTGAACCCATGCGAAATTCGCCCTTGGGTATCCAGATCATTTGATCGGTTTCAGCTGACAATTGGCATCCTCGGTTTTTTTCGTCTGATCGGATTCAGCTGACACTACGATTAATGGGAGTGGATCAGGTCCAGTGCTTCCGCCAGGTCATCAATTTGTGATACATGATCTCTACTGCCCGTGCTGACTCTCAATGTAGTGACGCCAACCTTACGGTAGATCGCAAGCCGTTCCTGAATCATCTCATTTGTGCCGATAAAGTTTGTCTTTAGAATCAATTCGTCCGGCACCCTGCGCGCGGCCTCCTCTCGTTTCCCACCCACCCAGAGTTTCTGTACCTCGATCGCTGCATCTTCGTAACCTGCACGTCTAATCGCATCGTTATAGAAGTTGGTTTTTGCCGAACCCATTGCGCCCAGGGTGAATGCCATACCCGGTTTCCTGGCTTTAATCATCCTTTCCACATCGTCACCGATCTCGAAGCTGCCGCCCACCTGTATGTCGATGTCGGACATGCTCCTGCCGGATTTCTGCAGCCCCTTTTGCAGGTGAGAAAAGAATGCGTCGGCTGTTTCCGGGATAAAGGTTGTACCCAGCCAGCCATCCGCCAGTTCGCCGGTCAATTCAAGGGATTTGGGGCCTAGCGTCGCAAGATAAATCGGCAGGTCCGGGGCAGGGGGTTGTGCCAGTCGTATCGGTTTGCCCTCACCGCCGGGTCTGGGCAGAACATAATGTTTGCCGTTGTACTGTATTCTCTCGCCGCGCAATCCGATCCTGATGATCTCCAGGCATTCACGCAAACGTCCCAATGGGTGGGCAAACGCAACACCGTGCAGACCTTCCACCACTTGTGGACCGCTGACCCCGAGGCCAAGGACGAATCGCCCATTGGAAACCGTGCGCATACTCTGACTGGTCATCGCAATCATCGGCGGTACCCGGGAGGTGATTTGCATGATTCCGGTACCAAGCTTTATTTTCTCCGTCTTTCCGGCAAGATAGGCGAGGGGTACTACGGCATCCATGCCCCATGCCTCTGCGGACCAGACATAATCCACGCCTATCTTCTCAGCCTGTACAGTAAAATCGACAAGCTGGTCCCAATTCTCTCCACTAGAATAGGCGTTGCCCACATCAATAGCTGTTTTCAATTCGCAGGTTCCCGATCATTCTTGTATGAATTTCATCCTCTGTGTACAGTACTCCGACGCCACAACCAATGAAAGGACGAATGATGATACCTGTTTGTCTGGTCAAAGTCGCCGGTACAGGCATTGGTCTGCGGCTCGAGAAAGATTCCGAGAGGAAATGGCAAGGCAATAGAGGAAGCAGCTGTTAAAAAGGTACGGTTTCTATTACTCATTATTCTTTTTGGGTACTCATGTCACAGAACAACGGAGTCTATTCAATTGGCAACACCTCCAATCGCTGAAAAACGTTCTCACTCGGAAACATACCATGGGATCACTATCGAAGACCCATATCACTGGTTGAAAGACCAGAGTTACCCCATTGTTGACGATGAAGACGTATTGAATTATTTGAGAGATGAGAACAAGTACTTCGAGAGCTATATTGAACCTCTTTCCAGACTGGTGGATGACCTGTATGAGGAAATGAAGGGTCGTCAGCAACCGGACGAATCGTCCGTACCACAGCGTGATGGACTTTATGTCTATCAATCAAGGTACGTTGAAGGCAGTCAATATCGTCAGCATGTCCGCTGGCGGGTGAACGATTCAATCGATATTGACGAGAATCCGGTTGCCCCCGCGAAGGGGACTGAAATATTAATCGACGAGAATTTACTGGCGGAGCCACACGATTACTTTCGACTGGGTGCTTTTTCAATAAGCCCCGATGAAAATTTGCTTGCCTACAGCACCGATACCAATGGAAGTGAACGCTTCACCCTTGAAATAAAAAACCTGTCGACGGGGAAACTACTGGAGGATTCGATTGAAAACGTCTCTGGCAATCCTGTCTGGTGGTCCGATAGCAGTGGTTTCCTGTATGTCGTTGTGAATGATCAGTGGCGTCCATACCAGGTGCGAATGCATCTGTCAGGAACCCCGGTAGAAGATGACATCATCATTTATGATGAGCATGACGAAGGTTTCTTTGTAGACCTGGACAGATCCACATCCAGACAATATGCAATGATCTCTACTGGCGATCATGTCACCTCGGAAGTCCGGTACCTGTCACTCGGTGCGATTGGTTCGAAAGCCCGGTTGATAGAACCACGTCGTCAGGGTCATGAATACCATGTGGATCATCAGCCTGGTCGATTCGTCATCCGTACGAACGATCAGCATAAAAATTTCCAGGTAGTGGTAGCTGATGATCAACATCCCGGGAGGGAAAATTGGAAAACCCTCCTGGAGGGTACGAATGAGAGATTCATCACTGGTGTGTCGGGTTTTGACAACCGCATCGTGTTATCAGCCAGGGAGAATGGGCTCGATCAGATACTGTTGATCAACTCACAGGACAAACTCGATTCAATTGAATTCCCCGAGCAGGCTTATAACGCTTATCCTGGCTCAAATCCGGAGTCGAATCCTGCCCAATTGAGAATCGGTTATTCGTCACTGGTAACGCCAGACACCGTGTATGACTATGACTTCGATTCAAAGAAGCTGATCGTACGTAAAGTGCGGGTGCTTCCATCCGGTTACGAATCCGACAGTTATAAAACGGAACGTCGTATGGTTCAGGTTCGCGATGGAACGTTGGTGCCGGTTTCTATTGTTTACCGACGGGAAACGTCCCTGGACGGATCAGCACCTCTGTACCTCTATGGTTATGGCGCTTATGGCGCGAGTATGGACCCATCCTTTGGAACGGTCAGGATTTCATTACTGGACAGGGGTTTTATATATGCGATCGCTCACATACGAGGCGGGAGCGAGATGGGGTATCACTGGTATGAAGCTGGAAAGTTGTCCAGACGAACGAATACGTTCAATGATTTCGTGGATGTTGCGAAGTACCTGATCGACGAAAACTACACACGTCAGGGTCGAATCGCAATTGCCGGAGGCAGTGCAGGAGGTTCCCTGATGGGTGCAGCGATCAACCAGGCGCCTGAGTTGTGGGGAGCAGTTGTGGCTCACGTTCCATTCGTCGATATTCTTAATACCATGCTGGATACATCGTTGCCGCTTACCCCTATGGAGTGGCCGGAATGGGGCAATCCCATAGAAGATGCCCAGGCGTTTGAATACATCCGGTCCTATTCTCCTTACGATCAATTGATTGAAGGAGAATATCCGCCGATTTATGTGACCGCGGGACTCAACGACCCAAGGGTTACCTACTGGGAGCCCGCGAAATTCGTAGCAAAGCTGAGAACTCTCAAGAAAGATGCCAATGTACTGTTGCTGAACACGGAAATGGGTGCTGGACATGGTGGAAAATCGGGTCGACTCGAGTCATTGAGAGAATCCGCCAAAGAGTATGCATTCATTCTGCATTCAATGGGAATCTAATGAAAGCCGAAAAACACCGCACAACATTTCCCGAACTCGAGCTTGCCCGGAGTTTCTCTGAGCGAATCCGCAGTAGTGAACAAGAGATTACTGAGCGCCGTGAGTTACCGCCGCAACTCGCTGATGAATTGAAGCAGGCAGGTTTATTCCGTTTACTGCTACCCCGATCACTGGGCGGCAGTGAGCTTCCATTGCCAAAGTACCTCCGATGTATTGAGGCTATTGCAGAAGCGGATGGCAGTGTCGGGTGGTGTGTCGGTCAGGGTGGCGTGTTTACGCACTGTGCCGACGGCTTGCCACCTGAACTTGCCAACACGATCTGGGGGCAGAATCCAGCGGCAGTGGTTTCTACCGGTACACCCATGAATTGTAAAGCCGTTGCAACAGATGGCATCTTTCGACTCACCGGACACTGGCGCTTTGCGAGCGGTTGTATGCATGCGGACTGGCTGGGCGCGATGGCCGACCTGCATGGTGAAGACGGTAGTATCAGCCCTGTCATGTGCATTGTCCCCAAAGAAAAAGTTGATCTGGGAGACGGCTGGAATGTGACGGGTCTTCGTGGCACCGGCAGTCGTGAGTATCGAGCGAGCGACATTGTGGTCCCTCACGGTCATATCATTCCCATTAATATATTTCGCTCTCACTGTGGGGTTGCAACTGGTCTTCCGGGTGGTCTGTTGTTTGCGAGTTCCTTCGGTGCTGTTGGTTTGGGCATTGCCCGTCACGCCATTGATTCTCTCATTGAACTGGCCCAGGACAAGGTTCCTGCATTCGGTAACCGAAAGTTAATGGAAGACAGCATGATTCACGTCGGTCTTGCCCAGGCAGAAGCCATGTGGGGTTCTGCCCGTGCATTCCTGCTGGAAATCGCCGAGGAGTGTGCATATCTCCATGCAACCGAAGGACTCCCATCCGGTGCGGTGCGTACAAGGCTCAGACTGGCAGCCACTAACGCCATGCGTACTTCCGGGACTGTAGTTGACAAGATCTACGAACTCGCCGGCAGTGACGGGATCTTCGACGATCACCCGGTGTACAGGACTTTCCAGGATATTCATGCAGTCACCCAACAAATTCAGGCACGACCGGCTCATTTCAGAGCGGTGGGGCGAGCGCTCATCGGTCTGGACTCTGAGGATGGTGTCGGTTAGAACTATTGGGGTCGGAGTAAAGTGCCAGAGTAAATCCAGGAAACGACGGGTGATTCTCTGCCGGAATTCAACCCATTATTTCGTCGATCGTTTCGTCCAGTCGGTATAATGCGTAGAGTGGAATGTCTGCCAGTCCTTCATCTACATGATAACCGGCGAGGGAAGTCCTGATGGTCAGAGGCGGACTATAGCGGGAACGGTATGACTTCAGGCTTTTGGCCTGCAGGTTGGTCTGCGCCTTCACTTCGATCGGGATAATCATGCTGGCATACTGTATAACGAAATCAATCTCTGCCATCCCCTTGTCGTGACTCCAGTAATGCACCGGCATCTGGCAAGTGGACTTCAGTTGCTGCAGTACGTACTGCTCGGTCAGTGATCCTTTGAATTCTGTGAAGACATCATTGCCATTGAGCAGGGTTCGAGCATCCAGGAATGTCATCGCCGCCAGCAATCCCACATCCAAAGCGAACAGCTTGAACGATTTAAGGTCTTCGTAGGCCCTGAGGGGCATGCCTGGCCTGGTAATTCGCGTTACCTTGTGGATCAACCCACAGTCGATGAGCCACGACATTGCCATTTCGTACTCGCGGGCACGAGCGCCTTTACGGACGAGGCCATAGATGAACTTTCGATTCTCCTTACTTAACTGTGATGGAATCGAGTTCCAGAGCATGCGTATTCTCGGCACGATTGCGTTGGGCGCGTGCTTGGAGAAGTCCTGCTCCAGCGAAGCCAGTATCCGGGTTTGAATCTCTCGAGTTGCAATATAGTCGCGACGCTCATGGAATGTTGAGACGGCTTCCGGCATTCCACCCACGAAATAATACTGCTTGAGTATTTCCTCGTATTTCCCCCGGAAAGGTGCGATCAGATCCCAGTTTCTTAGCGTACACAGCTCTGCCAGGCCATTCTCGCCAACAGCCTCCAGGAATTCCAGAAAACTCATCGGATACAGGTCAAGAAAAGCGACTTTACCCACGGGAAACGAGGTACCGGCGTGCAGAGCCACTCCCGGCAGTGAGCCTGCCGCCATCACATGGTACTCCGGTGCATTTTCGCAGAAGTATTTAAGTGACGTTAAGGCCCGGGGGACCTCCTGTAACTCATCAAAAATCAGCAGGGTCTTCCCCGGTTCTATAGTGACACCGGTCTCGATCGCAAGTCCCGCGATTATACGCTTGACATCAAGGTCGCCGGAAAAGAGATGCGCCATGCGATCATTGCCGTCAAAATTGACATAGGCATAGTTTTCGTAGGCGGATTGTCCGAACCACTTCATAAGCCAGGTCTTGCCTACCTGCCTGGCCCCTCTGATGACCAGAGGTTTGCGATTGTCACAAGCCTTCCACTTCTGGAGATAGTGCTGTGCTTCTCTGTACACTCTCCAAAACCTTCTGCTGCGCTATTGAGATGGGAATAATTGCATATTAATCACAAAAAAACAACGTAATATGTGAATATATGCCGATATTACCAATGAGTATAGCGATACGAGGTCAGAGTCAGGACTCTTGATGTCTTCACCGGGGGCCAAATCCATGCATCGTCCCATCCACCCCATTGAGGGAGAGGATGCTGAAACGAATCACCGGAATAATTGCCCTGCGCAGTGCGCAACATTACTTGCAGTGGATCACTAAGGCAGAGCGAGAGACTGAAGCAACCGCTGATTCGAATGAGGTGGTAATTGAGGAGTTCTGTCGCGGGCTTTGCTCAATGCTTCCAACCGATGTTTGGTATCTTTATTTAAAGCACACCCATAGTTGCACTAGGCCATTGTTCCAGTGCTTCTCAGGCAAAAAACAAAGCTGGGCTGACCGAGAATCTCTTGCTAAGGGCGGCAATATGATTCCTGGTCAGGCTGCGTTCACCGTTTAATACTCTGCAGACAAGTGACTTGCTGCCAATTTCCGGCAGGTCTGCCAAACCAAGTTCATATTGATCCATGAGCACTTTCAGCGTTGCCAATCCGCCATCCAGACTCGCGAGGCGGCGATTGAATTGCTTAAATTCAGATGCTGAAGTTTCCCAATGTTCTATGGATGATGCCAGTAGCTCAATGAGCGGTTTTTGGTTGTCATAGTCCTCAACCAACTCATCCATGAGCGCCAATGCCTGTTCATATTCCCCCGTGGTCTTTATCTGTTGTAGATAAGACGCTTCCTTAAACAGGCTCTGGGCCTTTTTCTTTACCGTAGAGAAACTCATTTCGCCTCCTTTGCATATTGTGTACAAAGTTTGTCGTATTCGCTATGAGTCACAATTTGTTTCACATACATTCGGTTATCGCGGAATTCAATGAATGCAAGTAAACGCAAATTGTTACCGCCAATATCAATGACCCACCATTTATCTTTATACTGAAAGTTATCCAGCGAAGGAAAAATATTTCTTAACTCGCCCGGATTCCTGAAATTGCCTGCACGCAATACCTTGTAAACTCTATCGATCGCTGCTGCATCGTTTGGATACAACCGAGCAGCATTGCTAAAAGGTCTCCTTGATATTACGTGCAACAACAGTCCTTAAAGCTATTGCCAATTTGGAAACATAATTGTCTGTTGACATTTTGTCAATAATCAATTCGGTCCCGACGGCTTCGTCATCTGCATTCTATTCGCGACCTTCCTCAAGACGCTGGGTCATATGATTGTCCCAGAGCCATCTGTGAACATTCCGAATCAAGTATACTGTCACCCGAATAAACCGAACTATGTATACTAACCCTCCCGAATAAATGTTCCCCTGAATACCATGACTGACATCGTTCCATTCAAAATAGAAGTTCCTGAATCAGAGATCTCAGCACTGCGAACGCGTTTGCGCGCTACCCGATGGCCTGATGCAGAGACCCCTGACGACTGGAGCCAGGGAGTGCCACTGGCCTATGCAAAGGAATTCTGTCATTACTGGGCAGAGGAATACGACTGGACAGCGTCGCTCGCAAGACTTGATGCATTTGACCATTTCACCACGATTCTGGAAGACCTGCCCATACACTTTATTCATGCCAGAAGTCCTGAGGCAAATGCCAGACCGATTATCATCACACACGGTTGGCCCGGTACAGTCGTCGAATTCCTTAAAGTCATGGAACCACTGACAAATCCGGTGGCCCATGGTGGTAATGCCGAAGATGCTTTTCATGTGGTCTGCCCGTCCCTTCCAGGATTCGGGTTTTCCGGGAAACCCAGCATCCCCGGATACGGAATTCCGAAAATTGCGGGGATGTGGGATCAACTGATGATGCGACTGGGCTACGATGCATACTTTGCCCAGGGAGGAGACTGGGGTTCAACGGTTACCACCACCATCGGCATACAGAATCTTGGCCACTGCAAAGGTATTCACCTCAACATGCCACTTGCAGGACCAACCCGCGAAGCGCGGGAGAATCCCAATGACGCGGACAAACACGCCATGGCAAGATCACAGGCCTATCGGGACCATGATTCCGGATACTCCAAGCAGCAGAGTACTCGCCCCCAGACGCTGGGATATGGCCTGGCTGACTCGCCCGCAGGGCAGGCCATGTGGATTCTGGAGAAGTTTTGGCGCTGGACAGACTGCCAGGGGCATCCGGAAAATATTCTTACCCGGGATGAAATGATAGATAACATCATGCTGTACTGGCTGACCAACTCAGGAGCATCTTCAGCCCGGCTTTACTGGGAAAGCTTCAGTGAGGCCTTTGCAGGCAGTATCAATTACAAGGTCAGAGTCCCCACTGGTTGCAGTGTGTTCCCACAGGAAATTGTACCTGTACCCCGTTCCTGGGCGGAACAGAACTTTCCAAAACTCGTATACTGGAACGAACTCGACAAGGGTGGCCACTTTGCAGCATTTGAACAGCCGGAACTGTTTGTCAATGAATTACGCAGTTGCTTCCGGTTGATGGATTGACATCCTCCCCTCTCATCAAACAAATTATCTCTAAACCCGGGTTTCGGGGCAGCCACCCCATACGATGCTATCAAACACACACTATTCCCGACATACAGCAGATGGTTTTGGGGTGTTCATTTGCACCAGCAT
>LXNI01000681.1_pt1 | contig 37222 bp, 30 predicted proteins | sample 809091 | NCBI WGS metagenome assembly LXNI01 (sample SAMN04870527, study PRJNA318959) | sponge metagenome | biome: 01000161; feature: marine sponge reef; material: water | host: Sarcotragus foetidus | place: Greece: Milos, Mediterranean Sea | collected 2013-05-29 | depth 5-7 m
GATTGCCCGCGCAGCCCTCTCCCTGATTTTCTCGAAGTCGGGATATCTGCTTCGAGCCTTCTCTTTTTCTTCGCTTCGCTTTGTTCTTTCGAGTTCCTGTCTGCGTATCAAAGCGAGCACCTGCATGACCATTTCATCGGACTCGTCCTCATTGCCGCGACCTCTGGACATCTCGCGTTCCCTTCTACTTGGCCGACATATTTGCTTAACCGGCTCAATGACCACCACAGTAACCCGCCGGCATGGCCGAAACGATCAAGCCGTCTGCTGCTGAGCCTTACTCTTCCGCAGGTCAAGCAGTTCCCGGCGTATGTCTTCGGCAATCTCTTCGACTTCCCTGGCCACCCTCGGCTCCATCCCAAGCTCCCGCTCCAGGGCCGTCCTCAGCGGAAGCAGGAGATCGCCGGCGGGCGACGACTTGATCAGATCGCACATTCTCTCCGGCCCGACACCCGCCGAGAGATCTGCCAAAGCCACCAGCACCTCCCTTGGCAACATTTTCAGTTCGGGAAGGATCGACAACGCCGTCTCGACATCCCCGGCGCATGATTCGCTATCGCCTGCCACCCGGTGCGCCCGGGCCCGGATCAAATAGCCCTGCAATCTGCTGTCCGGCATTCCCGCCCGCGCCTGCAGAAGCGCGCGGTCGAGAAACGTGACGGCGTCTTTTGCCCGGCCTTCGGTCAATTCGTGCTCTGCCCGCCCGCACAGCGCCGACTCCGCCGCGTCGCGTAGCGCGGGCAGATCGCTCGCCTCGAAGCGCCGGACGGCCTCGTCCCACGCCGCGAATCCCTCCTCGGTCCGGTCCAGAGCGACCAGCAAGGCGCCCTTATTGACGAGAGTCTGTGCGACTGCCCCAAGAGCGTAGGGCTCCTCGCTGCTTCCAAACCGCCGGAGCACCTCATCGCAGGCCTCGAGCGCCTCTTCCGGCCTCTCCAACAGGTCCAGCACCAGCACCCTGTTGAGGACAGCCGTCGCGATCTCCTCGTGATACAGGGATGCGTCGCCCTCCCCGAACCGGCGCACGACGTCACCCCATACTCCGACCGCGTCCTCTTGCCGGTTCATACGGGCGAGCGTCGTGCCCTTGCTGACGAGGGCCGAGGCAACGTGCTTCGAAATTCCCGGCTCGTCGCGGTTTCCGAAACGCCGTTCGATCTCGTCCCAGACCGCCAGCGCCTCCTCGTTCCTGTGTGCAGTGATGAGCACAATTCCCTTGTTCAGAAGAATCCCTGCGACTGTCGCAAGAACCGCCGGTGCGGAGCTTTGCCCGAACCGGTCGATCGCCCGGTCGCAGGTCGCGAGCGCCTCTTCCGGCCGGTTCAAGTCGGACAGGTCGGCGCACCTGTGCTGGAAGGCGCTTGCAACCAGTGCGACCCACTCCGGCCTGTCGCTGGTCCCGAAACGGTCTTCGACCTGCTGCCAGACCGCGAGCGCCTCTTCGTAACGCCCCGACTGTGCCAACAAGGCGCCCCTGTTCGTCTGGGCATTCGCAACCATGGCAAGGAGTCCGGGGCGATCGTCGGCCCCGAACCGTTCCACCACGTCGCCCCACAGTTGCAGCGCTTCATCCGGCCTTCCCGCGTTGTGCAGTGCCGCCGCCCTGTTCATCAACGCGTTGCAAAACGGTTCTGCCGCCTCCGGCAAACCGCCCGCCTCGAAGCCCCTGATCGCCTCTTCCCACGACGAGAGCGCTTCCGCTTCCCGCTTCAGCGCTGCCAGCACGTTGCCTTTGTTGGCGAAACAGCGCGCCACCACCTCCCGAAGGATCGGCGCATCGCTTCCCTTGTAGCTTTGCACGACCCCGTCGAACGCGGTCAGCGCCTCCTCCAGCCGGCCCGACTGGAAGAGCGCCGTGCCGATGTTCGCAAGCGCCGAGGCCGCCTGTTCGACGATTCTGAGAGAGTCGCTCCTTCCGAAACGCTCCACCACAGCACCCCAGGCGCTTATCGCCTCGTCGACACGGCCCAGCGCGATCAGCGCGTGACCCCGTCCGACCATCGCTGCCGCCAATTCACCGTGAAGCGCCGGCGAACCGCTCTTGCCGAAGCGTTCCAGCACTTCGTCGCAGGCCTCCAGGGCTTCCCCGTGCCGGTTCAACATGTTCAGCGCGACCGCCGTCCCGATCAGCGCGTTCACCACCAGCGCCTCGAGCGCCGGCACCTGGCTCTTGCCGAAGCGTCGCGCGACCTCGTTCCATGCTGTCAGCGCTTCCGTGTGGCGGTTCAGGTTGCTCAGCATTCCGCCCTTGCTCGCGAGCGCCGTCGCCACCGCCAGACGGTGACCCTCCACGTCGTCCGCCCCGAAACGCCGCACCACGTCGTCCCACGCTGCCGATGCCTCTTCCGCTCTCCCCATCCGGCCCAACGCTTTTCCCTTGTTGACGAGCGCTAGCGACACCTGTTCACGATCCGCCGGCGCATCGCTTCCCCCGAACCGCCGGATGACCTCGTCCCAGGCCGCCACGGCCTCCTCCAACCGACCGCTTTCCGCGAGCGCCAGCGCCTTCCCCAAGACCTCCCTTGCGGCCGACGGCGCCGTGGATATCGCGGAAAAATCACTCGGCGCATACGCAAAGGCTGGCGACGCAAGCGAAAGCAGCTCCTTGCGATGCGCTTCGAGGGACGGCAGTCCGACAAGACGCTCGAACGCCATCCGGTAGATCGCCAATGCACCGCCATCGAACCCCAGCGCTTCGCGCGCCATGCGGGCGCCGAACTCCCTCAGCTCGTCGGTGGAGTAGTAGGCCTCCATGAACCGGATCAGCGCATCGATCAGCGGCGCCGGTCCGCGCGCCCGGCGCATCAGATAGTAGATGTTGTAGAGCCGCTCGGTCAGGTAATAGAGCTTGCGCCGCGCGCTGCCGCCGCTCACCTCGACCGCGCCCCGATCGACCAGGCGGGCAAGCTGGGCGCTGCACTTGCTGGTCCCGAGCCTGGCCCGGTCCGCGATCTCGCGCGCGTTCGCCGGTTTCCAGAGATCGGCAAGGGCAACGTATACCTTTCGCTCCTGCGCCGGGAGCGCATCGAGGTGGCTCTTGAAATACTCGGTATGGTCATCGACCAGATCGAGGAGATCCGCCATCAGCTCGCGGAACGACAGATTCGCGCCGAACCGCGCCACGATGGTCAGCAGCCGCGGGCTGCCGCCTGTGAGAATCCGCAACGCCTGGATGGTCTGCGGCGCCCGCACCTGCCCCGACACGGTCCGCCACAGGATCGCGCATCCTCCCGTGTCGAGCGGATGCAGCCGGATTACCCGGAAGAGCTCGTAGAGTGCCTCCTTCGGGTCGTTCATCTGGTCGAAACTGCTGGTCGCGCTCGCCAGCAAAACGATCCGTGGTTCGGTCTGCAGCGCCTTCCGCAGCCGCCAACCGGCATCGTCGTCGCCCATGTCCCTGAACATCATGTTCAGGTTTTCGACGATCAGCACGAGGCGCTTCTTTTCACGGTCGGCAAAGTCCTGCAGCACCCCGAGGCACCGATCTTCCAGCGTCCGGTCGTCATGGATGGTGCGCAGCTCCTCGAAGGTGCGGTGCAAGTCGACATCGCCTTCCCGGTACGGCGCCTGGTCGGCCAGCCGGGATACGCATTCAAGCCAGAACTCGCCGGCCGTCGAGACCTCGTAGCTTTCCTCCGCGAAGACGATCGGGAAGAAGCGCGCCGAAAGATCGGCATCGCGCAGCACCTCCGCAGCGACCCGCAGCAGGAGGCTCGTCTTTCCGCTGCCGCGCGGCCCGATCACGATCTGATGGATGTTGGCGCTGCCCGAGCATTCGCGCAGCGCCTCGATCAGGGATTCGTATTCCGCTCTCCGGACGCAGAAGCTCGCGACCAGTTCGTCGATCGAGAGAAATCCCGGATTGTATTTCCTGGCGGTCACAGCCATCGGCCCGACTCCCGTTTTCAGTGCTGCCGGTCGAACACGGGCACGAACCTCTGCCCGTAGCGCCCGCGCCACCAGTCCTCCAGGAGCCCGGAAACGAACCGGTAACCGCCGTCTTTGGGTTCCAGGTAGCCGTCGTGCTCCAGCACGTGCAGCACATGATCGACCGCGGGCGCCCCGTCTCCGTCCTGCGCGTCTCCCGTCGAGAACCAGCTGCGATACCGGTCGACCGTCTCGGCGGCGATATCGCCGTCGACCGCCGTTGCCGTCAGGATCTCCAGCGCAACCGTGTACCCCGCTCGCCCAAGAACCGTCTCCAGCCGTCCCTCGTAATGCTGCAGGTCGACCTGCCCCCGGACGCCCTGCATCTCCCGCACATAGACCCACTCGACATCGTCCAGCGAGGCGTCTGTCCGGCCGGCGCGCCGCAGATGATCGTGCATCCTGTCAAAGAACATCTGGACATGGTGCGGGATGCAGCAACGCAGCCTGCGGCACATCTCCCGGCTGGCCTCCGGCGCAAGACCGAGTTCATAGGACCCGGCAAGTGCCTCCAGGCAGGAAACCGCCGTTTCCTCACTCCACGGCTTCAGGTCGTAGGGAGAAAAGATGTTAGCCTGGGCGCTGAGCCCGGCCTCCTCAAGCAGCGGCTCGAGGCTCACGCTACCCGACAGGACCAGCGTGACCCTGTCTCGATGCGATTGCCCCGCCTTGCGCAGCCAGCTCAGGAACGCGTCCGCTTCCCGCTTCCCCTCCGGCGTCATACGCCCCGTCTCGTCCTTCAGCAGCCGGCTTACAATTATCGGCAACTCGTCGATCGCGAGCACGACCGGCCGGCCGCTCTCCGCTAGGGCGGCAAAGATCGCGTCTCCTCTTTGCGGCCAATTCCCCGCATCGATCCCGGCCCGCAGCTTCACCTTCAGGTCCGCAACCGACAGTTCCTCGACCCGGTCGCCGGCGCTCCTCACCAGATTCGCGAAGCCGGTCTTGATCCGATCCCACGCCGCACGCACGGGCTTCGTCTGAACCCCGATTTCGGCAATCGCATCGGCTGGATCTGTGGCCGCCTCCAGATCGACGAAGACGACCTCGAACTCTCCCGTTTCGGCCAGGCGGCGCTGCAGCTCCCGCACCAGGCTGGTCTTGCCCATCCGCCGCTGCGCGGTCAGCAGGGTGTGGGTTCCTTCCCGCACCCGCTCTTCCAGCGCTTCCAGCTCCGTCTCCCGGTCGAAGAAGTTCTCTCCGTCAACCCAGTTGCTGCCGCCTTTTCGAATCATGGCTTAATCCCAACGATATTGTTGGCATCAACATCGTTGGCAACAGTATCGTTGTCAAGTGCAAGTTGAGCCTCGCCCGCGACACCGTGAAGGCATCCGCTGCTCGCATCGGTGACAGTATCGATAGCAACCTAGGTGCTGCGTAGCGCTGCGCAGACTCTTCCACGTGCTCTCACCCTGAGCACCGCACCAAAATCGATGCGCCGTCTTCCACGATCCGCGTTCTCGCGCACCTCACCTTCCGTAGCTTCAGGAGTCACCTCCCATCGATCCGGCCAAGCGCTATCGGTCCAACCTGAACCCTATCGGGTTCTTCATTGCCAGTTCACGCACGGTCCTGATCGGAATTGCCCGCAACAATCCCGCGTTGCTGATGGCGACAGCCGCGGCCTGCTGACCCGCCATCGTCCTGATCTCGACCGGCGCGGGCACGTACCCTGAGATGACACCTGCAATTCTCCACCTGCACTCCTCCCGCGAAGCCGCCTGTGCGGGCTGAAACACGACCGGGCCGCCACTGAATCCCTTATTGTTATGCCCGTCGATCCACAGCGAAGGACCGTCGGCGCCCGTTTCGTCGAAGTATAAACCGCTCACGATACCGCTCATGACCAAGGGTGCGCCGCGCTTTTTGTAGCCGGGAAGCGGGCTGGTTCTCACTCTCGGGAAATAGCCGAGGAACCGCACCGACTGACCGAGAATCAGGCCCGCCATTCCGACATCGACCGGAAACGCGACCGACAGCTGCCTGTCCGTGGCCAGGACAAGGACGTCCTGTTGCCTCCGTCCCCGTCCGACCAGCGTCACCGGAATCCTCGTCCAGTCATCCAGTTCGACTTCGACCGTTGCCGGCAACTCTCCTTCAAGAACATGCTTCGCGGTAACGATGTACTGCCGATTCTCGATTTCCACCGTAAAAGCGGTCCCACGCTTAGCCCCAATCCGGACGGGGAACACCCGAAGGAGAATGTTCGTTGTCACCGGTCCCCGATCGATTGGACAGGAAACCTTCGCCCGTCCAGCCGGCGCATCCCCGGCGGCTTCCGTGCCAAGCACGACCCCGCCAAGGATTGGCGCCAGGAGGATCAACGGGAGCACGATTCGGTTCCACACAGGCACTCTTCCCTATTCTCCAGACCCAAGACCTTCCATGAGCCCGCGCACCTCGCACACGCTCTGCCCGCAGGCACAGCAGCGGCAGCATCGATTCCCGGAAGGCATCTGAGGTCGGCCGCCAGACTCTCCCAGGAGGCCGAGCTACCCCGGCTCGCGATTAGCCGAGAGCCCTGCGCCCGACCGGACCCGTCGACTCACGGCGTCATGGTCCGCTGACCGCCTCACTCGCCCATAATGCAACTGCGCATATCCTGTAAACGGTTCGATGCCACAAGCCCGTTGCGCGTCGCGAATTCGCTCGCCGCACCCCCGGTTTGAAGGCCGTGCCCTCGCATCTGCCGCTTTAGACACAGCACCGCCGCTCCGGCCGCCGCGTCGCGAACTCAAACTTGCGCGCGGGCGAGGCCCTAGCGGCCAGCGTGACCGTCGCCGTGACAAAGAACCAGATATCGGCCGACTCCCCTCAGGTCGTCAGCCGAGGTATGAACCGATAAGGCCGTATGATCGCAATGGCGTGTGGGACTTGGGCAACACTGAGATCGAATATGCATTGGCGTCGGCCCGCCATTTCATGGATCGTCAAGCGGCCAGAAGTGCGGAGGTACGGGAACGCGGTGATGGCGACTTGCCGAGACAAGCAACGGCCAAAGCCCGTATTTGAGTGGGGAAAGCGCGAAAAACGCAGGTGATGAAGCGCATTCGGACTTGATGGGAGTGAGCATGTCCTCGCAGGAACGCTCGATCCTCATGCCAGTAGCTGCAAGACCGTGATTGGCACTCCCGCGATATAGATGCTCTTCAGTGTCGAGACCCGGATACCAGAGCTGAAGGGTCGAATGCTGGTACGATCCAGATGCGAAGTCGGCCAGCTCAGCCAGTGTCCCGGTGTCTTCGGTCACCGCCGCCCACACTGCGAGTGTCGGGACAAGGAGGCTGGCCACTGTGGCGTCTGTACGATACCGCCGAACGCAAACGCGCTCAAGTTCCTCACTGGACCGGGCACGTCGGTGACGGTGGATTATCACTTCCCGGGGAAGCAGTTGGCTCGGAGCCTTCAACGTCAAGAAAAGCCTCAGTTCGCGTTGCATGTGACGAACCTCGCGCAAATTGCGTAGCGCTGTCTGGTAGTAACCAGCCGAGAGCAGATACAGACGGGCAAACGCCGCGCAATAGGCACCAGACCAACCGACTCAGCCCGCTCGGTCGGCACCTGCAAGGTTGCACCCTCGGTCATCGACGCCCTTGTACAGCACTGCAAAGATGCGTAGTCTCCACCAACTACAACCCCTCCCCAAGAAGTTCTACTTTAGACGGGACACTCCTAACGCGACATACATTAGAGTTTAGGTCTTGAGCGACAAGTAGACCAAGAGAATGGCAAATCGTTCCAAAAATAAACCGAGACTGCAGGTTGTATTTAGGCGCAATTATTCTATTGGTGCAGCTGACGCTGAATCTGATGATCAGTATTTAGACTCATGTTTTCTTGACACTGGCGTTTTAGACGACATCCGAGACTGCGAAAATCCCAAGAGGATTCTACTGGGAAGGACAGGATCCGGAAAAAGCGCCCTAATAAAGCATCTTTCCTCACTAGAAGGTAATCTGATTAGCCTTGACCCTGAAACACTTTCTTTGTCACACATTTCTAACTCTAATATTTTGAATTTCCTTGATTCAATTGGAGTAAATCTGGATTTATTCTTTAAGCTTTTATGGTCACATGTCTTAACAGTTGAACTTATAGCAATGAAATACAAAATAAATAATGAGGATTCGAAAAAAAGCTTTCTTGATAGGATTCGTTTGACTTTATCAAGCGACAAGAATAAAGAATTAGCGCTCCGATATATAGAGGAATGGGGAGAAAATTTCTGGGAGACCACTGAAACGAGAGTCAAAGAATTTACAACCAAGCTCGAGGAACACTTGAGTGGAAAAATCGGTGCAAAAATTTTAGAAAATAGCATATCCGCAGCCGGCGATGTAACAATTAGCGAGGAAACCAAAAAGGAAATAAGGGAAAGAGCTAACAAAGTTGTAAATGAGGTGCAGATTAGAGATTTAACTAATGTCAAGAAATTGCTTGCTCAGGACATATTTTGTGATCCTCAAGAGAGATATTACATTGTTATAGATCGCTTGGACGAGAATTGGGTGGACGAGTCTATTAGGTACCGTTTGATAAAGGCTCTTGTAGAAACTGTCCGTTCTTTTATGAGTGTTCGATCCGTCAAAATAGTCCTTGCTTTGCGGACTGACCTATTTCAAAGAGTAATTGATCGAACTAGAAGTTCCGGATTTCAGCAAGAAAAATATGAATCACTATGTTATCGAATAAGATGGTCTCGAAGTGATTTGAAAGAATTGATAAACTTGCGAATAAGAAAGCTATTTCGAGACAAATATACTAAGACAGATATACAGATAGACGACATCCTACCCAGCGGCAAAATTCAACAACGTTCGTACTTAAATTATATGTTGGACAGAACCTTTTTAAGGCCGCGTGAAATCATTCTCTTTTTTAACGAATGCATTACAAAAGCACACGGATCAGCTTCATTTGCTCGGCAAAATATTGTCGATGCTGAGATGATTTACTCGCAAATGCGGACAAGATCATTGTGTGACGAGTGGCATGGCGACCACCCCCACCTTGAAAAACACATTAATTTTGTAACTAACAGAAGCAAGGTCGTACGATTTCAGGATTTTGACTCGACTGAAATTGAAGAACATTTTCTTTCTTTCTTAAATGAAGAGCCTGATATTTATTTTAATAAAATAGTCAGATATTTGGAAGGTAAAGAAACAAAGGAAGATATGCTGCGAGAGATTTTTTCAATTCTCTACCAAACGGGCTTCTTTGGCATAAAAAACTCTAGTCACGAGGTTACACAGTGGTCCTTTGAAGATATTCCGCTAATCTTACCTTATAATATTAATTTTGATTGCACTGCCTACATTCACCCGACCTTTTGGATGGGATTGGGTGTACGGCCTACCTAGAGCCGTGGCGATCACATTCCAGAGTGGCGCCGGTGCCAGTCGGATTCCATACAGGTCCCGACACCTTGCCATCTCATGTTTCTGCGGTATCATGTCCCATGGCGCGGTCCGATGTCGGCATTGCTGCGCTAGCGCCGAGCCCCGCCGCGATTCCCCGCGATCTCCTTGCGGCGGGCGGCCCGACCCCGCCATCGAACCGCAACCGCGCTGGCTCAATCTCCCGCGTGTCGCTGTCCGCCTGTGGCGTCGAACCATCTATTGCTCCGTCTTGCGCCCGGCGCGTTGCGCGCCGGTGATAACATGTTGGACGGTTGGCCGCGAGACCCGGAATTCTCCCGCCGCCCGCCGCCTCGAGCGCAGCCTCTCCGGCGGCCTGCGGGTTCGTGCCGCCGGACCGCCATCGGCGGAGCAGGCTCCCCGTCTTCCCCGAAGCCTCACGCGTCATGGCCTTGCGAGGTAGCGATTCCTCAATCCGGTCTCGGCCTCGATTCGGCGTGCGCGCTCAAGCTCCCACGCATCCGGCGGGTCCGCCCGGTGCCAGCCGCGCAGCTCATCCCGCGTCATCCGCACGTCGACCGCGTAGCGATCCGCCATGTAGAGCATGGCCCGGGCAACCTCGCCGCGGACGCCGATCGCCGGTTCGGCTACCTTCGGCCTCCCCCCGACCTCGAAATCGCACCTCCCGTACGCGCGGGGCTCTCCTGCGACCGTCCCGTAGGGATGGGCCGAGCGGTCTCCGTTCACTTCCCCGCCGGCCGGGAAGAGGTTGTGCGGATCGTTGTGCGCCGATCGGAATTCCGCGTCCACGCCGGGCTTGAGACAGCACGCCCTGCCCTTCACCGGCTTGCCGTTCTTCTTCGTCCCGCACAGCGGGTGCCCGGTCCTCCAGCACGTCCGATGGGAGCCGAACCACGACGCCGGCACCACATGCTCCCATTCGACCCGTTCGGACCGGTTTTCGTTCATCCGCGCCTCGAGACCGCAGGCGTCGCGATCGATGTCGCCGCCGGACCGGCCCCTGCGCACGTAAGGACACCTGCAGTAGAGAGTCCTGAGGTGGCCGATCTCCTGGTGGATCCCCGCGAGCAGCCTCTTTGCCGCATCGAACCTCTCGGGAGGCTGCGCGAGGCTCGGCCCAGCCAGGACAGGGAGGATCAGCGCGGCCAGTGTCCAGGACGTCATTCTCCTGCCCAGCCGCCTGAAATCGCGACCGTCACGGCCCCGCTCCGGTGCGGCAGGTCGACTTGGGTTCGGCGTCATATCCTGATCTCGGCAAACTTCTGGACCGCCTTGGGGGCGAAGGCGGCAACCAGGAAGTACAACACCAGTTCCGTATTCCCGCTTCCTGACCCCCACCCGAAGACCTCGACGAAGCCCAGGCCTCCGGCAACCAGCAAGGCCAGCATCGACACCAGCCGCATCGACGACGGATTTCCGCGGTCGTCCGAGAACCAGCCCTTGCCGCCGTTTCCAGGCTGCCTGTCCACATCCGTATCGGCCATGTCCGTATCCTTGTCTCGGGGGACCAGCCACCCGGTTCGACGCTTGTCAGAGCAGATCCGCCTCCGCCTCGATCATCCGGCGCTCCTTGACGACGAAGCAGACCCGGGAATCCCCATTCTCGTCCTGCCGCCTGCCCGGCCGAAAATACACGCACTGGACGGCGATGACAGTCCGGGATTCCCAGTGGCGAGCGGCATGAGCGTAGTCGTCTTGGATTCCCTCGACCCCGCGGGCGAGACGATCATCTCGCCGACCCGCGGGACCGCTCCGCACAAATGCCCGACACTGAAATCCTCCCCGGCGTCGAAGAGATCCCCCTCTTCATCCACCATGAAGAGGCGGATCGGCTGCCTCCGTTTCACTTCGGTCGCGGCCATGCGGCACCCGCTCGTCGCGGCCGTCTGATTTCCCAGCCTCGGGCCTGTCCCGTACCGGCCCTTTTGTCCTGCCCGCGATCGTTCCGGCAGCACATTCCGAAGCCGGCCTGGTGCCGGCTACTGCTTGTGGGCCCCGAATATGCCGACCGCGCTCACGACGCCGTCCTCGGATTGCACGCCGAACGTCCCGCCGACCGATCCGGGTTTGCCGTCCGCTTCCCCGTTTCCGAAGAACCGCCCGCTCCACCTTCCAGTCGTGGGCGTCCCATGGCCGGCGTAAGTGCCGCCCGCGATGCCGTTGAAGAAGCCGCTGTCCTGCGATCCGATGCCGGTGGTATCCAGAAACACGACGAAATCTGGCTTAGGAACGCCGTCCACAACGAAATCGTTTATCGATCCGCTGATTACGTCACGGTCGAAGTTGGCCGTCATCTGGACGTAGGCGACAAATCGACCGAAATCCGTCACGCCGGCGCCCGTCTCGGAATACGCGCCGGCCGCGTCGCCAACATACCGCGCCGTGCCGGTGAGGCCTGCGAATCCGCTCTGGTCGAACGGATCGCTGCCGTCCGCGAAGGCCCCGAATACAAGGTCTGCGGCCCTCGACGCATCGTCGGGAACGAACAGCCACAGTCCGCCGGCCAGGTAATCCGTGTCCGGATCCGTCCTCGAGGCGGATTCCAGGATCGTCGGCGCAGAGCCGTCGGAGGGCGTGAACGTCATGCGCCCGCCTTTCATCTGCAATTGCCCGGCCACCGTGTACACGAACGAACAGTCCGCGCAGGACGCCGTCCCGACCACGCCGTCCAGCTCGGCGGGTCTGCGATACCGGCCGGCGGGGTGGGTCAGCCTGACGCCCAAGTCTATACCCGTGAACGTGAACGACGTGTATGTCCCGTCGGTCGGCGCCGCCGACGGCGCCCCGATGTCCGTGTAGGCGTCGACGTAGAGCGTGCCGCCTGCAACGCGCTTGCGCAGCGCCGCGCCCTGCCAGACATCAAAGAAGGCTGCCGAAGTATCGAGCGGGACCGGTTTCCCGTCATGCGACCCGATCGACCACTGCGCACCGTTGCGCACCGCGACGCTCGGGCCGCCGTCGCCATGCCGCGCGGTGGCGCTCACCCGGTCGGTCGTAATCCCGTCTGCATCGACTTCCGAGGACCGGGTCGCGCTGCCCTGGGCAGACACCGCATCCACGGCCCGCCCGATCGCGGCCGCCACGTTGGCGGCCGTCGCCGGATCGGCGAGGGCCTCGGCCCGCGTCGGTACCGGTGCCTGCGTCATCGACCCGGCGCCGCCGCTGCAGCCTGACAGTGCCAGACCTGCCGCTGCTGCTGCGGCAAGGGAGGTGTGTTTCATGATCATGTGCCGTTAATTCCTGCGAGGAGTCTTGGCCGTCGCCCTGTTCCGCAGGGGAGTCTCTCATACTGACGCCGGACCGGACCGTCACGTTAATACGGGGATATCCGGTCCCGCAATTGCAAGACTTTGGCATAATCTACACGTTACCATTCCAAACCCGCGCGCCGGTCTTTCGGTCATGCCAAACTATTGGCTTATTCTGCACGCATTGCCCGTTTCCCCTGCGCAGTGCTCGGCTCAAGCCGGGTGTCAATCGCGACCGCGACCTGCATTCTGAATGCCGAAATCCCGGTCCGGGCGGTGATTCCTACCCGGTTTGCGCGTTTCTTCGGGCCGGTTTTCCGGCCCGGTTTCCGATGAAATTCCGCCTGCCGGAATTCCGGAATTATTCGGTTCCAAATTCATTTTCCTGACCTTATTGGCCTCGTTTCCGGTTTCCGACGCCGTTTCTTTCGCCTGACGTTTTCCCTCCTGTCCAGGAACGGGCCGCGGAACGACACCCCGGACCGTGCCGGTTGCACAGGGTCCGCACCACACGCCTGACGCCAGCCCTCCCCTTGCAAAATCGCGATTCATTCCCGCCACAGTCCTCCGGGCGCCTCGCCCGGGCGCGCACGGCACGCGCTCCTCGGCCCGTGTCCCGCCCGGGTGCTGCCCGCCGGTCCTTCGCCTGTCGCCGTTTCCCGTCGCAGGCCGGTAGCGGATTCGGGACGACGGCATGATTGCGCTGCCCGCATCCCGGCGTCTCGCCATCGGCGTTGCCGCCGTGCTGCTGTCTCCCGCCGGGCTGCTGCCGGCCGCCGCGGCCGGAACGTCGGAAGCCGCAACCGCGGCGCCCCGCCGGTTGGTCCCGGAGAACCGGATCGAGAGCAGGGCGGCCGACCTGCTCCGGGCCGGGCGCCCGGTCGCGGCACTGAAGCTCCTCCGGCGCACCCTGCAGGACCGCCCCGACGATCTCGCGCTCCTGTTCCTGGCCGGCCGGGCCGGCATCGCCGCGGCCGGCCGGAAGGGCGCCGGCGACAAGGCGCGCACGGCCTTCCTGGATGCCGCCATCGCGGCGCTGCGGCGCATGCTGGCGATCCGCCCCGGGCTGGTGCGGGTGCGCCTGGAACTGGCCCGGGCCCATTTCCTCAAGCGCGAGGACACGCTGGCCCGCGAGCATTTCGAGCGGGTGCTCGCCGGCGGGCCGCACCCGGCGATCGCCGCCAACGTGCGCCGGTTCCTGGCGCAAATCCGGGCGCGCAGGCGCTGGAGCCTGCAGGCCGGCGCGGCGCTGGCGCCGGACACCAATATCGGGCGCAGCTCGGGCGAGCGGACCATCTACCTGTTCGGCCTGCCGTTCCGGCGCAGCGAAGACTCCCTGCCGCGCTCGGGCATCGGCCTGTCGGTTTGGGCCGGCGGGGAATACCAGCATCCGGTCGGCCCGCGCCTGCGCCTGCGCGCTGGCGCCAGCCTCTTCCGGCGCGAGTATGGCGGGGTCGAGTTCGACCGGACCTTCCTGTCCGGCCACGCCGGACCGCGCTGGCTGATCGACGCCGAGACCGAGGCGAGCCTGCTGGCGAGCGCACGGCGACTGTGGCGCGCCGGCGCGCCCGACTTCGACGAGTACGGCGTCCGCCTCGAGGCCTCGCGCCGGTTCGGCCGCCGGATGACCGCCGCCGTCCTGGCGTCCCGGCACGAGCGCCGGCACCGGCTCACCACGTGGCTCGACGGGCCGGTCACGGACCTGTCGCTGCGGGCGGATCTCGTCGCGGCGCCGGCCGTCCGGCTCAGCGCGGCCGCGGGCTGGGCGCGCGAGCGGCCGGACGACGACGGCGCGCGGCGCTACCGCCACACGCGCTGGTGGGTGCAGCCCGGGATTTCCGTGGACCTGCCCGGGGGCATCACGCTCGGCGCCAGCGCCGCCTGGCGCTGGACCGGCTTCGACGCCGGCTTCGGCGCCCTGACCCTCTCCGGCAGGCCGCGCCGCGACCGGTCCCGTATCGTCCGGGTTTCGGTCCACAAGCGCGACTGGACCCTGTTCGGCTTCGCCCCGCGGATTTCCCTCGTGCACGAGCGCCGCACGTCCAACACCCAGGGCGCAGCCTACACCCGCACCGGCGCCGAGCTGAGCGTCCTGCGCCGGTTCTGAGCCATCCCGGAGGAGCCGCCGGAACTGCCGCTCCCGGAAATTCCGCCCCCGGGCACGAAACGGCCAGTGCGGCCCGAGTCGACAACCGATGCCGGTCGACTACCCTGGCGCACGGCCGAAGCCCACGGCCCCCACGCGCCCTTCCACCCGGACCGCACCGGCCCCGGCCGGCGCGCACACGACACGGAGAAGCCCCATGGACGATCACGACCCGCCGCAGCCGGCCTCGCCGGACGAGGAAACCCGCATCGCCGAAACCCCGGCGGTCTTCGCCAACAAGATCTACGTCTCGCCCCTGCCGGGCGGCGCAAAGATCACATTTGCCGAGGCGCGCCGGGTCTCCGGCAAGGACCGGGCGTCGCAGCGCACCGCGGTCTTCCTGCAGCACGCCGACCTCGCCGTCCTGCGCCGCCTGCTCGACTGGACGGCGGGCGCCGCCGACACGCCGCCCGAGCGCATCGGCGGCTCGGTGCACTGAGCCGCCGCCCGTCCGCCGCCCTCGAACCTGCGCCACTCGCTGAATTCGATCGCGCGTTCGGTCTCCCCGCGCGCTTCGCAGACCATCGCCTTGCGCATCAGCCAATCGTGCGCCTCGGGAAAGCGAGTCCTCAGCTGCTCGCAGGCGGCGTCGGCTTCATCGAGGCGGCCTTTTTCGACGAGGTTGACGACGCTGTTCGAGAGACGGTCGAGATCGGTCTCGACCAGGCGGTGCACCTGGGACGATTCCTCTGGCGTGGCATGCACATGAGCCGCGCGGTCGCGATGCCTGCAGGAGTGCTTGTACTTCCTGCCGCTACCACAAGGGCAGGGTTGGTTTCTGCCGATCTTCGCCACTACCGCCTCGTCATCGGCAACGCATCCGCCGCACCCTCTCGCCCTAACGTCTATTCCTGACGCACCTCTCGGACGTACCGGTCGAGACCGCCGCTACGCTGCCCTCTGCGACCACCGGTATCCTCCGACGCCACCAGGTTCACATGACCGATTTCTAACACCCAGCCCTCCGAAACAGCAACGCGCCTGGCGCTACCGACCTCTTCAATGCCCTACAGACCGTTCGGCTGCCTCTGCACCATCTGAATGCTACCGGCCTGCCGGCCCGGAACTGTTCCGCAACGAGAGGAGCGGCGCGGTCATCGGGCGGCACGGACGGCGCTGCGAGAAGCATCCCGCGGCGACCCTTCCGTCCTTTCCCACACACCCATTGAGGAAGGTTCGCATGAACCACATCGCCCCCGGGACCGAATCGCTCATCCGGGAGATCCCGCTGAGCCGGCTTTCGCTGGCCCCCGAGAATGTCCGCAAGACCCCGCCCGATCCCCGGGCCGACGCCGAGCTCAAGGCCTCGATCGCCGCCCTCGGCCTGCTGGAGAACCTGGTGGTCCGCGCCGATGAGCCGGCAGAGGACGGAACCGAACGCTACGCGGTCGTCGCCGGTGGGCGCCGACTCACGGCCCTGCAGGCGCTGGCCGAGGACGGTGTCTTCGATCCGGAGCGTCCCGTGCCCTGCCTGGTCAAGGCCGGGGACGCCGAGCCCGGCGAGATCTCGCTCGCCGAGAATGTCGTCCGCATCGCCATGCACCCCGCCGACCAGGTGGTGGCCTTCACCAGGCTGGCGGACGCCGGCCAGTCGGTGTCCTCAATTGCGGCGCGCTTCGGCCTGTCGGAGCGCCTGGTCGAGCAGCGCCTGCGCCTGGGCAACGCCGCGCCGGAACTGCTGGATGCCTACAGGGCCGACGCCATCGATCTCGAAGTGCTGAAGGCCTTCGCCGTCACCACCGACCGCGAGCGCCAGATGGCGGTCTGGGAACAGGTCTCGGCCCAGGGCTACCGTCCCTCGGCCTGGCAGGTGAAGCGCCTGCTCACCGAGGAGCGCGTGCCCGGCGCCACGGCGGTCGCCCGCTTTGTCGGGGTCGAGGCCTATGAGGCCGCCGGCGGTGTCATCATGCGCGACCTGTTCGCCCGGGACGACGAGAGCGGCGTCTGGTTCGAGGATCCGGTGCTGCTGGAGAAGCTGGCCACGGAAAAGCTCCAGGCGGCCGCCGACGAATTGGCGACCCGCTGGAAGTGGGCGGTGGCGATGATCGAGGTCGAGTGGAGCGACACCGCCCGCTACGGCCGCATCGAACCGCAGCCCGCCGAGCGCACCCCGGACGAGCAGGCCGAGATCGAGAAGCTGGAAGCCCGCCAGGCTGAACTCGCAGAGACCGCCGACGAGGACTGGACGGAAGAGCTGCTGGCGGAAGCCGAGTCCATCGAGACCCGCCTCGACGAGATCGAGGCCGCCGTCGAGGCGCGTGCTGTCTTCCTGCGCGAGGACTTCCAGACGGCGGGCTGCCTCGTCACCGTCGGCCAGGACGGCGCGCTCCAGGTCATCCAGGGGCTGGTTAAGCCCGAGGACATGCCGAAGCAGGGCGAGACCAACGCCGCCGGCAACGCAAGCGACGACCGCAACGAGTCCGACGCCACCGGTCGGCAGCCCCAGGTCGCCGGCCCGACCGTCTCGACGCCCATGGCGCCGCCGCGCGACCGGGAGGCCGAGGCCCGCAAGGAAGCGGGCGTCGGCATCGGGCTCGCCGACGATCTCCGCCATGTCCGGACCGCGCTGGCCAAGGCGTATCTGGCCGGGGACTTCGAGGCCGCCTTCGACCTCATGCTGTTCCAGATGGGGCGGTCCGTGTTCACCTTCGGCTACACGGCCGATGCCCTGGACATCACCGTTCGCCCGACCGCCGACCGCCCGGTCGGCCGGTCGAACGACCCGGAGTTCGCGGACTGGTCGCCCGGCGAGGCCATGCTGGCGGACCGCTCCGGCCTTGCTCTCGACTGGATGGAGATCGAGGACGACGGCGAGTCCTTCGCCGCACTGCGGGCCCTGCCTGTCTCCGACAAGAAGGCGCTGTTCGCCGCCTGCGTCGCGCGCACGGTGAAGCCCCAGCTCGCCTTCGAGCCCCAGGCGCGGCCCGAGCTCGAAGCCACGGTGGCCCGGCTCGACATCGACTTTGCGAAGCATGTCCGTCCGACGGCGGCGATGCTGTGGTCGCGCATCGCCAAGGCGCGCCTCCTCGACATCGCCCGCACGGTGTTCGGCATCTCCTGGGCATCCGCGCGGTCGAAGACGAAGAAGGCGGCGCTGGCCGAGGCGATGGAGACCGCGTTTGCGGCGGGCCACGTCCCGGTCGGGCTGAGCGCGCAGATGCACGCCGCGGCGCTCGCGTGGACGCCGCCGGGCTTTGCCGCGTTCGACACCGGGCGCATCGGCGACGAGGCGGACGAGGCGGCAGCCGCGGAGACGCCGCCGGCGCCGGATGCGGCCGAGGCCGATCCCTCCGCCGCGACGGAGCCCGCCGGACCGGCCACCGATACCGACGCGTCCCGGGAAGACGCACCGGCTGCGGTCGAAGGCAACGGGCATGCGGCTCCGGCAGCGCCGGTCTCCGAAACGCCGGTCTCCGAAACCCCGGTCTCCGAAACCCCGGTCTCCGAAACGCCGGTTGCCGATACCGAGACGACCGGCAACGCCGCGGCGCAGGCCGCCCGACCCACGGCCGCGCCGGATGTCGCCGGCGACGAAAGCGGCATCCCGCCCGCCCCGGCGAACGGTCACGACGTTGCGCCCGACCCGATGGAGATCCCGGAGTTCCTCCGCCGGGTCCACTGAATCCTCGCCGCTCCCTTCGAAACGCCCCGCCGGACCTGTCCTCCGGCGGGGCGTTTTCCTTTCCTGCACCGTATCACGGAGGGTCCTGCATGAGCCCCACCGCCCCATCGCGCCCGGCGACCATCCGCGCGCGCATCCACGAGAGCGCCGTCAGGCGCGTTACCCGCGCATACGCAGCCAGGATCGGTGAAATCCTCGTCGAAGCCTTGCAGAACTGCCGTCGCGCCGGCGCCACCCGCGTCCGCATTGCCGTCCGCAAACCGGCCCCCTGCGGTCCGGAAACCGCCGGATCACATTCCGTCGTCACCGTCGCCGACGACGGCGCCGGCATCGCCGATCCCGCCATCCTGCTGAGCTTCGGCGAGAACGGCTGGCCCGACGAGCTGGTCCGCCGCGAGGACGCCGCCGGCTTCGGCTTCGCCAGCCTGGCGCGCCGCGGCTGCACCGTCACCTCGCGGCCGCACTCACCGGACGGTCAGGTCGTGCCGGGCTGGCGTGTCGCGCTGAAGCCGGAGCATTTCCTGGGCGAGGCGGACGCCGCGGTGCATCCCGCCGACGATGCACCGTATCCGCACGGGACGTCGATTGCCCTCCGGGCGGCCGAATTGGTGACCGCGATCCGCACCGCGGCGGAAAACGCCGCCCGGCACTACCCGCTGCCGGTCATCTTCGAGGACGGCGCCGACGCCGATACCGGCCAGGCAGCCTTGCCGCGCCGCGCCTTTCTCGACGGCGCCGTCCATGCCGAGCCCTGGCGGGGCCTCGCCTTCGGCGTCTTCCGCGACCGCCGCCGGGGCTACAACGACCCCGACCTCAACTTCTTCGGCCTGACCCTGCCGGCCGGCCTGCCCACCGTCGAGACCGTCCACGGCCCGACCTGGACCGTGCTGGCCGATGTAGAGGATTGCCCGGACCTCGAACTCGTGCTGCCGGCCCGTAAGGAAGCGGTCGAGAACGATTTCCTCGAGGAAACGCGCGCGGCGGCGCGCCTGGCGATCTACAGGGCCATGGCCGCCGATCCGTCGCCGCGTCCCGCCTTCCGGGACCGGGAGAGGGCGCGCGAGAGCGGCATCGATCTGGCAACCCCTCCAGCCCTGCTGCGCCCGTGGCGGCCCTCGATCGCCGATGTCGACGACTGGCGCGAGCCGCCCGGGCTCGCTGCGGCCGGCCCTGACTCGTCGGGGGGCGCCCTGGTCATGGCCTGCGACCCCGAACCGCCCGAAGCCCAGGCGCTCTGGCGCGCCGCCCAACGGGCCGGCATCGCCTCCCGCCTGTTCGAGGCCGACCGCCGGCTCGACGGCTACGGCTGGTACGACGGCCTGGACCGGGTGACGGACCTCGCCATCCGGGTCGCTTCAGACGGCAACTGGATGGCGCTCGACGCGTACCCGCTGCCCGACCGGACGGGTCCCGGCGCGCCGTCATTGCCGGCCCGGCCGGCGGCGATCCGCATCGAGCTCGCCGTCCGCCCGGCGTCGGAGCCGCCACGCACCCTCGACCTGCCGGCCGACCTCGCCTTCGCCGGCGAGGCCTGGTCCTGGCTCGACGACGCCATGCCGCTGGTCACCGTCGAGAGTCCGCTCCAGCCCCATGCGCTCGCCGAGCTGCTACGGGCCTCGTTCTTCTCGCCGAGCGACGACTCGGAGGCCGACAGCTACGCCACCCAGCTGGACCGGTTCGACGAGTCCGCCCTGCACCTGGCCACCAGGCTGCTCTTGTCGGACGACGAGGCCGCCCGGAACGCCATCGTGGAGGCGGTTCGGCGCGAACTGGTCTGGCTCGCGCCACGGGACCGCGCCGTCGACATCCACATCCGCCGGCCCGACGTGACCGTGACCCTGGCCGGCATCGAGGGCGCGGCGGACCGCGCCTGATTCCCGCCGTGAAGGCGGCGCCAGCCGTCCCCGCTCCGGAGCCGCCCGGCGACGCTGCGCAGAAGCGCGCCATCGCCGACGCCGTCTGGACCGACCCGCTCTGGCTCATGCCGGCCGGCCGCACCGTTACAGTCACCGTCCGCAACGGCACTGTGGCGGTCGACCTCGGCCCGCCCGAGCCGATGCCGGAAACCCCGGCCCACTGACGCTGCCTGCCCCGTCCGGCCTCCCGTCCGGCCGCCCGTCCAGCCTCCGGTCCGGCGCCGCCGCCATACCGTCCCCTCCGGACGCCGGTCCCGCGCCCCGGAGAGCGGCGCCCGGCCTGGCGGAAGGGTGTCCGGCGGGGCGGGTTCGCGGGAGCGGTCCGGCCTGCCGGGCGCCCGTTCAACCCGCCGGGAGACAACCCATGGAACTCGTGACACCCGAACTGCGCGAACAGCTCATTGCCAACGGCAGGAATCCCGACAGCGACCGGGTTCCCCTGGTCAAGTGGTTCAATCCGGCGGGCGCCGGCACCTGGCTCATCGTCGACGCCGATCCCCAAGACCCCGATGTCCATTTCGGGTTGATGGATCTGGGCCTCGGCACACCGGAGCTGGGCATGGTGCGCCTGAGCGAACTCGAAGCGTTCGAGGGGCCGTTCGGCCTCGGCATCGAGCGGGACCTGTGGTTCCGCCCGGCTCACCCGATCTCGGTCTACGCCGATGCGGCCCGGCAGGCCGGCCGCATCGTGGAGTTCGGGCCGGAGCTTGACGAGGCCGCCCGCAACCGCACCGGACCCGCCGCCGTCTGACCGCCCTGCACAGTCCCGTCTTGCGCCCTGTTCCGGACATGCCGGGCGGGGCGCCCGCGATTCCGAACCCGTGGGAGACCGCCATGCCCGACCCCTCGACCTCGGCCGCGCCCGCCGATACGCCGCCGCCGATGCACCCCATGGACCCGCGCCGGGGCGAGAACCTGACGCCCATGTTCGGCGCCTTCCTGTGCTGGCTGCTCGGCCTCGAGCCGATGACCGATCCTGCGATCGCCGGGATATCGATTGCCGGCGACTCGATGCTGGCCGCCACCACGGACAGCCCCTTCTTCGACGCCCATCTCGGACCGGTCGACGAGTTCGAGCGCAACCTGCGCGGCTGGGGCGAGGCCTGCGGCGCCGATCCGGCCACGATCGACGGCCTTGTCGACAAGATGCGGAGGGCCGGGCGATGAGCGTCACCGATCTTCCCGGTTACGACCGCCACCGCGCCGCCCTCGACATCGTCGACCCGGGCGCCTGCAACCCGGCCGGTGTCGCGCTCGCCCTTCATCAGGGCTGCCGGCAGGCCATCGCCGAAGGCGTGTCACAGCGCGACGACCCGGCCATCCGGCTCATGGGCCTTCAGCTGGCCTCCTTGCTGAACGTCGACCGCATCCTCGACAGCGAGGAATACGGCCGGCTGATCGAGCATTGCCATGCGCGCGCCGAAGAGCGCGAGAACGCCCGTGTCCGGGAGACCGTGGCATGACCCCCCTGGACGCACCCGAACCCGGCCTCGACGACATCGCGTTGCTCGACATGCCGGCGCCACCAGCCTCGGTCCGGGATGCCCCGCGCCGCCGTCGGCTCCAGGCCCGCCTGCTGCGTGCCGGGCGCGCGGCGGTCGACGACCGCGAACTGCTGGAGATCCTGCTGTCCGTCCGCGAATCGATTTCCGATGCCGGCGCGCTCGCCGCCAGCCTGCTGGACATCTTCAGCACGGCGCCCCGCGTCCTCGCCGCCCGGCCGGACCGGCTGCGCAGCGTGCCCGGCCTCTCCGGGGACGCCGTCGCCATCCTCAAGGCCGCCGAGGCGCTCGGCATCGCCATGGCCCGCGAGGCGGTTCCGGATGCCGTCCGCCCGACGCTGAACAATTACAGGAAGGTCATCGACTATTGCCGGACCCTGGCCGGACACCGCGAGGTCGAGGAGTTCTACCTCCTGTTCGTGGATCGAACCAACCGGCTCCTGGCCAGCGAGCTCCACCAGCGCGGCACGGTCTGCCACACCCCGGCCTATCCCCGGGAGGTCTGCATCCGGGCGCTGGAGTTGCAGGCCACCGCGCTCATCGCCCTGCACAATCATCCTTCGTCGAGCCTCGAACCCTCCAAAGCCGACATCCAGACCACCCACCGCATCCGCGACGCCCTGAAGACGATCGATGTCACGCTGCTCGACCATGTCATCGTAACACCGGCCGGCGCCTTCAGTTTCAGGGAGAGGGATCTTCTCTGACCGTCGGCGGCGCACCCTCGCCGGCCTCCGCGCCGCTCTGCCCGTGCGTGCCATGAGGGTCCGGCGTGCTGTGACCGCGCGCCTTCGGCCTCCCGACGACCCGCAGCCCGCAGAGCTCGAAATGGGCGATCACCGATTCCGCCACTGGCCTGAGCCGGTCGTGGTCGCCGGGCACGCGCTTCTTCGGCCAGAGCCGGCTCGCCTTGCGCAGCGCCATCTCGACGGTGAACAGCAGGTCGTCCCGGGACACCGGGCAGTCGTGTTTCTCGTCCATGGCGCGATCATGGAACAGGAACATTAATAGAACAATATCCGCCGCCGGCGATCTTGCGGCCGATTTCGCCGCAGCCCCGATCCGCCGCCGAACCGAACGCCCACACTGCACCATCCGGCGCCGCCGCGCCCCGAGCCGGGGCGAGTCCGGGGAGGCGTCCGGGGGCAGGCCGGCGGGCCGGAAAGGGAGGCGCCTTTCCGCGCCGAATGCCTGCCAGTTCCCTTCCAGCCCGGAGACTGTCCATGCTGCACAGGATCACCGGCCGCGCCACCAAATGCGGCCCCTCTACCGCCAGCTCCGGCAGGAACATGAGCACCAGACGTCGGACGCTGCCGTCGACAAAGTCATCGCCATTAATGCCTGGTCCTTTACGGCAGAGGGCAAACGCTTCGCCTGACGCAGCCCGCCCGAGCCCGATCCCTCGCAATCAGCCGAGGCGGGCCTCGGCGAGCTTCGTGCCCTCGATCCGGGCGCGGATCTTGGCGAACGCGGTGTCGCGCGCGGTCGACACGTCGTCGCCGAACGGGGAGAAGCCGCAATCGTCGGTGCTGCCGAGCCCCTCCGCGCCGAGATGCTCCGCCGCTTCCAGGATCCGCTCGCACACCTCTTGCGCCGTCTCGATGTGCGGGTCGATGGGATCGGTGACGCCGACATAGACCGTCTGCCCGGGCCGCCGTTCCCGCGCAACGATGTCGAGCGCCCGCGGCCGGTCGGCCTCGCTCGCCATCTGCACGAAGAAGCACCCGGCATTCATGCCGAACAGGTCGGGCAGCAGTTCCGCATAGTCGACATCGGCGGAATGCGTGGAATCCTGGTCGCCGCCGGGGCAGGTATGCACCCCGATGCGGGTGCGCTCGGCGTCGGAGAAACGGGCCAGCACCTGGTTGTTGAGCGCCACGAAGTCCCGCAGCAGTGCGCGCGACGGGTCGAGCTTGCAGCACAGGCGCCCCTCCGTGAAATCGATCTGCACGCTGTCGGCGCCGGCATCGAAGGCCGAGCAGATGTCTTTCTCGCACTCGCTCACCAGGTCGGCGATGAAGGCGTCGCGGGAATAGCCGTCGATCCCGTCCTGGGGATAGATCAGCGAGATCGCCGAGGGCGCGATCACCGCCTGCTTGACCGGCAGGGCCGTATGGGCCTTCGCCGCGGTGACGTAGGCGCCCGAATATGTCGTGTAGCGGAACGGGCCGGCGGTCAGCACCGGCAGCTGCCGGGTGTGGCCGTCCTCGAAGGGGATCACCACCCCGTCCGGCGCCAGGGTCTCCATGCCGGCCAGCGGATAGGTCGCGAAGCTCGGTTTGGACTGTTCTCCGTCGGTAATGACGGGAGACCCCGTTGCCGCCATGGCGGCGACGGTTTCCGCCACGGCCCGGTCCATCGCCTGGCTCAGTCCCGCATCGTCGAGGCCGCCGGCGGCATGCGCGCCCATCGCCTCGATCAGGTAGTCGGGACGGGGAACGCTGCCGATCGGCTCGGTCGGGATCGTCGTGGCCATGGATCGTCTCCGTAACGGACATCGGGGATCGCTCCGAAGACTGTAAGGCGGCCCGTCCGGCACCGTCCACTCACAACGACGGCATGTCCGGGGCCGCCGACCGTCGGCCGCAGCGCCGCTGCCGTCCGATCTCCGTCATTTTGGATTTCAACGGGTTTAGGTCGGGTCGCGTTCCGAAGGCGCCCGGCGGGCCGGCGAGAGAGAGGACCCCCTCTTTCTCCTTCCGCACCGTCCGCCGGTTTCCCGCCTCTTCCGCACGGAGACCGCCATGCTCGACGCCCAGCCGGCGCCGGACGTCCTTACGCACCCGCCCCTTCTTTCCTCCGCCATCGACCCGTCCGCCGAACCGGCCCGCCCCGTCTCGGGCGATGCCCTGTTCGCCGCGGCCCGGACCCTGCTGCCGACCCTCGAGGCGGGCCGGCCGCTCGATGCCGCGATCCTCCGGGACGCCATGACCGGGGCCTTCGGCGCTTCCGATGCCGCGGGCGCCTGGCTCTGGAAGGACGCCTACGAGGCCGCCGAAGCCGCCGTGGTGCTGTTCCTCCAGCGCTACGGCCGCGCGATGCGCCAGAACGCCGGCGCCGGTCCCGACGGGCTGCGCCGCATGCTGGCGATGCTGGAGGCCGTCGCGGCTCTGGAACCCTCCCACACAAGGCGCTCCGAGGAGCAGGTCCGGCTGCAGCAGTTCTCGACCCCGCTGCCGCTCGCCTATGCCACCCTCCAGGCTGCCGCGGTCCGGCCGGGCGACACGGTGCTGGAGCCCTCGGCCGGCACCGGCATGCTCGCGGTGATGGCGCAATGCGCGCTGGGCAACAGCGCCATCGGCCATCTGCATCTCAACGAATACGCCCGCACGCGGGCGCGGCTCCTCCGGGTGCTGTTCCCCAGCGCCATGGTCACTGCATTCGACGCCGAAGCCATCGCCGACCGGCTGCGCGACGTCCGGCCGACCGTGGTGCTGATGAACCCGCCATTTTCGGCGACGCCGGGGGTCGACCGCATCCGCCGCGACGCCGATCTGCGCCATGTCCGCTCGGCCTTCTCCATGCTGCCGCCGGGCGGGCGGCTGGTAACGATCACCTCGGCCCACTGCGTGCCCGGCGATGCCGCCTGGACCGACGCCTTCGGCCGCCTCGACGGGTGCGACCCGGGCGACCCGCTGGCGCGCTGCGTCTTCACCATGGCCATCGACGGCCGCGCCTACGCCCGCCGCGGCACTGGGTTCGACACCCGCCTCACCGTGCTGGAACGGAGCGCGGAGCCCGGCATTGCCGTCGACCGGGAAGCCCGCGCAACCAACGCTGCCGAGCTGCTCGACGCCGCCATTGCGCAGGTCCCGCAGCGGTTGCCGATCGCGGTGCCGCCGGCCGCGTCCGGTCCCGCACGCGACCTGTTCGGCAAGGCGGTCGCGCCTAAGCCTGCAAAGCAGAGGGGTCCGAAACAGGTATCCGCGCCCGAAACGCGGCAGGCCCATGACTGGGGACCGATTGCCGAGCTCATTGTCGAATCCGGGCCGTTCGAACCGGCCAGTGCGGACTCCGATGCCTCCGCCGGCACCGGCCCCTACGCCGCCTGGCGGCCGGGCGCGGCGCGGGTCGCGGACGCAGTCGAACATCCGACGCCGCTGGTGCAGTCCGCCGCCATGGCGGCCGTTCCGCATCCGGCTCCGGCCTGGCGTCCGATGCTGCCCGAACGGGTCGTGACGGAAGGCCAGCTCTCCGACGCCCAGCTCGAAAGCGTCGTGCTGGCGGGCGAGGCCCATTCGCGGCATCTCGGCGCCTGGTTCCACCTCGGCTCCGGCTGGGAGACCGTCCAGCGCTGCCCGGAGGACGACCAGGAGAGCATCGAGGTCCCCTTCCACACGCCGGACGGCGAGGCGCTGTCCCGCCCGGTGCGTTTCCGCCGGGGCTGGATGCTGGGCGACGGCACCGGCTGCGGCAAGGGCCGCCAGGTCGCGGCGATCATCCTCGACAACCGGCTGCGCGGGCGAAAGAAGGCGCTGTGGCTGTCGCAGTCCGACAAGCTGCTGGAGGACGCGCGGCGCGACTGGACCGCATTGGGCGGGCTGGAGAGCGATGTCACCCCGCTCGGCAACTTCCGGCAGGGGGTGGAGATCCCGCTTGAAGAGGGCATCCTGTTCTGCACCTACGCCACGCTGCGCTCGCCGTCCCGCCAGGGCAAGCCGTCGCGGCTCGACCAGATCGTGGAGTGGCTGGCGGGCTCGCTTGACGAGGCGGACCGACACGCCTTCGACGGGGTCATCGTGTTCGACGAGGCCCACGCCATGGCCAACGCCGCCGGCTCGAAGGGCGGGCGCGGCGAGGTCAAGCCGTCCCGGCAGGGCCGCGCCGGTTTGCGTTTGCAGAACGCCTTGCCCGATGCCCGCATCGCCTATGTGTCGGCCACCGGCGCCACCACGGTGCCGGGTCTGGCCTACGCCGGCAGGCTCGGATTGTGGGCCGCCGGCGAGACGCCGTTCGAGACCCGCGTGGAGTTCGTCTCCGCCATGGAAGCCGGCGGCGTCGCCGCCATGGAAGTGGTGGCGAGGGACCTGAAGGCGCTCGGCCTCTACCAGGCGAGGGCTCTGGCCTATGACGGGGTCGAGGTCGACATCCTGGAGCATCCGCTGACGCCCGAGCAGCGGCGCATCTACGACGCCTATGCCGGCGCCTTCAAGGTGATCCATGCCAATATCGAGGAGGCGCTCAAGGCGACCGGCATCGTCCAGGGCGAGGACACGCTGAACAGGAACGCCAAGTCGGCGGCCCTGTCGGCCTTCGAGGGCACCAAGCAGCGCTTCTTCGGCCATCTGCTGACCGGCATGAAGTGCCCCAGCCTGATCCGCGCCGTCGAGGCCGACCTCGACGCCGGGCGGTCCGCCGTGGTCCAGCTGGTCTCGACCGGCGAGGCATTGATGGAACGGCGCATATCGGAGATCCCGGCGTCCGAATGGGACGACCTCAATATCGACCTGACGCCCCGTGACGGCATCCTGTCCTTCCTGATGCACGCCTTCCCGGTGCAGCTCCAGGAGCCCTTTACCGACGACGATGGCAACCTGATGAGCCGGCCCGCCACCGACGCGGACGGCAACCCCGTCATCTGCCGGGAAGCGGAGCAACAGCGCGACGCCCTGATCGAGAAGCTCGCCGCGCTCCCGCCGGTGCCAACGGCGCTGGACCAGGTGGTGCAGAAATTCGGGCACGAGGCGGTCGCCGAGATGACGGGCCGGTCGCGGCGAGTGCTCCGTATTTGCGACGCCAAGGGCGAGCGCCTTTCGCTCCGCAGCCGGCCGGCGTCCGCCAATCTCGCCGAGACCGCGGCTTTCATGGACGGAACCAAGCGCATCCTGGTCTTCTCCATGGCGGGCGGAACCGGGCGCAGCTATCACGCGGATCTTTCCTGCGGGAACACCGACCGGCGCATCCACTATCTCCTTGAACCCGGCTGGCGGGCCGACCAGGCGATCCAGGGGCTGGGACGCACCCACCGCACGCACCAGGCCTCGGCGCCGCTGTTCCGGCCCGTCACCACCGACGTGAAGGGCGAGCGGCGCTTCATCGCCACCATTGCGCGCCGTCTGGACAGCCTCGGCGCCATCACCCGCGGCCAGCGCGACAGCCAGACCGCCATGGGCGGCAGCGACGCCGCGCTGTTTCGCGAGAGCGACAATCTCGAAAGCGCCTATGCCAAGGCGGCCTTGCGACAGTTCTACAGCGCGCTCTGGCGCGGCCGCATCGAGGGCTGGAACGTCGAGCGCTTCCAGGAGTCGACCGGCCTCAAGATCGTCCACGAGGGCGGGCTCAAGGACGAACTCCCGCCGATGCCGAAGTTCCTCAACCGGCTATTGGCCCTGCCCATCGCCGAGCAGAACCAGCTCTTCGCCGAGCTGGAGGCGCGCATCGCGGCCAATATCGAGCAGGCGATCGAGGCCGGCAGCTATGAGGTCGGGGTCGAGACCGTGACCGCCGACTCGCTCGCCGTCGCCGGGCGGGAGACGCTCTACGAGCATCCCGGTACCGGGGCAGCCACAGAGCTGGTCGAGATCGTCCGGCGCGACAGGCTCGAGCCGACCGGCGCCGAGGCCGCGCTGGCGATCGGCACCCGCGATCCGGGCCGGGATGGCGAGCCCCGCCTGGTGTTCAACACCCGTTCGCAGCGTGCGGCCGTGATCCTGCCGGCGCCGTCGCGCATGTTCGACGACGGCGGCGTGCAGGAACGGATCCGGCTGCTCCGTCCCGCGACCCGGGAGGCGATGGCGAAGGCCGAGTTCGACGCCTCCAACTGGCGCAAGACGGACCCCGGCCACTGGCGCATGCTGTGGGACCACGAGATCGGCGAACTGCCGACCCACCGGGAGTCCCGCTTCTGGCTCGCCTGCGGCCTGCTGCTGCCGGTCTGGGACCGCCTGCCGGCCGAGAACATGCGCGTGCGGCGTTTGACGTCGGATGACGGTATCGCCCTCATCGGCAGGGTGCTCGACGCCGAGCAGGTCCGCGAGGTCCGCGCGGGCTTCGGCCTCGCCGGCGGTCCGGCCATGACGGGCCCGGAAGCCTTCGAGGCCGTGATGGAGCGCGGCAACGCGCTGGCGCTCGCCAACGGCTGGCGGCTCGCGCGCCGGCGCCTGATGGGCGCCAACCGGGTCGAGATCGAGGGGCCGGCGGATACCGACCTGCCGGTGCTCCGGCGCATGGGCTGCACCGTCGAGATCGTCTCCTGGCGCACGCGCGTGTTCGTGCCGAATGCCGGAGCGATGGAACGCATCCTCGACCGCTGGCCGCTCGCCGCGTGAGTTTCTGCAAGGACACCGCCGCGCCGCCGCACCGCATCGCCGTACCGCAAGGAGAAGCCCCATGACCGCGCAGACCCTGCCGGACGATCTGCACTACGCCTTCTGCCCCAGCTACGAGCTGGGCGACGAACCCCAGCAGATCCGCATCGTCTTCGAAAACATGACAGGCTACGTTCCGACCGCCCTTGTCGCGCTCACCGTCGGCGACGCCCAGCGGCTGTGCGACCGGCTCAATGCCCGCCTCGGCCTGACCAGGGCCGAATGGACCGCCCTTGCCGCCCGGTCGATGCCGTCCGGCGGCGGGGTCCATTGACGCACGCCGGGGCCGGCGATGCGAAGCCCCGGGCCCCGACGCGCTCGCGCCGCCATTGCAACCGGCAACAAGTTGCCATATATGACCGGTCAATATTCAGATTATTGTAACCGGATCATTTTTCTGTTATGTTTCCGGTCACACCAAAATGAGGAAAAATCCGATGCCAGCCGCGAACGAAACCGTGAACGAACGGGTCTACCGGTCCCGCGAACGACGGCGACAGGCCGGCCTGAAGCGCGTCGAGGTGTTCGTTCCCGCCGACCGGGTCGACACGCTGAAAGCCTACGCCGCCCAGCTGCGCGAAGGCTCGCAGTCGGAAGCGGTCAGGGAAGCGCGAACGCTGATCGCAAAGGCCTACAGGAAGTTCCGTGCACGCTGCCTCGACAACATCCACGTCGACCCCGAAACCGCGGACCTGCCCGACGCGGCCGTGATCGCCGCCGCGCTCATGCATCGCGGCAATGCGGAAGCCTACAGGCTGGGACAAAGGCTCGGCAGGCTGGCGCGGTAATGCCCCTCACGGCAATCCAGCGGTCCGCCGCCAGGGTCCTCCGCCCCTTCCGGTCCGAATACAGCTACGTCGCCGGCGGGGCGGCCCTGAACCGCGGCTGGCCCAGGCTGTCGGACGACATGGACATCTTCCACGATCGCAGGGACCGGCTCCCGCACTCGGTCGCGCCCGAGTTCGAGGCCTTGCGCGAGGCCGGCTTTGCCGTCGAACGCACCGCCGAGAACGACCTCGTCGTCGAGGCGATCGTCAGGAAGGGCGGCGAGGAGACGCGGATCCAGTGGTTCCACGACGAAGAGACCTGCCGGCGCTTCTTTCCCGCCCTCGAAGATCCCGAGTTCGGATTCCGGCTGCACGACGCCGACGGGGCGGTGAACAAGGTTCTCTGCGCGGCGCGCCGGAAGAGCGCTGCCCGGGATGCGGTCGACCTCGTCAACATCGTCGGGCGTTACGCGCCGCTCGGACCCCTGGTATGGGCGGCGAGCGGCAAGGCGCCGGACCTTGCGCCGCCGGCCACGCTGCGCGGCATCCGCGCCACCGTATTCGGCTATTCCCGCGAAGAGATCGAGACCGTGCGCATGGCCGGCGGCTCCGGGACGGACCGGCGCCATCTGAGGGACGTTCTCGACCGGGCCCTGGACGCTGCGTCGGACTACTGCGAGAACACCGCCCCTCTGGCCCATCCCGGCTGCCTGTTCGTCGATGCCGAGGACAGGCCGGTCGAAGCCGATGACGCTGCGATCGACGCCGGCAACGCCTTCGTCGTGAACGTTCGCGATTTTTCCGGAATGCCGGTGATCGGAGGAGAACAAGAGTCCGTTCAGGCAGCGGATCTGCGGTCCGCCGGTTCGAACCGGTCCGTACAGCCGTCCCGACGCAAGCCCGAATTGGGGAACGCATGACGTGACCGAACTCCGTACCGCGGTCACAAGATCCCGGGCGCCGCGCCCGGTCGCCAGCCTGATTCTTGCCGGTATCCTCGGCTGCGCCATCCTTCTCCCTCACGGCGAGCCCGCGTCCCAGACCCTCGGAGAGACCTGGCGCGGCCTCGCCGTCGCGCCCGAGCATCGCTGCACGCCTTATGCCCGCCGGGACTATCCCTATTCACAGTCGGTCGAGGCAGGCATCGTTGCGTCGATGGGCGGGCGGATCTACGGGCCCTACACCGGGCGGTTTTTCGTCAGCACCAGGCAGACAGACATCGAGCATATCGTCGCCGTCTCCGAGGCCCATGACAGCGGCCTCTGCGCCGCCGGCAAGACGACCCGCCGGCGCTTCGCCTCCGACCCGCTCAACCTGACCCTGGCCGCGCCCGCGGTGAACCGCTGCGGCGCCGCCGGCAAGTGCGGCCGCGATGCCGGCGAATGGCTTCCGCCGATGAACCGCTGCTGGTTCGCCACGCGCGTGATCGCCGTCAAGCGCAAGTACCGCCTGACGGTCGACCGCCGCGAGGCCGCGGCTCTGGAGCGCGTGCTGTCCGGCTGCTCTTCCACCGAGATGGTGTTCGCGACGGGCCGGGCGGCGACGGCGCCGGCAAAGCCGACGTCGCGACAGCCTGCAGCCGGCGATGCCGTCGATGCGCTCCGGCTCTTCGACGACAATCGGAACGGCCGGATTACCTGCGCCGAGGCCCGGCGGCACGGCATCGCGCCGGTGCCGCGCGGCCATCCTGCCTACCGCTTCATGCGCGACGCCGACGGCGACGGCGTCGTCTGCGAATAGGCTGTTCGCGGCTCGCCCGCTGCGCTGCCGGCCATTGCCGGATCATCGATGAATGCCGGAAGACGCGGATCGCAGCGGACCGGTGCACCTTCGCTATACGGGCCGAACTATGGGCGCTCGGGATCGACGGGTTTTTCCCGCGGCGCGGACGTCTTCAGCGCCATCCCGACAACGAAGAGGCCGGCTCCCACCCCGAATCCGCCCACCATTGCCATCAGGAAAGGCAGGCCGAACACCATCGACAAGATGTGGATGAAAAAATCCTCGGGCTTCAAGGGCTCCCCCTTCTGCCCGCGCTCGACAAACACGGCAATCTGGTAGACCGCGCTGCCCAGGAACAGCAGGCAGGCGCCGGCGCCGACCAGGCGGCTGCATCCGCTCCAGGCCAGCCGGCCCGACCGCGCCCGGATGCAGATGACCGAAATCGCCCCGACGGCGGCGAGTAACGCCGCGTTCAGCACCGTCTCGCCGACCGGGACCAGTGCCAGCGCGAACGCCAGAACGAAAAACGAGATCGCGGAAAACACGACCGCCGCAAGAATTTTCCAGACGTAGATCATCCGCTTCATCCCGGCCGCCCTGCCGATCGTCCGGTCCGCAACGCGCCGGCAGGCCGGCCGGGCGGTCGCCATGCTGAGCGGAGCGCCCGACGGCATTCTGCCGGCTTGCGTCCGCCGGCGCGCCGCGACAGGATCGACCCTGCAAACCGGACGGAGCACCCTGGCAATCGGGATAGCACGGATCGTTGCGGCAGCAGCCGTTTCATTCGCCCTGCTTTCGCCCGCCGCCGGCCCGTCGGCGGCCGAGCCGCCATCGTGCGACGACTGGAACACCCGGCAGTTCTTTCACCGGGCGGCGGCGCTGGACGTGCTGCGCTGTCTCGAAGCGGGAGCGGCGCCCGACGCCCGGGCCGAATTCGCGCTGACCCCGCTGCATTTTGCGGCCATGCACAGCCGGTCGGACGCCGTGATCGCGCTCCTGGCGAAGGCCGGCGCCGACCTCGAGGCGCGCACCGCAGAGGGATGGACGCCGCTCCACGCCGCGGTGCGCTACGGCCGCACGCCCTCCATGGTCGCCGCCCTGCTGAAGGCGGGGGCCGATCCCAACGCGCGCAACCGCAAGGGCTGGACGCCCCTGCACCATGCCGCTCTCTACGGGCGTGCGCCGCTGGCGGTCACGGCCCTGCTGCTCGGTGGCGCGGATCCGAACGCCCGGGCCGGGGACGGCACGACGCCGCTCCACCTCGCGGCCGGCAACGGCCACGCCCCCTGGATGGTTTCGCTCCTGCTGGTCGCGGGAGCCACCGTCGATGCCCGCGCCCGGGACGGCAAGACGCCGCTGCACTATGCGGCAGAGCACAATCCGACCGCCTCGCCGGTCGCGATCCTGGTCCAGGCGGGCGCCGACCCCGACGCCCGGGACCGGGACGGCGCCACGCCGCTCCACCGCGCGGCCACCTTCGGCAAGGGTGCCGCGGCGCTCGTCGCCCTGTTGAACGCTGGCGCCGATCCGCGCGTCCGGACCGCCGACGGGAAGCTGCCGCTCGACCTGATCGCCCATAATCCGGTCCTTCGGGACAGTACGGCGCGCCGCGCGCTCGAAGCGGCGCGGCAGCGGTGAATTTAAGCCACTCAGCGCCGACCGCGGCCATCGGCATGTCGCCGGTGCATCGCGGAGGCGCACATACACCGCGACGGACAAACGGGACGCGAACCATGACCCTGCCAGGATACCGCCGGATCGTCTGCACCCTGAGCGTGCTTGCGCTGGCCCTCGGCGGCTGCACCGCGCACACGGCGAAGCGGACAACGAAGCCGGGACCGGAGACCGCGCTCCACCGGGCCGTCAAGCGCGACGCCGGCCCGGCCGAGATCCAGGCGCTGCTCGATGCCGGCGCAAACCCCAACGCGGGGGACCGGTTCCGCACGACCCCGTTTCACCTGGCAGTCAAGGCCCGCCGCGACGCTTCGGTCCTGCGCGTGCTGCTCGCCGCCGGCGCCGACCCCAACGCGAGGGACCCGTTCGGCACGACCCCGTTTCACCTGGCGGTCAAGAGCCACCGCGACGCTTCGGTTACGCGCATGCTGCTCGCCGCCGGCGCCGACCCCAGGAGCAGCTCCGGCCGCAGGCTGCCCCTGGTCCTCGCCGCCGGAAGCAACCCGAACCCCGAAGTTGTCCGTGCGCTCCTCGACGCCGGCGCCGCCCCTCTGCGCGGCTGGCTCGACGCGCCGCTCGGTTCCGCGGCGTCCTCCAACAATGCGGCCGTCGTCGGCGTGCTGCTCGACGCCGGCGCCGATCCCAATGCGCGGACCTCCCGCCGCACACCCCTCCAGCACGCCATGCGCAACCCCAACGCCGCGTCGGTAATCCCCGTGCTTGTCGCGGCAGGCGCCAGGCCCGACCGGCGCAGCCGGAGCGGCCGCGCGGCGCTCCACGTTGCGGCCGAACAGGCCGGGGAGGCGGAGATCCGGCTGCTCCTGGCCGCCGGGACCGATCCGTCGGCAAGGGACGACGAAGGCCGCACCCCGCTGCACCTGGCGCGCAGCGCCGAGGCCGTACGGACGCTGCTCGACGCCGGCGCGCCCCGGGAGGCCAGGGACAAGCGGGGACGCACGCCGCTGCACGTCGCCGCCAACCATGCCGTCCTTCGGGCGCTACTCGCCGCCGGCGCCGATGCCGACGCGCGGGATCGCCATGGCAGGACGCCGCTGCATATCGCGGCGGCCCGGCATTCCAGGCCCTATGCGATCCGCGCCCTGCTGGCTGCCGGCGCGGACCTCGATGCAAGGGACGGCCGGGGGCTGACGGCGCTCGACCTTGCCGCCGCCTACAACCGCAACCCGCCCGTGGTCCGCGCCCTTCTCGCCGCCGCCGGCGGCGATGCCACCCGGCGCGGCAAGACCGGCCTCACGCTGCTGCATTATGCTGTAGCCGGCCGCAACACTTCCGCGGTCGCCCGCATGCTGCTCGACGCCGGCGCCGACCCGAACGCGGCCGACGACCGGGGCCGGACACCCCTGCATGTCGCCGCGGCGATCCGGCGGCTTCGAAAATTGCCGCGCGCACCGGTCCCGGTATTCGGCGCCCTCCTCGATGTCTTCCCCGGCCTCGTCCGATCCGGCGACCAGCGCTCACGCCGCGCCCTCGTCCAGGGCCACCTCGCCCTGCTGCTCGGAGCCGGCGCCGATCCCAACGCAAGGGACGCCGACGGACGGACGCCTCTGCATTTCGCGGCCATACGCGGCGGATATCCCATTGTCCTCAAGCAGCTCCTGGACGCGGGCGCCGATGCAGACGCCAGGGACAGCGCCGGACGGCGTGCCGCCGACTATGCCGGAAAACGAAGGGATTCCACCTATACCCCTGCCTATCGCCGCCTGTTCGGCGGCGGATCGTGACGGCCCGCCACCGTCCGCCCGCCAGCCATCGTCGGTCGCAACGCAGCCCGTAACGCTCTCTTCTCCGGCACATCCCCGCTGCGCGGCCGGCTTGCCGTCCTTCGGACCGGTTTCGCCCGACCGTGCCGCGAGAGCCACCGCCAGGCCGCCCAGACCCACGGCGGCGCGGACGTGATCGTGACCCGAAACCTGCGGGACTTTCCGGCCGGCCGCCTGGCGCCCCACGCGCTTGCCGCGCAGCACCCCGATGCCTTCATCGCCGGCCTGTTCGAGACCGACCCCGGGGCGGTGCTCGCCGCCGTTCGCGGACACCGGGCGGCGCTGCGCCATCCGCCCCGGTCGGCGGGCGACCATCTGGCCGCCCTCGAACGCCTGGGTCTTGGCGGGACGGTATCCCTGTTGCGAAGACACGAGACGGCCATCTGACCGGCTCCTCGATCCGCGTCGCCCTGCTGCGCAGCCGGCCCAACCCCGACCTCAATGCTGTCCGCCGGACCGGTTCCTCTCAGCCGTGCCGCGAGAGCCAGTACCAGGCGGCCCACGGCGGCAGGCTCAATACCGCCGCACAGACGGCGATCGCGACCGGGCCGAGCAGCCCGGCGAACACCGATGCCGCCACGGTCGCCGCGCCCAGCGCCATGCCGGCCCACCAGGCGCCGCGCCGGTAGCCCAGCCGCCACAGGCGGCGGCAGCCCAGCGCCAGCGGCAGGCCGCACGGCGCCAGCATGGCCAGGGTCGCGACCGCCATCGGCGCTGCGGAAACCCACATCCCGGCATCCGGCGGCGCGCCGCCGCCCGGCATGAACCGTACCGCCTCCTGCGCCGCGACCCCGGCCGGCAGCCACAGCAGCGCCAGGACCCGGAACCCTTGCCGCGCAAGCCATCCCCGCTCTTCCATGGCGTAGCGATGCACCGGGCGCGGCGGTAAATCAACCGCGTCGGAAACCGGGCCGGCGTAGAGGCGAAGAAGAGCCGGCCGGGAGCGAAGCCGCTGACGGAGAGGGAGCGGCGGTATTCGCAATCCAGGAGATCGGGACATGGCGACATTGACCTATGCGGGTATCGGAGCGCGTGCCACGCCGGCGCCCTTGCTGGCGGACATGACAGCGATGGCGGGATGGCTGGCCCGGACCGGCTGGCATCTGTCGACCGGCGGGGCGACCGGCGCCGACACTGCATTCGCCGCGGGTGCGCCGGCCGGACAACGGACGATCCGGCTGCCGTGGCGGGGCTACAACGGGCTGCGCGGGCCGGACTGCCGGGTGCTGTGCGCCGAGGCGCTATCGAGGTGCATGGCGATCGCCGCGCCGTTGCACCCTGCCTGGGACCGCTGCTCGCCGGCCGTCCGCAAGCTGCATGCGCGCAACGTCGCGATCCTTGGCGTGGCGTTCGATCGGCCGGTCGATGCGGTGGTGTGCTGGTCGGCCGGGGGACGGGCTGAGGGCGGGACCGGCATGACCATCCGAATCGCCGGGGCCCACGGCATTCCGGTGTTCAATCTCGGATCGATGGCGCCGCGGGCCGTGTGCGAGCGCCTGGCCGACATCCGCCGCAAAGCCACCGCATCGTAGAGCAGGAGGCGCGCGCCTGCCGGGCGAGTGTCCGGCAGGGCGGAGGGAGAGGGTTTCTCAGCCTGTGCCGGGCCGGGCAACGGCAAAGGAGACCCCGGCCATGTTCCGTCCCGACCATTCCTTCAATCTACCGACCGGCGATCTGCTCGCCGAACTCGGCATCGACCCGCTGACCGTCCGCGAAGTCATCGACGACGACCGGGCGATCCGCTGTCCGGACCGCGCTGCGGTGTTTCCCGCATACGGGTTCGCGAGCCTCACCCCGGAACCGCCGGTCGATCAGGGCCTGCACGAGCCGGCGCCGGACGAGCCCTGGGGCCCGGCCCCGGCGCGCCGTCCGGCAGGACGGAGGCGGAGGAGGGCTTGAGGAGATTGAACGGACGGGGGGTCGGGGGAGTGAACCCGGCCTCCGGTCGTTCGTCACCCATCGTCATCAACCAGTCCATGAAGGAGATCGTCATGGCATTCGGACTGAACAAGGTGCAGATCATCGGCCGCCTCGGCGCCGACGTCACCGTCAACCACCTCACCTCGGGCGGGCGCGTCGCCAACCTGAGCATTGCGACCGACGAGAGCTATCTCGATCGGTCGTGTGTTTCATGATGCACCTTGTTGCGTCTGTGTGGTCGTTGGGGGGGATGTGGTGATCGTTCCGTCCCCTCGTACTCCATAGCGAGGAGCCGAAGTCGGGCCGCCT
>LXNI01000682.1_pt1:0-27500 | contig 37213 bp, 30 predicted proteins | sample 809091 | NCBI WGS metagenome assembly LXNI01 (sample SAMN04870527, study PRJNA318959) | sponge metagenome | biome: 01000161; feature: marine sponge reef; material: water | host: Sarcotragus foetidus | place: Greece: Milos, Mediterranean Sea | collected 2013-05-29 | depth 5-7 m
TCCAACGTCTTACCCCCCTCCCCTTGGGGGAGGGGCAGGGGGAGGGGTATCGTCGGGAAGGCTCCGCCGCCGCCCATTTTGGCTTTGCCCGACTTGCGCAGAGGAATCCTCTGAAGAGGGGGAAGGACAAATTGCGCTCGATCCGGAGCGAAAGTCGCGTCGGTTCGCGTATTTCGATACGGCTTCGCAGCGTTCCGGCCATGTGCCGAGAATCCGGCCCTAACGCTTCTCCAGCATCCCCTTGATCTCGTCCATCTGGCGCTGCAGGGATTCCATGCGCTGCATCAGGGCCGAGGCTTCGGCCTCGCTCACGGCGTGGATTTCCTCTTTCAAAGCCTCGGCCTCGGCCTGGCTCTGCTCGGTCATGGCGTTGACGATCACGGCGATGAACAGGTTGATGACGGCAAAGCTGGTCATCAGGATGAAGGGCACGAAGACCAGCCAGGCGTTGGGATATTGCTCCATCACCGGGCGCACGATGCCCATGGACCAGCTTTCCAGCGTCATGATCTGGAACAGCGAATACATGCTCTCGCCGACCGTCCCGAACCAGTCGGGGAAGGCCTTGCCGTAGAGCTTCGTCACCATCACGGCGAAGACGTAATAGACCAGCACCAGCAGGGCGATCACGCTGGTGACGCCGGGGATCGCCGTCATCAGCGCCATCACCACCTTGCGCATCGACGGCACGATGGCGACCAGCCGCAACACGCGCAGGATGCGCAGCGCGCGCAGCACCGTCAGGTCGCCGCTCGAAGGCACGAGCGCGATCCCGACGATGACGAAATCGAAGATGTTCCAGCCGTTGGTGAAGAAGCGCCAGCCGAAGGCGAACAGCTTGGCCAGCAGCTCGATCACGAAGATCGCCAGTACCGCTTCGTCGAGGAACAGCAGCAGCGGCCCGGCCCGCTCCATGACGCTGCCCGACGTCTCCAGTCCGAGGGTGATCGCGTTGAAGACGATAACCGCGGTGATGACGCGGGTCGTGCGCGGACTCTCCATGAAGAGGCCGACGCGCCGGCGCAGCCGGTTGAGCGGCGAATCCGGCTCCGGCAGGGTGGTCACAGCTGTTGCCCCGGCGGGGATTCAGGTTCGACGATCCCGGCCTTCATGGCGCCGACCCAACGACGGACTCTCAACCCGGTATCTCCCTTGCATCCCGCATATGGCGGGAAAGATCGCTCGACGGTTTTCTTTTTAGGGGCGGCCGGCGGCGGATCAACCATGACGCCGCGTCGCGCGTCCGCCAATCCCGCCCTGCCGATCTTGCCCGGGGCCGCTCTCGACCGCGACCGGTGCGCTTCACAGCCGCGTTACGGCGATTTGTGGTGAAATTTCCGAAGTCGATGCCCAGATAAGGCTCGATCCCGATTCCTGTAGCATGCCGAGGCCCCGATGACCTTCTCCCGTCGCTTCATTCTCGCCGCCGCGCTCGCCGTGCCGGTCGCGGCCGTTGCCGGCTTCTACGCCACCTCACCGGCCACCGCCGCCAAGCCGGAGATTTTCGCGCCGGGCGGCAAGGCAATCCGCGGTTACGATCCGGTCGCCTATTTCACGGCCGGCAAGCCGGTCGCCGGCAAGCCGGACTTCACCCACGAATGGAAAGGCGCGACCTGGTATTTCGCCAGCGCCGCCAACCGCGACCGGTTCAAACAGGACCCGGAGCGCTGGGCGCCGCAATATGGCGGCTATTGCGCCTACGGGGTGGCCCAGGGCTATGCCGTCAAGATCGAGGTCGACCAGTGGTCGGTCGTCGGCGGCAAGCTCTACCTCAATTACAACCGCAGCGTGCAGCGGACCTGGAAACAGGATATCCCGGGCTATATCCGCACGGCCGACAAGAACTGGCCGGGCGTCCTGAAATAGGCCGGTAGAGCGCGTCCCTCGATACGCCCCGGCTCAAGGCCCGGGCTACTCGGGATGAGGGTCTTGGAAACGGGCTGCGGGCAGCACGACAATTTCCCTCACCCTGAGTAGCCCCGGATGAAATCCGGGGCATATCGAAGGGCGGCCGGCCGCCGCGCCGGCATTTCGGAATTCCGATTTTCCATCGCGCGAATCTCTGCCTATCCCCCCTGCCGCCCGCGCAGCCATCCCAGAACGTGAAGGCGCAGGGCGCTGGACAGGTTGCCGTCCGCCGTTTCGTCGACCTCGGCGATCAGGCCGCCAAGGGACCGGCCCTCGGCGGCGGCGATGTCTTTCAGCGCTTCCCAGAACGGCGCCTCCAGCGATACGCTGGTCCGGTGCCCGCGGATCGTGACCGAACGCTTCTCGATCCGAGCCGTCATCGCGGAGCCATAGCCATGCTGATCCTCAAGCCCGGTTGCGAGTGCTGCGACCGGGACCTGCCGCCCGACAGCGCCGAGGCGCGCATCTGCAGCTTCGAATGCACCTTCTGCGCCGATTGCGTGGATATCCGGCTGCGCGGCATCTGCCCCAACTGCGCCGGCAACCTCGTTCCCCGCCCAATCCGGCCGGCGGACAAGCTGGCGAGGTTTCCGGCCTCGACCGAGCGGGTGTTCAAACCGGACGGCTGCGCCGCCTGACCCATCCCCACTCCGGCGCCGATCGTCGAACCGCGCCTCACCCCGGCCGCGTCATCTTCTCCGGGCGGACCCAGGCGTCGAACTGCTCCTCCGTCAGCAGGCCCAGCTTCAGCCCGGCTTCCTTGAGCGTCGAGCCGTCGGCATGGGCGGTCTTGGCGATCTTCGCGGCGTTGTCGTAGCCGATATGCGGGTTGAGCGCCGTCACCAGCATCAGTGAATCGCTCATCAGCCGGTCGATGCGCGCCTCGTTCGCCTCGATGCCGGCCACGCAGTTGTCGGCGAAGGAGACGCAGGCATCGGCGATCAGGCGGATTGACTGCAGCAGGTTATGGATAATCACCGGCTTGAACACGTTGAGCTCGAAATGGCCGTTCGAGCCGGCGACGGTGACCGCGGTGTGGTTGCCGATCACCTGGCAGCACACCATGGTCAGCGCCTCGCACTGGGTCGGGTTGACCTTGCCCGGCATGATCGAGGAACCCGGCTCGTTGGCCGGCAGCACCAGCTCGCCGAGGCCGGAGCGCGGGCCCGAGCCCAGGAAGCGGATGTCGTTGGCGATCTTCATCAGCGAGGCCGCCAGCACGTTGAGCGCGCCCGACACCTCGACCGCCGCGTCGTTGGCCGCCAGTGCCTCGAACTTGTTGCGCGCGGTGCGGAAGCGGAAACCGGTAATGTCCGACACCCGCGCCGCAAACGCCTTGTCGAACCCCTTGGGCGCGTTCAGGCCCGTGCCGACTGCCGTGCCGCCCTGGGCCAGTTCCGAAAGCCGCGGCAGGGTCTGCTTCACCCGGGCGATGCCGTATTTCATCTGCTGGACGTAGCCGGAGAACTCCTGGCCGAGGGTGAGCGGCACGGCGTCCTGGGTATGGGTCCGGCCGATCTTGATGACCCGGCCGAAGGCCTTGCGGCGATCGTCCAGCGCGTCGTGCAGGTGGCGGAGCGTCGGCAGCAGCAGCGTCTCGATCTGCACCACCGCAGCGATGTGCATGGCGGTCGGAAAGGTGTCGTTGGACGACTGGCTGCGGTTGACATGATCGTTCGGATGAACCGGCTCCTTGGAGCCGATCTCGCCGCCCGTCAGCTCGATGGCCCGGTTGGAGATCACCTCGTTGGCGTTCATGTTCGATTGCGTGCCCGAGCCGGTCTGCCACACGACGAGCGGGAAATGGTCGTCCAACCTGCCCTTCATGACCTCGGTCGCGGCCTTGACGACCGTCCTGCCGATCTTCCGGTCGAGCGCGCCCAGGTCCATGTTCACTTCCGCCGCCGCCCGCTTGAGCACGCCGTAGGCATGGATGACCTCGCGCGGCATCCGCTCCTCGCCGATGCGGAAATTGCCGAGCGAGCGCTGGGTCTGCGCGCCCCAGTAGCGGTCCGCCGGCACCCTGACGGCGCCCATCGTGTCGGATTCGGTGCGCATTTCCCGTTTGTCGGCCATCGTCCTTCGCCCGTGCTGAGGGGGGAGTTGGGTCGGGCAGGATGTAACCCGCGCCGCGCCGGGGGTGAACCGGCAGCGGCGACGCATGACGGGCCTGCCCGGAATCCCGCCTTCCCCGCTTTGACGCCGCTGCGCCTTGGTATAGGCTACCGGCAAAATACCTTCCGGAGGGAACGCCATGACGAACATCGCGACGCTGCCGGCCCCGCGCAACGCCTGGTATGTCGGCGGCTGGTCTCACGAAGTCACCGAAAAGCCGCTGGCGCGGACCATCCTCAACGAACCGGTCGTGCTGTTCCGCGGCCCCGACGGCAAGGCGGCGGCGCTGGAAGACCGCTGCAGCCACCGGGCGACCCCGCTTTCGCTCGGCGAAGTCACCGAAAAGGGCCTGCAATGCGGCTATCACGGCCTCACCTTCAGCGGCGACGGCGACTGCGTCTTCATCCCCGGCCAGGACAGCATCCCGCCCCAGGCCTGCGTCCGCGCCTATCCGGTCGTGGAGCGCCAGGGCATCGTCTGGCTCTGGGCGGGCGATCCGGAGCTAATCGACAATTCGACCCTGATCGACTGGCCGTGGAACGACGACACCGAGAACTGGCCGGTCCGCTACGGCCGGATGCACCTCAAGTGCAACTACATGCTGGTCATGGAAAACCTGATGGACCTGACCCACATCCCCTATATCCACCGCAAGACCATCGGCGGCGGCGACCAGTTGGGCCAGGTCAATGCCGAGATGATCACGAAGCGGACGGAAATGGGCGTCCACTACATCCGCTGGATGGACGGCATCCAGCCGCCGCCGACCTATGTCAAGGCGGCCGGATTCGCCGAAGGCGCGAAGGTCGATCGCTGGCAGGAATTCGAATATGTCGCGCCGATCACGGTGCTGCAATGGACCGGCGCGCTGGAGAGCGGCCGCGGCGCGCGGGAGAACCGGGAGCAGGACGGCGGTTTCTCGCTGCGCATCTATCACGGCGCGACGCCGGAAACCGACACCAGCTGCCACTATTTTTTCGCCATCAACAACGGTTGCATGGCGCGCAGCGAAGCCGATAACGACAAGCTGTTCGAGGAAATCTGGAACACCTTCCTGGAAGACATCGATTTCGTCGAGCGGCAGCAGGCCTGCCTGGAGACCGATCCCGAGCGTCCGCTGGTCGACATCAAGCACGACAGCGCGCGCATCCAGGCCCGCCGCAAGATCGAGCGGATGGTTGCGGCCGAGAGCGCCATGGCGGTCGCCGCGGAATAAGACGCCCGCCGCCGGCCCGGCCCGCGCACGATCCCCGCTTCGGCATATCGATCGAAGCGGTCCGCTGGGCCGTGGAGCGGAGATATCGTTGGGGATTATATCGGTTACCATGCGTTCGCGGCCTGCTGCCGTTCCGATAGCTGACGCCCAAGAATATTCCGTCTTTGCCACCCGGACGGAGCGAAGCGAAGATCCGGGGTCCAGGGCCCCGACCATCCGGCCATTGCGCTTCGGCGCAAAAATCGACACTCTCTGGGCTATTGCGATACCCGAGCGACGAGGGTGAGATGAGCGACGACAGGAACCACGATTCGATGCGGGGCACCCGCGCGTCCGGCGGCATCGGGCCGCGCTACCAGCCGCGTTCCCTGATCGATCGGGGTGGCGGCGCACCGGCCGGCCGGCCGCCGCTGGCTGCGCCCAACCGCCCCGCGCCGGCCTCGGGCGGCGGCAAGAAGGACATCTTGTGCGCCATCGGGGTCGATGTCGATGCGGTGGCCGGCTGGCTCGGCTCCTATGGCGGCGAGGATTCGCCCTGCGATATCTCGCGCGGCCTGTTCTCCGGCGAGATCGGCTCGCCGCGCATGGTCCGGCTGTTCGACAAGTTCGGCATCCGGACGACCTGGTTCATCCCCGGCCATTCGATCGAGACCTTCCCGAAGCAGATGCAGATGGTGGTCGACGCCGGCCATGAGATCGGCATGCACGGCTATTCCCACGAGAACCCCATCGCCATGACGCCGGAGCAGGAAGAGGCGGTCCTGGACAAGTGTATCGAGCTGATCGAGCGCCTCTCCGGCCGCCGGCCGACCGGCTATGTCGCGCCGTGGTGGGAGTTCAGCCCGGTCACCAACGAGCTGCTGCTCAAGAAGGGCATCAAGTACGACCACAGCCTGATGAACAACGATTTCCACCCCTTCTACGCCCGGGTCGGCGACAGCTGGACCAAGATCGACTATTCGAAGAATGCGGAAGAGTGGATGAAGCCGCTGGTGCGCGGCGTCGAGACCGACCTGGTCGACATTCCCGGCAGCTGGTATCTCGACGACCTGCCGCCGATGATGTTCATCAAGTCGGCGCCGAACAGCTTCGGCTTTGTCAATCCGCGGGATATCGAGGACCTGTGGATCCAGCAGTTCGAATGGGTCTACCGGGAATACGATTACGCGGTCTACGCGCTGACGATCCATCCGGACGTTGCGGGCCGGCCGCAGGTCCTGCTCATGCTGGAGCGGGTGTTCGACTATATCAGCCAGCATGCCGGCGTGCGCTGGTGCACCTTCGACGAGATTGCCGACGATTTCATCCAGCGCTATCCGCGCGAAGGCGCGGCGCGGCCGGAATCGGTGCTCGTCTGAGCCGGCGTCCGGTCCGGAAGGGCGGCTGACCCCGGGACGGCCGGTCCGCCATGTGCAGCCTGTGCGGCGTGCTCGGCGGGCGCGGCCACTGGACGGAGAGCAGCAGTTCGCCCGAGGCTTTCGCCAGCCGGCAGGAAGAGGTGACCCGGCGGCGCGAGCGCCAGGCGCGCATCCGCCTCGCCAACCGCGTCCTCGGGCATTACGGCCTCAAGCTGACGGACTTCGGCGGCGGCGCCTATGTCCTGTCGACCCGCACCGGGCGCTCGAAGATCGTCGACAACATCACCGAAGTCTGGATTGCCGCCGAGGACATGACCGGGCGCGGCTGCGATCCGCTCGATCCGGCTCTACTCGCCGGCCTGGCGGCGCGATGACGGCCTACGACACGCTGATCCCGATCAATATCGTCACCGGCTTCCTCGGCAGCGGCAAGACGACCCTGCTGGCGCGGCTGCTCAAATCGCCGGCCCTGCGCGACACTGCCGTCCTGATCAACGAGTTCGGCGAGGTCGGCCTCGACCATCACCTGATCGAACATGCCGAGGAAAGCGTCCTGCTGATGGACAGCGGCTGCCTGTGCTGCGCGATTCGGGGCGATTTGCAGGGCGCGCTGCGAACCCTGTTCTCCCAGCGCACGCGCGGCGAAATCCCGGCCTTCCGGCGCGTCGCTATCGAGACCTCCGGCCTCGCCGACCCGACGCCCATCGCCTACACGATCCTCGCCGAGCCGGTGCTCCAGCATCATTTCCGGCTCGGCAACGTCGTCACCGTGGTCGATGCGATGAACGGCGCAGCGCAGCTCGAACGGCATCCCGAATCGGTCAAGCAGGCGGCGATCGCCGACCGTTTCGTGCTGACCAAATCGGCGATGGCGGAAGATGGCGGCCGGGCCGTCCGCGCCGCGGTGCGCGATATAAACGCGGCGGCGCCTTTCGTCGATCTGGACTCCGACCCGCTCGACCCCGATGACCTGCTGACCTGCGACCTTTACGCGCCCGGCGGCAAGCGGCGCGAGATCGCCGGCTGGCTGGACGGTTTCGCCGGGGCGGCCGGCGAGGACAGCCACGACCACAGCCACGGCCACAGCCACGGGGTCGGTTCCTTCTGCCTGTGGTTCGACGGGCCGATGGACTGGACGGCGTTCGGCCTTTGGATGAGCATGCTGCTCAACCGCCACGGCGATCGCGTGCTGCGCGTCAAGGGCATGCTGAATGTCGCCGGCGTCGCCGATCCGGTCCTGATCAACGGCGTCCAGCATATCGTCCATCCGCCGACCCACATGAGCGGCTGGCCCGACGGCGACCGCCGTTCGCGCATCGTCTTCATCGTGCAGGGGATGGACCGGGCGGAAATCGAAGGTTCGCTCGGCGCCTTCAACGCGCTGGCCGCGGCATAGCCGCTCAGGCGTTCGAACTGCGACCCGGCGGGGTGCGGCCGGGGCGGCGGCCGAGGCGGAACGCGCGCACCATGCGATGCAGCAGGTAGAAGCCGATCGCCAGGATCACCATGACGATCATGGCCAGCAGTTTCCGCCCGAAGACAGGATCGAGCACCGTGCCCTTGTCGATCAGGTGCAGGCTCAGCATTTCGATCACTTGAAGAATCCCGCCGGCGCACAGGATGAGTGCGACCAGCAGTGCTACCTGAAGCGTATCGAAGACCAGCCCTTCGGCGTCGAGGTCGTTGACCCGCCGGAAGAAATGCTGGCGGAACGACTGCCAGTGCGCGATGACGTAGGCGAACACGCCGACAAAGGCGGCGAACCAGAAGACGATGGTGGACGAGGCGAGGCCGCGGATGCTGTCGCTGACCAGCTTCTCGAACGGCGGATAGAAATAGACGAAGACCGCCAGGATCACGAGGCCGACGACAACGATCCAGTATCGAAGGGAGCGTACGCCCTCGGTTTCCTGCGCCATGGGTCCGTCGAATTGCGATTGCTGAAGCGGCGGCAGTACAGCATACAAGGTATCGGAAAAAAAGCCCTCACACAGAAGTCGCCGGGCCGCTCCGCAACGGGCGCGGCATCGGTTGACGGCGCGGGCCGGGTTGGGAATTATCCGCCTGCGCACCGGCCGATGCGGCCCGCGCAGGAGGAATGACGGAAATCCCATGCCCCATCGCCTGGGTATCGATATCGGCAAGACGTTCACGGATTTGCTGCTGCTCGGCGAGTCCGGGACGGCGCATGCGCTCAAGATGCCCAACAGCCCTGACGATCCGGTTTCCGCCATCGCCGGCGGCATTCGCGAACTGGCCGCCGGGGCCGGGGTGGCGCCCGGCGATATCGCGACGGTCGTTCACGGCGCGCCCATAGAAGGCGTCTCGGACCTCGACCCCGCGGCAACCGGCGGCCCGGCGGTCGGCCTGCTGGTTACCGCCGGCTTCGAGCATGTGCTGCATCTCGGCCGTGGCCAGGGTGCGAGCCCGCTGGCCGGCCGCGTCGTCGGCACTTTGGGCATAACCGAACGCATGGATGCCGATGGCCAGGTCCGGCAGCCGATCGACGAGGCGAAGGCAAGGGACGCGATCCAGGCGCTGCGCGGCCTGGGCGCGACGGCCATTGCGGTCTCCCTGCTCCACGCGGCGGCGAACCCGGCGCACGAGCGGGCGCTCAAGGCGCTGATCGGCGATCTCGCCGCCGACGTGCCGGTTGTCCTGTCCAGCGATACGGTCCGGGAAGCCGCCGACTACGAACGGACGGTCGCGGCGGTTGCGGCAACCGTCCTGCGCCCGGCGCTCACCCGCTATTTCGAGGGATTTGCCGACACCCTGCGCGCCATGGAATCGACGGCGGAGATCCGTGTTGCGCGCGCCGACGGCGGTTCGATGTCGGTTGCGCATGCCGGCGATGCGCCGGTCGATGCGCTGAATGCGGGGCCTGCCGCGGGCGTCGCCGCAGCCGCTGCGGCGGCGACGCATGCCGGCTGCCGCGATGCGCTCGCGCTGGATATGGGCGGCGGCGCGACGACGATCGGGATCGTTCTCGACGGCGCGCCGGTCGTCACCCGCAAGACGCCGGTCGCCGGCGCGAACCTGACGCTGCCCTCCGTTGCCGTCGCGCAGGCGGGTGCAGGCGGCGGCGCGGCGGTGCGGATAACCGGCCACGGCGCCCTGCGCGTCGGGCCGGAGGCTGCGGCCGGCGGACCTGCCTGCTTCGGCGGCGACGCGCCGACGCTCACCGACGCGAACCTTGTGCTCGGCCTGATCCCGACCGGGGGGCCGGATCGCGGGCTCGACCGCGCCGCAGCGGAAACTGCCATCGGCCGCCTTGCCGACCGGCTCGGCGTGAACCCGTATCAGGCGGCGCAGGGCATTCGCAATCTGGCCAACGAGAAGCTGTATGGCGCCCTGCGCCTGACCGCGGCGGCGCACGGCGTCGATATCGCTTCGATGCCGCTGGTCGCCTATGGCGGCGCCGGGCCATTGCACGGCAATGCGCTTGCCATCCTGTGCGGCGACGGGCCGGTCGTCGTTCCGGCGCGGCCGGGTTCGATGTCGGCCCGCGGCTATGCCGAGGCGCCGCCCCGGCAGGAATTCGGGCACAGTTGCCGCTGCCTGCTGGACGATACGAACGCAGGGGCGGTCGGCGAAATCTTCGGTTCGCTGGGCGACAGCGCCAACGCATGGCTGGATGACGAGGGGATGCCCGCCACCGGCCGCCAGCTCCGCTTCCAGGCCGATGTGCGCTATCGCGGCCAGGGCAGCGATTTCACGCTCGATATCAATCCTGCCACCCTGCCGGAATGGGGCCTGCGCGACCTTGCGGACCGCTTTGCGACGGCCTTCGAGCAGCGTCACGGGGTTCGGCTCGATGCGCCGGTCGAGCTTGTCCGGGTGCGCGCCGTCGCCGGCGGCGCGGCGCCGGGCCGGCGCAACGGCAAGGCGCCGGGGCGATCTGCGCGGCAACCGTCCGGCCGGGGCGACGCTTCCGGCGCGAAGGTCGGCGAGCAGCGCATTTTTCTCGACGGCAGTTTCCTCGCCGCGCCGGTCTACGCGGCAGACAGGCTGGAAGCCGGCAGCCGGGTCGCCGGCCCGGCGCTGGTCGCGGGGGACGGCTGGACTGCGCCGGTTCATCCCGGATATGCCGGCACCGCCGGGGCCGGCGGCGCCCTTTTCATTGCGCCGGACCGGGACGGGGGGAGCGCCGCATGACATCGCCCCGTTCTTCGAGGCCGTCGCTCGACGCAATGCTGGAATCGACCCGCGAGCAGTTCGACCGGACCTTCGCCGACCGGCTGCGCCAGGCGGATGCCGCCGGCTTGCGCAACCGCCAGCGTTCCGCCGGGGTCTCGGCAGCGGCGCCGACTGTGCAGGCGGCCGCGGCGCCCGCCGGGACGGCTTCGGACATCGATGCTGCGCTGAACCGGCGGTTCGGCACGGATTGGTCGGCCGAGCTGGTCGAAACGCAGGTGACCGGCAACAGGCTTTCCGCACTCTACCGGCTGACGGTGGACGGCCGCTCAGCCCTCGAATTCGGCGATGCGCCGGCAGACGCAGACCGCGAGGCGGCGCTGGAGACGGCGCGCCGCTCGGCGCTCGCAAAGGCGGCCGATGCGCTGGCGCTCGGCGCGCAACCTTCGGCAGCCGCCGGGGATCTTGCTCTGCCGCGGGCGCCAGCGGTCGCAGCGCGCGCTGCGTCGGCAGCGAGCGGCGCGCTGGACGCGCTCGCGCTCGACCGGATCGAGGCGGCCTGGCGCCAGATCCGCAAGGAAGCGGGCCTCGTTCTGGCGCAGGGTGCGCTTGCCGAGCCGGTGCGGCAGAAAGCGGCCGAAACCGCGACGCTGACCGACGCCCGCGGCGCCACGCTGATCGGCCGGCCCTCGCCGGCTGCCGCCGCCCTGGCCGGCGATCGGTCGCGCGATGTCCGCCCGGGCGACGTTTTCCTGGTTGGCGATCCCTACGCCGGCGTCCAGGCCGGGACGTGGACGGCGATCGTTCCGGTTTTCGCCCCGGAGTCCGGCGGCGATCCGGTCGGATACAGCGTTGCAACTGCACCGCTTGCCGGCAGTGCCGGCGCGGCTCCGGGTAGCGCAGCGAACGGCGCGCGCTCGGTCCATGGCGAAGGCCTGCGAATTCCGCCGATCCGCGTTTACGACAATGGCGAGGCCAATCGCGCGGCGCTGGACCTCATCCTGAACAACATGCCCGATTCCGGGGCGGCCCATGGCGACCTCCGGGCGCTGGTCGCCGCGGCGCAGGCCGGCGAGCAGGGCATCGCCGACCTGTGCGTCCGTTTCGGGACCGAGAGCTACCGGCAGGCCTGCGCGGCAGCGCAGGAGCGCACCGCCCGGGCGCTGCAGAAGATCGTCGCCGAACATCTGCCGGAAGAGCCGAAATCCTTTGAAGACCGGATCGACAGCGACGGCTGCGGCAACGGGCCGTTCACCCTCAAGCTGGCGGTGTGGCGCGAGGGCGGGCAGGCGTTCTTCGACTGGACCGGCACGGCGCCCCAGGCCGAAGGGCCGGTCAACCTGCTGCTGGACGATACGGCCTTCGCCCATATCGCCGCCGGTCTGCTGATCCGGACATTCGATCCGGAAATCGCGCTCAACGACGGGGTGCTGACACCGTTCCGCATCACCGTTCCCCCGGGCAGCCTTCTGCGCCCGCGCTTTCCGGCGCCGCTGGGCAACGGAGGGCTGACCCTGGCGCGCGTTTACGATGTGCTGAACGGCGCGCTCGGTCAGTTCGCCGGCACGGCTGCCGCCGCCGCCGGCTACGGGTCCAGCCCACAGCTCGTTTTTGCCGCCGGGGACGGCCGCGGCCGGAACGTTTCCCTGACCGACCGCCTGTTCGGCGGCGCGCCGGCGCGTTCCGGGCGCGACGGCGCGGACGGCCGGTCGCTCTCGGCCGGCGCCAGGAGCATGCCGTCCGAACGGCTGGAGACCGATTATCCCGTCACCGTCGAAAGCGTATCGGCAATCGCCGACAGCGGCGGCGCCGGCGCGCAGCGCGGCGGTTGCGGCGTCGAGAAGATCTACCGCTTCCGGTCGCCCGGTACTCTGAGCTGGCGCGACGAACGGGAGCAGTCCCGGCCCTGGGGTCGTAACGGCGGCGAGGCCGGGGCGTGTTCCGGAAAGATCGTCGTGCGCACCGACGGATCGCGCGAACAGCCGGGGTCGAAAGCCGATGGCGTGAAGGTGGCGGCCGGCGACCGGCTGATCTTCCGGACCGCGGGCGGCGGCGGATGGGGCAATGCGCTGGACCGCAGCCCCGAACAGGTCCAGAAAGACGTCCGGCGCGGCCTGGTCTCGACGGCCGGGGCCCGGGATCGCTATGGTGTCGTCGTCGCCGGCAGCCCGGCGGCCTGTACGGTCGACGAAAGAGCGACCCAGGATCTGCGCGAGACGCTCGGCAGGTCCCGCGGTCGGTCCAACGGCGCGGGCGCCCGGTGAATTCGGGCGCCGGAGGAATGAACGGCCCTTGCAGGCCGGGAACGGGGAGGACGCGGCCGGCCACAGGCCGCCCGACGAGGATGCCCGATACGGAGGGGCGGAAGCATGGCTGAAAACATCATCGTCGGCATTGTGCTGGCGGTCATCGTTATCGCGATCATCTACATCCTGTCGATCTGGGTGTATAAGCGCGCGCCGTCGAACATGGGGTTCATCCGCACCGGCTTTCTCGGCACCAAGGTGTGCCTGGGCCGCGGCGCGATCGTCCTGCCGGTGTTCCACGAAGTCACCTGGGTCTCGCTGGAAACGATCAAGCTGATCGTCAGCCGCTCGCGCGACCAGGCGGTGCTGACCCACGACAATGTCCGCGTCGACGTAGCGACGGAGCTCTACACCCATGTCGGCCGGACCGAGCAGGAACTGCTGACTGCCGGGCGCAGCCTGGGCGAGAAGACCTTCGATCCGGAGAAGGTGCGCAGCCTGCTCGAAGCCAAGGTCGTCGGCGCCCTGCGCAGCTATGCCGCGACCAAGTCGCTGCAGGAACTGCACGAAAACCGCGAGGCGATGGCCGAAGCGATCAAGGCCAACGTGACCGAGAGTTTCAGCGCCAACGGACTGACCCTGGAGGAAGTCACGATCGTCGTCCTGGAACAGACCGGCAAGGAGCATTTCAAGACCGACAACGTGTTCGACGCCGAAGGCCTGAAGATCATCACCGAGATCACCAGCGACGCGCGGCGCAAGGTTCACGACACAGAGAAACGCACCACCGTCGCGATCCGCCAGAAGGACCTGGATACCCAGCTCGAACTGCTGGAGATCGAGCGCCAGGAAGCGACCGCACGCGCCAGCCAGGACAAGGCGATCTCCAACGAGGAAGCCCTGCAGATGCGCGAGAAGCAGGTCTTCATCCTGAACCAGCGCAAGGCGGTGGAAGAGCGGGAGATCGGCAACGAAGTCGAGCTTGAGAAGATGCGCACCGAGCGCGAACTGGCGGTCACGGAAGAGGCCCAGAAGCGCGAGGCGTCGGAAATCCAGAAGGCCCTGAAACTGGAGCAGGAGCGGCGTGACAAGGAAATCGCCATTATCGCCAAGGCCAAGGAAGAGGAGCTCGCCGAGATCGACCGCTCGCTGGCGCGCGAGAAGGCCGAGAAGGACAAGCAGATCGGCCTGATCCAGAAGGAGGTCGAGCGCCAGAAAGCCGACATCGCCCAGGCGACCGCGGTCGCCGCCGAGGAGGATGCCGCCCGGATCGAGCGCCACAAGGCGGCCGAACAGGCAGCGCTGGAAACCCGCCGGATGAGTCTGGCGACAAAGCTGAACCTGCTGGAACTCGACAAGGAGGAGGAATTCGCCGCCGCCAACCAGGAGCAGGAAGTCTCCAATGAGAAGGCCCGGGCGATGAGCGAATCCCAGCGCTTCATCATCGAGCAGCGCTGGACTGTGCAGCAGGAGGAAATCGAGAAGGAACGCGCCCTCGAAGCGGCGCGGATCGAGAAGGAAGCGGCGATCATCGACGAGGGCACAAAGAAGGAGGCTGCCGAGATCAAGCGCTTGCTCGCCATCGAACTGGAGGAGCGCGAGCGCGAGATTGCGCTGATCGGCAAGGAGCAGGAACGCGAAACCATCGATATCCGGCGCTTCCTGGCGCGCGAGATCGAGGAGCGCGAGCGCGAGATCGCGCTGGAGGGAAAAACCCGGGAACTGGAAGCGGCCGAAGCGAGTCGCCTGGCGACCACCGCCGAACGGGTCCGAGCGACTCACGCCGCCGAGGCCGCCGGCCATGTCGCCGAAGCCGAGACGGAGAAGGAAATCCGGCGCATCCAGGCCGAGAAGCAGGCCGTGGCCGAGCGGATCGCCGAAGAGGCCAAGGCGCAGATCGCCAGCATGCACATGGTGACCCAGTCGGAAGCGCGGCAGCAGGCGGCGGAGCGCGAGGCCGCGGCTACGCTGACACGGGCCAACGCCAACAGCGAGGCGCAGAAGATCACCGCCGAAGGCGTGGAGCGCGAGGCCGGCGCCCGCGGCCGCGCCGAGATGGAGATCGAGGCGCTGCGCGTCCAGCGGACCGAGGAGAAGCTGAAGGCCGAGGCCGCCGGCATGGAAGCCAAGGCCGATGCGCTGAAGAAATACAACGAAGCCGCGATGTTCCTGGAGCTGTCGAGGCTCTTCATCGAGGCCGAGCGCGACGTCCATATCGATCAGGCGAAGGCGATGGGCAACGCCCTGGAAGGCGCGCATATCCGCATGTATGGCGGCAGCAACGACGGCACGATGGACACGATCCGCGGGCTGTTCAACTCCGGCTTCGGGCTGGGCGAGGCCATGGAGGGGCTGGCCCATTCGATGCCGGACGGCCTGCGCGAGCGCTTCAACGCCAACGGGCTGCGCGGCCTGTTCGGCCGGCCGGCGGACAGCGGCCTGCTGCTGCAGACCCACGGGCAGCTCAGGGTCCTGGTCGAGCGCGAACTCGGCACCGAAGCGGCGCGCCAGGCGCCGCTCGGCGAGGCGGTCGGCAGGCTGGAAGAGGCGGCCGGCAACGATCCGGCGCAGCAGCGCGCCGTCGGCCTGCTCAGGCAGGTGGCCGCCGAGGGCGATTTCGCCGACGTGCCGTTCGAGACGATCTGGTCGCTGCTGACCGCGCTGACCGAACGCACGGACTGATCGAAGCGCCCGCCGGGTCCGAGGCGCCGTTGCCGCAGCGACGGCGGAACCGCCGATGACCGATTTCGACATCGTTCTGCAAGGCGTGAACAAGACCTTTCCGGGCAACGTGCGCGCGGTGATCGATTTCAACGCCGAAATCCGCCACGGCGAGTTCGTTGCGATGCTGGGCCCGAGCGGCTGCGGCAAGACGACGACCCTGCGCATGATCGGCGGACTGGAGGAGGTGACCAGCGGCAAGATCTGGCTCGCCGGCAAGGATGTGACCGACCTGCCGCCGTCCCAGCGCAACACCTCCATGATGTTCCAGAGCTTTGCGCTGTTCCCGCACCGGACCGTGCTTCAGAATGTCGAGTTCAGCCTGAAGATGCAGGGCGTGCCCCGGGAGGAGCGCGCCCGGCGGACCCGGGAAATGGTCGAAATGGTCGGCCTCGGGCCGCTCGCCGACCGCCGGCCGCACGATCTCTCCGGCGGCCAGCAGCAGCGCGTCGCGCTCGCCCGGGCGCTGATCAGCGAGCCGACGGTGCTGTTGCTCGACGAGCCGCTCGGCGCGCTGGACTACAATCTGCGCCAGTCGATGATCATCGAGTTGAAGAAGATCCAGCGCGAGACCGGCATCACCTTCATCATGGTGACCCATTCGCAGGAAGAGGCCATGTCGATGGCCGACAAGGTGATCGTGATGAGCGACGCGCTGATCCAGCAGACCGGCACGTCGCGCGAGATCTACGAATCGCCGCGCACCAGCTTCGTCGCGTCCTTCATCGGCAACAACAACCTGTTCCGGGGCACGGTGCGCTCGCGCTCCGGCTCGATCGTGCTGGTCGAGGCCCACGGCAGGATGTTCTACGTCCGGGCGCCGGACTATATCGCGGCGGTCCATATCGACCGGGAGGCGGATTTCTCGGTGCGCGCCGACCTGATGCACACCGGAGAGCATGCGGACATGGCGAACCGGGTCGAGGGCACCTACGTCACCACCGAATTCAGGGGCTCGCTGGAAACCGACGTGTTCGAGATCGCGCCCGACGCCTATGTCTCGGTCGAGCAGCACCGCGGCGTCAACGATCGCATGTACGAGCCCGGCGAACGCGAGACCATCTGCTGGCCCGCCGGCGCCGGCGTGCTCCTGGAGCAGAACCCGTAGGGGGCGGGGGAAAAGGGGTTCGCCTCTCAATCCGTCATATCGACCGGAGCGGGCCGCCGGCCTGCGAGGCGGAGATATCTTTCACGCGCGGCGCAGGGTCCGAAGCGCCGCGGCGGAAAGACTTGGGAATTATATGCCTGACTATGCCGCCGGGGCTGCGGCGCGCAGCCGGCGCCGCGCCACCCCCACCCGGCGCGCATGACGCGCGCCGACCTCCCCCTCTTCAGAGGATTTCTCAGCAAACGGCGCGCGCCGTGCGCACGCGGCCCCCTCCCCCCCCAACCCCCTCCCCCGGAGGGGAGGGGGAGCATCGGTGCGGAGACGCCGCGCCAATGCCGAAGACCCGCCGCAATTCCAACGTCTTACCCCCCTCCCCTTGGGGGAGGGGCAGGGGGAGGGGTATCGTTGGGAAGGCTCCGCCGCCGCCCATTCTGGCTCTGCACGACTATCGCCGAGGAATCCTCTTCAGAGGGGGAGGTCGGCGAGCAGAGCGAGCCGGGTGGGGGTGGCGCGTCGCCCATTCCCATAGCGGGGCGCGCTTCGCCGCAAGGCGAATCCTCCGACTGCACAATACACCCCCATCGACCCCGGATGAAATCCGGGGCCACTTCCCCCGCTGAAGCGGGGGAAGGAAATCTTGCATGGATCGGGCAGTTTCGCAGAGAAATCCGACCCCGGAATCGAAACGAACCGAAAACCCTGTTACCCATGTAACCGGTTGCTCGAACCCGCCCCTACAATGCCGATCGGCTATACGGCCTGCGTCCGCCGCGGTCGCTTGCGCGGCCCGGCTGCGCTCATTAAGGTCCGGCCCCGACACCGGCCGGCCGCCGCCCGGTGCGCCGCCCTTCACCACTTGCCGAAGCGGCCCGAGGAGAGTGCCTGTGCCAAGCGCAAATTACCTGTTCACCAGCGAATCCGTTTCCGAGGGCCACCCGGACAAGGTCTGCGACCGGATATCGGATGCCGTCGTCGATGCCTTCCTCGGCGCCGATTCCGAGGCCCGGGTGGCCTGCGAGACCCTGACGACGACCAACCGGATCGTCATTGCCGGCGAGGTCCGCGGCCCGGCGCCGCTGGTCGACTCCGACGGCAGGGTCGACACCGGCCATGTCGAGGACGTCGCCCGGGCCGCCGTGCGGGAAATCGGCTACGAGCAGGATGGCTTCCACTGGCAGAAAGCCGATGTGGGCGTGTATCTGCACGGCCAGTCCGGCGATATCGCCCAGGGGGTGGATGCGGCCGGCAACAAGGACGAGGGTGCGGGCGACCAGGGCCTGATGTTCGGTTATGCCTGCACCGAGACCGCGGCGCTGATGCCGGCGCCGATTCAATTTTCGCACCAGATTCTGAAATCGCTGTCCGAAGCGCGCCATTCCGGCGCCGTGCCCCTTCTCGGCCCGGATTCGAAGAGCCAGGTGACGCTGCGCTACGAGAACGGCAAGCCGGTCGGCGCGGCTTCCGTCGTCGTCTCGGCCCAGCATTCCGAAAAGATCGATGCCGACGCGGTGCGCGAAATCGTGCGGCCCCATGTCGTCAACGTGCTGCCGGACGGCTGGATGTGCGACGAGGCGGAATTCTACGTGAACCCGACGGGCCGCTTCGTGATCGGCGGCCCGGACGGCGACGCCGGCCTGACCGGGCGCAAGATCATCGTCGATACCTATGGCGGCGCGGCGCCGCACGGCGGCGGCGCCTTCTCCGGCAAGGATCCGACCAAGGTGGACCGGTCGGCGGCCTACGCCGCGCGCTATCTCGCCAAGAATGTCGTCGCGGCCGGCCTGGCCGAGAAATGCATCATCCAGCTTGCCTATGCGATCGGCGTCGCCCGGCCGTTGTCGGTTTATGTCGACCTCGCCGGGACGGGTCAGGTCGACGAGGACAGACTCTCCGAAGTCCTGCAGGACCTGGTGAACCTCTCGCCCCGCGGCATCCGCGAGCATCTGAGCCTCAACAAGCCGATCTACGCGCGCACCGCCGCCTATGGGCATTTCGGGCGCGAGCCCGACGGCGACGGCGGCTTTTCCTGGGAACGGACCGATCTGGTCGATGACCTCAAAGGGGCCTTCTAGGGCGGGTCCGGAGTCGGGCGAAGGGCCGCCCTCTCCAGAATCGCTTTCGGACGATGGGCCGCAACGGCGGTTTCACGGCCGCCGGCGGGGCCGCCCGTTGCGCAAGGGCCGCTCCCGGCTGGTCGGGACCCTGCTGCCCGAGTTGTCGATCCGGTTGCCCGGGGATGGCCCGGTCGATCTGCCGGCGCTTTTCGATACGCCGCGGAAGGCTTACTGGCTGGAAATCGGCTTCGGGGCCGGCGAGCATCTGGCCTGGCAGGCCGAAACCCATCCCGAAATCGGCTTCATCGGCTGCGAAGCCTTCGTCAACGGCGTCGCGTCGCTGCTGCGCCATATCGAGCAGCGGTCGCTCGGCAATATCCGGATATTCGACGACGACGCGCGGCTGCTCCTTGCGGCGCTTGGCCCATCGACGATCGAGCGGCTGTTCCTGCTCCACCCCGACCCGTGGCCCAAGCGCCGGCATCGGGACCGCCGCCTGGTCCAGAGCGCGACGGTCCGGCGTTTCGCCCGACTGATGCCGCGGGGCGGTATCCTGCGCATCGCAACCGATCATCCGGTCTATCTCGGCTGGACGCTGCGGATCATGGGCCGGCAGCCCTGGTTCGACTGGATGGCCCGGTCGGCTGCGGACTGGCTGGAACGGCCCGCGGACTGGCCGCAGACGCGCTACGAGGCCAAGGCGCTGCAAGAAGGCCGGCGCTGCACCTACCTGAGTTACCGCCGCAATGAAACGGCGGCCTAGCCGGCACCGGCGGGCAATGATATATCCCCGGCATTCGCCCGGTACGCGGTTCTCCGGGGCTGGAGACAGACGTCCATGGACCAGGTCTGCCCGGTAACCGGCGCCCGGCTCGATCCGGCCGCCGACTACAGCGATCGCACGCTGATCATTTCCGGCGCCAGCCGGGGCATCGGCCACGCCACGGTCAAGCGCTTCCACGATGCCGGCTGGCGGGTCATCACGATCTCCCGCCAGTCTTTCGACAAGGCCTGCCCGTGGGAGCATGGCGCAGACAACCATGTCGAGATCGACCTGTCCGACCTGGTGGCGCTGGCGGAAGGACTGGCCGTCCTGAAGCGCAAGCTCGCGGGGCGGCCGCTGACCGCGCTGGTCAACAATGCGGGCATCTCGCCCAAGGGCCGCGACGGCCAGCGCCTCGGCACCGTCAACACCAGCCTGTCGCTTTGGCAGGAGGTGATGACGGTGAATTTCTATGCGCCGCTGGTCCTGGCCCGCGGCCTGATGCAGGAACTGCGCAACGGCGGCGGCTCCATCATCAACGTCACGTCCATCGCCGGCGGCCGGGTTCACCCCTTTGCGGGCGCCGCCTATGCCACGTCGAAAGCGGCGCTGGCCGCGCTCACCCGGGAAATGGCCAACGATTTCGGCCCCTTCGGCATCCGGGTGAACGCGATTGCGCCGGGCGAGATCGATACCGCCATCCTTTCGCCGGGCACCGAGGATCTGGTCGAGCGGGAAATTCCGATGCGGCGGCTCGGCCTGCCGGACGAGGTGGCGTCGGTGGTTTACGCGCTGGCCACGGATGTCGGGGCCTACGTCAACGGCGCGGAAATCCACATCAACGGCGGCCAGCACGTCTGAACCCGAAGCGTACGGCCGCCATGGATCTGCACATCGACGGGCTGAACCACAGGTATGGCGACATACCGGTGCTCGACGGCATCGATCTCCGGATCGAGAGCGGCCGGATCGTGTGCCTGATCGGGCCGTCGGGCTGCGGCAAGTCTACATTGCTCCGGCTGATCGGCGGCCTGGAACAGCCGACGGACGGCGTAATCCGGCAGGTCGGCGCGCCGCCGGACGGCTGCCTCAACCCGCTGACCTATATTTTCCAGGATTTCGCGCTTCTGCCGTGGCGGACGGCGCGGGGCAATATCAGCCTGGTGCTGGAGGATCACGGCCTGAGCGAGCGCGAGACCCGGCGGATCGTCGACGACGTGCTGGCGCGTACTGACCTGTCGGATTTCGGCGACGCCTATCCGCGCCAGCTTTCCGGCGGCATGAAGCAGCGCGTGGCGATCGCCCGGGCGCTCGCCGTCAACCCGGCGGTATTCCTGATGGACGAGCCGCTCTCGGCGCTCGACGGCCAGACCCGCGCCCTGCTGATGGACGACCTGATCGGCCTGTGGACGCGCGAACTTTTCACGGCGGTCTACGTTACCCACAATCTACAGGAGGCCGTGCGCCTCGGCCACAAGATCGTCGTGCTCTCGCGCCGTCCGGGCCGGATCCGCGACCAGGTGGCGATCGACATGCCGCTGGTGGAACGGTCCGACGCCGTGGCCGAGCTGGCGCAGATCCAGCGCCAATTGTGGGAACTGCTGCGCGAGGAGGCGCAGGCCGCCGACCGGGAACTTGCCGATGCCTGACGCACGAAGCCTTACCGGGCAACCCGTCGTGTTCCGCGGCGGCGGTTTCGCGCCGCGCCCGGTCGGCCCGCTCGGTCCGTTGGTATTTGTCGTCGTGATCGGGCTGTGGGAGCTGGGCTCGCAGGCCGGCTGGATCGCGCCGCTGATTCTGCCGGCGCCCAGCGAAGCCTTCGCGGCGCTGGCCTATCTGTTCGAGACCGGCGAGATCTGGCGGCATCTGGAAGCGTCTGTCTCGCGGCTCGTGATCGGCTGGAGCACCGGCATGGTCCTCGGCGTTGCCGTCGGCTTCTCGATCGGCCTGTTCTCCATCGCGCGATCCGGCCTTGTGCCGGTGGTCGCCGCCCTGTTCCCGATCCCCAAGATCGCCCTGCTGCCGCTGTTCATCGTCTGGTTCGGCATCGGCGAGGGGTCGAAGATTGCGACCATCCTGTTCGGTACCTTTTTCCCGACCGTGATCGCGACCTACGGCGGTGTCGACAATGTCGACCGCAACCTGATCCGGATGGGCCAGTCCTTCGGGCTCAGCTGGTGGTCGATCGTGCGCAAGATCGTCCTGCCGGGCGCATTGCCGGCGATCCTGTCGGGGACGCGCATTTCGGCCTCCATCGCCATCATCCTGCTTGTCGCGGCGGAAATGATCGGCGCGGAATACGGCGTCGGCGCCTATGTGCTGCTGGCCGGCAATCTTGCAGCGACAGACCAGCTGATCGCCGGGGTCGCCATGCTGTCGGTGCTCGGCCTCGTCGTCTCCTGGCTGATCGGCCGCGCCGAACGCTATTTCCTGCGCTGGCGGTCGTAAACAAAGGCGTTATTATACTTGACAAACCAAAGTGCGCTCCCCATATCCTATCTATCAGGAACGGGAGCGTACAATGTCAGTCCTTTCAGCCCCTTACATGCACGATGAAGCAGCGGCCTTTGCCCATGTCGAAGCGATGCTGTGGCCGGACGGACCGGTCTGCCCGTCATGCGGCGTGATCGGCGAAACATACGAGTTGAAGGGCGTTCGCTCCAAGCCGTCGAAGAAGCGCCCGAAGGGCAAAGAGCGCCACGGCCTGAAAAAGTGCAAGGCGTGCGGCAAGCAATTCACCGTGCGGATCGGCACTATCTTCGAGTCCAGCCATATTGACCTTCATCTGTGGTTGCAGGCGATCTATCTGATGACCAGCAGCCAGAAGGGCATCAGCGCCAATCAGTTGCACAGGACGCTGGAAATCACGCTCAAGAGTGCGTGGTTCATGGGCCACCGTATCCGCGAGGCCATGCGCGACGATGGCACGGTGAATTTCGGTTCCGGCGGCGGCGTCGTCGAGGCGGACGAGACGTTTATCGGCCATGATCGCACGGTGAAGCCGAAGCACACCAAGAAGGGCCGCGGCTACGCGCACAAGCACAAGGTGCTGGCGCTGGTGGATCGCGAGAGCGGCCGTGCCCGGTCTATGGTTGTAGACGACCTGAAGGCCAAGACGCTGGTCCCGATCCTGAAAGAGAACATCGCCAGCGAGGCCAAGGTGTACACCGACGAGGCCGGCCAGTATCGCTTTCTGGACCGCGAGTTTGCCGAACACGAATTCGTCCGGCACGGACAGGGCGAGTGGGGCCGCGGCCCGATCCACACAAATACCATTGAGGGATATTTCAGCATCTTCAAGCGCGGCATGAAGGGCGTCTACCAGCACTGCGCCAAGAAGCACCTGCACCGCTATGCAACGGAGTTCGAATTCCGATACAACAACCGAGTCGGGAAGGGGCCGGACGACGCGATGCGCGCGGTGATCGCGCTGAAGGGGACAGTCGGTCGCAGATTGCTTTACCGGGACTCGTCCTTGGGGTAGCGTCGGCCCCTGTATTGGAGGCTTTGGTCATGGCTGCCGACGACACTACCCCACCTGCCCTGACCTTGGAGCTTGGTTCAGACAAGGTCCACTACCGCGATTTTCAGAATATCGTGCGAGCTTTCACCGGACTGCTGCGCGACATCTCGAATGAAGCATGCGGCGATCCTAACGCGCTGCACTGGGAGATTTCGGTATCCGAGGGCAGCCTATTGATTGAGGCAGACCTGCCGAAAGCGACGGACGCCAATATAGCCAACCGCGTACGCAGCACGGTTCGGCGGCCTCCCCAACGGATACGCGACAGACTCAACAGTTTCCCGCGCTCGATACCGGTTACACGACTTCTGGCAGGCGAAGATCGCAAAGATATCCTGCATGAAGAGCATGGCAGGCAGGGGCGGCACCCTAGCCAGATTTCCGAATATGGAACGGTCGAAGGGACGCTCGATACGCTAAGCGCACGCGGCGGCTTTCACTTCACGATTTCGGAGCCGATTTGGAACATGGCGGTTCGGCTCACCGTCCCTGATGATTTGACCGACGCATTGCAAGGCATGTGGCGGCAGCGCGTCACTGCACATGGTATCGTACACTATGACCAGGAGGGGCTTCCTACCAGCATCCGGGCCGAAACTGTCGAGCCGTTCCCTTACGACGACACGCCGTTAGGCGAGTACCGCGGGCTGCTCGCCGCCGACTGATGGCCGAGCTAAGATACTGGGACTCGAACTGCTTCCTTGCGTGGTTGCAGAATGAGGAAGACGCTGCCGACAGGTGTCAGGATGTTCTTTCCTTGGCCGAGCGTGGCGAGATTGTGATTGTAACGAGTGCGCTTGCGATTGCTGAAGTTTTACGGCTACGCCCGAAGAATCCTGTCCCAGCAGAGCGCAGAGCGGCAGTCGAAGGACTGTTCGGCCGCCGGTACATACACACGATAATGCTGACAAGAAGGCTAGCGGAGGTGGCGCGGGACTTAGTTTGGGACCACAACATAGAGTCGAAGGACGCTGTGCATGTGGCTTCTGCGCTTGCCGCCAATGCTGTCGTGCTCAATACTTTCGATGGCGGCCTGATTGGCAAGAGTGAACAGGTCGGCACGCCGCCGCTAATCATTGAGCCGCCAACCGTCGTGGCACCGGAGTTGGACCTTGAAGGATCAGAATCAAAAGACCAAGCCCCAACGTGACCTCTTCATCGAGAAGGCGCGTGAGCTGGGTTGCGATGAGGATGTGGCCCGGTTCAATGCGACCCTGAAGCGGGTGGCGAAGGCCCCGGCGAAGGAGAAGCCGGCCGCCTCCTCAAAAGACCAGTCCTGACGTCACCGGCCCTTGATGACGTATTTGATGTGAAGGGCACTCGGTTTGGGAATGCCGGTAGATATCGACGTGAACGCAAATCCTTCGATATAGGCGGTATCCACACCTAGGAATTTGCCGCCTTCGCCCTCATACAGCCGCAGGATAATTTCTCCCTCCTCACATGTCGCCACGCCTTCAATCTTCAAGGCGCCCGGCAGCGGCGCTGTCCATTTCCAGTCTTCCACCTTACAAGCATCGGCAAATGCGCTGGCAGGCCACAGTAGCGCTACCGCGGCGGCAAGAACAATTTTCTTCATGGGGGCAACCGTGTGGGCTAGGCTAGATTGGCGGCGACGCTAGTCCCGTCGCTAATGGTTTGTCAAGTATAATAACACCTAAACAAACAGGGCCGGCCCCGAAGGACCGGCCCCGTTTGCATAAGCGCGAACGCTGCGGTCAGTTGGTCTTGACGAAGCTGGTGTCGACGATCTGCTCCAGCGTGATGTCCTTTTTCACATAACCCTGGGACTGGTTCCACTCGAGCTGGTGCTGCACGCTCTTGACGTCGAGCGACGCGCCCGGGTTGAGATACATGGCGCCGGCCTTGATCGAGCGCGCGGCCTTCGCGTAGGGCCGCGAGGTGTAGACATATTTGTGGATCGTCTTGACCATCGCCTCGACTGCTGCCGGATCCTTCTTCTGGTCGAGCATGACGCGGTTGAAGTCGGCGATCCCCCTGGCGTAGGCGCCCAGGAATTTCCGCACCAGGCCCGGCTTCTCCTTGATGTTGCGCGTCGAGGTGATGAGCGCGGTGATCTGGTAGTTCGGATGCCAGTCGCGCAGCCAGCCGACGATCTTGCCGGCGCCGGCCCTTTGCAACGGCTTGGCGATGTGGGGCACCATGAACATCGCGTCGATCTGGCCGGACTTGAGCGCGCCGATCATCGCGCCGACCTTCTGGAGCGGCCGTACGCGGATGTCCTTGATAGAAAAGCCGAACTTCGCCGCCGTTACGGCGCCCATATAATGGAAAGTGGAGCCGATCTGGGTCATGGCCAGCGACTTGCCCTTCAGGTGTGCCGGCTTGGTCAGTCCGGCCTCGTAGGCCTTCTTGGACGCCAGCAGGGCCATGCCGTCGACACCCTTGCGCTCATGCAGCACGCCGCCGACCGCCTTGATCGCGCCCTTGCCGGCAAGGTTGATGAAGCCGCCGGTGATGCCCGCGATGGCGAAATCCGCGTCGCCCGCAGCCACTGCGACCGCAGTCGGCGCTGCGGCCTGGAAGAACCGGAATTCGACATCCAGGCCTTCCTGCTTGAAATAGCCCTTTTCAAGCGCAATGAAGCCGGCGCTGTGCGAGGTGAAGCGCAGGGCGCCAACCACCAGCTTGTCGGCCGCGACCGCCGTCTGTGCAATTCCCGCTGCTGCAATCAACGCAGCGGCGGCACCGAGAAGCGCGCGGCGCGCATGGAGACAATGGCGCATCGTCATGGTGTTTCTCTCCCTTCGGATTGAGTCTGTTACGGCTTGAGGGCCGCACCCGCCGGCAGCGCTTCTAGCACATAGCGCAGCAAGAAGCGCCAGCCATGTGCGGTGTTTTGCGGAGGAGCCGGTCGACCGGCGGATTTTCAGTTACAGGCGCCACCGACCTGCCCGGCGGCATTCGCGCCGGTCTTGCAGCCGGCGGCCCCGTCGGACCCGACGGCCTGCGCCGTGCCCTTCTGACGGCGCTCCGCGGCCAGACCCAGGGCGGCGTAGCGGGCGTCGACCTCCTTGCGATGGGCGAAAAACCGTTTGAGGTCCGCGCCCTTGAGATTCTTGCGCGACGGCAGGGCGATCTTCATCGGATTGACGTGGCGGCCGTTGCGAAGCACCTCGTAGTGCAGGTGCGGGCCGGTCGAGCGGCCGCTGTTTCCGACATAACCGATCGTCTCGCCCTGCTTGACCCGCGATCCGACCCTGAGGCCGCGCTGAAACCGGCTCATATGGGCATAGGCCGTTTCGTAGACGCTGCCATGCCGGATGCGGATGTAGCGGCCAAAGGTGCCGAACCAGCCGATCTTGACAATGGTTCCGTTGCCGGCAGCGAGGATCGGGGTGCCGGGGCGGGCGCCGAAGTCGACGCCGCTGTGCAGCTTGGTAAAGCCCAGCAGGGGGTGCCGGCGATACCCGAAGCGCGATGTCAGCCGGGCGCCGTCGATCGGCGTTTTCATGAGAGCGCGGCGGTTGCCTTGCCCACGTTCGTTCAGATATTGCGCCGCGCCGCCGTTCGGCCGCTCGTAGAGGTACAGCTTCTGGGTTTTCCCGCCGACGGTCAGCGACGCATAGACGATGTCGCCATGCCGGACGATGCGGCCGGCCTCGTCCATCTGCGACCGGTACATGATGTGGAATTTCTCGCCGCCGTGCAGGTCGCGCTGGAAGTCCACGGCAAAACTGAACAGGCGGACCATCTGCAGCATGATTCGCGGCGGGACGCCGGCCTTGACACCGGCGCCGAACAGGCTGGTTTCGATCTGCCCGTCCGCCCGGGTATAGACCCGTGTGACGATCTTTTCGACTTTTCTTGCGGCAAAGTTCCCGTTTGACCGCCGGGAGACATGGACCATCCGGTCGCTCGACGAATCGAACCGGTAGCCAAGAAAACGGGGATTTCCGACGCCCGGTGTCTCGAATATCACCTTGAGTTCCAGACCGATCGGCAGGGTGCGCGGATCGTAGACTTTCTGCAGGGCCAGGACCGCCTGCGCCGTCTCTTCGGTGCCGACCCCGGCGCGCAGCAGCATGTTGCCGAAATTGTCGCCGCGGGCCGAGATGACCGTCCGGTCGACGGTTTTCGGGGTTATCCGGTATTCGAGGTCACCCACGGCGCTCGCCGCCGCCAGCACGATTTTTTTTGCGGGCCGGTAGATCGGGGCTTTCCGGAGCGGGATGGCATCGGCGGTGCTGTCGGGCGCCCTGGCGTCCTCTTTCTTGCCGGCGTGCGGCGGCGCAATATCCGTCTTGCCGGCTTCCACGGTCTGCGTCGGCGGCGTCGTTCCCGGGCCGGTGACATACCACGCGACCGCGCCGAGAGCGGCGGCGATCGCCAG
>LXNI01000682.1_pt1:35000-37213 | contig 37213 bp, 30 predicted proteins | sample 809091 | NCBI WGS metagenome assembly LXNI01 (sample SAMN04870527, study PRJNA318959) | sponge metagenome | biome: 01000161; feature: marine sponge reef; material: water | host: Sarcotragus foetidus | place: Greece: Milos, Mediterranean Sea | collected 2013-05-29 | depth 5-7 m
AGACCGTACGGACCGCCCGGATTCCCCGTCCGGGGTTTGATCCGGCCATGTGTTTGCATGGCCTGGTGGTTATAGCGAGGGGGAAACACCCGATCCCATCCCGAACTCGGCCGTGAAGACCCTCAGCGCCGATGGTACTGCGTCTTAAGGCGTGGGAGAGTAGGTCGCTGCCAGGCCTTGCAAGCACATGCCGGGCAAGCACATGCCGGGCAAGCACAGGGCGGTCGAATGCCGGCCGGCGCCACTACCTGATTTCGATGCGGAAATCCGTTTTGCCCCTGCGACCGGACCGGCAAACCTGCCGGACCCATCCGGCACCGGGGCCGTAACGCGGGGTGGAGCAGTCTGGTAGCTCGTCAGGCTCATAACCTGAAGGTCGTAGGTTCAAATCCTACCCCCGCAACCACTGAAAGCGACACTAAAACAACGGTTTAGTGTCGCTTTTCTTTTGCAGAATACAAATGCTCCGTCGATTTGGCAAACTATTGGCAAACATCGGGAATCACTTTCAAGGGGCCGCACGCAAGTCCCCATGGCCGGTGCTGAATCCGCCAGTTTTCGTTGAAATGCGTACCGATATGCGGTACAGACGGCCATGATCCGAAGCTTTCGTCATCGAGGCCTCAGGCGGATGTATGAGCGCGGAGATACGAGCAGGGTGGGGTCCGATCTCTCGGACCGTGTCTCGCTGGCGCTGGCCGACATCGACGATGCATGCAAGCCCTCGGACCTCGATCTGCCCGGCTACCGGCTTCATCCGTTGAAGGGGGATCTCAAGGGGTACTGGAGCATCTCGATTTCCGGGAACTGGCGGGTGACCTTTCGCCTTGAAGACGGTAACGCCTACGACGTCGACCTGATCGACTACCACTGACGGGAGCCATGAGCATGCCGATGATCGATCCTCCCCATCCTGGACACAGCGTCCGCGAAAACTGTTTGGAACCGCTCGGTTTGAGCGTGACCGAAGCGGCGCGGGTACTGGGTGTCGCACGCCATACACTATCCCGGGTTCTCAATGGCCACGCGGGAATTTCTCCCGAAATGGCGATTCGCCTCGAAAAGGCGGGCTGGTCCAATGCCGAATTCTGGCTTCGACGCCAGACTACCTACGATCTCGTCCAGGCGCGCAGGCACGAGGGCCAAATCACAGTAGAGCGATACCAGCCGCAATCTGCGGCTTGATTCCAATATCAAACGTTACGAGTGTTGCGGTTCTGACCACTGACAGTCCTTGAGACCTGCGTACAGTTCTCCTATTTTTTTCGCAGTACAAAAGCGCTATGTTGACTGGTCGAGGCTCCTTATCCCCAGCAGGCCCCGTATCGAGCATTCCGTTAGCATTTTCAGCGCAGCTTCCTTGCATGTACAATCACGGCATATAGCAAAAATTCAAGACCAAGTATGGCGGCATGTTGTTATGCGGCATGTCTTCGCCTTCCGGGTCAGTTTCACGGTTGTCCTGTACCTGCGTGTCACCAATTCTACTCCCGGAATCACCTATGTTCGGATGTCGTTGAGTGCGGTCCGAATATGGGTGGGTATGCCTCGGCATCTCAGGCTCAGTCAGGACGTGCATGTATTCGCCACCAGTCTCCAACAGTTTGAACTTCCTACGTTCATTCCGCTCATCAGCAGTGATAGTTGTTCCTGCTCCAATTGGAAACCGGCCGCTGATGTGGACATAAGGTTTCCAACCCTTTCCCAGATCTTCACAATTCCGATTCGTTAGGACGATCAACTCATCAACGGCCGCAATATGCTGAAGCTCGTCCTTCAAGACATATCGACTGTCAAGGTACTCATGGACACCAAATGCAGCTCCGATGACTGCAATGAGGCCCACGACTCCGGCAATCGACTTGTACATTCTGACTCCCTGCTTCGAATGAAGGCACGTTCACGCGAATCGACACCGCATTCAGCGATCAAGCTTATTCCTGCATGTGTCTATCCCGCATGCATCACCAAGGGGAACGACAGCCTCGTTTTCAGCACTCAAGTCCCGGTTTCGACATTCACCGCCTCCTTCAGTGCCTTGCCCGGCTTGAAGGTCGGGGCCGTCGAGGCCGCTATCGACACGCTGTCCCCTGTTGTCTCCTGATTTAGCTGGATAGGAGCCCGGGGTTTTTTCCCACATTGGGCGGTCGGTGGATTTCCCGGGATGGTGGCCGAGCGTGGGACGGTTCGGCCTGGCGGCTTTGCGCCGCCGG
>LXNI01000683.1_pt1 | contig 37212 bp, 38 predicted proteins | sample 809091 | NCBI WGS metagenome assembly LXNI01 (sample SAMN04870527, study PRJNA318959) | sponge metagenome | biome: 01000161; feature: marine sponge reef; material: water | host: Sarcotragus foetidus | place: Greece: Milos, Mediterranean Sea | collected 2013-05-29 | depth 5-7 m
TTTCTAAGCTGCCTACGCGGCAGTGAACAGCAAATGTAAACAATCTTTTCCTAATTTTTAAAGAGCTTACGGACGGGACTCGATATGGCCCTTTTCCCAAGCCTAATCACAACACATTGATTTTAATAGTTGATTTGCTAGCGCAGAAAAAAGGGTTAAAACCAAGGAATGGTGACGGTTCGACTCAACCCGTAGGCGCCAAATTTCCCCGTCACTGCCGTGTCAACAAAATCACCTGCATTCACGAAAAGCGGAAAACGCTGTCCGGTGCTCCGACTGGCAAGCATGACATATGGTAACTTCAACCGCTCGGGGTGTTCTGGAATCGCTCGAATGGCTGCCTCAACATCTACACGATGTCGCTGAATACGGCGCCGCCGCAAACGCTCGAAGCTACTCTTGGCTTGCACACGAAAGAAAGTTCGATGCCGAATATTTGCAGGCACGTATAGCAACCCACTGGTTTCGGTATGATCATGCAAACCCGTCATCCACTTCAGTTCCATAAGTTGCGAAAGCTGCTGCCCATCACCATGCAAACGTAATCGCTCACCCAATCCAAATGGTGACTCCAGCGTAATGTCAGGAAAGCTCACACCCACCGCACCACTCCCTAAATCCGCAAGCCCTCGATGCAACTTAGAAAACAACGCGTTCATCAACATTGTCTCGACAAACTCAGGGTCGGGCAATATACGAATTTCGATATAGCGGTTCATAAGTCAGTCCTGACTTTCACCAAACACGCCACCGCGAATAAGTGTCGCCATCACAAAATGCTGCTGCTCCACGGATGGCACTTGTTCTTTGAGCACCCAAGCATCCAGCAAGTTGTAAAAATCCTGCTTTTGCTTGGGTTGGCGATAAGCAGACCCGCGTGAGGTCACAGAGCCATACGGCTCGACAGCAATCGGCCCAAGGTTTTTATCTCCCGCTTCTGGGTACCAAGTATCGATCGTGCGCAACGCATTGCCAATTTTCTGGCTGTGCATGGCGGCGGTTTCATTCACTTCGTACAGGATTTTGCTTTTGCGTCCTTTCTGATTGCCTCTACCTTGGTCAAGAATCAGTTCCTGCGAAGGGAAAACTTCTTGGCCCGCGCTCATTCTGGCATAGGCCGTCACCCCAAGAAACTTCGGCTGTTTATTGCTCAATCCCTCCTGGATAACGCCCTTCAGCTCTTCAATAGCCTTCGAGAACTGCTCTGGCACATCAAAGCTGCGCAGTGAAAAAGCTAATGAGTCAAACGTCCATCTCTTCTCACCGCTATTATCCACATGGCGAACCTGCACCTCAATGGCTTCAGCACTCAAGCGATTTCGCCACAGGAAACGTCCATTGGCAAGGTTGCAAGTATAGCGTTGCGCCAGTTCGCCAAAGCCGTGTTGCTCTACATAACCCGCCACGGTTTTTTCCAAGGCTTGTTGGTAGACCGCGTCGTTACAAGAACAGGGGCGACCTGCACCACCTAGAACACGTAGCGTAAAATCCAACCGCAAGGTGTCTGTATTCGATGGCAAGGTGGCGATGTCTACACTTTGCAAGTTAGGGTTTTGAATAGAGGCATTGAGCTTTGCTGGATCTTGTTCCCCAGCTTTCAGCCGATTGGAAATCGTCCCGCGCACGGCCTTTTCGCGTAGTTTGACAGGCTTCCATTCCTGGTCACGCTGATCCCATGAACCTGCTAAAAGCAAACCATCGGATGGATCTAACTTACGCTCAAAGGCGAGAACAGAGGCAGTTTTAATAGTTTTGTTAGGCATTTGCATTACTCCTGATAGTGGTTGCGGCACAAATATAGTCCGTTTTTAACATCGGACTCCCTATGCCAAAGTAGCTGTTCAATTGAGGTTAGCCGATGCGGCGAAAGCCATTGGCCAACGCTATACAGGCTTTCTACAAAGCGGAAAGGTACGGTCATATCGCGCACATTGCGCACACTGCCGGGTTCATACAATTCAGACAGTGCGCCATAACCGACGGGCAACGGAACCAGCCAGCCGGGATTACGTTTCGTGCTGACCCACTCCGCCGAATCAGTTTTTCTGCTTGCTTTTTCGGCAGGCAGGCCGGGATTGTCGTCTGGTTTGTCAGGCGTTTCTGGTTTTATATGCATGGCCAACAAATCAAGCATAGCCTCTAGCCTATCGGTTTCCGAGGCTTGTTGGCGTAACCAGCTCAAGTGCCTGTCCAGAAGGTCACGACGTTCTATCAAAGCAAAGCCAGGCAGCCAGCGATAGCGTTTGCGACGAAATACTTTTTGGGCATCCTCCTCTGTTTCGGGCCAGTTATGAATCTCCACACCAGGGGGCACTTGATGCAAAGCGCCGCCAGCTATGCGCATGCCAGATGCCAGTTCCTGAATCTTCTCACCCAAGTTTTTATTTTCATCTTCCGTACGCAGCTCGTCACCCAGAAGTTCGATCAGTAAGGTGACTTCAAGATGTGCGCGTCCTTCTTCAATGATTGCGCTCGGCTTGTCGGCATTGAAGGGTGTCTGTCGTCGCCAGCTTGCTTTGTAGGGATGTCGCATTAACTTGAAGGAATGGGTATAGCTACCGCGTGGCTTTACCGCTTGCGAATCAAATTGATGACAAATAATTCCCACACCACCAAACTGCGCGCCATCCAAGCGGCGGTCCAGAGCATGAACGAATCCCGTGAAGGCACTGGGGGCGGGGAAACCCCAGCTCAATGGCCCGGAAACGGCGTTGGCGTTGTGTATGCGCAAACGACCAATTTCAATCAGCGCAGTGGTTTCAGGCATTTTTGATCTCCCGAAGATGATCAGCCAGTTCACTTTCGAATTCGCGTCGCCATTCGTGGTGTTCACGGTCACCCACTGGCAGCTTGTATCGTTTGTGCAAGCGACTATTCAACCACTTGCCAAAACGGTCCGCGATATCACGCGGCCAGTCTGTGGAACTGCGCTGTTGTTGAAAGTCCTCGTCATTACGATTGGGATCAAGCCAATAACGCTCCACATCATCCAATTTGCAGTCTTCATCTGCACTCCAACCCGCAGACAGTTCATCCATGAATGAAAAGCCAAAATGGATCAAGTCGTCGATAATTTCAGAGACGCGACACGCCCGCCCATCACGAATATCCCTGTTGTTCCAATCCTTCACGGAGGCAAGGTAGCGTTCCAGTTCTTTCGCTTTGTGGTCGAACCTGTACGGCAAGCGCTTGAACACGGTGTTCATGTGCATGGGTGGACGAAGGCCCATCTGTCTCCATGACGGTGGCAGGGAAGGTAATAGCCAAGTTTCACCATGCCGTTCAGAGTTCAACTGGCTGATGTTCTGGGGTTTGGTGCCACCAAATTTCTGTATCAGCAACTTGGGCCAATCGCGAAAGCCTTGAGCATGTGGTTTTCCGTCTCGCTTCGCCTCTCGTGCCGTCTCGGTCTCTTCAGAAAATCGTGCTCTGCGCAAGGTGTCATAGACACTTTGAACCAAGCTGGTTGGGAACAAAGGCTGTAACAAGTGATAATTATTCTCTCCCAAAGGCCAGTACACCTGTTTCGCCAGCTGATGCGATACGGGCTTTGGGTCGTCTTTCGCCAGCGACGCGAAAGACTCTACCCATGCCTGATTTTCTTCCGCGCTGCCGGGTAGCGCGGCAAGCAGTGCGGCATCCTGATCTCGCGCCCGCTGCCAAAGAGGTACCCCTTCCACTTCCAGACTGAGAAACTTGTATACATCCAGGTTTGCGGCATTCCCGACGACATCCAAAGACCTCTGCTTTCCCAGAGTGTGCGTCCCCACCAATTTTTCACCAGCCACTTTGCAACCATCGCTGTATAGGCTGCTACCGCGTGCATCCGGATGACTGTACTTGATCGCATGGGTCACCAATCGAATTTGCTTAACGCGATGTGCGGCATCTGCAATCCAAGAAACTGGTCGATATTTCTGACACAACTCTTGGCGCTTACTTTCGTCCCTCTCTCTTTCCAGTTTGTTGGCGAGCCGCTGTTCTATGAAGGCTGTAACCGTTTTTTGAATTTGCAGCACTGTTGACATTAACCGAACCCCCTGAAACAAGGAATGTTTACAGTTGTTGTGACGCTTCACTGCCATAAAGGCAATCTGCTATCCCTGCTGATGCCAACAAGGCCTAGCCACTTCGCTTACTGAATCCGAGCGCCGGGTGGTAACCCCACCCTGACTCTTCGCCATTAGCAGGCAATTCTACCGTCATGTAGCGGAGAGCACAATACTTGGGCTCATGCCCTTGTTCCTCGGCGTAATCCTCTAGCAAATTCCAGTCGTTTGAAATCCCCCACCAGTAACAATAACTCGCTAAATTAATATCAAAATAATCACACAGATTCTGACAGGCGGTAGGTTCATTATGATTTTCCTCTCTCCGGTACAGTTTCAGCTTGCCCTCATTGCATTCATCGGGCAGTAGCCAGTAGCCTTGGGTGGGTGAGCCCGCCCGAAAGCGATGTTTTTCTTGCAGTACTCCACTGAGGTGAGCGCGACTTTCCCACCACCACGCAACTGGTGTTTGTTTTTGCGAGTCGCTTCCCAGCATCAAATCGTTCAGTACGGCGTGTTCAAGGTCGGACAAATGGCTTTCAGGGCAGAGCAAACTAGGCGCACGGATTCGCCACGTGGCATCAATCCGCTGTTGTTCTTCGTCGCGCAATAATTCTTTAAGTTGATGTGTGCACAGTTTGAAACTTTCTGTCTCAAATCCTGGGCGGCGAAAGGCAATCTCTCTCCCCTTCAGCGTTTTGACGTTCGTAGAGAGCAAACCCAAATTGACAGCATCCCAATCCTCACGACGATGACGCCGTACTCGCCCGGCAAGCTGAATGATGGCACGCATGGAAGAAGGTTCAACAATCGCCCAATCGTAGTCATGGTTGCGACCCACCTCTGCCACCGGACTGGCAAGCACCACCAGCATAATGTCCTGCCTGGAACACTTGGGATCATCAAGCAATTCCCGAATTTCGGCATCTCTAAACAGTTTATGCGGGTCCTCACGATGCAATAAGCGATCAAGACGTTTTTCAAGCGTGTGGCGCATCAACAAAGGAAACTGACTGTGATAGACGCTCAGATGTAGTTCGAAGTCATTTTCAGGCGACCGTCTAACCAGCTGCCGCGCAGTTTGCACCAATGGATTAATGTTGGCCATGCGGATTAGACCGATACTAAGCCTCTTGCCTGTCTTGGGGTCGGTTAGCGCATTGTCCCGATGCATTCGGTGCATGACTGGACGCAAGGTTTCTGCCAAAGCCTCACAGGCATCCTCAACATTTCCGTCACCGTTCTTGATCGGGATGATCCGCGCATGCCGGCGTATCGACTGCTTGTGGAGCTTTTCGATACGGTGCCCTACAAAACGTTGATGCGCCTCACGAAAACTTCCCACATCACCGCAATCATCCGCCTGACTTGTGAATTCATCGAACCATGCGCAACAAACGTTCAGGGACAAACCTGATTCTCCCCTGCTCCGCTGGTAAGCCTCACGCCCTGCGCAATACGCCTGAAACAAGCCCTGCACTAGGGCGGGAGGCAAGGTGGCAGATGACAACAGCACTCGGCTGCCCAACATCCCGGCCCAATGCACCAGGCGAGTGACGGCATGAAGGTCGGCAGGGTCAAAATCATCGATTTCGTCCAACACCAGATCTGAAGTCAGCAAACGCAGCATGGGCAGTATCTGCCGTCCTCCGCGAGTGGCCTCCGCAGCAGGCATTATGTGATCAATGGTGCAGGCGACAACGGGCGCATTCAGCAACGAATCTGGTTGCTTGGACAGCCACTTCTTGAGCGGGCCACTCTCCAGACTTCCTTCAAAGTTGACATGCGTCTGTTCCGGCAAGAGGCTTTCGGAAGATTCGCTGAATGGCGTCTGAGGCCGAGCCTGCTCGTGCAGTTCGCGTACAGCTCCACCACCGACCAATACCGCCAAGTCCTCGGAATCAAGGTCAAGACGCTCACGATAGACATCTCCAGTCTGCAAGGTAAGCGTGCGCAAGCCCAGTGCGAGAGTGAAGCGCGCGCCCAATTGGGGGGATGCCAAGGCGTAGAGAATACGGCCATTCGCCAGAGTCTTGCCGGTTCCAGTAGAGGCCATGTCGATACCGAAGAAACCTTGCTGTTCTGTTTTCTTACGCAGCCCTTCGGCAAGATCGAATGCACGGTTTTGCCAATGAAAGCTGGCGTTGCGAGTACGTCGGCGTAAACCACGGTGACGAGCAATGCGTGGCAAGGCGTGCACCAATCGCGGTAGAGTGCGCACAATCCTTGACGCATTGATTTCTACACCGATTAAATGTTCGTCCAAGCGTTGCTTAAGTTTTCGATCTTTGTCCGTATTGGCATAGAGCTGAAAATCGCGGTCGCCATAACGCGCTTGGCTCGGTTGGCTGGAATAATGATGGTCAGCCAGAATCAAAGCCAGTCGAGCCAAATGTATTACTTGAGGGTGGTCAAGCCAATCTGTGTCAATGGAAGTATCGAGGCGCAGCAATGCAGTCGCGACACGCGCAGCATGTTTCCGCCAATGCTCGCTATCCAATGGTATTCCATGATCAAACTTCCAGCATTTCCTCTTGTCTGCCTCCGTGGCGCATTGAGTAGCACCACACCAAGTGGCCGTGATGAATTTTTCAATTTCATTCAATTGCCCTTCCCTAATTTCTTGAAGGGCACTCTCGCCCTTGGGAACGGGCAGACGATGGTGAGTGACGATTAGCCAGCCCAAAGCACGAGCCAAAGGTGGCAGATTTTGCAGAGGTGCGCTGACAAGTGAGTCTTCTATCCCATCGCGCTGAAGTCGGCTTTGCCAATCCGACAAATCGGATTGCCTGTCGGCAAGCTGCTGTAACCATAGACGGTCATCCTTTGCATCTCCCACAAGTGCGGCAAACAGCCGCAGCGAAATCCATTCATGCCGATAGGCATCTCGACTGTTTGACGCTTTCTTAAGTTTTTGCTGAAAGATGGCATTCGCCTTGCCGAAGTCGTGAAACAACGAAGCCATAGCGGCAAGCAAGCGTATTACTTCCCCATGATGCCAATCATTTTCGTCTCTGCTACGCACCAAATCACGAACAGTCGTATTGGTGGGAGTGGCACCTTGCGTATTGAATCGACGAGCGTTACCGACAATCCAGAACAATTCATTGCGATCGCGACGAATCCAAAAACAGGCCACGGCAGAATTCTTGCGCGCTTTGCTGCGCAATAACTTTTGAACGGTTTTCAATCCCTCCCAAGTAATCGGGGTGTGCCAACTCCGCTCCCCTCGCCGTTCTGCAAACTGATCCAGAATGCGGCGTGTTTCGGTAAGCGCCCGGCCACTGCACTGCGAAACAAACAATACATTCACTCTAGCCTTCCTAACTCCTCGGCAATTTCCTTGAGCGTTTCAATCATCAGATCAAGCGCACTGCCATCAGTCAATCCTCCAATACAGGCTTGGCGAAACTCCTGTCCCTCATGTCCAGCCATTGCTGACAAAAAGGCCTGCGGCAACACTATGGCATCCTTGACTAGATCAGCCGTATCGAACACCAAACCACCACGCCGAGTCTTGCCGTGCAGTACTGCCAGCCCATGCGGTAAGCCCAAAACCCAAGTGGCCACCGCTCCCAATCCGTAAGCCAGATAGTTTCCGTGATCGAGAAAGCGATTGGCCGGGTCAACACCACCACCTTGCTTGGTGCGTTTGAACTCGCCATAGCTCACCGTTTGTGCTGCCAGTTTGAAAAGATCTCTGGTCAGACGCGCTTCATCTGTAAGCAGCGTGTTGACATCAATTGCCTGTTCAATGCGTTCCTCGGCCCTTTGTGTCAAGGTGCCGAGTCGCGCAGCGTCTGGTCCGAAACCACTATCACGCAACCGGCGACCTTGCCATTCTTTTTGGAGGAAACTGACCCGGGTCATCTGAATGCGCTTGGCGGCGCAAAGGCGCTTGTCGTCATCGAACCAGAAACGCATCCACTGCTGTAAGTATTCGGTCGGGCGGTATTCGCTTTGTGGCGAACACCACTCTACCGCAATTTCGGCTTCAGTGCCGCTGAACAACGGTGTACCATCGCCACCGCAAAAACCAACCATAACCCCCGCCTTAGCCAGTTCACGCATTGCCGCCTGAGTCACCGAGGTTCCTGTCCCAAGTAAAACGACCGTGGTATTCGCGATAGGGATATTCCAATAAAGTTGCCGTCGACCTTCATCGGTCACATATTCGATACGACCACCATTGACCAGCACTCGGCAGTGTTCCAGGTAGTAAAGATTTGCCCTCTTGGAGTGAAGAATAGATTTCAGGTCAGACGGTGAGATGTCATCCATAAATTCAATCCTTTTCAATTGCAAGGAAATGTTGAAGGTTAGCGGGATCCTAAGGCTTGTAGTTGTCAGCCAGTTGCAGCAGCAACTCCGGCAAACTCGCCTCCGCGCCCAAATGCGTGCACAGGTTGATGACCACGTCCGGATGCCTCTCGCGCGCCTGGTCCAGCAAGGCCGGGACATCGTCGCGAACATGACGGCCCGCCGCCAGAAAATACGGCAAAACCCACAACTGCGCCGCACCTTGCGCGATGCATACATCAATGCCAGCCGGAATGTCCGGTTCGGCGATCTCCAGGAAGGCATGTGTGACGATCTCGAATTGCTCGCCCGCGGCCTCGCGCAGCCGGTCCGTGAGTTGGGCCACTTCGGCATTGGCCTCCGACAAGCGCGAACCATGCGCAACCAGCAACAGCGCACGCGCGCCGGTGTTCATGCCAAGGCCCCCATCGCAGCGCGCACGCGCTCCAGGTCCTCGGGGGTATCCACGCCCGGCGACATCGCCTCGACACCCGTCTCGACATGAATGCGGAGGCCGTGGTGGAGCATCCGGCACTGTTCCAGCGACTCCTCCAGTTCCTGCGGCGCCGGCGGCAGTTTGACATACTCGGCAAGCCCGCCTGCCCGGTAAGCGTAAATTCCCAGATGGCGCTGACAGCGTGCCGCCTCCACCTGCTGAGGGGATCGACTGAAACCCTCGGCGTACCCCTCCTCGTCCCGCCAGACCTTGACGGCCTGGGGGCGGTCCCAGTCCCCTTCCTCAAGGGGTTCGCTCAAGGTCGCCGCAAAAGCCTCCTCTCGTGCCGACAGATTCCCGGCCACCTGGGCGATCAGGGCGGGCGGGAGCATCGGTTCGTCGGCCTGCACGTTGACCACGATTGCATCCACATCCCAGTCCAGATGCTCCAGCAGCTCACCCAGGCGGGCCGTGCCGTTGGGGTGATCCGGGCGCGTCATCCAGACAGGGGCGCCAAACGAACGGGCACAGTCGGCTACGGCCTCGTCCGCCGCCGCAATCGCGACAGAAGCTGCTCCGCTCTGCTGGGCATGTTCAAACACCCAATGCAGCATGGGCCGCCCGGCGATTTCAAGCAGTGGTTTGTTCGGCAACCGGCTTGAGGCGCTCCGCGCCGGGATTGCCACATGAAAGGATCCCGTCATGAGTCATGCCGGTAGTTCTGATATTCCTCTTCCGTCAGCCCGCGCGCTTCTTCTTCCAATAACACCGGGATGTCGTCGCGGACCGGGTAGGCCAAACGCCCCGACAGTGAAATCAATTCCTGCCGCTCACGGTCATACAGCAACGGCCCCTTGGTTACCGGGCAGACGAGGATATCCAGCAGCCTTTTATCCATTCTGTACCAACCTCTCGTTCAGGTCCCCGTTTCGGAATCCAGGGACTCCAGCGCCCTGGCCTTTCGGTTGTTCTCAATGACGCGTTGCGCGCTGTCGACGATTTCCTTGCCGACCTCCGGACTCAGCGCCACGTCTACTTCCAAAGAATACCACCGTTCGCGCGCAAAACGCTCGCACTTGATCGCATCCTTGGGAGTCATGACCACGGCGCGTCCGTCCGCGAAATCGAGCTCCTCGACTCGGAAAGGATGGTGGTCCTCGTAGATATGCGGGATCGTGTCGATGCCCGCACTGGCCAGGGATTCCAAGAACCGATGCGGGTTGCCGACTCCACAGACCGCGTGCACGGTCTGCCCGGCAAGGTTGGACAACGGCATGGTGTTTCCATCCAACAGCGCGCGCAAATGTTGCACCTGCAGGTCGAAGCGATGCTCTCCCGGCTGCGGCTCTCCCCCATGCACCAGGATCCAGTCGACCGAGCGAGCACGTTTCAGGGGCTCCCGCAACGGCCCCGCAGGCAGACATAGGCCGTTGCCGTACCGGCGTCTGCCGTCCACCACCAGAATCTCCAGCTGCCGTGCCAGGCCCAGATGCTGCATTCCGTCATCCGAAAGGATGATGCTGACGGTATGCCGGTCGCAAAGCGCCCGGGCGGCGGCGGCCCGGTCTGGGCCGGCAAACACGGGGCAGCCTGTCTGTGTCGCGATCAGAACGGCCTCTTCCCCGACTTCTTCCGGGCCAGTCGATGCAGTGACCTCGCGGGGCCAGGCCGGGCTGTCGCCCCGGTAGCCCCGGCACACGATTCCCACCGAAACTCCCAGATCCCGAAGCTGGATCGCAAGCCAGACCACCAAAGGAGTCTTTCCCGTGCCCCCGACACTCAGGTTGCCGATCACCGCCACAGGCACCGGCAGTGAAAGAGGTCGATTCAGCCAGCGGCGCCAGGCTCGCCGTAGAAACACGCCGGTTCGGTACAGCCAGCTCAGCGGCCGTAAAGCCAAGACCCAGCGACTGTCTTCGTACCAGACGGACTCGGCAAAGCGCGTGGGCCAGGCCTGGTGCAGGGTGCTCTCCTCTTCCAGCAACTCCCCGCGCCGGGGGGGTTGCTCCTCAACCTCGCCCACATCCTGGAACTGATGCTGGTAAAGTTTCCTGTAGGCCTGGTTCCTCTGGATCAACTCGGCATGCGAGCCCTGCTCCACGACCTCGCCATGCTCCAGCACGACGATCCGGTCCGCGCGCTCGACCGTCGACAGGTGGTGCGCGATGATCAGGGTCGTGGAAACCTCCATGATCTTGTCCAACGCTTCCTGCACGTACCGCTCGGATTCACTGTCCAGCGACGAGGTCGCCTCATCCAGGATCAGGATCGGCGCCCGCTTGTACAGGGCCCGGGCCAAGGCCAGACGCTGCCGCTGGCCTCCGGACAGTTGCACGCCCCCTTCTCCGATGATGGTCTCCAACCCCTGCGGCAGGCGATCCACGAATTCGTCCACGTGTGCGCTACGCAGTGCAAGGTCCAGGTCGTGCTGCTGGTCCGGATCGACCCCATAGGTGATGTTGTTGCGCACCGTGTCGTTGAACAGCACCACGTTCTGCCCCACGTAGCTGATCAATCCGCGAAGGTCGTCCAAGCGCAAGTCGTTGATCGGGATACCGTCGATCCGGATTTCTCCGCTCTCCGGCATATAGAAGCGGGGCAACAGGTTGGCCAAGGAGGTCTTGCCGGAGCCGGAGCGGCCGACCAGGGCGACGGTCTCTCCCCGCCGAATCGTCAGCGAGACATCGTGCAGCGCATCGCGGTCCGCATTGCGATAGCGCAAGGTGATTTGGTCGTAGACGATCGACTCCTGCAGGTCCTGCTTGGCATGTTCGCCCTGGTCCTGTTCCACCGGAGCATCGATCATCTGGAAGACCTGCTGCCCGGCGGCAATGCTCTGCTGCAGCCGGGTATTGACCTGCACCAGGTTGCGCGCGGGCGCGAGCAACATCAGCATGGCAAACATGAACGATACGAATCCGCCGACCGTAATGGTCTCCAGCATGCCCTCCAGCGTCACCAGATAGACGATCCCGGCCCAAGCCAGCCCGACCATGAGCATGATGATCGAAGACACCAGGGCGGCCATCTGCTGCGTGCGGACCTGCCGTTTCCGGAAATATTCGGTGGTCTCATCGAAGCGTTTCTTCTCCAGATCTTCGGCCTGGAACACCTTCACGACCCGATAGCCCTGGATGACCTCCTGAGCGTTCTGCACCGTACGGGTCAGCGCTTCCATCATGCGGTGGCTGAGTTTCCGAACCCGCCGGTTGCTGCTCGGGATCAGCCAGGCGAACACCGGCACGGCCGCCAGGAACGCGGCGGTCAGGATCCAGCTGACGTACAGCATCCAGCCGATCAGGCCGATGACCATCAGGCTGTCCCGGATCAGGATGGTGAGGCTCTTCGACGCGGCCGTCGTGACGCCCTCGACGTGACTGGTGATTCGTGCCAGGAAATCGCTGGAGGCGGTGTGATCGTGGGTCTCGGCCGGGATGTCGAGCAGCCGCGCGAACATCTTCCGCCGCAGGTCCCGCACCAGCCGCGAGCCGATCTGCGCCATGCAGGATGCGCTGAGGTACGAGCCGACCGCCCGCAGCACGAAGATTCCGATCAAAGCCAAAGGTACCCAGCGAATGACGTCCGGCTCTTGCTCGACGATCGCGCCGTCCAGGATCGGTTTCATCAACGCCGACAGTGCCGGGCCCGTCGCGGCTTCCATCGCCATTCCGAGGACGGCCACAGTCAGGATGCCGGACTGACCTTGCAGGGCCAGGCGCAGAAGCTGCCGGTAGATGTCCTTGCCGGTGCGGCGCGAGATTTCGTTCACGGCAGACGCTCGCCCAGTGTTGCGACCCGGAGTTGCTCAACGCCCTGCTCCCGGGCCTGCGCCATCAGGCGCACCACCGACTGGTGCGGGGTCAGCGCATGGGCATAGATGTAAACCACCGCGTCCGGCTGCGCCTCAAGCGCGCTCTGCAACTGTTCCGCGAGAGCCTCGGATTCGTCCGGCAGAGGCTGGCCATTCAGGTAATAGTCTCCCATCGCATCGATAGCCAGGTTGATGCGCACCTCGGCACCCGCCGTCTCGGCGTTGCCCTGCGGCAACTGGATCTTCAGAAAATCAAGCTGGCTGAACGTGGTGGTCAGCATGAAGAACAGCAACAGCAGGAACACCACGTCGATCAGCGGCGTCAGCGGAATCGAGAGGCCGTCCTCCCGGCGGACCTGGAACCTCATGATGTCTCCTGCTCGCGTTGCTGCAGCACATCCATCAACTGGTGCGCCACCGCTTCCATTTGCGAAACCAGCACGGAGACCTGGCGCTGAAAATAGCGGTGAAAGATCACGGCCGGAATCGCCACCGCCAGCCCGGCTGCGGTGGTAATCAACGCTTGTGCGATGCCGCCGGCCAGGTCCGAAGGTTGTCCCAGCCCGGTCGTGGTGATCTGGTCGAACACCACGATGAGCCCCCAGACCGTGCCGAGCAGCCCCAGCAAGGGAGAAATCATCGCGATGGTGCCGAGTGCCGCTAGAAAACGCTCCAGCTCAACCGCACCCCGGCGGCCTGCGTCCTCAATTGCCGTCTTGCGCTCATCCAGCGTCCGACAATGCGGACTCAATCCGGGCGCCAGTATGCGGCCCAGTTGCGAACTGTTGCGCAGGGCGTCCAGGCGATCTGCATCCAGCGCGTCCTGCTGAAGCCAGGCGCGGACCTTCTCCAGCAGCCCGTCCGGCATCACCTGGGTCTGGCGCAAGGCCCAACTGCGTTCCAGAATAATGGCAAGCGCCAAAATGGAACACAGCAGGATAGGCACCATCACCCAGCCTCCGGCCTGTATCAAGTCCAGCATCAGTAGGCGGTAAATCAGCGAAAGTAAACAATTTATTGTAGAGTATGTATCATCTCTCAATTGCCCTGCAACCGCTGATGGCACGCAAGGTTCTACAGAAATATCTGCCACACTTCCACCGGGTCAGGGAGCATCAGACGCTTCGGATGTTCGGCTCAGCAGCGTTGAAGGACAATCTGTGGCACCTCAACCGGCGTTCGGTGGCGCGCGCGTTCGCAATCGGCATATTCTGCGCACTTCTTCCCATTCCGGGGCAGATGGTGGTGGCGGCCGCATTGGCCATCGTGTTTCCCTCAAACCTGCCTCTCGCCGTCCTGCTGGTCTGGATTACCAACCCTTTCACCATCCCCCCGATCTTTCTGACCTGCTACCTGGTCGGCAGTTGGGTGCTCGGAATTCCCCCCCAGCATTTCGCTTTCGAGTGGTCCTGGGCCTGGTTTACGGAAGAGCTGTACATCGTCGGGCTCCCCCTGCTCGTTGGCTCCCTGATCTGCGGCACCATCGGTGCGGGAGCCAGCTACTGGGGAATCCTGCTGTACTGGCGGTGGTACGTGGTCCGCATCTGGCAGACCCGCCACAAACGCAGAGTCGAAAAGGTCCTGCACGACATCCTGGAGAAGTAGACGGAATGGCTTCCACGTGCCCCACCGGAGTGCACGTGGCGCCGGCCTCGGCATCGGCACCGAGAAATCGCCTGCTGCGCCTCGCCCGGTCGCTCCGCCAATGCTCACTGTGCGCAGAGGATTTCGAGCCACTCGGGCATGCCCCCAGGCCGGTGGCAAGACTTTCCACTACCGCACGGATTTGCGTGTGTGGACAAGCCCCCGGGACGCACGTACATCGTAGCGGGCTGCCGTTCGACGATCCTTCAGGCAAACGCCTGCGCGAATGGATGGGCGTGGATCGGGAGCAGTTCTACGACGCGAAACGCATCGCCACCCTGCCGATGGCGTTCTGCTTCCCCGGACAGGACGCCCGAGGAGCGGATCTGCCACCACCGCCCGTCTGCAGCGAACAGTGGCACGAACGCCTGCTCAGCGTCATGCCGCAGCTGAAACTGTTCCTGCTGATCGGCTATCACGCGCAACGTTGGCATCTGGGCGATCAATGCCGCGACTCCCTGACCGCCAACGTGGCCGCCTGGGAAGAATTTCTGCCTTCGGGGAGGATCCCCCTGCCGCACCCGTCCTGGAGAAACAACGGGTGGCTGAAGAAAAATCCTTGGTTTGAGAAAGAGTTATTGCCAATTCTGAAAAATAGAGTTCAGAACTATCTGTGAAAGCCAGAACACGAATCCGCTTTCTGCTTGGACGGAGTTTGATACCTAGCTTGACCAAAGCTTTGTTCTGCATAAAATATTTCCATACTTCCTTACTTTGGTGTTTTCAATGATTGCCAAATTAACCTCGAAGAACCAGTTGACCATCCCTAAGGCTGTATTGTTGGCTTATCCGGGTACGGAATACTTCAATGTCACCGACGACAATGGGCGCATCATTCTGGCCCCCATACCTCTCGACAATGCCGATACGGTCCGCTCCAAACTGGCCGACTTGGGAATCACGGATCAGGATATCGCTGATGCCGTGTCTTGGGCGCGATCCAAATCTAGGCAAACTTGATGCCCCCATTACGACTCGTCCTTGACACCAATGTCTTGCTCTCGTCTCTTTTGTATCCCACGGGATCCTTGGCGTGGCTTCGCAAGGCTTGGCAGTCAGGCAATGTCCGCCCTTTGGCAAGTCGCGACACCACGACAGAACTAATCAATGTGCTGTCTTATCCGAAATTCCATTTGGTTGATGCCGATATCAAAAAACTCCTGGGGAGTTACCTGCCTTGGTGCGAAATCGTCACAGTGCCACATGTAAGCGATCTACCTCACTGTCGCGACCCGCTGGATCTTCCATTTCTGGCCCTGGCGCGGAGTGCTAAGGCTGACGCGCTAGTCACTGGCGACCAGGATCTGCTTGTCTTGGCAGAGACGTTCCCTATCCCAATCCTGGCTCCCGCCTTGCTTGAAAAAAGAATCACGGAAACTGCTAACCACTAAAACGGCAGCTTCAAGACTAAGGATAACCTTATTAAATAAGCCGTTATAAGACGCTGAAGAGGGTTGGACTTCTAGTAAATTTCTTTTCGTCTCTCCACAAACTAGCAATCACCATTCCCTGACGACCTGCCCCTCCGACAGACGATACCCCATCTGCATCGCTTTCGCCAAGGCTTCATCGTGCGTCACCAGCACCAGCGCAATTTCCCGCTCAGCATTCAATTGCTTCATCAGATCGAAGACTTCGTGTGCCGTATGAGGGTCTAAATTGCCGGTCGGCTCGTCGGCCAGAACGACATCCGGATTCATAACCAGCGCACGGCAAACCGCCACCCGTTGCCTTTCCCCGCCGGACAGCTCCCCCGGGCGATGCTGCAAACGGTCTCCCATATCCACCCGTTCCAGCAGTTCCGTCGCCTTCTCGCAGGCCTCTTCGACTGTCATCCCCCCGATCAAGGGTGGCATGGTGACATTCTCCAGTGCCGAAAATTCCGGTAGAAGGTGGTGCATCTGATACACAAAACCCAAATTCCGGTTGCGCAACCGGGCCTGTTCCGAATCGGCCAACCCGTCAATACGTCGGCCGCCCACCTCGACAGTGCCCGCATCGGGGCGATCCAAGCCCGCAAGCAAGTGTAGCAAGGTGCTTTTCCCGCATCCGGAAGCCCCGACGATCGCCACGCTTTCACCTCGCGGAATTTCCATATCCAGATCACGCAGGACATCGACCTGGACCTCGCCAGAGCCAAATGACTTGGTCAGGCCCGAACAGCGAAGAACCGGGCTATTCATAGCGCAACACCTCGGCCGGCATGACTTGGAGCGCCTTGCGGGCCGGATAGACGGCGGCGATTATTGACAGAATGATCGAGGCCACCGCCGCAATCACCACATCCCCCCAAAGCAGCTGTGACGGAATCTCACTAATGTAGTAAACTTCCGGAGAGAAGAGTTTGAAACTAAAGGCTTTTTCGATCACTCCGACGACCACTTGGAGGTTGTGCGACAGGGCCAGCCCACCGCCGACTCCCAATACCGTCCCCCCGATACCGATCGCCAATCCCTGCAGCAAAAACACCTGGAGGGTTCCGCGCCGGGTCATGCCCAAGGTGCGCAATACGGCGATATCGGAGCGTTTTTCCAGCACCGTCATCAGCAATGTCGAAATAATGTTGAACGCCGCCACCAGAACGATCAGCATCAGGAGAAGGAACAGCATGGTCTTCTCCATCTGGATCGCCTTGAAAAAGCCGCTGTCCAGGTCCGACCAGTCCAGCACCCAGTAGCGCCCCCCTAATTCCTCGCGAAGCTGGTCGGCCAGCCATGGCGCCTTGAACAGGTCCTGAAGACGTACTTTCAGGCCGCCAACCTCGCCCTCGCCCAGCGCCAACGCCTGTCGGGCATCGTCCAGATGCACCAGAGCCAAGTGCCGGTCGTAGCTCCGCATGTCGAGATCAAAGATCCCGACGACCTCGAAACGGCGGAATTTGGGGAGAAGTCCGGCGATCGTGCTGGCCGCCCGCGGCACAATCAGGGTCACCTGGTCGCCAACCCGCACATTCAGGTGCCGGGCCAGTTCATCGCCCAATACGATTCGGTATGCGCCCGCTTCCAGTTGATCCAGGCTGCCTTTCTTTATGTGTTCCGCAATCCGCGAGGCTTCCGCCTCAAGTGCCGGCAGCATGCCGCGCAGCCCGACCCCGCTGACGCGATCCCGGTGGAGCAACATCCCTTGGCCTTCGATGAACGGCGCACTCGCGACCACCTCCGGGTTCTGTTCCAGTTGTTCCGCCAGCCCTCGCCAGTCCTCCAACCGCCTGTCCGGCTCGCTGACACTGATATGGGAAACCATTCCCAGCAACCGATCCCGGATCTCGGTATGAAATCCGTTCATGACCGACATCACGGCGATCACCGCGGTCAGCCCCAGCGCAATGCCCAGTGTCGAGACCAGTGAAATGAAAGAGATGAAGCGATGCCGATGACGCGCCCTCAAGTAGCGCAGGCCAACGTACAGGGGAACCGGAAGGTTCATGGGATGCGCTGGTCGATCGTCAACTGAATCGCCACATTGGGTGCGACGGTCACCGGGCCAATCTCTCCGATCAGGTCTCCGCTTTGCCGTTCAGCCTGCCCGCTCTCGCTGATGCGTGCCAGCACCATGACTTCGCCGGCCTGTGACAGTTTCATCTCCGGCATCATGGCCTGCGTGTCGTCCAGTACCACTTGCACCGGGAATTCGCTGGCCTTTCCACGCCAAATAGCCAGTGGCATGGGAGCACCTTCGACCCGGCGCGCGTATACGAACAGGGTTGCATCCGGGCTGTAGGCTTCCGCGAAAGCCGGGTCCAGCGCCACCTGCACCTGCAGGGACGGACCGACCGCAGGCTCGCCCGCTTCGCGTCGGGCTTCGGCCAGCCAATTCTCGACCATGGCGCGAACGCCTTCTTCTTCCGACGGCAGAACCAGGAGCAACCGCTCCCAGTGTTGCACCGCCGCATCCGGATTGTCTCTCTGCCAAGACGCCCAGCCGAACAGCCACAAAGCCTTCTGGTGCCCCGGATCCAGCTCCAGCGCCCGCGACAAGTAATTCATCGCCTCGTCCGAGAACCAATCCCCGCCCGCCAACGCCATCGCATCCGCCAACGCCGTCAGCGCCGAGGGATCCGAGTATTCCAGCAGGGCATTGGCATGCATCCACGCGCTCACCGCTTCCGGGCCACGCCCCTGCTGGCGGTAAAAGTCACCGAGCTCCGCCCAGGCATTCACTTCTTCCGGGTTTTCGTCAGCCTGCCGAAGCAAACGTTCATGGAGCGCTTCAGCCTGCTCGGTATCGTCCGGTGCCCCGCCGAATATCGCAAAACGCGTCAATTCGCTGGAGGCCAGCATGAGGCCAACGCTCACCACGACCACACCGAGGACGAGCAGCACCACGGTTCGCCCTTCCTGCCGCGCAGAGTCCGGAGGGGAATCGCCCGCCCCTTCCACATCCTCGAGAAGGCCCCGGTCCAGTTCCGCCTCCGCTTCGCCGAACAATTCCGGCGAGAGCCAGCCAATCTCAACGTCTTCCTGCAATTCATCCCTGCGCAGGTTGTACGCCTGGGTCAGGACGTCGCGCATCGATTCCGAGCGCGGCCGCTGCTTCGCCCACCAGGGGTAGAGCACGAAAACCAGGGCCAGCACCAGCAGGGCCAAGCAACCTGCGAAGAACCCCCACATCAGTCGGACCCTCGCTTCAGGACGTCCTTGAGCCGTTCGCGTTCAACGTCCGACAGGCTGCCCGAGGCTCGCGCATGACCGCGGCGGATCCGCCGCAGCAGCAGCCAGGCGGTGAGCGCCAGCAACACGAACGGACCTGCCCACAAGGCTGCCGTACGCCACGCCAGCGGGGGGCGGTACAGAATGAAATCTCCGTAGCGCGCCTGCAGATGCGCAATGATCTCCTTGTCGCCCATCCCTTGGTCGATCAGGTCTTGAACCCGCCTGCGAAGGTCTCCCGCCAACTCCGCATCGGAATCAGCCAGCGACTGGTTCTGGCAGACCAGGCAGCGCAGTTCATACAGAAGGTTCCGATACCTTTCGTCTGCCGCCTCGTCGACGGCCAGGCATGCGCTGCCGGCAAAGAGCAGGCAGAAGCCCCAAGCGGTTGCCCGCTTCATGGCCTTTCCTCCCGGATGCGCGCCAAAATCTGCTCTTGATAGGCTTCTTCGTCCAGCGCGCCGACGTGCTTGTAGCGGATCACTCCGTCCGGGTCCAGCAGGAAGGTTTCCGGGACCTTGTACACGCCGAGTTCGATTCCCACCTCGCCATGCTCGTCGAAAGCGCTGGCGCGGTAAGGATTGCCGTAGACCTGAAGCCAGTTTCGGGCCTCGTCGCGCGTGTCCCGGTGGTTGATTCCGTACAGCGCCAACTGCTGCGACAGGCGCATCAGCAATTCATGCTCCTCCAGGCAGGTCGTGCACCAGCTCGCCCATACGTTCAACAGGCTCCACTCGCCGCGAAGTGCCGTGGAGTCGAAGTGCTCGTCGGCCGAAGCCAGGCGCTCCGCCTGGAAGGCCGGGACCGGCAAGCCGATCAGTGGCGAACTCACGCGGGAGGGATCGCGCGTCAAGCCGAACGCCAGCATGGCGACCAGCCCCGCGAATACGGCCACCGCCAACCAGCCGCGGATCATGTCCGCCTCCGTTTGCGCCGGTAACGGTAACGTCGGTCAGACAGCGCCAGCAGCCCACCGAATGCCATCAGCAACGCCCCGCCCCACAACCACTGGATGAACGGCTTGACGTACAAGCGCACGCCCCAACCGCCGCCGGGCTGAGACACTCCGAGCGCCGCGTACACGTCACGCCATACCGTCGAGTAGATAGCGGCTTCAGTCATCGGCGATGACTGGACCAGGTAGGTTCGCTTCTCCGGGCGCAGGTCCACGATCGGCTCGCCGGCGCGGTAGACTGAAAGAAGCCCCTGCTGGGCCCGGTAGTTCGGTCCGTCCACTTCCTGCACGCCGCGGAATACGAACTCGTGTTCGGCGAAAGCCACCGAGTCGCCCTCGTTCATCACCAACTCCCGTTCCATCGAAAACGCCGTAGTGAACGCGATGCCAAGCGCGATCACGCCAAGCCCGGCATGCGCGCAGGTCATGCCGACCATGTGCCGAGGCAGGTGGCGCAGGCTGTAGCCAGCACTGGTGCCCCGCCGCATGCGGGAAAACTGCCGCCACAGCGCCACCAGCGGCCCGGAAATACACCAGACCCCGAGCATGGTCCCTGCCAGCACCAGGGCCGACGTCGAGCCGAAGGCCGCCCACGGGACCGCGGTCCCGATCGCAAGCGCGAGCACCAGCGGCACTTGAAGCCGCCTCAGCAACTCGCGGGCGCGGGTCTTTTTCCACCGGGACACCGGCCCGACTGCGGCGAGGAACAGCAGCGGCATCATCAGGGGCAGGAACACGAGGTTGAAGTACGGCGGACCCACCGACATGGAAGGCAGCCCGAGGACGTCCACGATCAAGGGGTACAGGGTCCCGAGCAGGATGGCGAAAGCGGCGATCAGCAGGAATACGTTGTTGAACAGCAGCAGGGTCTCCCGAGAGAGCAATTCGAAGTGCCCCGGGCTCTCGATACGGTGGGCACGCATCGCGTACAAGATCAGCCCGCCTCCGACGACGAGCGCCAGGAATCCCAGGATGTAGACCCCGCGGGCAGGATCGTTCGCGAACGCATGCACCGACACCAGCACCCCGGAACGCACCAGGAAGGTTCCGAGAAGGCTGAGGGAAAATGCCAGCAGCGCGAGCAGCACGGTCCAGCGCTTGAAAGTGTTGCGCTTTTCGGTGACCGCCAGGGAATGGATCAGCGCGGTCCCTACCAGCCAAGGCATGAACGAGGCGTTCTCCACCGGATCCCAGAACCACCAGCCGCCCCAGCCGAGCTCGTGGTAGGCCCACCAGCTGCCCAGGCCGATGCCGAGAGTCAGGAACATCCAGGCGGCGGTTACCCAGGGACGCGTCCAGCGCGCCCAGGCCGCGTGCAGTTGCCCACCCCACAGCGCCGCGATGGCAAACGCGAAGGCGACCGCGAATCCGACATAGCCCATGTACAGCATCGGCGGATGGATCACCAGGCCCGGATCCTGCAGCAACGGATTGAGGTCGCGTCCCTGCATGGCCGCAGGAATCAGGCGGTCGAACGGGTTGGAGGTCGCCAGCATGAAGGCGAGGAACCCGAGGCTGACGAAGCCCAGCACGGCCAGCACTCGCGCCCGGAACAGCATCGGAAGCCGACGGCTCAGCGCCACCACCGCGACAGTCCAGCCCGACAGGACCAGGGACCACAGCAGCAAGGAGCCTTCGTGTCCGCCCCACACGCCGGAAATCCGGTAGGCCAGCGGCAGCTCCGTGTTGGAATTATTGGCGACGTAGCGGACGGAAAAATCGTGTTCGATGAAGGCCCAGGTCAGCGCGAGATAGGCCAGCAGCACCAAGAGTCCCTGACCCAGCGCGAGCGAAGAGGCGCTGCGCATCCAGATCGGGTTGCCCCGCTGGGTTCCCCAGCCCGGCAGAAACGCCTGCAACCCCGCCAGCACGCAAGCCAGGACCAGGGCGAAATGTCCGAGTTCCGGAATCACCAGGAAATCCCGACCGGGGCCTGCCCCGCTTCGGTCAAAGCCTCCGCCACTTCCGGCGGCATATAGTTCTCATCGTGCTTGGCCAGCACCTCCCGGGCCACGAACACGCCGGCTTCGTCCAGCCGGCCCAGGGTCACGATCCCCTGCCCTTCGCGGAACAGATCCGGCAGCAGGCCACTGTAGAGCACCGGCAGGTGATGCGCCCCGTCGGTCAGTTCAAAGCGGACTTCCATCGAGCCGGTTTCCCGCTGCACGCTGCCCTGGGCCACCAGGCCTCCGAGGCGGAATGTCGTGTTCGGCTCCACCAGGCCGGCGGCGACCTGCGACGGACTATAGAAATAAAGCAGGTTCTGCTGGAAGGCGTACAGCATCAGCGCCACTCCGGCGGCGACTCCGACGGAAACGGCCACGGCCAAGCCTAGACGGCACTTCTGTCGGGCGTTCATAGTGGCTATTTTAAAGGATGCTGCTATGGACATACAAACCAAAATGCGGCAGCACAAACTCCTAATGGTCTTAGACTCAAATTATCTCTCTGAGTTGAACTTGTTTGCGCCCTATATACATAAATGCCGAGTGTAATTTTCGGCAGTTAGTCAAAGGAGTTCATCTTCTACCATCTTTGCCCCTGTTGGTGATTGGCTAATGTTTAATTCGTCAGCCAAAAATTTTGTGAAGATTAATATCTTCTCTGGATGGCTCTGAGGATCATATTGGTTATAAAAATCAGAGAGTTTTGATCTGTCAAGCACCCTGTCCAACTTCGGCTTGTTAGGGTCAACGAGTTTTTCTCCAGCCGTGGACACAGCTTTCTTCTTCAGAGGTGATTTTTGTCCAGACCTGGACCCTTTAGGTGCTTTTTTAGTGGAATCGGTTTTCCCGCTTAAGTCCGAAGAAAAATTTTCAAGGTTATCTAGTAGTTTATTTTTAAAGTCCGCATATATCTCGCGAACAAATTGGGTATCACCTTCAACATGAATGACTCCCTGAGAGATATCAACATAAAACTTGGTTTGCATTCTAGCCTACCAAAATCAAATATTCGCGGGTTGCCCCCCCACACAAGATATGGGGCGGTTAGGTCAAATTACAAGACTATGTTTCTTCTCCGCTCTAATACCTGCACCCCACTTCCATTACATATCCGACTGCCCTCCAAAGTATTCCTTTAGGAAGTCAAATACCTGCCGCTTCTGCTCTTCCGAGGCTGATTGGACGATTGCCATTACATTAAGCCATCCAGTCTCATCGTCCCAATAATTCTTCTTCATCACTTGATGCCTTCCGCACAATGGCTGCCACTTGACCGGATCAGTAGGGTCAATGTTCGCGTGAATGGCATGAGGCTGCTTGTGGTCTGGCGTCAATTTGACAGCCCCACCGCCAACCGGATCAATTTCCTTGTCCTTCAATCCACAAATAACACCCTGTTCTTCCCACGCGCACTGATAATTTGCAGCCTCCAGAACCTTTTCCCATGTCTTCCGCGTCGGTTGAGTTCGCTTTGATGCTGTATTTCGCCTCTCGCTGTTAGGCATCATATATTCGCTGACTTTAAGGTTGCCTCGATTCCTCCACGACAGGATCGTGTAGCCCTTGTCCGTACGGAGTTCAGACAAGCGCTGGTGCCAATTTTCGGGAATTCGTCCGGTTTCAGGATCTGTAGCGACTTTGATAATCTGCTCTCTAGTCGCCACCTTTCCCAGGTTATCAAGAAAAAACGCCTCTATTCTTGCCCGCACCGATGCCTGTCGATAGGAGCCTCGAATAACGGCATCCCTCTTACTCATGGATCTAAAAGCGATAAAGTCTGACCATTCTCACGGCGGCTGGGCCCTCTCTGGATACGCTTCTTAGACATTTCGAGCCATTCCTCCGACTCATCACAGAGGATCCCCTTCCGCTTCAAATTTATGCAGGCTTCACCTGTCGTGCCAGATCCACACATGGGGTCAAGCACCACGTCGCCACATCTTGTCGCCATCAAAATCAGCGGTTCGATCACGGATACAGGCTTCTGTGCTGGGTGGCCCGTCTGTTCATCCTTGCCTACAAACCCGATATTCAATGGTGCCTCCAGCACCGCGGGAGGACCTGGAACGAAGCGCATCTTTCCCGACTTGAATCTCTCCAACTGTGCCGGATTTAGAAAATTTTCCGGGTAGGTCTTCGCTTCCTCTGCGGCTATGTGAAGGCATGTATTCTGAGCCGACCTCCAGCCGCGAATGACGGAAGGACAGTTCTTGTAATACCATGTCAGCCAAGCCATCAACTTAAATCCTGCCGGTATTCTCGTCATCTGGTGGGCGACAATTTCTGGAAATCCCCAGACAAAAATATGCTTAGAAATCTTGGCCGCTGAAGCAATGACTCCTTCCAGCCAATCGTGGTAATCTTCCCGATACCCCCCGACCCCTTTGTTATACCAAGGGTCAAGGATTGTTGCAGTCACGGTGTTCTCTGGGATGGAAGACAATGTGTCCAGAACATCGCCAAAGGGAAGAACCGTTACCAGATCTTTCGTGCCAGAATCGAGGCTTTCGGAAACCTCAAGGAGTTCTGCCTTATCATCAGCAACATCAACTGCAATGGTTGTCTCGCTGCTCATGCTGCCTCCCTAGAAAGCGAGCTCGCACCAAGAAATACTGTGCGGCGATGACTCTCATTTATAGCCATGTGTACTGGAATTTTAATGCAGCCGAACCACATGCTCGCATTATAGGCGACCACTTGCTTTTCTCTTCAGCCGCCGGTGCCGCCACCACGGCACGGTCGCATTGCCGATCAGCACGATCGCCACCAGGGCGTAAGCACTCCATACGTAGAACGCATAGCCGCCCATCGCCAGGAATTCAGCCATTCCGCACCGCCTCGGCCCACTGCCGGTCCGCCTCTTGCTCCAGGACGCGCACCCGAATGCGCGCGAGCAGGACCGTCGAGAAGTAAAGGATGAACACCCCGCCCATGAACAGCAGCGGCCACAGCATGCTGGAATGCGCCGCCGGCTTGTCGAACCGGGTCACCGTGGCGCCTTGGTGGAGAGTGTTCCACCACTCCACGGAGTAGTGAATGATCGGGATGTTGACGATGCCGGCCAGGGCGAGCACGGACGCCACCCGCGCGGCCTTGCGAGGGTCCGCGATGGCATTGTGCAAACCCAGTACGCCGATGTAGAGGAACAGCAGGATCAGCTCCGACAGCAGGCGGGCATCTCCCCACTGCCACCAGGTGCCCCACATCGGCTTGCCCCACAACATGCCGGTGGCCAGCGCCAACGCGGTGAACCAGGCGCCAAGCACCGCACATTCGTAGACCGCGATCTCGGCCAGTTTCACGTGCCAGACCAAGGCGACCAGCCCGGCTCCCGCCATCACCGTGTACGCCATCAGCGACAGCCAGGCCGAAGGGACGTGGACATAAATGATGCGGTACGCCTCGCCCTGCTGGTAGTCAGGCGGCGCGACAACCAACCCCCAATACAGGCCTGCGGCAAAACCCAGCACGGTCAGCACGGAGAGCCATGGCAGCCAAGCGCCGGCCACCGCATAGAAATGCCGGGGTGAGGAAAGCGCCGCGTATCGGTGGAACATATTTGTTACTCCTGGCTGATGCGTAATGCCTCCGCGGTCGCGAGCGGAGCTAAGCTCGCGCCCAGGCATAGTAAGCCTGCCAGAAGCACCAAGGCTCCTCCAGCAGGGCGCCCTTCCATTGCCGCATGTACTGCCCCGGCACCAAACATCAGCACCGGGATGTAAAGCGGCAGCACGATCAACGCCAACAGAATCCCGCCGCGCGGCAGGCCCAAAGTCAGCGCCGCCCCCAGTGCGCCGACCCAGCACAGCACGGGCATGCCCAGCGCCATCGAGATGGCAAGCACCCCCAGCGCCTCGCCGGAAACGCCCAGCCACCCCGCCAGTATCGGGCTGACCAGGATGAGCGGTAGGGAAACGATCATCGCATGCGCGATCAATTTTGCCAGCGCCAGCCAACTCAATGATACCCCACTGGTCACCCACAACTCAATGCCTCCCTCTTCGAGGTCGGCCGAAAAAAGCGGCCCCTGCGCAAGCAGCACCGCCAGCAGGGCGGCCACCCAGAGCAATGACGGCGCAGCCTGCCCCAGCAGCGCCAGATCCGCCCCGGCCCCGAGCGGGAACAGCAGCATCACCAAGGCATAGAACATGAGCGGCTGCAGCAACTGGCCGCGCCGCCGCCACGCCAACCGGACTTCGCGGCGGAACACGGCGGCGAAGATCCGGCCCATCATGCCCCGAGCCGCAGGGTCCAGCCCTGCAGGGAGTCTGAAAGTTCCCGGTGCGTTGCCATCACCACCGCCCCGCCCCGCTCGAGCTGCCTCAGCAACTGCGCCTCGAACCAGCGAGTCGAAGCCTCGTCCAACGAAGTCAAGGGTTCATCCAGCAGCCAGAGCGGGCGGGCACTGAATGCCAGCCGCGCCAGCGCGATGCGCCGGACCTGCCCTTCCGACAGGCGCCCCGCACGAGTCTCCGAGAAGCCTTCGAGACCGACCGCCTCGAGCGCCGCAACCGCAGCCCCGGCGTCGTCCCCCTCCAGTGCCGCCATGAATTCCAGGTTCTCGCGGGCCGTCAGGTCGGCGCTGACCGCCACCCGGTGTCCAACCCACAGCGGCGGCTCGCGCTCTCCCGACCAGACAAGCTCGCCTTCCTCGGCCGGCAACAAGCCCGCCAGAATCCTCAGCAGCGAGGTCTTGCCGCTGCCGTTGGCGCCGCGGACCAGCCACAACTGTCCAGCCTCGACCGCGAACGAGAGGTCCTCGAACAGGGCTCGCCCGTCGCGAACGCAGCCGAGCCCGCGTGCCTCAAGCATGATCCCTCCCTTTTTTGACAGGCAAAGCGGTTGCCAGTAAAGTGAGACGCATGTGGAAGACGGTTTCAGCGGCAGCGGCAATCATACTGGTCGCGGTCGGGTTCGCAGGCTCCATGGGTGCCTCTATGGTACTGGATGCGACCAACACTACGGAATTCTGCACCTCCTGCCACTCCATGCAGTGGAACGAGGCCGAGTGGATGGACTCCGTGCATTTCAAAAACGCATCGGGAGTCCGCGCCGGCTGCGCCGACTGCCACGTGCCGCAATCGCTCGGACCCAAGCTCGGCGCCAAGCTGATCGCGGCGCGCGACGTGTGGGGAGAATTGATGGGAACCATCGACACGGCCGAGAAGTTCGAGGCGCACCGCTGGCACATGGCCAGCCGGGTCTGGGACCGGATGAAAGCCAACGACTCCCGGGAGTGCCAAAGCTGCCATACGTACGATGCGATGGATATGGAGCAGCAGGACCGCAGCGCGCGCAAGAAGCACCACAAGGCCCCGATGCGCGGCAAGACCTGCATCGAATGCCACAAGGGCGTCGCGCACAAGATGCCGAGACGCCCGGTCGCGGCGAAGGACTGATTCTCACAAACGCTGCGTACGGGAAACCGCCAGAAATTCTCGGATACGGGCCTTTTTCAGGCAAAAATCACCACACATCGACCTTCTCCGGTCGGGATTCATCTCTCATCTCCGACCGCTCTTCTCTTGTGTTAGGATAACTCCCCGATGATGCACCTGGGGCATTCCCGGACCTTTGCAGGAGGAGATTCAATGCATTCGCAATTCATTTCTCGAGCCATCCTGATTAGTGCTCTCGCGCTGTCACCGGCCTTGCATGCGGACGAGGGCATGATGGCATCGGTTGAGATGCTGACCGGCGCGTGCGTGGCCTGCCATGGCCCGGCCGGAGCCAGCGTCGGCCCGGCAACGCCTTCCCTGGCGGGACTCCCAGCGGTTTACTTCATCGGCGCCATGCTCTCCTACAAGCACGGCCAGGACCTGGATGCTGCCGAGGCAGAAGCCGCGTCCGAGCCCGAACTTGAAGACGTAGAGATCTTCGCCCGTCACGGCACGATCATGGATCGGATCGCCGCCGGCTACACCCTAGGCGAGATCAAGGTCATGGCTCACTACTTCGCCGACAAGCCCGTCGCCCTGGCAACCCAAGAATTCGATGCCGAACTTGCGAGCACGGGCGAGGCCCTGCATTCGGACAATTGCGAGAAATGCCACGAGGAAGGCGGACGATCCACGGTCGACGACATGGTCCCGCTCGCAGGACAATGGAAACATTATCTGCACTACAGCATGGCCGACTTCCACGGCGGCGCGCGCGGAATGCCGAAGAAAATGAAGTCCCGACTTGAAGAAGTCATGGAAACCGAAGGCGAAGGCGGTCTTGCGGCTCTTATCAACTACTACGCCAGCCAGCAGTAATCGCGGAGGAGTGAAGATCATGGCAACCCTGACAAGACGCGGCTTCCTGAAAGCAACCGGCGGCATTGCGGCCGTGGGCACTTTCGGCGCGGGCTTTCCCCAGCTTGCCCTCGGAGGCAACAAGAGCGTGGTGGTCATCGGCGGCGGCGCAGCCGGCGCGGTGGCAGCGAAACGCATCAAGCTGGCGGACGCCAGCATCAACGTCACCCTGATCGAGGCGAACGACCACTATTACACCTGCTTCATGAGCAACGAGGTCATCGGCGGCGGACGGGACATTTCGACCCTCCGTCACGGGTATGACGGCCTGGCAGGCCATGGCATCCAGGTCGTGCACGCCAAGGCCACGGGCGTGGATACCGAAGCCCGTACCGTCACCACCGACGGCGGAGACAGTTTCTCGTACGACCGGCTCGTCGTCAGCCCCGGCATCGACCTGAAATGGGATGCCATCGAAGGCTACGACATGGCGGCAGCCGAAGCCATGCCCCACGCCTGGAAGGCCGGCCCCCAGACGGCACTGTTGCGAAGCCAGCTGGAAGCCATGGAGGACGGCGGCACGTTCATCATCTGCCCGCCCGGCAATCCGTTCCGTTGCCCGCCCGGGCCCTACGAGCGAATCTGCCAGGTCGCCCATTACTTCAAGGAGTACAAGCCCAACTCGAAGATCCTGGTGCTCGACGCCAAGGACAAGTTCTCGAAGATGGGCCTGTTCACGCAAGGTTGGGAACGCCGTTACGACGGCATGATCGAATGGATCTCCGGCACCGACACCGCCGGGGGCATCGCCGAGGTCAATACCGCCGACATGACGGTGACCACCGAGTTCGGCGACACTCATCAGGGCGCCGTCATCAACGTCATCCCGCCGCAGAGCGCCGGACACATCGCGCAGGCGGCCGGCCTGACCGACGACTCCGGGTGGTGCCCGGTCCATCTGGACACCTTCGAGTCGAAACTGGTGCCGGGCGTACACGTCATCGGCGATGCCAGCATCGCCACCGGGCTGCCGAAGTCCGGGTATGCGGCCAATTCCGAAGGAAAGGTCTGCGCGGCGGCGGTCGTTGCCATGCTGGCCGACGCGGAACCGGGCACCCCGTCCTACGTCAACACCTGCTACAGCCTGATCGCGCCGGACTACGGGATTTCGGTCGCGGCAGTCTACCGCCTGGCGGAAGACAAGAGCAAGGTTGCCAAGGTGGCTGGCGGCCTGACGCCCTCGGACGCTTCGGACGAAATGCTGGCTCGCGAAGTTCAATATGCGTACAGCTGGTACAACAACATCGTCGCGGACATGTTCGCCTGACCCTGTCAGGCGGGACCCGCCGAACCCCAAAATCGCGGGGGCCTCAGTGGCCCCCGTTTTTGTCTCCCCCCTCCTCGTGCTTGAACCCCCTCCGCTTCCTGCTGCCGGCGACCGCCTGAATTGCGGTCAACTATACGGTGCAGCGCGCGCCTTGGCCATTGCCGAACTCGCCCGCCAGGCTCCCGGGCTCATTTTGGTGGTCGCCCCCGACATTGCCACCCAGGCCACACTGGAAGCCGAGTGCCGGTTCTTTCTCGGCCCGGAGACAACCCACCTGCTGCCGTTTCCGGACTGGGAAACCTTGCCCTACGACCTGACTTCGCCTCACAGCGAGATCATCTCGCAACGCTTACAAACGCTTCATCGCCTTGAGGCCCGGAAGACAGGCGGTCTGCTGATTACCTCCGTCCCCACCCTGCTTCAGCGCTTGTGCCCGGTCGACCATGTCCGCAGCCAGACGACTACGCTCTCCACCGGCGGGGAGATTGAAATCGAACAACTGCGCCGGCGATTGAATCTGGCCGGCTACCAAAGCTGCTCCCAAGTCATGGCACCCGGAGAATTCGCCGTGCGGGGATCACTCGTGGACCTCTTCCCCATGGGCTCCGAATCCCCATGCCGGCTCGACTTCCTCGACGACTGCATCGATTCCATTCGCGTGTTCGATCCCGAACGCCAGATCTCCACCACGCAGATTGAGCACCTAGACGTGCTCCCGGCGCGCGAATTCCCTCTCGACCCGGAAACCATTGAGCGGTTCCGCAAAAACTTTCGGAAGGCGTTCGACATCGACCCTTCGCAAAGCCCTATCTATCGGGATATCAGCGATGCCATCGTGCCTATCGGCATCGAATACTACCTGCCCCTGTTTTTCGAGAGGACGGCCAGCCTGTTCGATTACCTGCCTGCCGATACGACGGTCGCATGCTGGGAAGACACGGATTCCGCCGCCACCCAAGTCCTCGATGAGATCGAAGCCCGCTACGAAAACCGTCGCCGAGATGTCGAACACCCGCCGTTGCCGGTCTCGGAGTTGTATCTCAGCACCTCCCAACTCCAGGAGTCGCTGGCACACTATCCGCGGCTGGACCTGAGCCGCTTCGAGCATGAAACGCAACCAGGGAAAGCCACTTTCAATTACGCCTCCCGTGCGCTCCCGGAACTCAAGGTGCGCCCGCAGGGCGAGGCTCCCGCACGCGCTCTGCGTCACTTTCTCTCTTCCACCGACCGGAAGATCCTGTTCTCCACCCATTCCCCGGGACGTCGCGAACAACTAAAGGAACGCCTGGATGCCCTGGAGATCAAGGTCAAGCCGGTCGCAGACTGGGAAGACTTTCTCCGCCAGAAGCCTGCTCTGGGGCTGACGGTCGCAAATCTCGAAGACGGTTTTGAACTTCCTGACGCCGGGGTCTCGATAATTCCCGAAACCCATCTGTTCCCAGACCGAACTCCCCAGCAACACCGCCAGCGAAGCCGAAGAGACCCCAAGACGATCCTATCCGAACTTGCCAACCTGAAATTCGGCAGCCCGGTCGTCCACGAGGACTACGGTGTCGGCCGCTACCAGGGGCTCCGCAAGCTTGAAATCGACGGGGTCGAGCAGGAGTTCCTGTTCATCCAGTACGCCGACACGGATCGGCTGTACGTGCCGATCATGGAACTGCACCGAATCACCCGCTACAGCGGCGCGGACCCGGAAGACGCCCCGTTGCACGCCTTGGGCGGCGACCAGTGGCAGAAGATAAAAAGCAGGGCCGCAAAGCGTGCCTACGATGCCGCGGCGGAATTACTGGAAGTCCAAGCCCGACGTCAAGCGCAAGTCGGGTGCAAACTCAAGACTCCCCCGGATTACCCGAAATTCGAGGCCGCCTTCCCGTTCGACGAAACCCCGGATCAGGCACAGGCTATCCGGGAAGTTCTGGACAGCCTGGCAAGCGATTCGCCCATGGACCGGATCGTTTGCGGCGACGTCGGCTTCGGGAAGACCGAAGTCGGAATGCGCGCCGCCTTCGTCGCTGCTTTCAGCGGCTTCCAGGTTGCCGTCCTGACGCCCACGACCCTGCTTGCACAACAGCATGGAAAAACCTTTCGGGACCGCTTTGCCGACTGGCCCGTCCGAATCGAGGCGATTTCCCGTTTTCGGACCGCCCGGGAACAGGCCAAGATCCTGAGGGATCTCGCTGAGGGAAAGCTGGACATCATCATCGGCACGCACCGGCTGCTGCAGGACGACGTGAAATTCCACAACCTCGGACTGGTCATCGTCGACGAGGAGCAGCGTTTCGGTGTACGCCACAAGGAACGACTAAAGGCATTGCGGGCCCGGACCAACCTGCTCACCCTGACCGCCACCCCGATCCCCCGCACCCTCAACATGTCGTTGTCCGGCCTTCGCGATCTCTCGGTCATCGCCACCGCCCCCGCCCATCGGCACGCGATCAAGACCTACGTCACCCGGTGGAACAAACAACAGATCCGAGAGGCCTGCCTGCGCGAACTGAAGCGAGGCGGGCAAATCTATGTCCTTCACAACCGGACCGCCTCGATCGAGCAAGCCGCCGAAACCATGCGGAAAATCATCCCGGAAGCCGAGATTCGGGTCGCACACGGACAAATGCGGGAGCGGGAGCTGGAAGCCGTCATGCGCGACTTCTACCGCCAGCGATTCAATGTCCTGGTCTGCACCACCATCATCGAGAACGGCATCGACATTCCAACCGCCAACACCATCATCATCAATCGCGCCGACCATTTCGGGCTGGCCCAGCTGCATCAGTTGCGCGGCCGGGTCGGGCGTTCCCATCACCTCGCCTACGCCTACTTGACCTGCCCGCCCCTGCAGACGATGACACCCGACGCGAAGAAGCGGATCGAGGCCATCGAGGCCATGGAGGAACTCGGATCCGGATTCATGCTGGCAACCCAGGACCTCGAAATCCGCGGAGCCGGGGAATTGCTGGGCGAAGAACAGAGCGGACAGATTCATCAGATCGGATTCGCGCTGTACCACCGCCTGCTGCAGCGCGCGGTAGACACCCTCAAGAAAGGCGCCCTTCCCGAACTCGACAAGCCGCTCGAACACGGGCCGGAAATCGATCTGGGCCTCCAGGCGCTGATTCCGGACAACTACCTGCCCGACGTCTACCTGCGTCTTACGCTGTACAAGCGGATCGCCGGCGCCACCTCCGATGAGGAACTTGACGAACTGCAGGTCGAGATGGTGGATCGTTTCGGCCCCCTGCCGCAGGCGGTCACCAACCTGTTCGCGGTCACCCGCCTGAAACTGGAAATTACGGCTTTCGAATTTCTCCGTAAAATACAATTGACCCAATACGAAGGCCGGATCACTTTTGGCGAGCCCGGCCCCGAACCGGAATCCGTCATCCGAGTCATCGAAGACCAATCCGACCGCTACCGCCTGGACAACAAGATGCGCCTGCACTTCGAACTGGACATGCCCATGCTTGAGGACCGGATCCATGCCGTCCAAGACCTGGCGCACCGCATCGGGGCCCGGAAGGCCGCATGAAAAGGATTCCCGCCTGGCTGCTGGCTTTCGCCCTTCTCCCCTCGATCTGCATAGCCGAGGACCTTTACCGCGTAGAGATCATCATCTTCGCGCAACCGGAAGCATCGGCGGACCCGGTCCGGCATTTCGAGGCTGCCCCGGAGATAGATCTGACCCGGGCAGTCGACTTTCGCCAGTATTTCTGTCTCCCCGCACAACGGGAGCCTGATTTCATGCGGCATTTCCGCTCCGAGGAAGAAGTCGCGGACTGCCTGAGCGGGTATCTGCGCCTCAACGAGCTTCGCCAGCCCATGGTGGCGGAGCGGATCCGCCTGGAGAAATCCGGGCAATACCGGATTCTTCACCATGCTGCATGGCAACAACCGGTCTCGACCCCCGACGAAGCCTACCCGGTCCGCCTGACCAACGGGAGAGCCCTTGCGCAGGCATCACCGGATGCCCCGACAATGGATGGGAGCGTGCGGTTGTCCAAGGAGCAGTTTTTGCAGCTTGACCTGGAACTGCTGTATCACTACCCGGCTTCTGCACCCGATGGAGACCCGGCAGCGTCGGACGGCCTGCTACTCCAGATCAACCGGAAACTCCGCCCAAGCGATCTCAATTACCTGGATCATCCCACGATCGGGATTCTCGCCCAGGTCACTCCGGTGGAAGAAGACCCGGTTGCTCTCGAAACAGGCCGAAAGGCCCGAGTGGCCAGTTCGGCGCATTAGTTTTCCGGCCTTCAGCCGGATTGCGACTGCATATGCAACGTTCGGGTCGGGAATGCGATCTCGGCACCGTGCCGCTCCACGATTTCCGCCACCGCGAACAGGATGTCCTGCTTGATCTTGGTGTATTCCGCACGATAAACCGTGGGGGTGTAGCACTGGATGAAGAAGTCCACCGAGGAGTCGTTGAACGCATCGAACCGGGCCAGCACCGGCCTCTCCTGATCAATGTCTTCCGCACCCTCCAGAAACGCCTGCACTTCTTCGACGATCGCCTTCATCTTGCCAAGATCGTCGTAGCGGAGCCCGATGACCTGCTTGATCATGCGATGAGACATCCGGCTCGGATTCTCGATCACGATGGTCAGGAACATCCCGTTTGGAATATACAGGGCGTTTCTTGAATGCGTCCGGATCAAGGTCTGCCGCCATCCAATCCTCTCGACGGTTCCTTCGATGCTTCGATCCGGAGAGCGAATCCAATCGCCGGTCTTGAACGGGCGATCCATGTGCAGCATCAGGCCCCCGAAGAAATTGCCCAGCATGTCCTTGGCCGCGAACCCCACGACCAGGCCGCCGACCCCGCTGAAGGTCAGGATGCCCACGATGCTTACGCCGAAGGTCTGGAGCAGGCCCATGCCGACGAGCACGACGATGGCCGCCTGCAGGGTCCGGGCAACGGCCAGGTACAGATCTTCGTCCAGTTCCTCACCTGCGGCTCGGGCGCGCTGGCGCGCTTGCTCACTGTAGTTGCGGATCAGCGAGAACAGGAACCACCCTAGAATCAGGAATACGCCTGATCTCTGAATTTGCTCCACCCAGGAGGCGTCAGCGAATTCCCCCAGCAGCACTCCCCCGGCCAGTGTCAGTGCCACGAACCAGATGAGAATCTGTACAGGCTTGGATGCCGAAAGCAATACGGCATCATCCATGATGTAGGAAGTCCGTTGGGCGCCACGTTGCAGGAGGCCCAAAAGCCAGCGTCCCGCAAAACCGGCCACCAGCGCCCCGCCAAGTAGCAGCAACACATGCAACAGCCGCCCCTGCCCCAGGAAGGCCGCGCCGGATTCAAGCCATTGCTCAATCATAGGTTCAGTTCCAGTTCATCCGTATCGGCATAACGGGCAGCCAACTCCACCGCCTCCTTCCACATCGGCATCCGATGCAGCTCTTGGAGCGATTCGGCTCCCGGAGCCCCCCGCATGCGGAACAACCGCAGGCTGGCCACCGGATTATGGTATTCATTCAAGTGCTCAAGCACTTCGATGACGGCCGGGCGATTATTGCACAGAAGCGCCACGTCGCAGCCTGCCTTGAACGCCGCGCGCACTCGGGACTCGATATCCTCGTGCAGGTGGGCCGCGTGCATGTTCAGGTCATCGCTGAAGACCACTCCGGAAAAATTCAATTGTCCGCGCAGGGTACGCTGCAACCATTCGTGCGAGAAGGTGACCGGAACCTTGTCCACTTCCGGAAAAATGATGTGGGCCGTCATCAGCCCCTCGTTGTAGGCGGCCGCCAGGTGTTCGAACGGAATGAGATCCTCTCCTCGAATTTCCTGAAAACTGCGCTTGTCGACCGGCATGTCCTTGTGGGAATCCTCATGAACGTGCCCATGTCCGGGGAAATGCTTGATGACCGACTTCATCCCGGCCTGGTGCATGCCCGCGATATACCGGGAAGCCAGCTCGGAGACGATGTAGGGCTTTCGATGGAAGGCGCGCCCTCCGATGACCTCGCTGGTGCCCCAGTTGAGATCCACCACAGGAGCGAACGAGATATCCACCCCAACCGCCCTCAGCTCGGCCGCCATCAGCCAACCCATATGGGTGCAGGCCTGGTAGGCATGCTCCCGGTCCTGGCGGTACAGTTTGCCTAGTGCCTGAGCGGCCGGTAGGCGCGTGAACCCTTCCCGGAATCGTTGCACCGTCCCGCCCTCCTGATCCACGCAGACCGCCAGACTTGGCGTCCGGATCTGGTGAACCTGACGAATCAGCTCGCCTAGCTGCTCAGGGGATTCGTAGTTCCGCGTGAACAGGATCAACCCTCCCACCAGGGGATGGGCAAGAATCTCCTTATCCTCAGGCTCCAGCACTTTCCCCTGTACATCCACGATCAGCGAGCCCAGAGGGAGTTCCAGAGGAGAAGCTGCTGTCATTGTTTTGCCCGAACCGGCAGACCTGTCTCGTCGTCGTAAAGGAAAGTTCCATGTTCCGCAGAAGAAGGCCCCGGCGCCATCTGTGCGGCATTGCTTCGTCCGATTTCATATAGATGCCGAGCCAAAGACTCCTTGTTCGCCAGCCTTTTCCTGTGCTCAAGACACTCTCTCAACGCAATGGTAACCGCGCCGGTCTTTGTCTCTCCTGTCAACTTGGCTAGTTCCTCCGCAAGTCGACAGGTTTCCCCATTCCTAATGCTGAGACCCATCCGATTGCCCCCTAAAGCAAGCATTCAGAACATTCTAATGGTATCCAACGTGATTCGCACTACAAATCCCTAGAGTCTCTCCTTCCCTAAAACCTAACATCCCAGGCATAATGCGTTACGATAGTTTGTACAACACCGCATTAGAGGAATGCCATGCCCGTGGAAATCAAGCGAGGATTCAAGCAAATGCTGTCCGAGGCCGTCGACCAGGTGGACGAAGTCTCCGTCGCGGCGGTTGCGCAGGCACTGGACGATCCCCGCGTCGTCATCATCGACGTGCGCGACCAAAACGAACTGATCCAAAGCGGCACCGTGCCCGGTGCGCATCATGCTTCGCGCGGGATGCTGGAATTCCATGCCGACCCGTCCTCGCCAAAGCACCTTCCGATCTTTGCCGAGGCGGAAAGCCTGATCCTGTACTGCGGGACCAGCGGCCGTTCGGCGCTGGCGGCCAACACACTCAAGCAGATGGGCTTCGAAAACGTCAAGCATATGGCCGGGGGATTCAAAGCCTGGGTCATGGCCGACAATCCCGTGGCTCCCTTTACGCCGGAAACCAGCGATTAGACCCAGCAGTGCCACCTATTTATTGTGGTAACATAAAATAACTGTCGATTGACTTCGACAAGGAAAAACGCGCCGCCATTCTTGAAGCCAGAGGACTGGATATGGCTCGGGCCGGGGAGATACTGGATGGTGTCAACCTGACTTTTGAGGGCGGGCGGAGAAATTATGGCGAGGACCGCTTCATCACCATTGGATTTCTTGATGGAAGAATGGTCGTTCTGGTCTGGACTCCGAGGGATGGTGCCTACCGGATAATCAGCATGAGAAAAGCGAATGAACGAGAAAAAACACTCTATACTAAAAAATTTTGACTCAGATGATGCTCCGGACCTTTCTCAAGGCGATTGGCCGGAACTTATTGCCAAGGTGCCTGTACACCGTGGACGGCCTCCTCTTGACAAGCCAAAGGTGTCCACCACCATCCGGCTGTCGCCCGACGTGATCGATCACTTCAAGGCTGGGGGACGTGGGTGGCAAACGCGAATCGACCAAGCTCTTCGCGAATGGATCGCAAAATAATGGCGCAGATTACCTGCTAGATTACCTGCTTCCCTAAATCAATTGAGGTATACTAGACTGCACCCATTCGGGAATTTGCACGCGACCCATAACCAATGAATCTTGTAG
>LXNI01000684.1_pt1 | contig 37210 bp, 33 predicted proteins | sample 809091 | NCBI WGS metagenome assembly LXNI01 (sample SAMN04870527, study PRJNA318959) | sponge metagenome | biome: 01000161; feature: marine sponge reef; material: water | host: Sarcotragus foetidus | place: Greece: Milos, Mediterranean Sea | collected 2013-05-29 | depth 5-7 m
GTTGTGAACGAGCGCGAAAAGTCTGCGCTGAGAGACGCTTTAGGTATAGACCTTGAGTTATCAGGATTAGCGTCGTTACTCGAGGCGACATTCATGCAGAAATCAGCGGAAGCGTGGGAAGCAGAACTGACTCCACTCGGAATCGGATGTGTGGTCGCGGACGATTCCGCACCTCCCACTTGGTTCCTTAAAGACGAGCACGTCAAGGCTGAGCGACTGCTCGTACCTGCGGAGCATCCGGATTGGGGTGACTACTTCAGACTTGGTCCAATGGTGGAGTTTGATCCTTCTGTTGAGTACGCCGGCACAGAGGCTGCAGGTGGCAGTACAGTCACATTGCTAGAGGAATTGGACTTCAATGACTCGGCAATCGAGAAGCTGCTAGCGGAAGGCATCGTGCGTGCCGCCTGAGTCAGAGTCTCAGGAAGTTTCCTGGGGATTCAGAAGTTTTCTGTTATTCGTTGCTGCTCTGATTGTGGCCTTTATTGCTTGGCTGATCTGGGCAATGGTCGAATTCACACCGACAGCGGAGAAAGACATTGCGAAATCGTTACTAGCGACACAGTTGTTCCAGCGCGGCGATTTTGCGGTCACGAATCAACCTTCTCAGTGCCGTTCTTTCGGCGAAGTCAAAGGCAGTATTTCTGCGGGTCTATATCAGTCGTTCCGCGCCGCGAACGACGTCAATAGCGGTAACCTAGAGCTACACCGTTATCAAAAAGAACACAGGGTTCTCGACGAAACTCACACACCCATGCAGTGGTTCCGTGAACTGAAGCGTCCGGTCATGGCGATCTCAAATGTCGGTGTGTTTGATACAACAGCGTTGGTTTGCCTTGAGCTTTACGCGGTAAGTAGTAGAGGAATGTTCGTCACCCTTGAGCATGCAGGTGCGGACTATTGGCGCATGATTCGTAACGAATCCGCGTGGGAAGAAATAGCGGAGAAGCCGGAGGAAATTCCTGCATTAACTACGCCAATCGTCGACTGACTATTTACGTCCTTCTGCGAGAGACTCAGTGGTCAGAAACGCGTAACTCCCACGTATTGCTTCAAGCATGTCAGTATCGCAGGCATCGAGCTCCACGATCACCCACTCAAGAACATCGGGATCTGCCGCATTGATGATGTCCGCGATTTGGAGGACCCCGTCGCCTACCGCAACGTGTGCCTTTCCTTGTTCGTTTGGACCGTCCTTGATGTGCAATAACGGAGCGCGATCCTTCACGTTAGCGACCTCCTTTGCGGGATCGCACGCACCGAAATTCGCTGCCCAATACGTGTCAACTTCGAATTCGACGTCTGGGCAATTCTTATAGAACGAGTGGTATGGTAATTCCCCATCTACCGGTGTGAATTCCCAATAGTGGTTATGTAGGAACAAAGTCATCCCGTGTGGTTTCAGAGACTCTGTCAGCGCATTAATGGTGTCGATGGTTCGTTTGACACTGTCACCGTCCTTGACGTCGTCAGCACCAAACCCGGCTGCAACCCTGGTGAGACCTAGAGCTTGAATGGTCTCTACCGCTTCATTAACGTCGGTGCGATTGGCCCAGGGATGGTGACTTGATGAGACACGCATGCCGAGGTCCTCAACTTGCCGCTTGAATGCTTCGGGTGACTTTCCGAAAAGATTGAAAGGTTCTACGCCGCTGTAGCCAATGTCCGCGATGTCTTTAAGGACTTTGTCGAAGTCGGCTTGGCTTTGTTCTCGAAGTGCATAGAGTTGCACGGAAATGGGTTTCATTGGCGTTTGGTCTTAATCTGGAAATCTAGGGTGGCACGGATTCTAAAGTGCCTTGTTGCGCAGGGCTTCATATCTCGCACAATCTATTGAGATCGGCGCGCTTATATTTCTTTGGTGTTAGTGCATATTGATCCTATAACGAACGTAATAGATGCGACCTCTCGGATCGTGAGTGTAGTAGTCATAGGCACCGTCAACATTCACCCAGGGCGGATCTTCGTTTAGTAGATTCTTGACACCAAGTGTCAGTTCGGAATCAAGCAATTCCGGTAGGTTAACACGGTACTGAGCATTTACGATCGTCATGCTATCTATGGTTTCCCAGTAGCCCAGGTAGGCTCCTAGAAAAGCGCTTTGCGGACCTTCGTCCTCATAGTCGGGGGTAGTAAATGAACTTAGGTTGAAAGCGTGACGCCCTTTTGTCCAGCTCAGTGTGTTTCGTATTCGATATTGCGGCATCGAACGCCCGATCGAATTCGTGATGTTTCTCTGACCGAGACCATCGACCACCGTCCCATCATCTAGTGTTATGGTGTATTCAGTCCCGTAGTTGAGTTCGGTACCAACTTGGAACGAACCCAAACCGCCGGAGACCCATGAATACCGAACTGAGGCGTCAAATCCTGTTGAGGAGAGACTAGGTGCGTTGAAGTACGAGGCGACTGTACGAAGTAGATACCCGTCTTCGCGCCGAATCACCTTATCTGGAATACCTTCACCGATCGAAAATACAGAGAATACACCATCGCCATCATGGTCTACTACACCACAGAGCGGTCCTGCGTTAACGTCGTGATTGATGCCGCTCGGGCAGCGGAGCCGATTGTCAAGGTCGACCAGACTTTGGTGCCGCTCACGGGCTATCAGGTTGTCGTATACATAACGATAGTGGTCAAGACTTACCTCTAGTCCAGAAATTGATGGTGGTTCCCAGGTAAAACCCAGGTTGAATGCGTCCGCAACTTCTGGTTCAAGATTCGGGTTTCCATCGCCAAGTGACGTTCGATAAGCTAGAGATGGCGCATTAGAGTACGGATCCCGTGTGTTCTCAAACAGGGTTAGGCTACCACCGCTTTGTAGTAAGGATCCGATTTTGAATGAAGTTCCCCATGATCCACGAATCGTAAGTGTCGGGACCGCAGTGATAAGCACGCTCAACTTAGGATCAAATGTATCTGAACCTCCGACACTGAAGCGTTCGTAACGCCCTGCGATGCGAACTTCGACATCATCGTGGAATGGTATATGACTTTCCGCGAATAACGCCCAGGAACTGACGCTACTTGACCAATTCGAGTTGCCTGTCAGGAAGGAAAGATTGAATCGGTTCGAATTCTTGTCATACTTGAAATCGGCGGTTTCTTTACGATATTGCGCGCCGATTGCGAGCTCGAATGGACCGTGTGCGAGGTCCGTGAGGCTACCAGTGAGCATAAGATCCATGACGGTTTGATCTAGCGCTGCGTTCTTAGTGCGTATACCGTGCAACCACGTGAGCAAGGAGTCTGGATTCCGGTATTTTCGTGCGGCTTGAGCGACCGTGAGACTTGTATCAGCCAACCATGGTTGTTGATCGTTCGTGTCCCATGGTTCGCCAGTCACGGGATCGTATACGCTTGTTTGAAAGCTGTTGTAGAAGAAGCAGTTCCCGGAACCTAGATTCCCGGATCCCGGAACGCCCGAAACGGGATTGCACGTAGCTCCTCCAAGTCCCCGGTATGCAAGATCCATGCGGTCGGATAGCACGTCGACGGGTAAAACTTGAGTGCCGTCGAAGCTTGATCGACTTAAGCTTGAACTTATTAACCACTCGCGATCATTGATCTGAAGTTCTGATTTCGATCCAATCTCAAACCGAGAGCGAGACGCTGTGGTTACTGAATCCGTATCGAGCGGTCGCTCCTGAGTTGAGGATGTTGAAGTGCCACCAAGCAAGCGCTGCAACGCCTGATATTCGACGGGTTCGAATCCACGCCGAGCCGCATCCAATTGCAGTCCAAAGTGGTCGGTGCCGATTACTCTATAGCTGACATCCGGATAGAGAGAATTCCCTCGCCAAGATTCGTGGTCAGCCCCGCTCCAGCTAACGGTTAACGTGGTGCGAGGAGTCGCATGAAAATCTCCCGAAATATGCAGTTTGACGTCTTGGGTCGGTCGCACAAGATGAAAGAAGCTTGAATAGTCATATACGCAGATGGTCGAGAACTGTGGGTGAATGCCAAGTGTTCCCATATATTCGTCGGTGGCGGCTGCTCTCTCACACTCGAGATCAGATAGGCTACCAACAAATCCGGAGGTACCTGGACCTCCCTCTGGATGCCAAAAGTTCGAAGTCACTGGGTTACCGGTACCTTCTTGATGTAAAGGCACGTATCGCCCCGGCTGACCGAAGCTAGAAAGTCCAGAGCGACCGTAACGTTCATAGCGATCTGCAATTCGGAGTCCTTCCCGATCTAGGAAACTCGCTGCAAGTAACAATTCACCCCGTCCGTAGTGCGTCCCGTACATGGTCGAGAATGACTTGTCGCGCTGTGTTCCTGTTTCGTGATCGGAACTGAACCCTAACTCGGTTTCCCACCCGTCAAACTCTTGTACTGTGATGAAATTGACGACGCCAGCAACAGCATCCGAGCCGTATAAAGCGGAACTGCCATCGCGTAGGACTTCGACACGTTCCAATGCAATATCGGGAATCAGCGTTCGAACGTCTACGTAGCTGCTCCCACTAGCATCGAAACTGTCTCGAAGAGATCTTTTTCCGTTGAGCAAGACCAGAGTCGCGCCGCTGCCTAAATTTCGGAGATTCACGCTTGCTTGTCCTTCGCTGCTGTCTCCGCCTACCCAGTTTGATGCCGAATTGCCTAAAGAAGCCGCATTAGCGGTTAGCTGTGCGACAAATTCCTGTGTATCAGATGCACCTACTGCGTCAAGCGCAACGCGATCAACGATCGTTAAGGGCGAGTGTGAGCGACTTGTTGATGATTTCAGATAGGTGCCAGTAACAATCACCTCTTCTACGGGGTCGTGTGAATCTGTCTGGTCACCCGGATCTTCATCGTTTGCGCTTGCAACAAGAGCACTGCTGAATAGGAGTGCGCCCATTAAGTGAACTGAGATATTCTTGAGCTTACAAAACCGACCCGGAGTTTCGGAACGGTTCATCGCTTGAGCATCATTGTGTTTTGGAATCAATAATCGGGCTGGTGTCATGGCTGTTTGAAGGTTAGTTCCAATAAACGGACATCTTCGCTCGTAATTGTGTAGCGGACCACACTTATGCGGTCCGAAATAAAATCGAGATCGTCGTGAAATAGTGCCGAGTACTTGATGGAAGAGTACGGTGCGACATCTTAATCTAGAAGTGTAGGGAACGTAATGCCAAAGTTGCGAATGGGATTGATTGGGGGTGGTGAAGGCTCGTTCATCGGTTCGGTGCACCGAATTGCGGCGGAACTCGACGGCCAGATTGAGCTTGTAGGTGGTGCGTTTGCGAGTGATCCTGAGAGGTCGAAGCGCTCCGGTGAGTCCTTATACGGTTTAACTGCCGATCGCTGTTACGGAACGTTTGAAGAGTTGATCACGACGGAGGTATCGCTCGATGCGGATAAGCGGATGAACTTTGTCGTCATCGCGACCCCCAATCACGTTCATTACGCTCATGCCAAAGCGGCGTTGGAAGCGGGATTCCATGTCATGTCAGATAAACCCATGACGTTCAACTTGGACGAAGCGCTTGACTTGCGAGAAACCGTGCACCGGACTAAGAAGGTGTTCGGACTGACGCACAACTACACTGGATATCCGATGATAAAGGAGGCGCGACATCTGGTACGCGGTGGAGCCTTTGGGAGCGTGCGACGAGTAAACATTGAGTACATTCAAGGGTGGTTGTCGACGCCCGAGGAAGCCGGTGACAACAAGCAAGCGGCATGGCGAACTGATCCTTCTCGCTCCGGCGCCGCTGGGTGTATGGGAGATATAGGTACGCATGGTGAGAATCTCGCTGAATATGTGACGGGGCTTAGGATCGAAACTCTTTGCGCTGACTTGACGACCTTTGTTCCTGGGAGGCAACTGGAGGACGACGGGAATGTACTGCTACGTTTTGAAGGCGGAGCAAAAGGGGTGTTGTCCGCGAGTCAGATCGCGGTTGGCGTTGAGAACGGCTTGACCTTACGAGTGTATGGCGAAACCGGCGGCTTGGAGTGGTCGCAGATGGAACCTAATTCACTCGTTGTACGATGGCCAGACCGACCATACGAAGTGCGACGAACCGGTGCTGCGGGTGTGTCTCAGGTATCTGCGGATGCGAGCCGTATTCCCGCTGGGCATCCGGAAGGATTCTTAGAAGCTTTTGCGTTGCTGTACAAGAACTTTGCGTCAGCCGTTCGCGATGCGGAAGCAGAGAAGGAAGTGCTAGTCGCAGACTATGACTTTCCGAGCGTAGACGATGGTGTAAGAGGCATGCAGTTCATCGAGACAGTAGTTGAAAGCTCGAAACAAGGGGCAATGTGGCTCAATTTTCCGGAAGCATGATCTATACACAGTCAAACGCTAGACTTTGGTTGTATCTACCCAACATCTAAACAGTCCACGTGACGGCAAGTGGGCACATGATGGGGCCACGGGTATTCCTAGTCATCGTCAAGAAAGACGCTTATATTTAGACCGAGGCGCCGAAACATGGAACGTTTCGTTTAATTTGTCGTTCGTCGCCCGCTAGCGTTCCGCACGTTGCGGAACCAGGATTTTTTTTGTTTCTTTTTCTCTCCAAAGATCAAGTTAGTGACTCGCTCGTTCGAGTAGCGAGGGTCGCGCTGTTTCCCCTTGCAGCATTGACACTTGGTGTCATTGTGTTGGACGTGGAGGCGCAGAGCTCGGATGTTCAAACGGACAGGGATGCGTTAGTTGCGCTATATGACGCAACGGACGGAGACGACTGGACTTTCAATACGAATTGGTTGTCAGACGCTCCGCTAGGCGATTGGCACGGCGTCAACACCAACGCGTCTGGACGTGTTGTGAGCGTGTATCTCAGAGGCAGACCGGGTTCATTTGGACAAGCTCCAACACCGCACGGATTATCGGGTCAGCTACCAGAAGAGATCGGCAATCTCACTCATCTTACGGCCTTAAATCTCGGCACTAACAATCTTCAAGGTTCACTACCAAAGTCACTCGGTAACCTTGAGCGATTGACTCAGCTGAATTTAGAGGACAACGATCTTTCGGGGTATATTCCTGCGGAGATTGGCGATCTGTCGAGACTGACGTCATTACGACTCGCTAACAATCAATTAACGGGTCCGATTCCGAGCGAACTCGGGAGCCTCGAGCGACTAACGTTTCTTGATCTAAGTGGGAATGGGTTACTCGGTCAGATACCGATTGAACTAGGAAATCTGACCCGACTGACGGCGTTACTGCTCAATGGCAACTACCTATTCGGCGAAATACCGCCGGAGATTGGTGAATTGACAGAATTGCGGCGCTTGACTCTGGCTGGTAATAACCTGTCCGGCGAAATTGGGGATTGGATCGGTGATCTTGACAGTCTGAATTACCTCTCCGTGTTCGACAATAACCTGAGTGGCGAAATACCGCCAACCATCGGCAACCTAGTCGATCTTGTTGAGCTGGATCTTGCGAGCAATAACTTTTCAGGATCGTTGCCTAATGAAGTGAACGCACTAACGGAGTTGGAGTATCTCGATGTAAGCCGTAACGAACTCAGTGGTCGCATCAACCCGGAACTCACGAAACTCAATCAGCTTTCGTATCTGAATCTAGGTAACAACAACCTAACCGGTCCTGTGATTTCCGGTCTGAGACACTTACCTAATCTACAGATTCTGTACCTCGCGAACAACAATCTCAGTGGACCAGTTCCCACTCGGTTTGTCGATTCGCCAAATATCCTCCTTTTCAGCATCGCCGGTAATCAAGTCTGTGTTCCCGGCACACACAGTTTCATATTTTGGCTTGGGAACGTAGCGATCCACGACATCAGCGCGCTGAGATTCTGCAACGCGACAGATCGGTCAATCCTGGAACAGTTGTACGACGAGACGGGTGGAGACTCCTGGACGAATAACGCAGGTTGGGCGGACGATGAACTCGCTTTAGAACGCTGGTACGGAATTGAGACTGATGCACTCGGCCGAGTCGTTTCAATCGATCTTGGCAACAACGGCTTGGAAGGAACTTTACCGCTGGGACTCGGTTCGCTCACGCGGCTCGCTGACTTGGATCTCGAGGGGAACATGCTTACCGGGCGTTTGCAGCTTTCGCTTCGACGACTTGACCTCGATGAGATTCAGTTTGCGGATACAAATCTGTGCGTACCTCAAGAGATGGGATTTCAGGCTTGGTTGGACGCCTCAGTCACGCACGCTGGCTCTGGACTTTCTTGCGATCCGCTAACGCAGCGGGATGTCATGGCTATGTTATTCGCGGAAACTAAGGGGAACACTTGGACCGAAGCTACGAATTGGCTGACATCCGAGCCACTTGAAGTCTGGCACGGGGTTGATGTGGACGCGGACGGAAATGTAACGGCAATAAGAATTGCCGCGAACAATTTATCCGGCAGCATCCCTCTCGAACTCGCAAGACTCCCGCAGCTTCATACACTCAATCTCGAAGGTAATGCACTTAGCGGGACGATTCCGCCGGAGCTCGGAAATCTAAATCATTTGACTTCGATACGACTCGGCTTTAACCAACTTTCTGGCAACCTACCTGCCGAGATTGGTAACCTGGAGAATCTCTCTAGTCTTGACCTTTCATTCAACCGCTTAACTGGCGGCATCCCGGCAGAATTAGGGAACTTAGGTGATCTAGAGACCTTGAACTTAAGTGGGAATGGATTAACTGGCACGATTCCAACGGAAATTGCGAATCTAACGCACCTCACGGAGTTGCGTCTTGCCTTCAATGAGTTGAGTGGCAACATTCCTAGCGCAGTCGGAGGTCTTCGTGAATTAAGGACACTTGAACTGCATTACAACGGATTGACTGGACCCATCCCATCCGAAATTGGGAATCTCAGTCGTCTAGAGAGGTTGTGGTTGTATTTCAACGATTTCACTGGTGAGATACCACCGGAAATTGGAAATCTTGCAAACCTTGAAGTCCTCAATCTTCAGTTCAACCGATTGGGCGGCAAAATCCCGCAAGAACTTGGCAACCTAGCGAATTTAGAGTGGTTATACCTGACTTTCAACAAGCTCGAAGGCGCTATACCGGCTGAGCTCGGGAACCTATCAAAGCTAAATTTCTTGGTTATTGACTTTAATCGGCTGACAGGGTCGATCCCGAGTGAACTAGGCAATCTCAGCGAGCTTGCGGTTATTAATCTTCAGGAGAACCAATTAACTGGTGAGATACCCGATGAACTTGGCGACCTAAGCGAGCTCCAGTTCCTCGAATTGAATGGGAACGACTTATCTGGCAACTTACCTAAGTCGCTTGGAAGCTTGAGTGCGTTGGAGGGCCTCTACTTACACGACAATGATCTTGAAGGGTCGATTCCGAAAGAATATAGCGGTCTCACGGAGCTTCGATTCTTAACGCTCAGCCACAACTCTGAATTTTCGGGCCCGATTCCAATTGAATTAACTGACCTTAAGCATATTGAAGTATTTCTAACAGTCGGAACAGACATATGCCTTCCAACTGACCAAGTATTTAGTGAGTGGTTAATTCGCGTCTACAAACGTCGACTTAGGAGTTGTGCATCTAATGGTCCATTGGTGGCGCTTCTGACTCAACTCGTACAGTCTCACGAGTATCCGGTACCGTTGGTTGCGGGTGAACAGGCTCTGTTGCGCATTTTTCCGGCAGATGCCAATGAGGTCACGAACGAGATTCCTGACATTCGTGCACGTTTCTATCAGGATGATCAGGAAACGTACGTTGCAAATGTGCCAGCGCGCGTGCTTCCCGCGCCGACGATAGTTGATCCGGGAAATCTAGCAAGCACATCGAATGTGGAAATCCCTGGAACCGTAATTCAGCCAGGTCTCGAGCTCGAAATTGAATTCGGGTCAAGCGAATCTGACAGCGCAACCATTGAATTGGATACGCAAGCGTCTAAAACCGAGAGAATCCCGGTGGAAGTTCAGGTGCTTCCGGAATTCGACCTAACGCTAATCCCGTTTGTTTGGAGTGGTTCGAATGACCGTTCCATCATCGACGTCGTCAATGAGATGGCGTCCAACCCTCATGAACATGAGCTGCTTGAGGAAACACGCACGTTGTTACCTATCGCCGACTTGAAGGTGACCGCACACGAGCCCGTTACTAGCTCAACGAATGACGCGTTCGATTTGCTACTGGATACCATGGCGATTCGAACGATGGAAGGCGCGACAGGTTACTACATGGGTCTGATGTCCAACCTCGCCGGAACTGTCGAAGGAATCGCCTTCATAGAAGGCAACGACAGCATTTCAAAACCAGTCTCATACGTTATTGCGCACGAGTTAGGGCACAACCTTAGCCTAAGCCATGCTCCGTGTGGAGGAGCTGGGCAGCCCGATCCTTCGTATCCCGTCGCGAACGGTTCGGTTGGCTCTTGGGGTTTTGACTTTCGTGACGGCGGGTCGGTGGTGCCTTCGTCAAGGCCAGACTTGATGTCGTACTGCGAACCGGTGTGGATTAGTGACTATCACTTTACGAACGCTCTTCGTTTCCGACTGTTTCTGCAAAGTCGAGATACGACAACCGTCGTGGCGGCTACAAAGACGCTGCTCGTGTGGGGAAGGAAATACCCGTCGAATGAGATAGTGTTAAATCCTTCGTTTGTAGTGGATGCGCCCCCTAAATTACCTGATTCGGATGGTCCGTTCGAGCTTAGTGGTAGCGGGAAGAGCGGCGAGCCTTTATTCTCTCTCAGCTTCGACATGCAGGATATTGGTGACGGGGAAGGGCACAGCAGTTTCGTCTTCTTAATCCCAATTCAACCTGATTGGGAGTACCAATTGGATTCCGTCGCATTAGATGGCCCGAGCGGCTCTGTATCTCTTGATTTAGGTAAGACAGAACCCATGTCATTGATACGTAATCCGCGCACTCAGCAAGTTCTAGGCATTCTCAAACATTCCCGAGAGGGAATCGCAACTGACGTTAGGACGATTGTTGAGGACGCATCGGCTCGGGGTCTAGAGGTCTTATTCAGCCGTGGCATGCCGGAGACCTCTGAGTGGCGTCGATAACGTGTGACTTTGAGCGAGTCAGAATCCTGTCACGCTGCAACTCTGATGAAAAGGCTAAATTCTGCCTCGTCACTTGAGCCACTAGCAACCAATCACCGCGATTACTCACTTCGTCCTAATACGAAGCGTACAAGTGGTTCGTTCAAACCGATAATTCGCCAGCAATTGAAAACGGTAGCTTTTAAATGAAGACACTTCAAGGGCCCGCGATCTTTCTCGCGCAATTCATGGCGGACGAAGACCCATTTGACAACATTGAATCGATGGCGAAATGGGCGAGTAATCTTGGATTTAAAGGTATTCAAGTGCCAATTGGAAATCCAAGCTTTATTGATGTCGGTAAAGCTGCAGAGAGCAAAGATTACTGCGATGAATTGCGTGGTAAGGTCGCAGAGCAAGGTGTTGAAATCACCGAGCTTTCCACTCATCTAGAAGGTCAACTCGTCGCCGTCCATCCGGCATATGACGAGCTATTTGATGGATTCGCGCCTCAGGAGTTGCATAAGAACCCAAAAGCTCGTACCGATTGGGCGATCAACCAAGTCAAGCTTGCGGCGAAAGCTAGCCAAAACCTCGGCTTGACGGCACATGTCACGTTTTCTGGTGCATTCCTGTGGCCAATGGTGTATCCGTGGCCACAAAGACCAGCAGGCTTGGTCGATGCAGGATTCGAGGAGATCGCTAAGCGATGGCGTCCAATCTTGGACGTGTTTGAGGAATGTGGCGTAGATTGCTGTTACGAGATACACCCTGGCGAGGATCTACACGATGGCGTGACGTTCGAGCGATTCTTGGCTGAAGTGGACAACCACCCACGTGCGAACATCCTTTATGACCCAAGTCACTTTGTATTGCAGCAGCTTGATTACCTAGCCTTCATCGACATCTATCACGAGCGCATCAAGATGTTTCACGTGAAGGATGCCGAATTCAACGCCACAGGGAAGCAAGGGGTATATGGCGGCTATCAAGACTGGGTCGATCGAGCGGGTAGATTCAGATCACTCGGCGATGGTCAGGTGGACTTTAAGTCCATTTTCTCGAAATTCGCGGCATATGACTTCGACGGTTGGGCAGTACTCGAATGGGAATGCTGTCTAAAGCACCAGGAAGATGGCGCGCGCGAAGGCGCGGAGTTTATCGAAGCACACATCATTCGAGTGACAGAGAAAGCGTTTGATGATTTCGCGTCCGCCGGAACGGACGAGCACGCGAACCGTCGAGTCTTAGGTCTCGGTTAACCCACTCAAATTTATCGAATTCAAGTAGCGAATGTCTGAGCTTGTTGTAGGTAGTTCACGCGTACAAGATTTCGTCTCAATGACGAAACCTCGCGTCATTCTGTTGATGCTCGTATGTTCGTTAGTGGGCATGCTGTTAGCCACACCGCCGATTCCGCCTGTTTCCCTGATTATTTTCGGCATCTTGGGCATCGCCCTCGTCGCAGCTTCGGCTGCGGTTGTTAATCACGTCGCGGATGCTCAAATTGATCGTGCGATGGCGAGGACGGACGGTCGTCCAATTGCGACAGGTAGAGTCCGCACCGGCGAAGGGCTTTTGTTTGCCGCACTTCTTGGTGTCGCGGGATTGGTCGTTTTGTTCTTCTTAGTCAATCCACTGTCCGCTTGGCTGAACTTTGCTTCATGGGTTGGTTATGCGGTTGTGTACACGCTGTATCTCAAATATGCTACACCGCAGAACATCGTACTTGGCGGTCTATTTGGCGCGGCACCACCGCTTTTGGGTTGGACAGCGATAACGAATTCAATTTCGTTAGACGCGGTATTACTGGTATTGATCATCTTTGTTTGGACACCGCCTCATTTCTGGGCGTTAGCACTTGATCGGCGTGACGACTACGCTCGTGCGCGGGTTCCGATGCTACCTAATACGCACGGAATCGAACACACGACGAAGCAGATCGTTTGTTATACGGTGGTTCTCGTAATTGCGAGTATGTTGCCGAGTTTTTGGGGTTCGAGTGGCTTGGTTTACCTTTGTTGCGCCGCGTTACTCGGTGGTGCGTTTCTCGCATTCGCAATCACATTAAAACGACGCCCTGAGTCAGTTTTGGCGCGGCGGACGTTTAGGTTTTCCGTGATTTACCTAAATCTATTGTTTTGTAGTCTCCTACTTGATCACTACATCGGTGTGCTTGGCGTGGTGACGTAGGGAGCGTTTCTGTATCAACGAAGAGTACTGCGCAATGAGCACCCGCTCGGATTTTGTGAGTTTGAATAAAACGCCTTAGAAACGCTAATGACTGAGCAAGTGGCTCGTCACCTCGTCCAACGGGATGTGAATTGTTTCGCCTCGGTGGGCTTGAAATTCAACTTTGCCTTCCTTCAAGCCACGGTCGCCTATCGTCACGCGGTAAGGGATTCCGATTAATTCAGCGTCGTTGAACTTAACTCCTGGTCGCTCATCGCGGTCGTCCCAAAAGACCTCAATACCTGCGCTGAGGCACTCGTGGTAAAGATCCGAAGCCGCTTTCGCGACATCAGTCGAGCGATGTTGATTGATGGTGACCACGTGAAGCATTGCAGGTGCGACACTGTCTGGCCACAAAATCCCCTTCTCGTCGTGGCATTGCTCGACGACCGCGGCGACGAGACGCGACACGCCAAGGCCGTAGCACCCCATCGTCGGGTGGATCTCGCTTCCATCGTGTGCTTGGACCACCGCACGCATCGACTCTGTGTATTTCCTGCCGAGCTTAAATATGTGACCAACTTCGATACCCCGGGTAAAAGCGAGTGATCCACTACCGTCAGGCGCAGGATCGCCTGGTTCGACGTTTCTCACGTCCTCAACGCGACCTTGAGGCGTATCTCGGTCCCAGTTTACGCCCGTGAAGTGAACGCCATTCTCATTGGCTCCGCAAACGAAATCCGCGAGTACATCTGCGCTGCGGTCAACGATGTAAGGTATCCCTAAACCCACGGGTCCGATTGACCCAGGGTCGACTTTGAGCGCGGTACTTATTTCGTCGTCGGTGGCAAATTGAAGCGGCGCGACGATGCCTTCAAGGTGGGACGTCTTAATTTCATTGAGTTGGTGGTCACCGCGAAGGATCAGTGCGATCAACGAGTCGGTCCCATGCACGATTAACGTTTTTACACAGCGCGTTGCAGGAATGCCTAGGAACTTACTGACATCTTCAATTGTTTTCGCATTTGGTGTTTCAACACCCGTTAGTGGTTCCGCAGGCGTTGGTCGATCTCCGACGGCGATAGCTTCTGCCCGTTCTATGTTTGCACCATATCCGCTACTAGGCGAAAAAGCGATGAGGTCTTCGCCGGAATCGGCCAATACATGGAATTCCTCACTATCGCTGCCACCCATCATGCCCGAATCCGCTTCTACTGCGCGATAGCGCAAGCCGATGCGGTCTAGAATCGCGCTATAAGCGTCATGCATATCACGATAGGTGATATCTAGTGATTCATCATCGAGATGAAATGAATACCCATCCTTCATGATGAACTCGCGTGCGCGCATCAAACCGTACCGAGGTCGGATCTCGTCGCGAAACTTGGTGTTGATTTGATAGACGTTTAACGGTAGTTCGCGATAGCTGTCAATCGATTGTCGCAGGACGTCAGTGACGACCTCTTCATGCGTTGGACTTATGCAATAGTCGCGATCGTGACGGTCGAACCCCCGTAGTAATTCGGGTCCTATAACGTCCCACCGACCACTTTCGCGCCAGATTTCCGCGGGTTGAACGACAGGCATAAGGATCTCTTGGGCTCCTTTCTGATCGAGCTCCTCACGGACAATTCGTTCAATGTTGTGGACCACTCGAAGACCAAGTGGCAGCCACGTGAATAACCCGGTACCAAGCTGACGGATAAAACCCGCTCGTAGCAAAAGCCGGTGTGAGACGACATCCGCGTTCGCTGGATCATCGCGCAAAGTCGGCGCGAGTACTTGCGAGGCAAGCACCGCTATTTAAACGGGAATGACAATCGTGAAGGCACTAAGCATGACATGCCTACGCTGATCGCGCATATGAGTCTTGTATTGATGATTAGATAGTTGTTCTTGCGAGTATGCCGCCGCATATGGAAATCCGCGACGGCACACCAGCTCAGCTAGCTGCTGACCATATTCTTAAGTTTGGTCAGTTTCTTCACCTTGACCGCGTTCTGAGCGGGTTTGGCTGGTATTTCAATCGCTTCGTTGGTCTTCAAATTACGACCGACACGTTTCTTGGTCGCTTTTCGACGATACCGTTCAAATTTCACCAAGCTACCATCCTGAAACACACCGATACTTCGAGGTTTCAAGGCTCGCTCAATAATTTCCTCGCGTTTTTCAAGTACCTTCCGAACTTGATCCTTGGCTACATCAGTCTCACCGGCGATCAAGTTGATTACGTCATTTTTTCGAAGTTTTGTCCGAATGACAGGACCGATCTTCTTTGCCGGTGCGGCTTTCTTTGCTGGTGCGGCTTTCTTTGCTGGTGCGGCTTTCTTTGCTGGTGCTCTCGATCGGGTCTTTGCCGATTTTGCTGGAGCTTTCCTCGACGCAGTTTTTTTCGCTGGCGCTTTTGCGCGTGATCTAGCTGCCATTTACGTAAACCTTACTGAAACATAGTATGTGCTCAGATTAACGCGATTTGTTATGCCGAGCTCATCAAGATTTTACCCGAATGCACGAGAGTGAGGGTCGTGCGCCGTCTATATGTACTGCTCGGATTAGGTCTATAGAAATCCTCGGTATTCACTCTGGGTCGTACAACATTCGATATTTGGATTACGCAATCCAGTGATGATCAGTAATCTGACACGGATTTTGCTGAATAACACGCTGAGTGATCAAATGTATTGCTTACGAGGCACGTCTACATCGTGTTTAACGCGCGAAGGGTGGCAACACAGAGTCCGATAGAACTCAATCCAATCGAAGCTCAAAGACACACTTCTGAGCGTTGGCACACGCTTGTCCCTGCTGGTATGGATGTCAATTCGTTACGCACCTTACTTGACGCACGGGGGCACCCTAGGTAGACCGTGTTATCGAGGTCGCTTTCGCGCATGCGCATGAGTTGGTCGCAATCGTTATCCCGTTTGTAGAATTTCGCGCCATTCCCTCAAAGCGTACGGAGCAATCTGTGCCGATTTACGAATATCAGTGCCAAGCGTGCGGCCACGAATTCGAAACGATACAGAAGATGAGCGATCCGAAGCTCAAAGACTGTCCGGAATGTGAAGCGGCAGCTCTGGTCAAGAAGATTTCGGCGGTCGCGTTTCGGTTAAAGGGGTCCGGTTGGTATGAGACTGACTTCAAGTCAGATAACAAACGCCAACTACACGAAGAATCAGGCAATGGCCAAACTAAGCCGGTAGCCAGCGGAGACAGCGATTCCAAAGGGAAAGAAACGACTTCAGATTCGTCTAAGCCGAAATCCTCTAATACGTCGAATTCAGATTCCTCCTCTCAATCCGCGACCTCAACTTAGGTTGCGCCACACAGCGTCGTATCCGAAGACGCACGCCTTCCGCTCTTAACTAAAGTGATGCGAACACACTATTGCGGGGTCCTTCGAAGGGACCACATCGATCAACACGTCGAGTTATGTGGTTGGGTGCATCGCCGCCGTGACCATGGTGGCGTGATCTTTCTAGATTTACGCGACCATCAAGGTCTAGTCCAGGTTGTATTCAATCCCGATACTGTTGAGGCATTTGCCACGGCTGACAGTCTAAGAAGTGAGTACGTCGTCAGACTCACAGGTCGAGTGCGCGCAAGACTCGATGGTGCGTCCAATCCTGATCTGGCAACCGGGGAGATTGAGGTTCTTGGCGACTCGATTACGGTTCTCAATAGTTCGCGAACTATCCCGTTCCCTCTGAACGAGTACTCACAGCCGGGTGAGGACATTCGATTGCGCTATCGATATGTCGATTTACGACGCCCGGAAATGCAAGCAAAGCTGAGGTTGCGCAGCGGCGTGACCTCCTTCATTCGTCGATTTCTCGAGAATGAAGATTTTGTGGACATTGAAACACCGACACTCACTAAATCGACTCCTGAAGGGGCTCGTGATTTCTTAGTGCCAAGCCGTACGCAACGAGGCAGGTTTTTTGCACTACCGCAATCACCGCAGCTCTTTAAGCAGATGCTCATGATGGCAGGAGTTGACCGGTATTACCAGGTTGCTCGTTGCTACCGCGACGAGGATCTACGACATGATCGGCAGCCAGAGTTCACACAGATAGATATTGAGGCATCGTTCGTCGAACCTTCAGACGTTATGGCGATTACAGAACGCATGCTCTTAGGGCTCTTCCAGGAGACGCTCGGAATCGAATTAGGCGATTTTCCGGTGCTGACGTATGCCGAAGCTATGAATCGTTACGGTTCAGATAAACCGGATTTGCGTAATCCGCTCGAGATGGTCGATGTCGACGATATCGTGTCAGATTGCGAATTTGGTGTATTTCGAACTCCTGCAGTCGACCCGGAAGGTCGAGTGGCCGCGATCAACGTACCAGGTGCAGTTGACGCGTTGTCACGCAAGCAGTTGGACGACCTAGTTAATTTCGTCCAAGAACGTGGCGCGAAAGGTCTTGCATATGTCAAGGTCAACGATCTCGACCGTGGAACAGAGGGGCTTCAGTCTCCGATACTCAAATTTCTGGACGAGACTACGATCTTCAAGATTCTCGAACGGGTTCAAGCGAAGCAAGGCGATATCGTGTTCTTTGGTGCTGATACAAAGAAGATCGTGAATGAGTCCCTTGGGTTATTTCGCGACCGAGTTGCGGAGTTGGTCGAGATTAAAAATGATGGTTTTAGACCATGTTGGGTCGTCGATTGGCCGATGTTTGAAGTGGATGGAAACGATTTGTCGCCAGCGCACCATCCATTCACGCAGCCCGCTTGTACGACCGCGGAATTGCGAGAACACCCAAGCAAACAGCTAGCACATGCGTACGACGTTGTGTTGAACGGATATGAGTTAGGTGGAGGCTCGATACGTATTCACGACCCCGAAATGCAAAGTGCAGTATTCGATGTCCTTGACATGGGGCAAGAAGGGTCGGCGAAGTTCGGTTTCCTCTTAGAAGCGTTAGAACTTGGCTGTCCGCCGCATGGTGGCATCGCTTTGGGGCTTGATAGATTGATCATGCTCATGAGTAACACGGAATCAATCCGAGACGTGATCGCGTTTCCGAAGACGCAGACCGCAACTTGCTTATTAACAAGTGCGCCCAGCGAAGTTGATAGGCTTCAACTTCGTGAATTAGGACTGCAGACAAGGCAATAACCGTGGCGGGTCACTCAAAATGGGCGAACATCAAGCACAGAAAGGCCCGACAGGACGCCAAAAGAGCGAAGGTCTGGACAAAGCTCATTCGCGAGTTGACTGTCGCAGCGCGATTAGGTGGCGGATCACCTGAGGACAACCCTCGCTTACGAGCAGCGGTTGATGGTGCGTTGGGCGCGAATATGCCACGCGACACGATTGATCGTGCCATCGCCCGTGGTGCGGGTGCGGGTGAAGAGGGCCACCTTGACGAAGTGACCTATGAGGGTTACGGGCCCGGTGGGGTCGCTTTTCTCGTTGAGGTGATGACAGACAATCGAAATCGGACAGTGGCAGAGGTTAGGCACGCGTTTAGCAAGTACAACGGCAATCTCGGGACTGACGGATCCGTTGCGTACATGTTTGAGCGTCGTGGTGTGTTGCAGTTTGAACCAGGCATCGACGACGACACCGTCATGGAAATCGCTCTAGATGCTGGCGCAGATGACATTGAGTCAGAAGATGACGGAAGCGTAACTGTTTTAACGTCTTTCGAACAATTTGGAAGAGTACTTGACTCTTTTCGAGCGAGTGAAATGGAACCAAGTCATAGTGAGGTCGCAATGGTTCCAGACAATTCTGTGGCTTGTGATAGCGAGCTGACGGAGAAAATCCAGACGCTGATGGAAGCTTTAGAGGATCTTGACGACGTTCAAAACGTTTATACAAACGGGACGTTCGTCTTAGACGACAGCTAGCGATGGCAACGGTGCTTGGCATTGACCCCGGCTCACGCTTTACGGGTTGGGGAATTGTCAGAGCGGACGGCAGCGAGTTGCACCACGTCGCGCACGGAGTGATCAAGCTGGGAAATCGCGCGATGGACTTGCGGCTGCGTGACATCTTCACGGGCATGTCCGATCTGATTGCAAATTACGACATCGATCGATTTGCGATAGAAACATCGTTCGTCGCTGACAATCCTCAGACCGCGATCAAGCTTGGTCAAGCGCGGGGTGTTGCGATCGCTGCGGCGGCGGTTCAAGACCTGAAGGTATCGGAATACGCGCCACGCGAGATAAAACAGGCAACCGTGGGAACAGGACGGGCGACAAAAGAACAGGTCCAATACATGGTGAAAGTGCTATTAAATCTCACCGAAGTGCCTGACACGGACAGCGCGGACGCATTGGCGGTCGCGATATGCGACATCCATGCAACGCGTTATCGATCGACAATCGATCAAGGCTTACGACCGCGATAATTCACCCATATGATCGGTAGACTGAGCGGCGTCTTAGCGGCACTCGATGACAACCTCGCGTTGGTGGACGTTAACGGCGTCGGATTTGATGTAGTAATTCCCCGTCGACTTCGCGACCGCTTGTCCCTTGGGGACCCTCTCGTGCTCCACACGCATCTCTCGGTGGTGAACGACGTTCAACAGCTGTACGGATTTGAATCCATTGCAGATCGGATGGTCTTTCGAAAGCTGCTAGGTGTGAATCGGCTTGGGCCGAAATCAGCGGCGGCGCTGGTATCTGAATTGAGTGGGCACGAAATCGCACATGCGATAGAAGTGAAGGATCACCGGATGCTCACGGTCGCGCAAGGCATTGGCACGAAAGCTGCCGAATCAATCGTGTTCGCACTGAGAGAAGATGTACCGAAATGGGGTCTCTCCGGCGCAGGAGCTGACCCTGATTCTGATACAAGCTCAATAACGAGCGGTTCGATAACTTCACAAGCGATTCTGGCATTACGTCAACTCGGCTTTCAACGAGTTGAAGCCGAGGATGCGGTCGCACAAGCCCATGACGACGATCTCGATCTAGGTACCCTCATACAACGATCGCTGCGACTGATAGGTACCAAAGTTTGAAACTGAGGGATGACAACGACTCACCCATTAGTGGCGTTGGTAGCACAGAAGATAAGCGGTACGAAGCGATGCTGCGACCGTCTACGTTTGTCGAGTTTATTGGACAGCACCACGTAAAAGATCAGCTTTCAATCGCGATCAAAGCCGCTGACAGGCGCGACGAGGCTTTGGAACATGTGCTGATTTACGGGCCGCCTGGATTGGGTAAAACTACGATCGCTCGCATCATCGCGAATGAGCGTAGCGTGCCGTTTCGACAGACTTCCGGACCGGTTATCGAGAAGCGCGGTGATGTTGCCGCACTCCTTTCACAACTTGAACCGTATTCGGTGCTATTCATCGATGAAATTCACCGGCTTCCGTCGCATATCGAGGAGATTCTGTATCCGGCGATGGAGGATTTGATGTTTGATATATTGATCGGCGAAGGTCCAGGAGCGAACGCAGTTCGGATCGGATTACAGCCGTTTACGTTAATCGGCGCGACCACGAGAGCCGGTATGCTGACATCGCCACTTCGTGATCGCTTTGGCCACCAAGTGAAACTGGCTTATTACGACAACGAGGCGTTAGCGCAGATTGTGAATATCTCGGCAATGAAGCTCGAATTCGACATCGATGAGGCCGCATCTCGAGAGATCGCGCATCGCGCTCGTGGTACCCCGCGAATTGCGAATCGTCTCTTGAGACGTGTTCGCGATTTCGCTGAGGTTGAAGGAGACGGTCACGGCGATCTCGAAACCACGCGGGAAGCCTTAACAAGACTCGGAGTTGACTCAATCGGTCTTGATACACTCGACACGCAATATCTCACGATCCTTGTTGAGAAATTCGGTACTACTGCTGGACTCGAAACAATGGCTGCCGCACTTGGCGAGGAGACGAGTACGTTAGAAGACGTTGTTGAACCTTTCCTGATTCAGCGCGGCTTCATCATGAAGACGTCGCGCGGCCGTACCGTCACGGAATTAGGTATTCGTCATCTCGACCTCGATTTACCCGCATCCGACGGTGACTTGTTCTAGTAAGAATGCAAATCACAGGTAGAATCGCCTCGCATGAATGAGCCACTATCCGTATATTCTCTGATCGCGAATGCGTCGTGGCCGGTGTTGGTGATCATCATCGGTCTCATGCTCGCTTCGCTTGTTTCGTGGACCATGATTGTGCAGCGTTGGTTAGCGCTGAGCAAAGCCCTACGGGACCTTCAATCGTTCGAGGATTTCTTCTGGAGTGGCCGAAATCTTCGAGATATCTACGACGATATTTCAACGGAAGCCGACCCAACAGCGATTGAGTCGGTTTTCGTAGCGGGATTTAGTGAATTTGAGCGATTGAGCGAGCAGAACGCGGATACTGATGCGATCATGACTGGTGTGCAACGGGCGACACGAGTTGCTGTCACCCGCGAGGAAATTAACCTAGAGTTACACCTTGGCTTCTTAGCGACATTAGGGTCGACTGCACCTTACATTGGATTGTTTGGCACGGTTATTGGAATCATCAATTCGTTTCGTTCGTTGGTCAATCTCAGTCAAGCAACGCTCGCTTCGGTAGCGCCAGGTATCTCGGAAGCGCTTATCGCAACCGCGATCGGCTTATTTGTAGCGATTCCCGCGGTGATCGCATTTAATCGGTTCTCTGCTCGTGTTGAAGTATTAACGAAGGGCTACGATTCGTTCGTCGACGAATTGATCTCAATTTTGTTCCGAGCATCTCAGGCGAGGAGACCCTAGATGCCTGCGGCACGGCGCCGGCCGATGTCAGAAATCAACGTCGTGCCTTACATCGACGTGATGCTGGTGTTACTCGTCATCTTCATGGCCGCAGCACCCATGCTTGCGCAAGGGATTCAGCTTGACTTACCTAAAGAACCATCGGAACCACTAGAACGAAGTGAGCAGGATCCGTTGATCGTGAGCATTCAACGCGATGGATCAATGTACTTAAATGTAGGTGGTGACGACGCGGAGTCAGTCAGCATTTCACAGACTGAGTTGCAAGATCGCGCCATGAAGGTACTGCGTGCTCGTCCAGACGTACCTGTGTTCGTGCGAGGTGACACGGAACTCCCGTATGGCACCATCGTCAATGTCATGACGATATTGCAGCAGGCGGGCGCAGAAAGCGTGGGATTGCTCACTGAGCCCCCATCGACGTGAAGAAAACCGTTGTCTACTTACGACGCTACGCAATTGCGTTCGTTGTGGCTCTGGTCCTCCATCTAACGCTATTCGTGTCGATTCAAGCGGCGATTGAAACGTTGGCGCCGGAATCCGACAAAACGATCATCGAACCTAGGCCTCTCAAAGCACGATTAATCCGATTTCGACCGGAGGTCGCTGTGCCGGTGCCGACTACAGTTGTGAACTCGCCAGCGACGTCCAGACCAGACTCAGACACCGAGAAGACTGACGCGGAACCAGAAGATGAACAAGAGCATCTCGCGCGATTGAGGAGAGAAAGAGAAGCTCGCCTCACGGAGCTACGCGATCGAGCGTTTAAGGACGCAGTTGGGGAAGAGCTAACAGCCGAGACACTAGACGCGATTGAAGATGTCTCCCAAGTTTACGTCACGAGTATCTATCTTGCTGTGGTTCAGAATTGGTCTCGCCCACCGACTGCTCGTAATGACATGTCCACCATAGTATTGGTTGAACTGTTTCCGTCCGGCGATCTGAACACAGTAGGTGTGATCGAGTCGAGCGGCGACGAAGCATTTGACCGATCGGCATTGAATGCGGTCACACGCGCAGCACCTTTTGAAGTCCCTGACGATCTCGCGTTGTTTGAGTCGAATTTTCGCTCATTTACTTTGAACTTTAACCCTCAGGATCTGTTACGTTGAATCGATTGCTGATCGCGGTCTTACTGATAACTGCAAGCATGTCATATCCGTTTGAAATCGTGATTGACCGCGGTGTTGACACCTTAGCCCCGATTGCGATTGTGCCTTTTCGAATTTATGAAAACGCCGTCGACATCACGCCGATTGTGAACTCAGATCTGAGCAGTAGCGGTCAGTTTCGCCCCATTGATGAAGCCAATCTGCTTTCACTTCCAAGTACTTCCGACGAGGTCGTGTACCACGACTGGCGAGTGCTCGGCACAGACTACGTTGTAGTCGGTTCTGTTTTCGTCGATGGCTTGGGATTGTTGGTGGCGGAATTCGAAGTTATCGACGTCAACCAGGAGCGAGTCTTACGAACGGCGCAAGTTAAAGGCAACGTAGAGGATCCTCGTTCGCTCGCGCACCACGTCTCAGATGAGGTGTTCCGGGCAATGACTGGTATCCCAGGTGCATTCTCGACGCGGGTTGCGTACGTATTGGTTGAAAACCGAACGCAAGTCGACGAAAGACATACGTTGATGATTGCGGACTTTGACGGCGAACGCGAAGCGCCTATTCTGATTTCAGATCAGCCGATTCTCTCACCTGCTTGGTCAGCGGACGGCAAACAGTTGGCGTATGTTTCGTTCGAAGCTGGTTCATCAGCCATTCACATCATAAATCTCGAGACAGGCCAATCGCGCGTGCTAGCGAATTTCGAGGGCATCAATAGCGCTCCAGCGTTCTCGCCTGACGGTGCTCACATCGCGATGGTGCTGTCTCGAGATGGGAATCCAGATATCTACACGATAGAAGTAGCGTCAAATGTCATTCGACGCATTACGAATCACCGTGCGATTGACACAGAACCGGTGTGGGAATTGAACGGGGAGAATTTGATTTTTACCTCTGACCGAGGCGGATCACCGCAGATTTACCGAGTGAACGTTGATTCGCTTCGTGTGTCTCGACTTACGTTTGAGGGAACATACAATGCCCGCCCTCGTGTTATGCCTGATAACACTCACTTCATCTTTGTCCATCGTTCGGGGTCTGGATTCCATATTGCATGGCGGGATCTTGCGGGTAATCGTGCCGCGCGAATCCTCTCATCGAACGTACTCGACGAATCGCCATCGGTCGCACCGAACGGCGTAATGATGATGTATTCAACAAAATCAAACCGAAAAGGTATACTATCCATCGTATCGGTCAGCGGTGAAGTTGAGTACAAACTTACATCCTCGACCGGTGATGTAATTGAACCTGCGTGGTCGCCTTACTTGCCGCTAACTACAACCTTCGTCGAGCGCTAGGCGAGTTGAAATACGGAGAGACATACATGTCCCACTTAAAGAACGGTGCTTGGATCGCCTTGTTGCTGGTTTGTGGTTTGTTGACCGCATGTGCCAGCCAGACTGGTTGTGGTACGCCCGAAGAAGAAGAACCAGTGGTCGTTGATGAAAGACCGCCCGCGCCAGAACCAGCGCCGGTCCCGGAACCTGAAGTTGAAGAAGTACCTGACTTCATGGAGTTGCCTGACGGGACGGTGGTAGCAATCGATTCCGACGGCAGTGTGATTCGTTCAGTCTTCAATTTCGAGTTTGACGAGTCAGAAATCGGGAGTGGTGACTTCCGTGTACTGCAACAGCATGCCGCTCGACTCAACCGTGACCGCGACCAATCAGTGACCATTGATGGACACTGTGATGAACGCGGAACTCGAGAATACAATCTTGCGCTTGGCGAGCGTCGCGCCATGGCAGTCCAAGATTTTCTCCTTGCGAATGGGGTACGACCCTCACAGATGTCAGCGCGGAGTTTTGGAGAAGAACGCCCGGTTGACACTGGCTCGGACGAAGCTGCTTGGTCGAAAAACCGACGCGTAGAGCTGAAATACGAGTGAGGCGCACCGGAAACGGATAACAATCGAGAGAGGTTGACGTAAGCCGCTTCCAGTCAGCTTTAGCAGCAGTCTTGGTTGTCGTCGGAATTACTTCGTCCGGCGACAACCATGATTCTCCTGACCAAATCGAGTCTCCTGAACAGGAAACTGAATCCCAAGTGTTAGATGCGCTTGAGATTTTGGAGACAGACGCGGGCCGCATAACCCCTGCTACCGGAGAACCCGTCGTCCAATCGGACGATGAGCGGCTATTGACACTATTTACACGTATTCAATCATTAGAGCGTGAATACTCGATACTTCACGGTCGGGTTGAAGAGTTAGAACATCTATATCAAGAAGAACGGCACATGAATCGTCGTCGCTTCTTGGACATGGACCGACGACTGCGGGAGCAGTTTGGTGGTCAACTCGCTCCTGCAGATGCGTTAACGAATGAAGATGTAAATTCCGAAACTGGGATGTATCGTCGCGGTATGGCGTTCGTCGATGCCGAAGAATACGCGCAAGCGACGGCGCTTTTTCAGAATATCGTCGACACTTTTCCGAATGGTGAACGCGTTCCAGATGCGATGTATTGGCTAGCGGAAATCTATCGTAACGTTGATCCTAAGGATCTTGAGAAATCGCGCCAGTTTTTCGTACAAATGGTGACGCTATATTCAGACCACGCACGGATTCCCGAAGCACTTGCAAAACTTGGTATGGTGTATCACGAATTAGGGAATGTCACACGTGCACTCGAATATCTTGATCGCGTGATTGCGGAATATCCAGATCATGACGCGGCGCGATTAGCGGAGACGTACGCGCAAGAGTTGCGATAACGAACACGTACTAATTGACGTATAAATCGTGTGACACAAATTCGTCGCGAATCTAACCTTATCAATTAGTCCGTGTCTACGGAAACTGAAAGGTGGTGGGTCGTCTGGGATTCGAACCCAGGACCAACAGGTTAAAAGCCTGGTGCTCTACCAACTGAGCTAACGACCCCGATTTTGAGGTGCGGATTTTAAGTTCTCGAATATCGGATTGTGTTTTCTGGGTTTATTAGACTCGCTCGCGTTAAATTCCTTACTGTTTGTCACGATCACCAGTCAGGGTACCAACGCTTATGTCATTGACCACGTTGAGTCGATCTATCGAAGGCAAAGTTGCGTTAATTACTGGTGCCGCAAGTGGTATGGGACAAGCAACTGCCGAATTGTTTGCGGAGCAGGGCGCTAAGGTTGCACTCACAGACGTATCCATCGAAGCGCAAGAGCAAGTAGTTGAACGAATCACATCCGCCGGATTCGTAGCACGAGGGTGGCAGCTCGACGTAATGGCACCGTCACAAATTGAGGCGCGTGTCGCTGAGATCGCCGAACACTTCGGAGGTTTGGACATCCTGGTGAACAATGCGGGAATCGGTGCGGGCGCGCCGATTGATGCTGAGGACTATGAAGTGGTGTGGGCGCGTGGCATCAACACCCTACTAACAGCGCATGTTCGGATGATTCGAGCGTCTCTACCGTATTTACGTCGGTCAGAAAACGCTCGTATCGTCAACATCGCGTCCACTGAGGGAATGGGCGCAACGAAGCGAAACAGTGCGTATTCAACGGCAAAAACAGGTGTCATTGGTCTTACGCGTTCGCTAGCGGTTGAGCTTGGGACTGAAAGCATCACGGTCAATTGCATCTGTCCAGGACCAATTCGAACCGGGATGACCGCGAATATCGACGAAGCTGACAAAGCCGAGTATGCTCGACGCCGAGTTGCTTTAAAGCGGTATGCGATTCCTGAAGAGGTCGCGCACATGACACTGAGCTTGGTGCTTCCGGCTGCTTCGTTTGTGACGGGTGTTGCCCTGCCAGTTGATGGTGGTCTGACTATTAAGAACGCATAGGTGCAATCATGAAATGGCAAGTCGGGGACGTAACCGTTACGAAGGTCGTTGAGTTAACTTCGGCGAGTCTTGGGCAACACATCCTGCCTGATGCGACTGCAGAAGAACTGCGGAAAATCCCGTGGATTGGTCCGTTTGTGGACTCAGACCTAAGCATGGTCCTCTCGTTTCACAGTTTGATCGTTCAAACGGCAGATCGTCTTGTAATCGTTGACACCTGTATCGGCAACGATAAAACGCGCAACTATCCCAAGTGGAACAGAATGCAGACTTCCTTCCGCAATGACCTACACGCCGCAGGATTTGTTGAGAATGACTTTGATACCGTGCTGTGTACTCACATGCACGTTGACCACGTTGGTTGGAACACATATCGAAACGACGAACGATGGTTACCAACTTTCAAGAATGCCCGATACCTCTACGCGCAAGAAGAATGGGAGCACTGGCAAGCTGAGAGCCAGGACGCATATGGTCCTGTGATCGAAGACTCGGTACAGCCGATCTTCGATCTAGGCTTAGCTGATCTAGTTGACTCGTCTCACCGTGTTTGTGATGAGATTCAATTGGTGCCAACACCAGGTCACACCCCAGGACACGTGAGTGTCTATGTCAAGTCGCGCGGTGAAGAAGCGATCATCACTGGTGATATCTTCCATCACCCCTGCCAAATAGCCAAACCTGAATGGTGCGCGACAGCTGACAGTGACCAAGACGCTGCGCTACAAACTCGAAAAGCGTTTCTGAGCGACTATTCAGATCGCCCAATCCTTTGCATCGGTACACACTTCGCCGGCGTGACTGCGGGTAAGCTCGTTAGCGACGGCGATACGTATCGATTGGATTATTAGTCTAGTCTTGTAGAGCTCGCTGCAGAACATCGACTAGGTCTGGTCCGAACATCCCAAGAAAGTGGTCTGCATCTTCGATGACGTGCAGAGATCGATTAGGATTGCCTTGAACCCAGCTAGACAGAACCTTTACCCCGCTGATTGGATCGCTATCACCGACAATCAATTGAGTGTTGTTCGTTAAATCTGGTAGCTCATTCTGGGTGGGCGGCGCAATCAGCAGCAGGTCCCGATCGTCTGAGGACTCACCCGCATATTTAAGTACGACGCCGGCGCCGAATGAGTAGCCACCAAGCGTGATCTCTTCGAATCGAGCTTGAAATTCCTCGATGATGCTGGCGAGATCGGCGACTTCTCCAATTCCTTGATCGTGCGATCCAGTGCTCGCGCCAACGCCACGGAAATTGAATCGTATCGTCGAGATGTCGCGAGATTTTGCGACTTGTGCGGCAATTTCGAGGACGCCATCCAGCATTGAGCCACCATAAAGCGGGTGAGGGTGACAGAGAATCAATGCGTGCGAAGACGAAGCTGATTCAAACAACCATTCAAGATCGCCAGCTTCACCGTTCGTCTTACCGAATTCCATAAGTTACCAAGCTCACAAATCGGGATACAACTTTAGCGTGTTCAATGAGGTCGATTAGGCAAGGTCAGAAGTGCAGGGCTCATCATAGATCCAATCGGGAAGACTGGGGAGCCGGTCATCGTTTGCTGCGAAGCTAGAATGACGACCCAAATCGGCGATGCCGCGTTCGTGCTTCGTCGTATCAGAACGTCGCGCGGAGACAAGAACTTGGCCACGAAGATCGGATTAGTGTCTGATACCCACATCCCAGAGAGCCGTAAGGAACTTTGGCCTCAGGTGTACGAAGCATTTCAAGGCGTGGATTGCATCTTCCATGGCGGTGACATTCACGATGTTGCGTTATTGGACACGTTCGAACAGATCGCGCCAATCTACTGTGCTCGTGGAAATGGAGAAGACGGTAGTGGTGGTCGACCGATACAACCCGAAGATCCTCGGGTTAAGTACTCCTGGTCCCTGCAAATCGAGGATCTCACAGTTGGACTAACGCACTACATTTCGATGTTGCCGGGCGAAGACACGTTCTCGTTTAAGAAGTCAATAGAACGCTATTTCCCGGATCAACGACCGGACGTAATCGTGTTCGGGGATACGCACACTGAATTGATCGAAGAGGTTGAAGGTGTGCTCTGCGTCAACCCTGGTTCACCAACTTACCCGCATAACTACGACACGCAATACGGTACGATCGGATTTCTAGAGATAGACGGTGCTAACTCCTCTGCGTCGGTCTGGTTGATCAACGATGACGGAATTGAACCGTTTCAGTGGGACGAAGCGCCCCCATGGAAGCGCCGCTAGTGGAGATGAAACTCGCCGCACACCAACCTGGGTGCGGCAAGAACCTATGGTTCGGTTACACCATACCGCGCATCGGGTTGATGGCTGGCCATGAATCCTTCGTTGCGAGGATCGCTTCGCCTACCTCTGCGACATCCCAGGAACCTTCGGATTCGTCTTGACGAGCGATTTCTTGAAGTTGCCAAGAGAGCATCGATACGCGATTTCCGGCCACTAGCCAAGTTCTGCCAGTCACTTCTTTCGCTTCGTCTGAACACAGCCACACGACCATTGGCGAAACACGTTCAGGTGGGAAGTTGTCCTTTACTTGGTCCGGGAATATGTCGTCAGTCAGCCGCGATAAAGCCGTAGGTGCGAGTATGTTGACGGTAATACCGTACTTCATACCTTCTAGATAAAGACAACGAGCTAGTCCTGCGATGCCTGCTTTGGCGGCGCCGTAATTCGTTTGCCCAAAGTTTCCGAGTAATCCAGATGTTGAACTGGTTACGACGATGCGCCCCCCAGTCTCCTGTGCGAGCATTTGATCGTACGCGGCTTTCGTCGTTAAGTAGGTTCCCTTGAGGTGAACGTTTACCACGACATCCCACATGTCGTCGGTCATGTTCTTGAACGACTTATCCCGCAGAATACCAGCGTTAGCGATGCAGATATCGAGCTTGCCGAAGTTCTCCACGGCAGTCTGTATCATCGCCTTCGACTCGCCGGGATCCGCGACGTTGCCATAGTCGGCGACTGCGCTCCCTCCGGCCGCTATGATCTCATTAACGACTTCGTCTGCCATGCTGTGACCGGATCCGGTGCCGTCACGAGCTCCGCCCAAATCGTTTACTACGACACTGGCGCCTTCTTGTGCAAGCAACAATGCGTGTGCGCGACCTAAGCCCCCACCCGCACCAGTAACCAAGGCAACTTTACCGTCAAGTAGTCCCATGAAATATCTCTGATCTTGATTCGATAGTGAATTTGTGGCGGACGATTTTAGTTTTGGTGGCGATGCAGAAATAAAGTCGAAGCGTGATTCAACGGTGTATTTACATCCGTCTACGCGTCGACGGACCTTTGATAATCTGCACGTCAGTAAAGGAGGAAGTCATGGACGAATTGTTTCGCTTCGATGGTAAGGTCGCACTCATCACCGGTGGAAGTCGAGGTTTAGGTAGATCGATGGCTTTGGCTCTTGCGGAGCGTGGCGCTGATATCGTTGTAGCGAGTAGGAAGCTTGAGAACTGCGATGCGGTTGCGACTGAGATACGAGCGTTAGGGGGACGAGCGCTAGCCAAAGGGTGTCATGTTGGTCATTGGGATGACCTTGATCGATTGGTCGTTGATGCCTATGACGAATTCGGCAAGGTGGACATTCTTATTAATAACGCGGGCATGTCCCCGTTGTATCCCAAACTCTCCGCTGTGACTGAGGATCTGTTCGACAAGGTTGTTGGCGTGAATCTAAAAGGTCCATATCGACTCTCCGCATTGATTGGCGAACGCATGATGGATCAAGAGGACGGAGGGTGCATCATCAACGTCAGCAGCAATGCGGCCGCGCATCCGTCGCCAAATGCAGAGCCTTATGGTGCGTGCAAAGCGGGTATTAACTCATTGACACTATCGCTTGCCCATGCATTTGCGCCTAAAGTACGAGTGAACTGTATTCAGCCTGGACCGTTTCTCACCGACATATCGAAGGCTTGGGATCTTGACTCGTTCAATCGGGGGGCGAAAGAGAATATCGCGCTTCAACGAGGCGGCGAACCTCATGAGATCGTGGGCGCTGCTTTGTATCTCGCGGGACCGACGGGTTCGTACACGACGGGCGCGGTCATTCCAATCGACGGTGGGAGTCGCAACTAACGTTGGAAGTCTTCGAAGAGTTGCGGAAGTTTCTCAGCGTAGTCCACTCCGATGATATTCTCCATGGTTTGGAACCAACCTGGATTGATGAAGTTCACATCGAGAAGGTACGGGTACGCGATATCGACCGCACATACGCGTATTCCAAGTTCAACTAGATCCTTCGCGATAGACTGTACAAGAGCGATTTCGCTCGGTTCTGGTTCGCAAACACGTGCAGAAGCTTCCGCACGGATGTTGCCGCGAAGCCCGGTCTTGACTTTCTGATAAGCGCCAAGTTCCGTGCCCATCGCGAGAAACCAGCGTTGTTCCAAGGACGTATCCACTTTCTCCTGAACAACCGCGTAATCCTCACGAGTGAGGGATTCGAGGATTTGAACTAGATTTGGATCCGTTGCTGTCAGCTCGAATACATCGCGTCCGAAACTTCCGGCGGTAGGCTTCGCGACCCAAGCTCCGCCAGCGCGAACATGATCCGTTAGGAATTCAACATTGGCGGAAACAATCGTTTCAGGTGAATACCTTTGCAGCATTGTCAAAGCGAGAGCAGCCTTGTTCTGGAAAAGCAAGTACGAATCGATCGAATTAACGAATTGACCTCGGTCCATGGCATGTAAGAGCTGCATGCGGTCTAAGAACGTCGATCTTCTTCCAAAACCGAGCAACCAAACCCAGTCGTACACATCGATATTCACGACGTCTCCGTTGTTTCTTACATACCGCAAGTCGCGTCGGTCTAAGACGAGCTCGTCATGTGCGGCGGTAATAACGTCCCAACCGCAAGATTGGAATGCGCGTTCGAATCGAAGCAGGTTGTCGGTGTGTGAATCCTGCACCGCACCGACGAGAAGCAACGTTGGCACTGCAATAGAGACTAGGCGAAAGTGGGTGCGAAGTCTAGTTGCATGCGATCTGAGCTGACATGGAATGAGGATGAAACGTATCAAAAAAAAGCAGCCACTTCACGTCAGATTCGATAAACTTTTACGCGCAATCAAACACTCACAGGACGGTATTCGCAATTTCTACAGTTATCGAAAGAGATTTTGGGCTGGACCCTCAAGAAGTGCCCCTTTACCTGCCTCGAAAAGTTAGTAATCACGATCGCGAGCAACTTAAATCCGAAATCAAAAGGCTTCTCGCGGAGCTCGACGCAGTCTTGATCTCCCATTACTACGTTGACGCAGATGTACAAGATCTGGCGCTAGAGACAGGTGGATGTGTCTCCGATTCGTTGGAAATGGCACGCTTCGGGCGCGACCATGAAGCATCTACGTTAGTGGTCGCAGGCGTTAGATTCATGGGGGAGACCGCGAAGATTCTGTCACCTGACAAGCGCGTCCTGATGCCAACGCTAAAAGCCGAGTGTTCACTTGACCTTGGATGCCCACCCGACGAATTTAAAGCGTTCTGCGATCAGCACCCGGACCGCACAGTGGTCGTTTATGCAAATACCTCAGTTGAGGTCAAAGCACTGGCAGACTGGGTGGTCACTTCGAGCGTCGGTCTGCAGATTGCTTCTCATCTTTCGGCACAAGGAGAGAAACTAATCTGGGCGCCGGATAAGCATTTGGGTGCATACATTCAACAGCAATCGGGCGCTGACATGATTCTGTGGTCAGGCGCGTGTGTTGTCCACGAGGAGTTCAAGTATCAAGCGCTCCTTGATATGAAGGCGGTCTATCCAGATGCAGGTGTACTTGTGCATCCTGAATCCCCCGCAGCAGTTATCGGAATCGCAGACTGCGTTGGTTCAACGAGCCAAATACTAAATGCTGCATCAAAACTGCCAATGGATCGATTTATCGTTGCGACGGATCGCGGCTTATTCCACCAACTCCGTCGTGTTAATCCAAGCAAGACGTTTATTGAAGCACCTACTGCTGGGGATGGGGCGACCTGCCGTAGCTGCGCTCACTGTCCGTGGATGGCGATGAATGAATTGCACGTTCTGCGGGACTCGTTGCTCACTCAAGCGAACGAGATTTTCGTGGAGCCAGAGATAGGTGCGCGTGCGATGAAGCCGTTGCAGCGGATGTTGGACTTTCCGCGTCCCTAGCTTTCCTCTGCTCGCTCAGCTTCGGCGCGAATATCTAATAGACGTTGGTCTAGGCTCTCTGCGAGTCGGTTCTTTTCCCGGACTTGCTCACGCGCGAGTCGAATCTGCGTGATCGCACTCTTGTAGTTTCCTCGTAGAACAAAAAACTCGGCTCTTGCTCGATGTACGTCGACGAGGTTTTTCGCCAGACCGGCCGTTTCAGCGAGCTGATACCAAATATCCTGATCTTCAGGATGAAGTTTCACCTGCTCCCAAAGAAGCGAGACGGCTTCTTCATTGCGACCGTTTCTTGACAATCCATGCGCGAGGAATAGCGTGAGTGGCTGATTCTTGGGATAGATGCTGAGTTTCGCTTCGAGCAGCTCGATAGCCTCATCGGTTCTGTCGGCTTCGATCAAAATATCCGCGAAGCTGCCGATCACTATGATGCTATTAGGTAATCGATCATAGATTGGCTGCATGATTGCAATCGCTTGATCGTGTTGTGAGCTCATAGATAACGCGATCGCCTGTAAATACGGCTTTCCTTCTGCTTCTGCGCTCTGCGCCGTTTCCCTCGCATTCGTAATAAAGCGACTCGCAACACGTTCGCGAATGAGCTGATAGTCATTCGTGACCGGAAAGATCCCGCGTGGTTTTTTCGATGCCTCGCTTCGCATATCCGAGATTCGGCTCTGCGTGATCGGGTGGGTGCTGACGTATTCGGGTATCTGTCGACGGTATCGCGCAGACTGCTGCATGTGTTCGAACATGCGCGCTGCGCCGTATGGGTCAAATCCTGCACGGGTCAGCGTATTGAGTCCCACGCGGTCCGCTTCCCTTTCCTGTGCTCTGGAGTATCCTAAACTCGCCGCATCGGCCAGTGCATTAGCACCAAGCATGGTAGCCAATCCGGCGTCTGTTTGACCCGCAGCGATGATGGCTACGGAGGTGAGGTAACCAACAAGATTTCGAAATGTGTTCATCTTTTGTTGTTCGAGACGACGCGCAAAGTGGCGTTGACTGAGATGCGCTAGCTCGTGAGCGATCACCGATGCGAATTCATGGATATCTCGCGCCATGGTGAACAGACCAAGATTGATGCCAATCACGCCCCCAGGTGCGGCGAAAGCATTGAATTGATCTGACTTGATCACAATTGGACGAAGATTGACGCTCGTCAGGTCGGAGTTTTCCGCGACGCGATAGCAGTACTTTTCGACGAAATACTTGATAAGTGGATCGTTTTCGAGCGGCAACACACTGCGAACCTGCTGAAGAAGCATCTTCCCGATCGCTTCCTCTTCGTGAGGTGCGAGAATCGACGAGCTACTGTCGCCGAGTGCAGGAAGGCGCTGAGCATCGGCAAGTGCGCATCCCGCGAGCACGACAATGACAAATCGACATATGACTCGAACCGCCATAGGAGACCGACTCATTTTGTTTTGGATTCCATTGATTCGAATATGAAACTCACAATTACGAAGAAAGTAGCCGAAGACAGAACTATCAGACCTCAATTAGACTCAACCATTAGGCATCTGTCGTGCGAAAATTGTTTCTATGGCTGATCCAAAAGAAACGTACTTAGACGTCAAGGGTTTGAACTGCCCAATGCCGCTGTTGAAGGCTAAGCGTACATTGAATGGTATGGAGGTGGGTGAACGACTGCGCGTCGTCGCCACGGATCCAGGATCGATGAAGGACTTTACCGTGTTCGCGAGGCAAGCAGGTCACGATTTACTAGAAGCATTCGAAGACCAGGGTGTATTTAACTACCTGCTCGTGAAACACGAACGTCCGTAATGTCGATCATCGACATCCTCCGCGACTGGACCAATCGGGTCTTTGGTCATATCGAGGGGCTCGTATTACTCGGTCTAATTACGATCTGTTTGGTCGTATTGCTCACGGTTGGTTTCTATCTTGCGCCGGTAATCGCCGGTTTGGTCGTCGCGTTCGCATTACAAGGCGTCGTCAAGCAACTGACCTTGTGGCGAATTCCGCGCCTCGTAGCGATAGCGGGCGTACTGGTGTTGTTCATCGGCGCGATCACCGCTCTGTTCATTGTGATCCTACCTCTCGTATGGGCGCAACTGCAGAACTTGGTAACGCAAATACCACAACTCGTATCGGCGTTACAAGCCATCCTCACGGAGTTTGCGATCAGCTATCCCCAATTGGTGCCGGATGCCTTCCTTGAGTCGCTGAATGTCACGGCGCAAGCGCAGTTCACGAACCTCGGCGGTCAGATTGTTCAGCAAATCGTGCAACAGCTTCCGAATGTAGTCTGGTTCCTCATTTTCTTGCTACTCGTTCCAATCTCGCTGTTCTTCTTCCTAAAAGACCATCAGCAGATGGTCGACTACCTCCGACGAGTACTTCCCAAGAATCGTCCACTACTGGACGAAGTGGGGCGGGAAACCATCGCCCAGATGGGGAGCTACATTCGCGGCAAGTTACTTGAGATTCTTATCGTAGGTGGTGTCTGCTACATCGTTTTCTCGTTATTCGGTTTGCAGTTCGCTGCCCTCTTAAGTCTTCTCGTTGGCCTCTCGGTGATCATTCCTTTCGTCGGTGCGGCAGTCGTTACCGTCCCAGTGGTCATTGTCGCCCTAGTGCAATTTGGGTGGACGTGGGATTTCATGTTTGTGGTCTTAGCGTACGCCATCATTCAAGTGCTTGACGGAAATGTGCTCGTTCCATTGTTGTTCACAAAAGCCAATGACCTCCATCCAGTCGTGATCATTGTCGCCGTCCTCGCATTTGGCGGCATATGGGGAATATGGGGTGTCTTCTTCGCGATACCGTTGGCGACGTTCATACGCGCAGTCATAAATGCATGGCCAACTAAAATTTCGGACGATGGCGATGCTCCGGATTCGCCTCCTCAACCTCAATCAGTGAGCGCCGAATAGATGAGTCAGGTCGACCTCAAAGGTAGTCTGGTCGCGTTAGTGACACCCATGAAATCCAGCGGTGAGGTGGATGACAGCGCATTAGACGCATTGATCGATTGGCACCTTGAATCCGGTACACATGGTGTCGTACCAGTGGGTACAACGGGTGAATCCGCAACGCTGAACGTCCGCGAGCACCTTCATGTCATTGAACATACCCTTAGACGCGTGGATGGGCGTGTGCCGGTTGTCGCAGGTACAGGGGCCAATGCGACCGCGGAAGCGATTGATCTCACTCGCGATGCAAAAGTGGTTGGAGCGGATGCTTGTCTCTTAGTTACGCCTTATTACAACAAGCCGACACAGGAGGGTCTGTATCGACACTATTGCGCAATTGCAGAAAATGTCGATATCCCAATGGTGCTTTACAACGTACCCCCTCGGACTGCTTGCGACATGTCGGCTGAAACAGTTGCTCGACTTGCACCAGTCCCTCAAATCATCGGAATCAAAGAAGCTTGCGGGGATGCGGATCGCGTGAAAGATATTCGTGCGTTAGTTCCTGACGATTTCATCATCCTCTCCGGTGAAGACGCACAAACCATGACAATGTTCGGGCATGGTGCGGTAGGAACTATCTCCGTTACCGCGAACGTCTTACCGGGGATGATGTCGAAGTTCTGTGAGAGTTACCTCAGTGGCGACGTCAAAAAAGCCGAGGAACTTGATGCAAAACTCCAACCTATTCACGAGATCCTATTCTGCGAAACAAGCCCTATCCCAACAAAGTGGGCGTTAAATCAGATGGGTCGAATTCCGGAAGGTATTCGGCTGCCGTTGGTACCACTTTCAGGATCGCATCACGTAGAAATGTGCGAGCGCTTACGCACAGTTGGCGCGCTATGAAACGAATCGCGCTTGCGGCATTCGTGATCGCGAGCGTTCCATTGACATTGGTGGGCTGTGGCTTGTTGAAGCAATCCGCAGGACTAATGGTCAATGAACGTGACAACTACCTCGAAGCAAATGAAAGCGAGACTATTAGCGTGCCTTCGGATCTTGAAGGCGAGCGAATCGCGGACATTTGGGAAATCCCAGATATTGAAGAGATTCCGGCGGCAAAGTACTACGCAAACGCCGCCCCAAGACCAATATCAATTGTTGGTGACGCTGATCCTGATCTGATCCGGATTCAGAAACTGGGAGAACGGAGCTGGATGGTCGTACAGCGAAAACCGGATACGGTATGGCCCCTAGTTCGTCAGTTTCTTACTTTCAACGGCGCTGAAGTAGAGACCGAGGACCCAGTTGAGGGTGTCATCGTGACAAAGCCACTTGATGTGACATCAGCCCAAAGCACGAGTATGTTGCATACGACCATTCGCGCTGAGCATCCTGAAGCGTCGGATGATGATTTCCTCGTATTTCGCTTAGAGCAGGGG
>LXNI01000685.1_pt1 | contig 37179 bp, 32 predicted proteins | sample 809091 | NCBI WGS metagenome assembly LXNI01 (sample SAMN04870527, study PRJNA318959) | sponge metagenome | biome: 01000161; feature: marine sponge reef; material: water | host: Sarcotragus foetidus | place: Greece: Milos, Mediterranean Sea | collected 2013-05-29 | depth 5-7 m
GTGCGAAACCCATGGTGGCCCGGGAGACAGCAGACTCCCATCCAGAGGCCGGATATATGTGTGCAGCCGATCGACCGTTATGAAAGCTTCGGACTTGCAGGGAGGGGACGAACCATATATGGTCCCGTCATAACCCAGATGGTAAATCCGGCGTTCTCATTGCCTCTGGTAAGATTAGAACGATAGAGTTTTGGCCATTCGACCCACAGGAGGATGCCAATGTCCAAGAATGACAGGTTGACCAACCATATACCACAGTCGGATATCGGGAAAAGAGGCTATCAGCCTCCTAAAACACTTTCGCCGACACAGCCTCGGCCTACCCCTCCGAACCAGGGAAGCGCGGCCCAAAAGCCAAAATAATTTATCGTTTCCGGCACCCTAAATTTCTAGGGCTTGGAAGCACCGTCAGGTTTCAGACCCTATAGATTCTATAGCTTGGGCTGGCATGATGTCAGCACAGGGACCTCCAGGATTTCATTTCAACACAGCTTGAATCTGCCGGATTCGCGCCCATATTAACGGCAATTCGCCGTTTCCGACCCATGACACCCTCCAAATCAAAGAAAGCCTCGCCTGAAAAGGCGGCCGAGCCCGAGCCACCGAAATCCGAGGACGTCCCGCCGGACCAGCCCGAGGAGGAGACGGAGGTCGAGCGCCTGCGCGAGGAAGTGCAGGATCTTCAGGACGGACTGGCGCGAGCGCAGGCGGAGCTGGTGAACCTGCAGAGGCGTCACGAGCGCGAGCGCGAGACGGCGGCGCGCTATCGGGTCGAGCCATTGGCACGAGAGCTCCTGGAAATCCTCGATGCGATGGAAGAGGCCCAGAACGCGATGACGCAGGAGGAGAATGTCCCGGATGCCGTGAGCGAGGGGCAGGCGCTGACCTTGCGGAACATGGTGCAGGTCTTCGACCGATTTTCGATAGAAGTTATTGATCCGAAAGAAAAAGTTTTCGACCCGCAGTTGCATGAGGCGGTCGCGATGCAGCCCACCGGGGAATTCCCTCCCGGAAGCGTGATGGAAGTGCTCCGGAAGGGCTACCAGATGCATGATCGGCTGCTGCGCCCGGCCCGAGTCGTGGTGGCGTCCGAGCCGGTGCCCGAGACCCCGGACGGCGGGGACGAACAAGGCGATTCCGAATCTGCGGGCGAATCCGCGGATCCGGCTTGATTTTTCACCTATTAATCCGCATTTATGAGTAAACCGGCCGATGACGGCCGATCTTAGGAGAGTCAGACCCCATGGGAAAAATTATCGGTATTGATCTAGGGACCACGAATTCCTGCGTCGCGGTGATGGAGGGTTCCGGCGCGCGCGTCATTGAGAACAGCGAAGGCGACCGGACCACGCCGTCGGTCGTGGCGTTCACCGAGGATGGCGGCGAGGTGCTGGTCGGGCAGACCGCCAAGCGCCAATCGGTGACCAACCCGAGGCACACGGTATTCGCCGTCAAGCGGCTGATCGGCCGGCGTTTCGACGAGGGCGAGGTGCAGAAGGACATCAAGCTGGTGCCGTTCGGCATCGTCAAGGCCGACAACGGCGACGCCTGGGTCGAGGCGCACGGAAAGAAGATGGCACCGCCGGAGGTTTCGGCGCGGGTGCTTGGCAAGATGAAGCAGACGGCCGAGGAGTACCTCGGTGAAGAGGTGACCGAGGCGGTCATCACGGTGCCGGCGTATTTCAACGACTCGCAGCGCCAGGCGACCAAGGACGCCGGACGCATCGCCGGGCTTGAGGTCAAGCGCATCATCAACGAGCCGACTGCGGCGGCGTTGGCCTACGGCATGGACAAGAAGCACGGCGACACCAAGATCGCGGTGTACGACCTCGGCGGCGGGACTTTCGACATTTCGATCATCGAGATCGCCGAAGTCGACGGCGAGCACCAGTTCGAGGTGTTGGCCACCAACGGCGATACCTTCCTGGGCGGCGAGGATTTCGACCTGCGCCTGATCGATCACCTGGCGGACGGCTTCCAGAAGGAGCACGGGGTGGACCTGCACAATGACCCGATCGCCCTTCAGCGCCTGAAAGAGGCGGCCGAGAAGGCCAAGGTGGAGTTGTCCAGCGCGCAGCAGACCGAGGTGAACCTGCCGTACATCACGGCCGATTCCAGCGGACCGAAGCACTTGAACGCGAAGATCACGCGCGCCAAGCTCGAATCCCTGGTCGAAGACCTGATCGAGCGCACCATGGAGCCGTGCCGGACCGCAATGCGGGATGCCGGCATGTCGGCCGGGGAGATCTCCGGCGTCATCCTGGTCGGCGGCCAGACCCGGATGCCCAAGGTCCAGGAGGCGGTTGAAGGTCTGTTTGGCAAGGCGCCGCGCAAGGACGTCAACCCCGACGAGGCGGTGGCGGTCGGTGCGGCTATCCAGGGCGGCGTGCTCGGCGGCGACGTCAAGGATGTCCTGCTGTTGGACGTGACCCCGCTGTCGCTCGGCATCGAGACCCTGGGGGGCGTGATGACCAAGCTGATCGAGAAAAACACCACCATTCCGACCACCCAGACCCAGGTGTTCTCGACGGCGGCGGACAACCAGCCTGCCGTCACGGTACACGTGCTGCAGGGCGAGCGGGAACGTGCGGACGCCAACAAGTCGCTGGGTCGCTTCGACCTGACGGACCTGCCGCCGGCACCGCGCGGCGTGCCACAGATCGAGGTGTCCTTCGATATCGACGCCAACGGCATCCTCAGCGTGTCGGCCAAGGACAAGGCCACCGGCAAGGAGCAGTCGATCGTGATCAAGGCCTCCAGCGGACTGTCGGAGGACGAGATCGACCAAATGGTCAAGGATGCTGAGGCGCATGCCGAAGAGGACCGCAAATTTCAGGAATTGGTGCAGGCACGCAACACCGCGGATGCCCTCGTTCATGCCACTACCAAGGCGATGGAAGATCTTGGCGACAAGGTCTCGGGCGAGGAGCGCGCGCAGGTGGAAAGTGCGGTGAACGACCTGAAACAGGCATTGGAAGGAGAGGACTTGGCAGGCATTGAGGCCAAGACGAAAGCCCTGGCCGATGCCAGTGGCGACATCGCCCAGCGCGCCTACCAGGAAGCGCAACAGGAAGAGAATGCCAGCGAACAGGCCTCGACCGGTTCCGGAGACGATGCGGACGTGGTGGACGCCGATTTCGACGAGGTCGACGATTCGGACAAGGGGAACGGCAAGTCTACCTGATGAAAAGGGGGGCTCACTGCCGTATGTCCGATGGCCAAGCGTGATTACTACGAGGTATTAGGCGTCGACCGCCAGGTCAGCGAGGCGGATCTTAAAAAGGCCTACCGCCGGCTGGCCATGAAGCATCACCCGGATCGCAACACGGACGATTCCGACTCCGACGGCAAGTTCCGCGAGATCCAGGAAGCCTACGGCGTCCTGTCCGACCCTCAAAAACGTTCCCTCTACGACCGCTTCGGCCATGATGCGGTCGGCGCGTCGTCGGGCGCGTCCGGTGCCGCAGGGGCGGCCGGCGGGTTCGAGGATGTGTTCGGCGACATGTTCGGCGATCTCTTCGGCGGCCGGACGGGTCGGGGCCGCACGGAATCGCGGGGCACGGACCTGGCCTACCGGCTCGACCTGGATCTGGAAGAGGCGGTGTTCGGGGTGACCCGCGAGATCGGCGTCGACATGGCGACGCAGTGTTCCACCTGCGACGGTTCCGGCTGTGCGCCGGGCACCCAACCGGAGACCTGCTCGAGCTGCCAGGGCCGGGGCGAGGTGATGATCCAGCAGGGCTTTTTCACCTTGCGCCAGGCCTGCCCGAGCTGCCACGGAGAGGGTCGGACTATCCGCGTGCCCTGCCATGACTGCCATGGTGCGGGACGCGTGCGCAAGACCCGGACGTTGCGGGTCAAGATTCCGCCGGGCGTGGATCAGGGAGACCGGGTTCGCCTGGCCGGCGAAGGCGAAGCCGGCATGCGTGGTGGTACGCCGGGTGACCTGTATGTCGAAGTGAGAGTGCGCCCGCACCGCCTGTTCCGCCGCAAGGGCGATGACCTGCATTGCGACGTGCCGATCAGTTTCGCCACGGCGGCGTTGGGCGGAACCCTCGAGGTGCCGACGCTGGACGGCCACGTAAACCTGAAAATTCCGTCGGAGACCCAGACGGGTGCGTCGTTGCGTTTGCGCGGAAAGGGCGTGCGTTCGGTCCGCAGCCGCAGCGAAGGCGACATGATCTGCACCATGGTCGTCGAGACCCCGGTGAACCTGGATGCGGAGCAACGCAGGATTCTGGAGGAACTGGAAGAGTCCCTGACCGGAAATGAGGTACACTCCCCCCGTGCCGATTCGTGGCTGAAGCGCGGGCGGCACTTCGTGGATAACCTGAAATCCTGGCTGCACTGAGATGGAGAAAGTTCGCGTAGGGGTCGCTGGCATCACCGGCCGCATGGGAAGCACTCTGGTGCGGGTGGCACTGGAGACCCCCGGCATTGCGCTGGGTGCGGCCAGCTCGCACAACAAGGATGAACTGGTGGTCGGGCGGGACGCCGGGCTGTTCTCGGGAGGGGAAGAGTCGGGTGTGGCGATTTCCGGATCGCTGGAATATTGTCACGAGGACTTCGACGTCGCCATCGACTTTACCTGCCCCGAATACACGGTGGAACTGGCCCGGTACTGCGCGGAGCAAGGCAAAGGCCTGGTGATCGGCACGACCGCGCACGACGAGGAGCAGTTGGAGGCTATCGCCGGGGCGGCAGGGAAGATCCCGATCGTGATCGCGCCGAACATGAGCATTGGCGTCAACCTGATGCTGAATCTGGTCACTGAGGCCGCGAAGGCGCTCGGCGACGAGACGGATACGGACATCGTGGAACTGCACCACCGCAAGAAGCACGACGCCCCGTCCGGCACGGCACTGGCCTTGGGCAAGGCCGTGGCGAAGGGAAGGGGGGGGCAGGCATTCCCGGATTGTGCCTCGTTCAAGGCCCTGTCGACCGGCGACGAACGGGATGCGGACAAGATCCAATATCACATCATGCGGATGGCGAACGTCGTCGGCGAGCACCGGGTGGTTTTCGCCTGGAACAACGAACAGATGGAACTGGTGCACCGGGCCGGAAGCCGGGAGATTTTCGCCAGCGGCGCCATGCGCGCGGCGGCCTGGGTCACCGGACGATCACCCGGGCTGTATTCGATGCAGGATGTGCTGGCGGTGCTAGACTAGATTGAGACGGCTGCCGGCCGCCGGAACGTCATGCGGAGAGGTGGCAGAGTGGTCGAATGCGGCGGTCTTGAAAACCGTTGAACCGAAAGGTTCCGGGGGTTCGAATCCCTCCCTCTCCGCCAGACGCACGTTGATGGAATACTCTTATGGGGTTTTGGAATCTCGTCGGCGGTCTGTCGGAAAACATGTTCTACGGCTGGGGCTGGCCTTGGCTCGGCCTTCCAAGCGGAATCCTTCTGGTCTTTGGCCTGCTGCGGGCGCCGCGGGCGCTCGGATTGCTGATGTTGATGCTGTCCGTGCTGGCCGTTCTTGTGATTCTGGCGCCGCATGTGGCGGGAACCAGCCGCCCAAGCTGGCATGTCCCGCTGTTTATCGGGGAGTTCCTGGTCGGGATGGTGGCGGCCGCATTTGCGGCACGCCGAACTTCCAGCCTGTTTGAGCGTTGGCGCGGGCGCTGGATGCAGCGCAGCCCGCTGGCCCGAGATGCGCGGACCGACATCCGCACGGTCGGCGATGTCCTGCCGAAAGCCCGTGACGCCTACGATCCGTTGCCCCTCTGCGAGTCGGAGGGCCGGCTCTTCCTGGGCATGGACCCGGACGGCAACGCCGTTCATATCGATCAAGCCCTGTGGCGAAGATCCCATGTCGATATCGTCGGCATGACCGGCAGCGGAAAGGGGGTTTTGGCCGGGGTGCTGTTGACCCAGGCCGTGCGGCAGGGCGAAGCGGTGGTGGTGGTCGACCCCAAGGACGACGAGTATGCGCCGCGCGTGATGGCCCGTGCCGCCCGCGAGGCGGGTGTGCCGTTCTACCGCTTGGACCTCATGGCCGAGACGGCGCAGTGGAATCCTCTTCAGGGCAAGACGGCAGACGAGATCGAGGAACTTCTGGTGGCGAGCCTGGGTTTGGGAGAGCGGGGCACCGAGGCGGATTTCTACCGCCTCAACGACCGTCGTGCTGCACGGGAATTCGCGCAGCTGTACGACGACGAACCTCTGCCGATCCTGCTGGAGACGTTTCGCGGCCAGCCCGCTGCGCGCAAGGCGACGAAGTTCGTCGACGACATGGAAGAAATTTCGGCGACCCCATCAGTCCGCGCCGAAGAAGGGCTGGACATCGCTCAGGCGATTTCTGAAGGCGCAGTAGTCTACGTGCGCGGTTCCCTGCGCCATTCCCGGATACTCAAGCTGCAGAAGATGTTCGTGTTGTCGGTAATCCAGCACTGCGAACGACGCGCTCGCGAGGAGGCCCGTCAGGTCTGCCTGTTCCTGGATGAATTCCGCTATCTGGTCAGCGCGCCCGTGCTGGAAGCACTTGCCTCCATCCGGGACAAGCGGGCGCATCTGGTGTTGGCGCACCAGACGGTCAACGACCTGCGGAATGTGCCCGGCGATCTGGACCCGGAGCAGGTGGTGTCTTCGGTGACCGAGAATTGCGGCCTGAAATTCTCTTATCAGGTCAACGATCCGGATACGGCGTTGTGGCTGGCCCGCATGAGCGGGAACATTCTGGTCGACGACGAGGTACGCAGCCTTGAGACGAACACGGTTCTCGCCGAGCGCGAGCGAGATATCCGCAGCCTGCGCCAATCGGAACGCTATCTGGTGGACACCAATATGCTGCAGTCCCTGCCGCCGCGTTGTGCGGTCAATTATGGGAACGGATTGGCCCGGTTCGTGTTTACATCCCCGGTGCCGGTTGAGTAGGATGCGGTAGCAATAGGCTGATCAGATTGCAGGTGAGAGCCGCTTGGCTAGTTGACCTGCTTTTTTCATGGCCTGAGCCAGATCGTAAGAGGCCTGGACCCGGTATCAGGTTTCTGCCCCTCCTCCGAACACCTTGTCGAGACGGATCGCCATCTCGGGGGAGATTCTTGATCGGCAGTTCACAATATCTGAAAGACGCTTGCGACTAACGCCAAGCTTGTGGGCTGCTTCCGTTACGCTCAGGCCCAAGGGTTCTAGACAATCATGGCGCACGGATAGCCCTGGGTGGGGTGGACTTTTAATCGGCATGCTGTAATCTTCCTACTGGACTGTCGAGCAGGACAGGATGAAGGTCATGGTCAAATATAGTAAACCACTTACTCCTGAACAGATCGCGGAGATTGAAGGCGAGGATATCGATTTTAGTGATATTCCCGAACTGGATGAATCCTTTTGGGCAGAAGCAGAAATCGTTATGCCGGACTTGGTCGAGTAGGTTCTCTTTGTTTGACCTTTTTGAAAGTGAGGCGAAGTGCTCTTATGGCCACATCAAACGATGAAATGCTGAGAAAGCAAAAGTCTTTCCGGGAATTGTCGGCGAGGTTAAGGCGTCTCACTGCTGGACGCAGGCAAACGCCCTCCGAAATTTTGATCCGGGAAGACCGCAAAAACGGCCATCGGAAAATCTAATGCGTCTGGCAATGGCAGATTTGAAGTGCCCCTGTTCTATTGATGCACAATTTTCGCTCATTCGACCCTCTGCTGTAAAATATGAGGAGATTATGTAGCAAAATCCGCAAAGTTATAATCCTGCGATGAAAGTGCACCGCACCATCCGCTACCGTCTGCATCCCGGTTCCAGTCGGAAGCATCAGTTGCTCCACGGCACCGCTGGAGCCTGCCGGTTCGTCTGGAACCACATGGTGGGGAAACTCAAGGACGAATACGAGTACGGCATCAAACCAGACTTCCGGCACTATTCCCTATGCAATGTATTCACCATCATGCGCAGGGATGACGGTACAACGAAGTGGTTGCAGGACTATCCGTCCAAGGTGGTCCGAATTTCCCTGAAGCCCATTGAGACGGCCTACCGGGAATACTTCAAGGACCGTAGGGCAGATGGAAAACTGAACCGGCAACCTCCAAGGTTCCACGGCAGGTACACCACCGAGCCGTCTTTCCCGATTGACTATCAATCCGCGAAGGTGTCGGGCGACAGCCTGTACGTGCAGAAGATCGGCTGGATGAAGCTGGCTGGCCATAATCCCTACCCGGACGGCGAGTTCAAGTCCGGCCAGATCCGCTACGAGTGTGGCCATTGGTACGCCTACCTGAGCTATGAAGTGGAAGCGCAGGCTTCACTGCCGCACACGATAAGAGAAGTGGGCATCGACCGCAACGTGTCGGAGGGCCGTTGGGCGGTGCTGTCGGACGGCACCCGCCACCCGGGCCCCGACCTTGAAGAGAAGGTCGCCCGGCGCAAGCGATACCAGCGAAAACTGGCCCGACAGGTGAAAGGAAGCAATCGCAGGAAGGTGACGAAGGTGCGGTTGCAGAAGGCATTTCAGGCGGAACGCTTCGCCCGCCTGAACTGGGCGCACCACGTCAGCAAGAACATCGCAGGGCAGTACGACCTCGCCTACATGGAAGCCCTGAACATCCGAGGCATGACGAAATCCGCCAAGGGCACGGTGGAGAAACCCGGCAAGCACGTGAAAGCGAAATCCGGCCTAAACCGGAAGATTCTGGCCAGCGCATGGGGCACACTGGAACTGTGCCTGAACTACAAGGCAGAAGTGCGCAAGGTGCCACCGGCGTACACCAGCCAGACCTGCCACCAGTGCGGGCATGTTGACAAGAAGAATAGAAATGGAACAGACTTCAAGTGCACCGAATGCGGGCACGCGGACGATGCGGATGTAAATGCCGCACTGAACATCCTGGCCTTCGGGAATGGGGCTGCTGGACGTGGAGGTGGCGACACCGGCGGGGCATCCCGCCACAGTCGGCCTGGGAAGCGTCAAAAAATGGGCAATGCATCCCTTGCGGATTTTGCTACATAATTCCCTAAAATAGTCTCCCGGCATAATTTTCAAGGCTCGCTAAGCCCAAAGCCGGACCTTCAGGAGACATTCTTGGCCAAACGTGCGTTGCTCGCTCTCGAAAACGGCGCGTTGTTTTTCGGAGATTCTATTGGGGCGGATGCCACTGCCGTTGGTGAAGTCGTTTTCAATACTGCGATCACCGGCTACCAGGAGATCCTGACCGACCCATCTTACTGCCGCCAGTTGATCACGCTGACGCACCCGCACATCGGGAACGTCGGCACCAACGACGAAGACAACGAATCAAGCCCCCGGGTGCATGCCGCCGGCCTGATCGTGCGCGACGTGCCCGCGCGCATGAGCAACTGGCGCGGCGAACGGCCTTTGGGCGATTTTCTCGAAGGCCACGGGCTTCCCGGCATTGCCGGTATCGATACCCGCCGTCTCACGCGGATCCTGCGCGACCAGGGCGCCCAGTCGGGTTGCCTCACGACGGAAGCCTCTGATCCGGACCGAGCGGTTGAGCAGGCCCGCGCGTTCGCTGGGCTTGCAGGAATGGATTTGGCGCGGGAGGTCACCGCGGAGGCGGCCTACGACTGGGACGAAGGGACCTGGAAGATGGTGCCGGGCGAATTGCCGCCCGTGCAGTACCGGGTGGTGGCCTACGATTACGGAATCAAGCAGAACATCCTGCGCCTGCTGCGCGAGCGGGGCTGCGCGGTCACGGTGGTGCCGGCCACGACCCCGGCCTCCGAGGTGCTCGCCCAGAGTCCGGACGGCGTCTTCCTGTCCAACGGGCCGGGAGACCCCGAACCCTGCGCCTACGCCCAAGAGGCAATCCAGGAACTGCTTGAAGCCAAAATTCCGATGTTCGGTATCTGCTTGGGTTGCCAGCTGCTCGGCCTGGCCAGCGGCGCGCGCACGGTCAAGATGAAGACCGGCCATCACGGCGCCAATCACCCGGTGCTGGAACTGGACACGGGACGGGTCCTGATCAGCAGCCAGAACCACGGGTTCGCGGTGGACGAGGAGTCGCTGCCGGATCACCTGCGCCTTACTCACCGTTCACTGTTCGACGGCACCGTGCAGGGGATCAGCCACACCGAAGCCCCGGCGTTTGCTTTCCAAGGGCATCCGGAGGCCAGCCCCGGCCCGCACGACGTGGCCAGCCTGTTCGATCACTTCACCGACCTGATGCAGCAGCATCGTGCCGGACAGTCCGGCTGATCGCCATGCCCAAGCGGACCGACATCAAAAGCATCCTCGTGATCGGAGCCGGACCGATCGTGATCGGCCAGGCGTGCGAATTCGACTATTCCGGGGCACAGGCCTGCAAGGCGCTGCGCGAGGAAGGCTACCGGGTCATCCTGGTCAACTCCAATCCCGCCACCATCATGACCGACCCGCAGATGGCGCAGTCCATCTACATCGAGCCAGTCGAATGGCAGACCTTGTCGCGCATCATCGAGCGCGAAAACCCGGATGTACTGCTGCCGACCATGGGCGGGCAGACTGCGCTGAACTGCACGTTGGACCTGCACCGCGAAGGCGTGCTTCAAAAACACGGCGTGGAATTGATCGGCGCTTCTCTGGAAGCCATTGCCATGGCCGAGGACCGGCAGTTGTTCCGCGAGGCCATGGAGGAAATCGGGCTGGAGCAGGCACGATCCCGGGTGGTGCGCAGCGTGGAGGAGGCATTGGACTTCCAGCCTCAAATCGGCTATCCCGTCATCGTGCGGCCTTCGTTCACCCTGGGGGGAACCGGGGGAGGCATAGCCGAGAACGAAGAGGAATTGCGTCGCGTCGTCACGCATGGCCTGGATTTGTCGCCGTCCCACGAGGTCTTGCTGGAAGAATCGCTGTTGGGATGGAAGGAATTCGAGATGGAGGTGGTGCGCGACGCGAACGACAACTGCATCATCGTCTGTTCAATCGAGAACCTCGACCCGATGGGGGTGCATACTGGGGATTCGATTACGGTCGCGCCGGCGCAGACCCTGACCGACAAGGAATACCAGCGGATGCGCGATGCCTCCATCGCGGTGCTGCGCAAGATCGGCGTGGACACCGGGGGATCCAACGTGCAGTTCGCGGTTCACCCGGAAAACGGCCGGCTGGTGATCATCGAGATGAACCCGCGCGTCTCGCGCTCTTCGGCGCTCGCCTCCAAGGCCACCGGGTTCCCGATTGCCAAGGTGGCGGCCCGCCTGGCCGTCGGCTACACGCTGGACGAGCTCCGCAACGACATCACGGACGGCGCGACGCCGTGCTCGTTCGAGCCGACCCTGGATTACATCGTGACCAAGGTGCCCCGTTTCACGTTCGAGAAATTCCCGCAGGCCGAGCCGCTCCTGACCACCCAGATGAAATCGGTCGGCGAGGTGATGGCGATCGGGCGCACCTTCCAGGAATCCCTGCAGAAGGCGTTGCGGAGCCTGGAGACCGGGCAGTGCGGGCTGGATCCGTTCGGTCCGATGGATCGCGAAGAACGAAGGCGCCGATTGAGCTACCCGGATCCGCACCGGCTGAGGTATGCCGCCGACGCCCTGCGCGAGGGCTGGGATCTGGACGAAGTCTGCGGGCTGACCGGCATCGACCCGTGGTTTGTCGCGGAGATCGAGGATCTGGTGGCGCAGGAGCAGGCGCTGTCGGGCCGGGCTCTGGAGGATTTGTCGAAAGACGAGATGTTTGCCCTCAAGCGTTCGGGCTTTTCGGACCAGCGCCTGGGGCAATTGCTCAATACGGATGAGGAAGCAGTACGCGCCTGCCGTCACGCGCAAGGACTCCGCCCGGTGTACAAGCGGGTCGACACCTGTGCGGCGGAATTCCCGACCTCCACGGCCTATCTCTATTCGACCTACGAAGAGGAATGCGAGGCCCGGCCGACGCAGGCCCGAAAGGTGGTGGTGCTCGGCGGTGGTCCGAACCGGATCGGGCAGGGCATCGAATTCGACTACTGTTGCGTGCATGCCGCGCAGGGTGCACACGAACTGGGTTTCGAGACCCTCATGGTCAATTGCAATCCGGAGACGGTTTCCACCGACTACGACACCTCCGACCGCCTGTATTTTGAGCCGCTGGTACTGGAGGATGTACTGGAAATCCTGCATGTCGAGCAACCGTATGGCGTGATCGTCCAGTTCGGGGGGCAGACGCCCCTGAAACTCGCCCAAGGGCTGGCTCGGGCGGGCATCCCGATCCTGGGCACCTCGCCGGACGCGATCGACGCGTCCGAGGACCGGGAACGCTTCACCGAAGTGCTGAAACGCCTGGGATTGCGTCAACCGCCGGGCGGCACGGCCCGGGACCGTGAAGGGGCACTGAACCTGGCGCGCGGATTGGGCTACCCTCTGGTCGTACGACCCTCCTACGTGCTGGGCGGGCGGGCGATGGAGATCGTGTTCGACGAGGCGGAGCTCGAACAGTACATCGAGGACGCGGTCCAGGTGTCCGACCAGACCCCGGTGCTGCTCGACCGCTACCTGGAGGATGCGGTAGAGGTGGATGTCGACGTGGTGTGCGACGGCGTGGACGTGCTGATCGGCGGCATCATGCAGCACATCGAACAGGCCGGGATCCACTCCGGGGATTCGGCCTGCTCTCTGCCGGCCTACTCGATCGAGGAGCCGGTGCTCGATGCCCTGCGCAGCCAGGCGGAAGCGTTGGCGCGCGAACTTGGGGTGGTGGGTCTGATGAATGTCCAGTTCGCGGTGCAGGGGGAGTCGATCTACGTGATCGAGGCCAATCCCCGCGCTTCGCGCACGGTGCCGTTCGTCTCCAAGGTGACCGGGCGCTCGCTGGCGCGGATCGCGACCGCCTGCATGCTGGGCCGATCCCTGCGCGACCAGGGCTGTCGCGAAGAAGTGCAGCTGGATTACTTCGCGGTCAAGGAAGCGGTGTTTCCCTTCATCAAGTTCCCGGGCGTCGATCCGATCCTCGGCCCGGAAATGAAGTCGACCGGCGAGGTGATGGGGGTGGGGGAACGCTTCGAGGAGGCCTTCGCCAAGTCGCAGCGTGCGGCCGGAGTGAATATCCCGACCAGCGGACGGGTCCTGATCAGCGTACGAGATCCAGACAAGTCCAGGAGCATCGAGTTGGCACGCGATCTGATCGAGACGGGCTTCGAACTGGTGGCGACCCACGGAACGGCGGAATACTTGCGCCGGGCGGGCTTGGCTTGCACCGGAATCAACAAGGTGGCGCAGGGATCCCCCCATGTGGTCGACATGATCCGGGACGGGGAAATCGACCTGATCATCAACACGACCCAAGACAAGCAGGCGATCCGGGATTCGCTGACCATCCGTCGGGAAGCGCTGCAGCGCCAGGTCTGCTATACGACGACTCTGACGGGCGCCAGCGCACTGGTGCGCGTGTTAAAATATGGTGCGCCTGAAGAGGTGTATCAACTACAGACATTACACCGCGAACGTGTGCGTTGAGCGTGCATGCGGAGCGTGTTTTCCGACTAGACCGAGAGACTGATGAGCAAGGTGCCGATGACCGTACGGGGGGCTTCCCTGCTGCGCGAAGAGCTCGAGCGGCTCAAGCGGGTGGAACGCCCGGCCGTTATCCAGGCGATCGCCGAGGCGCGTGCGCACGGGGACCTGCGCGAGAATTTCGAGTACAAGGCGGCACGGGACCAGCAGGGGTTCGTGGAAGGGCGCATCAAGGAGATCGAGGCCAAGCTGTCGCAGGCGCAGGTCATTGATATCTCCGAGCTGCAGATCAACGGCAAGGTGGTCTTTGGCACCACGGTTGAACTGATCGATATGGAGTCTGGCGAGCAGGTGTGCTACCAGATCGTCGGCGAAGACGAGGCGGATATCGATGCAGACCAGATTTCGGTCCATTCGCCCATTGCCCGGGCGCTGATCGGCCGTCTGGAGGGCGATGAGGTGGAGGTTGAAACCCCGGGCGGAAAGCGGATGTTCGAGATCGTGGCGGTGCGCTGCGAATAGCGGATTTCAGTACAAAATAAAGGAGCTTATATACAAACTAAACCTTACCTCTTTTGTTCGGGCTGTGTTACGGAATAGTGGGAAATTACATAACTTGCAGAAAGCCGAACAATAACTATGAGAATGAAATCCGTGGGTAGAATGCGCCATGCATGAAGTTCTGATTATTTTGATATTTTTAGGAGGCATGGCGGTGGCCAGCCTTCTAGTCAAATCCTTATTCCGTGATAAAGCCCGCATTTGTTTTGTCCGTGGCAGATGTTGGGTCGTCGATGCAGATGATATTTCGGTCAACGGTGAGAGAATTCGTATGGCAGGAATTGATGCCCCTGAAAGTGACCAGATAGCGATACGCTGGGATGGTTCCACATACGAAAGTGGAGAGGTTGTGAAGAGGATGCTATGCAAGAAAATTGGTGGAAAGGCCGTCGAGGTTCGGATAGAAGGAGAAGACCGATATGGCCGCAAGATTGGAACTGTTTTTCTGGATGGCGAGGACATAAATAGAAGGATGGTTAGAAAAGGTTTGGCAATCGCGGCTTATGGGAATCAATATGAAGAAGATGAATCTTTTGCGAAAAAACAAAGAAAAGGAATGTGGGGAGACAAGGTTGCCTATGATCCAAGGCACTGGAAGCATGGGAACCGCGTTCCAATATAAAGGGTTTCTATCATTGAGGGTGTGGGCTAGGGTCTGATCTTCTTATAATGCCTGACAGCATCGAATCTGTCAGAATGCTATCGTGATCATGCCTCAAGAATCTACCGTCCCGGTTTTCTATGCCCCTTGGTTCGGGCACTTGCCCCTTGCCGCGTTGGCGCTGATCTTGGCGGCTTCCGGAGTGCTGGCCGAAGAGATTCCGGAATCGTCCGAGGAGCTTGAGCAAGTGACGGTGACTGGTTCTCGCATCAAGCGGACGCAGCAGCAGGACATTGCCACCCCGCTGACCAGTTATGACCTTGAAGAATTGCGGAACTTTGGCGTCAGCGACCCCCGGGATTTAATGCAGTTGTTGACCAGTAATGCCGGTGCTCAGAACAACGCCGATTCCCTGTCGCAGAACTTCACGGTTGGCACCTCTAATATCAATCTTCGCGGGCTGGGCGTCTCCTCGACCTTGGTCTTGCTTAACGGCCGCCGGCAGGCGGTCTCGGCTCTTCCGACCAACGACGGCTCCAGTTTCGTGGACTTGTCGGCGCTGGTGCCGACGCTCGCGCTGGAACAGGTCGAGATCCTGGAAGATGGCGCGGCCGCGGTCTACGGTTCGGATGCCATCGCTGGCGTGGCCAATTTCGTCACCCGCTCCGACTACCAAGGCTTCGAGGTATCCGTCGAACATCGCGAGCGCACCAGTGATGGCGCCCTGTCGAACGACCGCGTGGAGCTCGTATACGGCCGTGACTTTCTGGAGTCCGGCAACTTGCTGTTTGCGCTGAGCTATCTGGATCGGACCCAGTTGATTATGGACGAGGTCGACTGGAGAACCCCGTCATGGAGCTCTGCGGCCAACCCCGGCAATTTCATTGTGCTGGCCGACACGGTGCTGGCGGACGGCGCCGAACTGTCCCCCGGCACGATAACGGCTGCGCCTCATTGCACCCAATACGTCCCGCCTGCCAGCTACATCCCGCCGCAGGCTCTTGCCGGCCTCCCCGGCACGCACAGCGTCTGCCGCTTCGATTTCGGCCCGCAGATCACGGTCGGTCCGGAAGAAGAACGCCTCCAGGCCTTCGCCCAGTTTGGCTTCGACCTTGGCGAGCAGACTCGCCTGACGGCAGAACTGGGCTACGCGCATAACAATATCAGCCGTACCATCTCTCCCAGCCTTCCGGCCATTAGTCCCAAGCTGGCCTATATTCCGGCCGCGCATCCAGGCAACCCGTTCCGGGACAGCAACGACGATCCGGTGGCGCTGCGCTACATCGGTCGCATCTATGGCGTCGATGAACCATTCGAAACCAACTACTTTGATAACGAAACGAGACGCATGGCACTGATTGCCGAAGGCGACGCAACCGATCACCTGTCTTGGGAAATGTCGTTCCTTCACGCCCGCAGCGAGATTGACTCGCGAGTTCCCGATACCCTGTATCGCCATCTGCAGAATGCCATGGGTGCCGACGAGGGCGATGCCGGCCTGCTCGGTGTCGGCCCGGACTGCCCGGGCCGCCGCGACGACCTTCAGGACGGCGATGTCTGCCTGTTCTACAACCCGTTCAGTGTTGCCAACAAGGTGCTGGCCATGACTTGGGACGGCAGTGCATTCGACGGCACACGCTCCGGCACGGCTGCCGAACAGGCCTTCATGCGCAACTATCTGCTTGCGAATTCCATTGCCTCGACCGAATCTGAACTGGACGTTTTCGAAGCGGTCTTGACGGGCGACGGCCTGTCCTTGCCGGATGGCAGTCCGATCGGCTATGCGCTTGGCGTCCAGTACCGCGACGAATCCATCCGCGGCGACTTCAACCAGCTGTCCAACGATTTCGAGTTCTCATTCATCGGCGGCAACCCCGATTATTCCGGCTCGCGGGATGCGATCGCCGTTTTCGGCGAAGTGTTGCTGCCCCTGGGCCTGGACTTTGAGGCGACGCTTGGTGTGCGCCACGAGGATTATGGCGGTGCCATCGGCAGCACCACCGACCCGAAACTGTCCTTGCTCTGGACGCCGACGGATCTCCTTTCGCTACGCGCCTCGGCAAGCAGTTCATTCCGCGCTCCCTCGCTGCACCAGACACAGGGCGTGCAGGCGAGCTACTCCGACGTCCGGGAAGACGAACGCCAATTCTTTGTGCCCAACCTGACTTACGGCAACAGAAACCTGAAGCCAGAGACCGCCACTTCACTGAACCTGGGCGGCTCCATAGCCCTGGAAAATTTGGAATTCAATCTGGATTATTGGAGCTTCCGTTTCGAGGATGCCCTCGCCCGCGAGAACCCCCAGGAAGTTGTCGATACTGATGCGCAGCATGTTGCGGCCGGCGGCGAAAGCCGCGTGGACCGCACGGACGATGGCACCATCGCCCGCGTCAACACCCGCTACATCAACACCGACGAGATCCGAACCTCCGGCCTCGATTTCTCGGTCCGCGGACAATTTCAAACGGCCGTGGGTCGTTTCCTCTCCAGCCTGCAAGCGACGCACATCTTCGAATACGACATCACCCGCCTGGACGGACAGAAGATCGATGGCGCCGGCTACCTGAACTTCGCCAACATCGGCAGCCCCATGCCGGAATGGCGTGGCACTTTGAACCTGACTTGGCAGCGCGGCAACCATCAGGCAGTCCTGCTGCTCAATCACACGGACGACTACCGGCACCGCCGCACGGCCACGGTCACCGACCGCATCGATTCCTTTACGACCTTCGACCTGCAGTACCGCTTGGAACTCGCCGGGCTTCTCGGCCCGGAAGCCGATACTTCCCTGACGGCCGGAATCCTCAACATTACGGATGAAGATCCGCCCTACGTCAATATAGGCGGCGGCTACGACCCGCGCACCGCCGACCCGCGCGGGCGGCGGGCGTACGTGTTGCTCGGTTCCCGCTTCGAATAAGGCTTTTGACCTGAACGACAAATGCGGTTGGATGTGAAGTAAACTGTTTGCCGACATCATGATTGCACGGACAGGGATTAGATGATGGCGATTGAACGACTGAATCCGCGGAGTGATGCAGATTTCGAGAAAAACCTTAAACGCTCGGCGATTCGCAAAGCCATAGTAGAAGCGGACAAGGGAGTCTTCGTCTCGCAAGAGAAAATAGACGCTTGGGTTTCTTCCTGGGGCACGAACTCGGAGCTCCCGCCTCCCGAACCGGACATATTCCCCGACCCCAAATGACAATTGAAAAATACGCCGAATGTTAGGGCTTAATGCAAGGCGAACGCACCAAAGCCGTGTATAATTGACGCAGGAGAAAACCGGGTTCCAGAGCGAAGCCCCCGAAAGGGGGTTTCTGTTAGGTCCGGGAGGATGTTGATGAGGCCCGACGGCACGACTCAGACATTGAAGTCCCTGATCGCTCCCCAAATTGAAAAAATGGGCTACGAGTTGTGGGGGCTGGTATGCCACTTGGGAGTACGCCAAGGCCGGGTGTGCGTGTACATCGATCATCCCGACGGTATCAGCCACGCCGATTGCGCGGCCGTGAGCGACCAGGTGAGCGGGCTACTGGACGTGGCGGATCCGATCCACACCGGCTACCGGCTGGAGGTATCCTCGCCGGGCCTGGATCGTCTTCTGCTCTGCCCGGAGCATTTCCAGCGCTACCGGGATTCGCAGGTGTCTTTGCGTCTGCGCTGGCCGCTGGAAGGACGCCGCCGCCTGTTCGGGAAGATCGAGGCGGCCAACGGCAATGCCGTGGAAATCCGGGAAGACGAGCAGACGTTCGTGATTCCCTACAACGTGATCGCCCAGGCGCGATTGCACTATGAGGAGGAATGACTGGCGATGAGTGATGCCGGTATAGACATTCTGGCTGTGGTTGATGCCGTCTCTACGGAGAAGGGCATTGAGCGCGAGATTATTTTCGATGCGCTGGAGGTGGCTCTGGCGGCAGCGACCCGCAAGAACCTGGGGGGCGAGTCCGACGTGCGCATTTCCATCGACCGGGACACGGGGGCCTACGAGACGTTCCAGCGCTGGTTGGTGATGGCGGACGACGATCCCGAGTTCCAGTCGCCCGACGGGCAGATTCTGCTGAGCACCGCACAGCAGCGGGATTCGAAACTTGAGATCGGCGACTACATCGAGAAGCCGATCGATTCCGTGGACATCGGGCGAATTTCCGCCCACACCGCCAAGCAGGTCATCGTGCAGAAAGTGCGCGAGGCAGAGCGGACACAGATTGCAGAAGCCTACGAGGACAAGATCGGCGACCTGCTGATCGGCATCGTCAAGCGAGTCGAGCATGCCGGTGCCTACATCGATTTGGGCGGCAACACGGAAGGGTTCATTCCGCGCGAGGACACCATCCAGCGCGAGATCATCCGCACCGGCGATCGGTTGCGCGCCTACCTGCGCGAAGTGCGCCAGGAAACCCGCGGCCCGCAGTTGATCCTGTCCCGGACGGTGCCGGAATTCCTGATCCAGTTGTTCCACCTGGAAGTTCCAGAGATCGAGCAGGGGCTGATCGAGATCGTGGGCGCGGCGCGGGACCCTGGCATCCGCGCCAAGATCGCGGTGCGCACCAACGATTCCCGGATGGACCCGGTGGGGGCCTGCGTGGGAATGCGCGGTTCCCGGGTACAGGCAGTTTCCAACGAGTTGTCGGGTGAGCGCATCGACATCATCACCTGGCATGAGAACGCGGCGCAATACGTCATCAACGCCATGTCGCTCCCCTCGGTCGATGAGATCATCCAGGACGAGGAAGGCAAGATCATGGACATTGCGGTCGAAGAGGACCGCCTGTCGCAGGCGATCGGCCGGAACGGACAGAATGTCCGTCTGGCAAGCCAACTGACCGGCTGGACGTTGAATGTCATGACCGCGTCGGAGCTGCGCGAGAAGAGCGATCAGGAGCAGCGGGTGCTCGAAGAGCGCTTCCAGGAAGAACTGGATGTCGACGAGCATATCGCGGGCATCCTGGTGGAGAACGGCTTCCGTGAAGTCCAGGAGCTCGCGTATGTTCCGGATGAGGACCTGCTCCAGATCGACGAATTCAACGAGCAGGTGGTGGCCGAACTGAAGGAACGGGCGCAGGACAGCCTGGCGCAGAGTGCGGAGATGGCGGAGGATGAGGACATCCTCAACGTGGAGGGAATGGATCCCGACCTTGCGATGCAGTTGGCTCTGCACGGCATCACCACGCGTCGGCAACTGGCGGAATTGGCCTTGGACGAACTGCCCGAGATCGAATCGCTGGATGAAGAGCGGGCGGGCGCCTTGATTATGAAGGCGCGGGAAAACCTGGTGCTGCAGTTGCCGGAGGCCTGAGGACGAATCAAGATGCCGACGATTGCTGAATACGCTCCTTCCCTGCGCATGTCACCCGAGCAGTTGCTCGCGATGTGTCAGCGCGCCGGACTGCCCAAGCAGGACGAGCAGGACACGCTCAGCGACGACGACAAGAAACAGCTGGTGCGCTACATGCGCAACGGCGGGCCCACGGGGGCGACCCTGGTGCAGTCCCGGCCGTCGGTCGGCCAGGTGGAGATTCCGCGAACCGGCGGGCCCGGACGCAACCGGGTCAAGGTCAAGGTCAAGGGTAAATACCGCTTGGTGCAGCCCAAGGCCGAGGTGCCGGAGAAGGCGCCGGAGCCGGTTGCCGAACCTGTGCCCGAGGCGCCGGCCGAGGCTCCACCCGAGGTGAAGCAGGCGGAGCCGGAGGAGAAACAGGAGCAACAGGCGAAACCCGAGGCGAAGGTCGAAGAAGGGAAGAAAAAACCTGCCGCCAGCGCGGCACCGCGTGCCGGGCGAAAAGCCAAGCCGCGCGCCAAGCCCCGGGAAGCCCGGGAGCCCCGCGGCAAACCAGGCCCGGGCCGGGAACGGCATCGCGGCCAGTTGCACATTGACGACCAGCGCCGGACGCGCAAGCCGCGGGCGAAGAAGCATGCCCGGGTGGTGGTCGACAACAAACACCAGTTCACCGAACCGACCGCCCAGATCGTGCGCGAAGTCGCCTTGAGCGGGCCGATGACGGTGGCGGAGTTGGCGATGGCGATGGCAGTCAAGGCCTCGGAAGTGATCAAGACGCTGATGGATCTGGGCGAGACGGCGACCATCAACGACGTGCTGGACCCCGACACCTCGGAACTGGTGGTCGAGAACATGGGGCACAAGGTGCAGCGGGTGCGCGTCGAGGATGTGGAAGCCGGATTGCTGCTGGGTTGCGTGCCGACTGGCGATCCCGTGACGCGGCCGCCCGTGGTGACCGTCATGGGGCATGTCGATCACGGCAAGACTTCGCTGCTGGACTACCTGAGGAAAACCCGGGTCGCCGCCGGCGAAGCCGGGGGGATTACCCAGCATATCGGCGCCTATCAGTTGGAGACGCCGCGCGGCAAGATTACGTTTCTGGATACGCCCGGCCACGCCGCATTTACTGCGATGCGTGGGCGTGGGGCACGGTGCACCGATATCATCGTGCTGGTGGTTGCCGCCGATGACGGCGCGAAGCCGCAGACCGAAGAGGCGATTCAGCACGCTCGCGATGCGGAAGTGCCGATGATCGTGGCGATCAACAAGATCGATCGCGACAACGCAGACCTCGAGAAGGTTCGTACCGGACTCGCGGCGCTTGGCGTGCAACCCGAAGACTGGGGCGGCGATACGATTTTCGTGCCGGTCTCGGCCAAGACGGGGGAAGGAATGGATGCACTGCTGGAGGCGATTGCCCTGCAGGCGGAACTACTGGACCTGAAGGCGCCCGCCGAGGGGATGGCCCGGGGCGTGGTGATCGAATCCAGCCTGGACCGCGGCCGGGGCGCGACGGTGACGGTATTGGTCCAGGAAGGGAACCTGCGCCAGCGCGATTTGCTGTTGTGCGGCCAGGAGTATGGGCGCGTCAAGGGCATGTTCGACGACAGCGGGCAGAAGGTTGATCAGGCGGGACCGGCATACCCGGTGCTGGTGCTGGGCCTGTCGGGTGTCCCTCAGGCTGGCGATCCGATGCACGTGGTGGCGGACGATCAGAAAGCACGGGAAATTGTCGATCATCGCAAGGAATCGGTGCGACACCAGCAGACGGATGAGCCTCGCGAGGCGGGCCTGGCTTGGGCGGCACAGCTGGGCGAGGAACAGAAGGCAGCCCTCAACCTGATTATCAAGACGGATGTGCGGGGCAGCGGCGAGGCCTTGCGCGAGTCGCTGGAAAAACTTTCCACTGATGAGGCGGCGATCAAGATCGTTCTCTCGGGAATCGGCGGCATCAACGAATCGGACGCGTTGCTGGCGGACGCCTCGAAGTCCATCCTGCTGGGCTTCAATGTACGCGCCGACAGTGCGGCGCGGCGCACCATCACGGACCGGAACCTGGACTTGCGCTACTACAACGTGATTTACGAACTGGTTGACGATGTCAAGCTGCTGCTGGAGAAGCAGCTGGCGCCGGAGATCCGGGAGGAGATTATGGGCTTGGCGGAAGTGCTCGAAGTCTTCCGCTCCAGCAAGATGGGACCGGTTGCCGGGTGCCGGGTGGCCGAAGGCATGGTTCAGCGCGGTTATCCGATCCGGGTGCTGCGCGACAACGTGGTCATCTACGAGGGAGAACTCGAATCCCTGCGCCGCCACAAGGAAGATGTGGGGGAAGTGCAGGTCGGAACCGAATGCGGTATCGCGGTGGTAAATTACAACGATGTTCAGGTGGGCGACCAGATCGAGGTCTACCGGCGCGTGGAGACCGCCCGCACTCTCTAGGAGAACGCGGTGATTCCCGGACAGCGCCCGGTCGCAGTGGGCGAACAGGTTCGCAGGCTTCTTGGTCCGGCTCTGCTGCATGAGGTCAACGACCCGCGCCTGAAGCGATTGACGGTTTCCGAAGTCGTCATGAGCCGAGACCTGAAACACGCCACCGTGTATGTGATTAGTGCCGAAACCCCGGATGCGCGCCGACGCGCGGAAATCGACGCCGGATTCGAGCGAAGCATTCCGTTTTTTCGCCGGCTGATCGGCAACCGCGGCGGTCTGCGCTATGTGCCGAAATTGCGCTTTGTGCTGGACGACACCGAGGATCGGGCAGAGCGGATCGAAAGCCTCTTGGGGGAATCCGCCCGCACCAAGACGGCTTCGTGACTCGGCCGGCACCCTGCGGCTGGTTGTTGCTGGACAAGCCGGTCGGACTGAGTTCGGCCCAAGCCGTATCCCGCGTCAAGCGGCTCTTTCAAGTGAAGCGCGCCGGGCATGCCGGCACCCTTGACCCCCTGGCAAGCGGACTCCTGGCGATCGCGCTCGGCCCGGCGACCCGTTGGTGCGCCTACCTGCTGGATGCGCCGAAATCCTACCGGTTCACGGTCCGACTGGGCCAGGAGACGGACAGCCACGATGCGGAGAGCCTGGAACAGGCGGCTCCGCCTTGCGCCGAAATTCCCTCGCTGGAACAGGCCGAGATTGAAGCCCTGCTGTCCCGTTTCACCGGGACGATCCAGCAGACCCCGCCCATGTATTCCGCCCTCCACAGCGAAGGGCGGCGCCTGTACGAACTGGCTCGCGAAGGCAAGGAGGTCGACCGACCTGCCCGCGAGGTTCGAATCGATCAACTGGGCCTGATCGCCGCCCGCCGGGAAGAGTGGGATCTTGAGGTGCGTTGCGGCAAGGGCACGTATGTGCGCACGCTGGGCCATGACATCGGTCGGGCCTTGGGTTGCGGGGCCTACGTCAGCCAGTTGCGCCGAACGGGACTCGGCACCTTTGACGAGTCGCAGGCAGTCGGCCTCGATCAGGTCGAGGCCGATTCGGAAGAGGCGCGCCTGACGCGCCTGCTTCCTGCGGATGCAGTGCTGCCCGAGTGGCCGGTTCACGCTTGCACGGCGAGCGAGGCGGAAGCCTTGCGCCATGGAAAACAGATTTTGCACGAGGGGCCTGCGGGATTCTGGAAGCTGGAGGATGCGCAAGGCCGGTTCTTCGGGGTGGCCGAATTGCTGGACACGGGGCGGCTTCAGCCGCGTCGCCTGATGGTCGGGCCCGGAGATTCAGTACAATCGGAGCCTTAGAGACAAGCCGTCATGGATGAAAAAGAGTCCGCCCTGGTCGTCGCGGTCCGCGAACTGACCGCCGAAACCCGTCGCGCCCGGCGGTGGCGGACGGCGTTTGCCGCCGTGCCGTTCCTGATTCTGCTGCTGGTTCTGCTGGCGGTACTCGGGGGAGAGTCCTCATTGCCCAGGCAGGACCCGCATACCGCCCGAATCGACGTGTTCGGCCCGATCGTGCCTCAGGCTCCGGCGAGCGCGGAGTTCGTCAACCAGTCGCTGCGCGCGGCGTTCGAGGAAGAACAGGCGAAAGGGGTGGTGCTGCGCATCAACAGCCCCGGCGGGTCTCCCGTACAGGCAGACCGGATCAACGCGGAGATCCAGAGACTGAGAGCGGAATATCCGGACAAGAAAGTCTATGCGGTGGTTGAGGACTTATGTGCATCCGCCGCGTACTACATCGCCGTTGCGTCGGACGAAATCTACGTCAACGGTTCCAGCTTGGTCGGCTCCATCGGCGTAATTGCCAGCGGGTTCGGCCTGGTCGAACTGATTCAGGAATGGGGGATCGAACGGCGCGTGACCGCCTCCGGGCGCCACAAGGCGATGCTCGATCCGTTCCTGCCGGTGGATCCGGAGGCAGAAGCGCATTTTCAGGGAATGGTGGATCGAATCCACCAGCAGTTCGAGGACGTCGTGAAGGAGGCGCGGGGGGATCGCCTGACGGCCGCGGACGAGGAGCTGTTCGATGGGCGGTTCTGGACGGGCGACCAGGCGCAGAAGATGGGCTTGGTGGACGGTTTTTCCGATGTTGCGCAGGTCGCACGCGACCTGGTGGGCGCCGAAGAAGTGGTGAACTACACCTATGAGCCGGATCTCCTGGAGCGCGTGGCGGACCGGGTCGGAACCCGGCTTGGCCAGGTGCTGGAATCCTGGCTGCGTACTCCGGTCAAGTTCTAGTCTGCACTCGGGATAGCAAGTCCCGCATCCCGCAGCAGTTCAATCAGGTGAATCATCGGCAGCCCGATCAGGGCCGTCGGGTCGTCGCCGCTGACGTGGTGTACCAAGGTGATGCCGAGACCTTCTGATTTGAAGCTGGCGGTGCAGTTGTAGGGCTGCTCGCTCTTCAGGTAGTGTTCGATCATGTCCTCGCTCAATTCCTTGTAGTACACCGTGTGGCGGGATTCGAAATAGCGGCATGTGCCGCTTGCGGTATCCAGCAGGCATAGCCCGGTCAGGAAGGCCGCCTCCTGTCCGCTCAATCGGCGAAGTTGCTCCACGGCCACATCATGTGTGCCGGGCTTGCCGAGTAGTTGCCCGTTAAGTTCTGCGCATTGGTCGCTGCTGATGACCAGGGCGTCCGGGTGCCGGGCTCCGACTTCCTCGGCCTTCTCATGAGCGAGTCGCTTCACGTAATCCGGTGCGATTTCACCGGGCCGGGGAGTTTCGTCGATGTCGGGGGAGTCCACCTCGAAGTTCAGGTGCAGACGTTCAAGGAGTTCCCGGCGGTAAGGGGAACTGCTGCCAAGGATGAGAGGGCGCATTGAGTTGAGGAAGCTAGAAGGGCTGTGAAGTAGAAAGTGTGCGTAACGGTGCCGGAATCGCTAATTATAAAGTTGATTTTGCTCTAGGGCGTGTTAGGAAACTCTCGAAGAGGATGGCAAGCTTCATGCTGATTTGGGTACAATGCGAGGAATTCCCCCAGATGGCTTCGACCTCTGGGTGCAGGGCCTCTCCGGAGGCTCTTGCTTTTTCGAATACCTCTTGCGTTATCCGCTGGACTCAGCCTGAACCAATCAGCGTCCTTTTTTAGCATTGCACTGTTCTTTATTTCCTCCTATAATAAATAAAGGAGGAAAACTGCCATGCCTTTGAACATTAAGAATGCTGCTACCCATGCGCTGGCAAAGAAAATCGCAACCTTGACTGGCGAATCCATGACCAAGGTTGTGACGGAAGCCCTGCAAGACAAATTGGCGCGGGTAGAAAGGGCTAAAGGCCGCACCGGACTAGCGGAGGAACTTGATCGTATCGCTTTGCGGTGCGCTCGCTTGCCGCGACGCGACAACAGGAGTCCCGACGAGATTATTGGCTACGACGAACGCGGCCTGCCCCAGTGATCGCTATCGACACGTCCGTTCTCGTTGCCATTCTGAGTGATGAGCCTGAACGGAGCCCTTTCAATCAACTAATAGAATCGGAAGAATTCACCTACGTCAGTGCTGCAAGTCTGCTGGAAGCACGCATAATCTTGTTTTCCCGCTTTGGTGACGAAGGAGTTTCAGCCTTGGATTCTTTTCTTCTGAAAAGCGGCATCACCGTTGTGGAAGTTTCCCCTCGTATGGGCGACATCGCGTTTGAAGCGTATCAACGCTTCGGTAAAGGGACAGGCCACAGAGCGTCTCTAAATTATGGGGACTGTTTTTCGTATGCTTTGGCAAAACATCTAAATGCCCCACTTCTCTTCAAGGGTGACGATTTCCCCAAAACGGACATTGCTTCAGCTTTGGCTGACATGGAAGTCAAAGGCCAGCATTGAGCGGCGGCAGCAGACCAGATGTCTGTGTTCGACCGCATCGCATGTGACTCTTCTCTGGCATCCGAATCTGCCAGACGAATCCGGCAACCACCTGATCAAATTGGCGGTTGTGGGAAATGCAGAATGGCTTAATAAACCTTATAAACACTGGCTACGCTGGGTATCTTCTTTGTCTGGGATGTCTAGCCAACGAAGCCCTTTATTTTCTTTAATTTGTTTTAAAAAGAAATCTTCATAGAGGTCCATGTCCGGCCCCGGTTCCCCAGTGAATTCTGAAGCCGCCTCGCGCATCAATTGAAATGCTGCCCTTATTGCCCGTTCATCTTTAATACTTATCTCGGAGTTCCGGCGAGAAAGTTCAGCATCAATTTCATCTTCCAACTTTACAAAAACGACCCATCGCCTATGCGCTATATCATCCCAAGGGCTAGCATAGAGCAAGTGATCGGGTTTGTAGAGGTCCTTGATATATTGATTGAATATCTTAGAGATGACCCGCTTATGCCCCTGCGCTTTTCTTGCTCTTTCGGCTGTACTCCAAGAGATGTTAAGCACCCATCCCAATATGACACCTACAATCCCACTCAGGAAAATAATGTATTCCTGTTTCATTTGCCGTGTGGGATGCTACAAGCTATCCAACTACAATCGGCGTCAGGCGAGGCTTTTCTTCTCGCCGCCAACCCTCAACAGAATCCCCTCGATAACTCGCCACAATTTCACCATTTCGCTGAAGTATGTATTTATTATCCTCGTCAGTTTGTGGGTCCGGTAATGGTTCAATTATGCTGTCAGCAATAACCCTTTCAGGTTTTGCTTTGCCTTTCACGGTGATGTAGTAAATCCCTTCTTTCATAGTAGCCTCATAGTAGATGAATTAGATCTGAAAGTGTAATTTTACCAACTACCGCATGATAAAATTACAACAATGTCTGCCTCATTATGCTTCTTCGTAGTCTTTTGATTATCACCAAAGGTCCTTTCCATTTTGGATGCTGGGCCTGTGAAACTTGGTCGCTAGTTTCCCTATTTTCTGATGAAGAAATTGAGATACTTGGCCAACCGGAGTATGCCGGTATAGCAGCCGCATTTGCTTTTGCTCTATGCTCTTTGAATTGGCCAAAGATAAAGATTCTATACTCCTGGGCAATTGCTAAATTACCTTCTCACAAGTTTGCGGCTCTCCGTGAAGATATTAATGAGTAGCCGATGCGCGGCGGTATACAGCTAAATGGAAAGAATAAAACCGGGAATGAAGCTCCGATTGCTATAATTCGCAAATTAACCGCTGTGAAACTGATAATGACGAACATTGCATCGCTGCGTTTGTCCGGGGGCGCGTTTGCGCTTGCCGCCCTATTGCTTTGGGCGGGCGCCGGGGCCACCGCGGACTCTCCGCAAGTTCGCCTGCAAGGCGTCAGCGATGAATTGCTGCAACAGGTCCGCTTGCGCTCGGAAGAGTTCGAACGCAATGACGAAGCGCTGTTCGGCTTCGTGAATGACACGCTCGGGGGCGTGCTGGACTACGACCAGATCCTGAAGATCATCCTGGGCAAGAAGGTCTACCAAGGGGCCTCGCCCGAGCAACGCAACGCATTCGCCGAGTCGCTCAAGTGGCAGTTGATTCGGCTGTACGCGAAAATCATCCTCAAATATTCGGACGGCGAAATTCACTATCTGCCGTTCGAACTCCAGCCGGGCAAACCCTATCAGGTGGTTCAAACGGAATTCCTGATGTCCGGCCAGGCTCCGGTCGATCTGACCTACCTGATGCGCGAGATCGAAGGCGAATGGTACGTGTTCGAGATCCGCGCCGACGGGATTTTCCTGATCAAGAGCCTGAAGGACAGCCTGCGCCCCGAAATCAAACAGAATGGCTTGGATGCCGTGATTCAGCGTCTGCGTGGCGAAACGTCCGGGAAGACTTCCCGGCGATTTACGCCGCATGCGCACGGCTGAGCCGCGTCCACTCTTCCGATGGACAGGCTGCTGATCGAAGGCGGGACGCCGCTGTGTGGCGAGGTGTCAATCTCCGGCGCCAAGAACTCCGTGTTGCCCGTGCTAGCCGCCTCGCTGATGAGCGAGGAGCCCCTGATAATCCAGAACGTCCCGCATCTGCATGACGTGGCCTCGACCATGCGGCTCTTGGGCAGCATGGGGGCCACGGTGACGCTGGGCGAAGACAACAGCCTGCGCGTCGACACCTGCGGGGTCAACCGTTGCTACGCCTCGTACGACATCGTGCGGACCATGCGGGCATCCATTCTGGTGCTGGGGCCGCTGTTGGCGCGCTACGGCCAGGCGGAAGTCTCGCTGCCGGGAGGCTGCGCGATCGGGACCCGGCCGATCGACCTGCACCTGCGTGGATTGGCGGGAATGGGCGCATCCATCGACGTGAGCAACGGCTACATCCGGGCCCGGGCCAAGCGCCTTCAGGGTGCCGTTCTGGCCTTGGACCAGATTACGGTGACCGGGACGGAGAACCTGATGATGGCCGCGGCATTGGCCGAGGGCACGACCGTGATCGAGAACGCCGCCCGCGAGCCGGAAGTCGAGGACCTGGCGCGCTGCCTGGTGGCGATGGGCGCGTGCATCCGCGGGGCCGGAACCAGCCGGATCGAGATCGAAGGCGTCCGTGAATTGCACGGCGCGACGCACCAGGTGCTGCCCGACCGGATCGAGGCGGCGACCTACCTGGCCGCCGGATGCGTCACCGGTGGAAAAGTCCGGGTCAGCCAGGTGCGGCCGGACACCATGGAAGCCGTGCTCAGCAAGTTCGGCGAGTGTGGCGCGGACATTGAACTGGGGGAGGATTACGTGGTCCTCGACATGCAGGATCGCCGACCCCGGGCTTCTGATGTCTACACGGCGGCCTACCCAGGCTTCCCGACCGACATGCAGGCGCAGATGGCGGCGGTCAGCACGGTGGCGGAAGGCACCAGCACCATCACCGAAACGATTTTCGAGAATCGCTTCATGCACATCCAGGAGCTGGTCCGGATGGGGGCGAACATCGAGGTGCACGGCAGCGCTGCCGTGATCCAGGGCGTGGACCGGCTGTCCGGTGCGCCGGTGATGGCCACGGACCTGCGGGCCTCGGCCAGTTTGATTCTGGCCGGCCTGGCGGCGGAAGGCGAGTCGGTCGTGGACCGGGTCTATCACATTGATCGGGGCTACGAGTGCGTGGAGGAGAAATTCCGACGCCTCGGCGCCAACATTCAGCGCCTGAGTTGAGGAGGATTCCGATGAGGATCGCTGTTTCCAAAGGACGCATCATGCGCGAGGCGCTCGAGGTGTTCGCGCGCGCCGGGATTGCGCCGCAAGAAGACCCTTCAAAGAGCCGGCAATTGATCCTGCCGTGCACCGAGGAGGGCCTCGAACTGGTGGTGCTGCGGGCGGCGGATGTGCCGACCTACGTGGCGCTGGGCGCGGCGGAATTGGGCGTGACCGGGCGGGACGTGTTGATGGAAAACCCCGTCCCCGGCCTGTATGAGCCACTGGATCTGGGGATCGCGCGCTGCCGGTTGATTGTGGCCGGGCCGAAAGGGGGCGAGGCCTGCCTGGAACAGCCCCGGGTGCGGGTGGCGACCAAGTATGTACACCTGGCTCGCGAGTTCTTTGCCGCGCGGGGCCGGCAGGCCGTTACGATAAAATTGTATGGCTCAATGGAGCTGGCGCCGCTGGCGGGGCTGTCGGATTGCATCGTGGACTTGGTGGAGACCGGTCGGACCTTGGTCGCCAACGGATTGGAACCGTATGCCACGCTCGCCGAAATCAGTGCGCGCGTGGTAGTCAACAAGGGTGCGTGGAAGATGCGGCATGACCGGATTATGCCGATATTGGCACGCTTGCAGGAAGCCGTGGAAACGGCGGGGATAGAAGCATGAAATACCGAACGGACGATCTGCGGATTACGGACGTGCACAACGTCCGCTCGCCGGAAGAGGTCCTGAAGGAATCTCCGTTGACGGAAGCGGGGCGGCGCACGGTGTTCGATGCGCGGGCGCAGATTCGTGAGATTCTGCAGCAATCGGATGACCGCCTGCTGGCGATCGTCGGCCCGTGCTCCATTCACGACGTGGAGGCGGCGCATGAGTATGCGCAACGCCTGCAGTCCGTCCGGGATCGGCTGGCGGAAGACCTCATGATCGTGATGCGGGTGTATTTCGAGAAGCCGCGCACCACGGTCGGCTGGAAGGGCCTGATTAACGATCCGGACCTGGACGACAGTTTCCAGATCAACCGCGGACTGCACTTGGCCCGGGGACTGCTGATCTGGTTGAGCGAGCAGGGGATTCCGACCGGCACCGAATTCCTTGACCTGATTACGCCGCAGTACGTTGCCGACAGCGTCAGCTGGGGGGCGATCGGTGCCCGCACCACCGAAAGCCAGTGTCACCGGGAGCTTGCTTCCGGGCTGTCCTGCCCGGTGGGCTTCAAGAACGGGACCAGCGGCGACATCCAGGTGGCAGTGGACGCATTGCGTTCGGCCACTCAGCCGCATCGTTTCCTGTCGTTGACCAAGGAAGGGCGAAGCGCGATTTTTCACACGACCGGCAACCAGGACACGCACGTCATCATGCGCGGTGGCAAGCAACCGAACTTCGAGGCCAACGCGGTCGAGGAGGTCTGCGCGCGTCTGGAGCAGGCCGAACTGCCGGTCCGCGTGATGATCGATTGCAGCCACGCGAACAGCCGGAAGGTTCCTGAACAGCAGGTCCGGGTCGCCGACAGCATCGGCGAGCAGATGCGTGCGGGAGACCGGCGCGTCGTCGGGGTCATGGTGGAGAGCCACTTGGTGGGGGGCAGCCAGAAGCTGGTTCCCGGCGAGCCGCTGCAGTACGGCCAGAGCATCACCGATGCGTGTCTCGGGTTTGAACAGACAGAACAGTTGCTCGAAGGTTTGGCCGAAGCGGTTCGGGCGCGGCGGCAGTGTGCCAGTCGGGCTGCATGAGCACTCCATTTCCTCGCATTCTGTCGGCTGGAGCGCCGGGCTTTGAAGAGGAATTTCAAGCACTGATTGACGGCCGGGCGCAAGGCTCGCGTCCGGAACAGGCCGAGGCGGTCGCGGCCATCATCAAAGAAATCCGTACGCGCGGCGATCGCGCCCTGCTCGAATACACGCGGCAATTCGACGCTCACGAGGCCGATTCGGTGGCGTCCCTGCTTTGGGAGCCTGCCGATTTTCAGGCCGCATTCGAGGCACTGGAAGAACCCCTGCGTGATGCCTTGCGGGCCGCGGCCGGCCGGATTCGGGATTATGCGCAGCGGCAGAAACTGGAATCGTTCGAGTTCGAAGACGATCAGGGCTCGCGGCTGGGCCAGCGGGTCAACGCCCTAGAGCGCGTCGGCGTTTACGTTCCCGGAGGAACCGCGGCGTATCCGTCCTCGGTATTGATGAATGCGATTCCGGCGCGGGTCGCCGGGGTGGAGGAGATCCTGATGGTCAGCCCGACTCCGGACGGGCGGGTCAATCCGGCCGTATTGGCGGCAGCGCATGTGGCCGGCATCGACCGCGGCTGGGCGTTGGGGGGCGCGCAGGCCATTGCCGCGCTGGCGCTGGGGACGGAAACCGTCCCGGCGGTCGACAAGATCGTCGGCCCTGGAAACCTCTGGGTGGCCGAGGCCAAGCGGCAGGTTTTCGGCACGGTCGGAATCGACATGGTGGCTGGACCTTCGGAGGTCGTGGTCGTGAGTGACGGCAGTGCGGACCCGCGGTGGCTGGCAACCGACCTGATGGCGCAGGCGGAGCACGATGCGCAGGCGCAGGCGATCCTCCTGAGCCCGGACCCGGAGCATATCAACGCGGTTGCGGACGCGCTCGCCGCACAATTGGTGGAAATGCCGCGCGCGGCCATCATCCGTGCCTCTCTGGCGGCCAACGGTGCGCTGGTGCAGACCGACGACCTGGGGCAGGCGGTGGAACTGGTCAACCGGCTGGCGCCTGAGCACCTGCAATTGGCCTTGGCGGAGCCGGACGCGATTCTGGATCAGATCCGCCATGCCGGCGCGATCTTCCTCGGGGCGAACAGCCCGGAGGTGATGGGCGACTACTGCGCCGGGCCCAACCACGTGCTGCCGACGATGCGGGCTTCCCGCTTCGCGTCGCCGCTTGGCGTCTACGACTTCCAGAAGCGCAGCAGCACCATCCGGCTGTCTCAGTCCGGCGCTGCGGATCTCGCAGGCCTGGCCGAGTGTTTGGCGAAGGCGGAGGGTCTGGGCGCGCACGCCGCTTCGGCGCGTTGGCGCAGCGGCTCGAAATAATGGTCGGACGCGCGGAGCTTTCCGCCTATCTGGACGAACTGCTCCGGCCTTCGGCGTTTTCGGACTATTGCCCCAACGGGCTTCAGGTCGAAGGGCGAGACCGGATTGAATTCCTGATTTCGGGCGTCACCGCAAGCCAGCCGCTGATCGAGGCGGCCCGCGAGCAGAATGCCGACGCATTGCTTGTGCATCACGGGTACTTCTGGCGCAACGAGGACTTGGCGGTGACCGGGATGAAGGCAAGGCGGCTCCGCGCGCTGCTGACCTCGGACATCAACCTGTTCGCCTACCATCTGCCTCTGGATGCGCACGAGGCGTTCGGGAACAACATCCAGTTGGCGGAGCGCCTGGAATTGAATGTCACCGGCTTGCTGGAACAGGATTCTCCGGAAACCGGAAGAACCGGACGCTTGAAGGAGCCGCGATCGGCGGAGGAATTTTCGGATTGGCTGGAGGCGCGGCTGGAGCATCCGGTGGTCTGGGCCGGTCCCGAGACGGGGGGTCCGATTACCACGGTCGGGTGGTGCACCGGCGCGGGCCAGTCGTTCATCGGGCAGGCGGCCCGTCTGGGGCTGGACGCCTTCATCAGCGGGGAGATCTCCGAGCAGACTGTACACACGGCCCGCGAATGCGGGGTGCACTACTTCGCCTGCGGCCACCATGCGACCGAACGTTACGGCGTGCAGGCCGTCGGCCGGCACCTCGAAGAGAAGTTCGGGCTCCGGCACCGGTTCGTCGAGATCCCGAACCCGGCTTGAGGGTGAAGGGGAAGTCTTCCCTGCTCTGCAGCCTTGTTTCCATGGATGCGGCGCGTGTGAGAGGCAGGATTTCGGGCGGGTTCTGCACCCCTTCGCGGGCGACCGGCATGGGGCGCGCATTTTTTGTTGTTTTGCTGCTGCTGGCGGGGTTGGTCCCGGCGGCTGCGGCGAAACTCCCGATCGTGCTGGCTCCGCTGGAAATCCACGAAGGAGAGATGCTGGAATTCTCCTTCATCGCCGACCCGTCACGGCATATTGGCGCGGGCGATCTTCAGGTGGATTTTGGTCGCCAGGTGGGAGGGTCGGCCGAAGTCGATGTGGACTACCGCGTAAAGAGGAGTCGGTTCGACCCGGATTCCGTCACGGGATCCATCTTCTATGCGGCCCGGGACACGCCGGACGGTTCCGCAAACTTTTTCGTGGAAGCTCTGGCCGACGATGTGGCGGAAGGCGACGAGATCATCCTGTTCCGGTTCACGGATGGCTACTACCTGACGTATGGCTTGATTCCCGTGACCCTGAAGGATGGGAGACGTCGATTCTCCGATGGTGTCACCGTCTCGGAATCCACCCTTAGCCTGATCGAGGGGCATGCTTCCCGTGCAGAAGGACATTACGCGGTGGCACTCAATACCGATCCGGGCGCGGAGGTGAAAATTACGGTGACATCCGGAGATGCGAGTGCGGTGGAGGTGGATGCCGACAGCGACAGGGAGGGCAACCAGAACATCCTGGTCTTCACCCCTGGCGATTCGGGCAATTGGAAGGAGGCGCAGACGGTGACGGTGCGGGCGGTCGAGGATGGCGACACGACCAGCGAGCGGGATGTGCGCCTCACGCATGTGGCCCGTGCGGATCGCGGCCCCTACGGCGACCTCCCTATCGCCTCGGTGGAAGTGGAGGTCACGGATGCCGGCCACGGGGTGCTGGTGGATGCGGCGGCGGTGTCGGTTGCGGAGGGCGGAGGCGAGGTGCGTTACCAGGTTCGCCTGAAGAGCCAGCCTTCGGGCAAGGTGGAGATTACCCCGGCCAGTGCCGCACCGGCGCGGGCGACAGTGGGTGGATCGCTGATCTTCACGCCCTTGAACTGGTCGATGCCGCAGGCGGTGGTGGTGATCGGCAGGACGGCGGGCCAGACGATCCTCAGCCATGCCATCAGCGACACGGACGATGCGGCGCACTATCCGGTGGCGGGCCGGACCATTCCGCCGGTCTCGGTGACGGTCACGCCGGTCAGGCGCCGGCCCTGATTCCGCCGACCGCCTCTTTCTGTGGCCGGCGGCCATCGCAGGCATCCAGGCCTTGCAGGTGAAGCGGGTCGCCGGGCTCCGGCCCGTCCCGGTTTTGACGCGAATTCAGCGGGTACCGATGGTATAGTTTTGGTACTGGGGCAAGCTCAATTCCAAGCAGAACCCCACACGAACTCAAGGCAGGAGATTCTTAAACAAGGTGAGATTGAAGACCGGCCTCTTCGCCGTGGCGCCTTGCGTTGTCGCCGTGCTGTACGGGGTGGCGGCCTGTACGCTCTGGGGGACCCGCGTCATCGATTACCCGGAGAATTCAGCGCTCCGGGTGGCTTCCTTCGCGCCGGACGTGGCGTGGGTGCTTTCGGGCGAGGATGCCGGGCGATTCCTGGTAGAGGAGGGCGTGCTGCGCTTCTCGGACGATGGCCGCCGGGTTGCCCTGCCGGATTTCGAGTCGCCCCGCGATGCCGATGGCGACAATGTCTACCGGGTGGAGGCGCGTGCCGAGGGGGCTGGCGATGCCGCCCGCGCACACGAGCTCGCGGTGCGGGTGACCGACCGCGATGAACCCGGTGGGGTCGTCCTGTCGATCCATCGCCCGGTCATGGGCGAGCCCATCCGCTCGGCCCTCGCCGACCCGGACGGGGTGGAAGACGGATCTGCCTGGCGTTGGGAACGTTGGGACGGTGCCGGGGACTGGGCTGAGATTCCAGGCGCCGTCGGCAGGGACTACACGCCGTCGGCGGCGGACACGGGGCAATACCTCCGGGCCACTGCCGTTTACGCCGACCGCCATGGCGCAGGCGCGCGGGCGCATGCAGTCACTCCGAACCCGGTGCTGGGTCCGCGCCTGCTCGGCTTGGAAGCAAAGGTCGAGAGCGATCGGGAAGCCGCCCTCAAGCCGGCGTTCGGCTCTTCGGTCACGCACTACGGAGTGGCCTGCGCGGACCGGGACGTCCTGACGCTGGGCTTCACCGTGGAGCCGGGTGTTCGCGTCTCCGTCAATGGCATCCAGCCTCCACCCGGAGAGAGGGGGGGTGTGGCGGTTTCGGTGACGCCGGTCAGTGACGTGACCGTGACGCTGTCGACCCCCGACGGGGCGGCGACCGACTACACCATCCACTGCATGCCGCCGCAGCTGGCGGCGTTGCAGATTCGCCGTTCACCGGAGGGGCCGCCGCTCGGAGAGTTTCTGGCTCTGGCCGAGGGTGCCTGGGTGGCGGTCATCGACGAAAATTCCGTGCCGCGTGCACATCGCGCAGTGGAAGGCGAGAAAAGAACGGCGGGGTTTTTCCTGCGGCCGTTTTTGCTGCCTCCGTCTTCCGGCGCATTCGGGCCAGAGACGCCGGAGGGCGCCCGCGACCCGACGGTGGCGAAGGTTCGCTGGGCATACGGGTTTGAAGTCGAGCCGGAAGCCGAGGGGATCAGGAGTTTTTCCTGGGTCGTGCTGGACCGGGATTTCTCGATGCTGCGGACGGTGACCACCGCGGCGCCGTTGAAGGTAACCGGGCGGCACGATTTCCGGATACTCGACGACGGCACGATGCTGTTGATGGCCTATGAACCTGCCATGCGTGACCTCAGCGGGCTTGATTTCCCCCATCCCGAAGGCAAGCCCTGGGGCGTGGAGATGGAAGCTCGGGATTCAGTGATCCAGAGGGTGGACCGGCACGGGAGCGCTCTCTGGACCTGGAATTCCTGGGGCCGGATGCCTTTGGAGGATTGCGCCCGGGCTTTCATTCCGGAAGACTACGCCCATGTCAATTCGCTGCAGTGGATAGGCGTGGACGGAGCCTGGGACAGCAAGAAAGGTGTCCTTGCATCGTTTCGGAGTTGTTCGACGCTGTTGATGATCGATCCTGACAGCAATGAGGTGGTTTGGCGGCTTGGCGAGACCAATCTTAAGCCGGCAGACTGGGCCAGGCGCGGGTTGGGCCCTGCGCCCATGCGTATCGTGGGCGATCCGGAAGGAGCCTTCTGTGGACAGCATGCGGCGCAGTTCCTGCCGAACGGCAATCTGCTGATGTTCGACAACGGGGTGATGTGCGTGGCCAGGACCGGAACGGACGAGCCGCTGACCCGGCCCAGTGGCACGTTCAGCCGCGTGGTGGAATATGCGCTGGACCATGAGAACGGCGAAGCGGTGTTCGTGCGCGATCATTCATTGGGAGGCCGCCGGGACCAGTCGTCCGGTGCCGGCGGCCATGTCGCCGTGCTCGAGAACGGGGACTGGCTGGTCAGCTGGAGCAGTGGGTCTGGCGGGGCGGTCACCCGGTTCAATCCGGTCACCGGCGTGGAGACCTTGCTCTCTGACGGAACGGGAATCAGCGGCAGAATCCGCATGCTGCCGGCGAGCCCTTTGGCGCTGGCGCCCGCTCCGGGGCCGCTTGCGGTGACGTTCCCGGATCTTGCCCCGGTCGGCCATCCCGGGCCGGGCGGACGGATTTCAATTGCCGCGGCCTTTTCCCGACCGGTGGTGGAATTCGGGCCCGGGACGCAGTCGATCGAAGTCGATGGCGGCGAATTGGTCGCCGTGGAGGCTAGAGTCGCTTTTGGCCGTCCGGCCAACAGTTATTACCTCACTTTCGCACCGAGCGGCGAAGGGCCGCTGACGCTGCGCTTCCTCAGCAGTATTTCCTGTGAAAAGGGCGAGGCCGGGGGCATCTGCACCGCCGATGGGACCATGCTTACAGGCGTGCCGAAATCGGTCACCATTCAGTTTCTGGAAAGTATGGATGCCTCCGCGCAGAGCAGACCTTTTACCTGCGAAGAGAACACCGGCAGCCTGAGTCCTCTGGAGATTTACGAGGGAGAGCGTCTGACGTTCACCTACACGGCCATCGAGGCTGCCAACTAC
>LXNI01000686.1_pt1 | contig 37159 bp, 27 predicted proteins | sample 809091 | NCBI WGS metagenome assembly LXNI01 (sample SAMN04870527, study PRJNA318959) | sponge metagenome | biome: 01000161; feature: marine sponge reef; material: water | host: Sarcotragus foetidus | place: Greece: Milos, Mediterranean Sea | collected 2013-05-29 | depth 5-7 m
CGCTTAAATGCCGGCTCATACAGGTCAAAGGATTTATGGCCGTATCTTGAATGAAACTTGGGCTTGTCTCTCACCCCGTCAAAGAAGGCTTGGTACGCAGCTGCGAAGCGTTTGCATACCGTGTTCCTGACTACGGTGCTTGAGTATTCCTGGAGCCAGTTGTACTCAGGGTGGTTTCTGAGCTGGGGGAAGCTCTCGCATAAGGCGAAAAACGTGAAGCGCATAAACCCACGTCGATTCGCCCGCTCGACGTACTTGTTCCATACAAAGCGGCACGCGCCGGCTACCGCATGGAGCTGTGTGGCTTGGCTTTTCTTGAGCGGTCTCAGGCGCAATCTAACTGTTCTGTAGGGTTTATCGTTCATAATCTAAATGACGTGACGTTAAAACACAGCACGACCCAGCCTGCATGTCGTCATGCGTCTCCCTTCTGTTGAGTGTTGACATGCGCATTGGCGACGCTCGAACCTAGAGCTTAAGAGGAAATTGGCAGATCGCGGAATCGGATTTCTAAACGCAAGGGAGCCGTGCCGGTCACGGCGTGAATCGATGCACGTCGTCGTTTGGTGCCATCCTTGCATGCAACGCGCTATCGCTAGGAATCCGTCACGTACGTTTTGGGATTAAACTAATGCCAAAACGCAACACTACCGAATTTTGCTTAGTCGCCAATTCCCCTTATACGCAATCGCGACGGTACAAAACTGACTATCAAGAGTAACAGCGCGATCATTTTCCACTCGTTAGAGGTCCCACGATCTCGTATGCTAAATCAAGCGTCCATATGATTTGCGGGTTGCGTCTTGGCGCAAAATCTATCAACAAGCAATACAGTCCCGAAGAGTTAGACGATGAACCAAGTTAAGCAAGTACTGCAGAGCGGCAAAACTGCCATCGGTACCACCGCTTCGCCGAACAGTGAAACTAGATTTCTCGCAGGAGCTGGTTTTGATTTCTTGTTGTTCGACACACAACATGCGCCGACTGAAATAAAACAGTTAGGTCCAGCGATCGGGGCAATGCGTGGACGCGCTGCGTCACCAATCGTACGTGTTGGCGAGAACCATGCGGATCAAATCTGCTACGCCCTTGACGCGGGCGCGAGGGGCGTCATCGTGCCGATGGTAAACACGCCCGATCAAGCAGCAGACATGGTCAGTTACTGTCGTTATCCCTTCGCGGGAGTACGAAGCTCGGCAGGGATGCGAGGCGAATGGGGCGAATTCAAAGACTATCGAGCTTACATGGACGCTGTCAATGATCAAGTCCTCATCGCGCCAATGATTGAAACCATGGAAGGCATGGAAAACCTCGATGAAATCGTAAAAGTGCCTGGTATCGATGTTCTTCTCGTCGGACCTTCGGATCTCTCAATCAATCTTGATGTACCACTAGATTACACCAGTGCGACTTACAAGGATGCTCTTACGCGTATTGGCAGCGCATGCAAAGATGCGGGAATAACGGCTGGGATGTTCTTCGTACCTCCGGGTATTACCCCTTCAACCCTCGTTGAGCTAGGATTTCGATTCTTTACCATGCCATGGGAAGGTTGGGCAACTCGTGGTGTGACGGATGGCATCGCGGCGTTACGTACTAGCCGCTAAGAGTCGTTGCGCACGATTAAATCTACGTGGAGACGCTTCAGATCAACTGAATCGAACCTTCAGCATTTCGTGTGACGCCGTAAATTCACCGAAAGCTCGTTTTACTTTACGGTCAATCATTTCGTCGACGAATATCGTCGTTGCTTTAGCCGCAGACGCTCGGCTCTTTCTGCGCGACTTGAAATATCGTGATTCCCGCAATAGAATAATGGGTTAACCGTCGCACGACTCATTCAGCGGGAAGGTAAATGAGCGTTGCAGGTACAGCGTCTACGCCGTCCGGTGGTGTGGATTCGCATAGCTACGCACGCAGTCTGATCGCGTTTTCGTTCAGCTTAACACTTGGCTGTGTAAGTACGTCTATTTGGGCACAAGAAGAAGAGGAAGAAGCTGAGACGAGTACCGAATTCGGTATTCAAGCGCCGATAAGCGATCAAGACGGTCATCCCACTTTCGCAAGTCCACACTTCAATCCCCTAGCGCTTCACGGCGATCTTGTTTACGTTGCCAACACCCCGTCTGACACGTTGGACGTCATCGATCCGTCATCACACGAAGTCGTACAGCGGATCAATGTCGGCATCGATCCAGTCAGTGTCATTGAACGACCAAATGCCGACGAAGTGTGGGTTTCAAACCACATTTCCGACACGATCAGTGTCATTGACACGGATTCAGACAGCACGTTTTATCACCAAATCGTCGCAACGATCCAAAACGTCGATCGGTATACCTTCAGTACGACGTTCGACGAACCCGTTGGGATCGCATTCACGCAAGATGGGAATAAAGCTTACGTCGCGCTGGGCCCGTCAAATAGAGTCGCCGTGATCAACGCTGAGACTCGTACGGTAACAAGACACTTAAAAATCAACGCGCAAGATCCACGGGCATTGGTCGTGCGCGGTACACGTCTCTATGTGCTTGCGTTTGAATCAGGGAACACCACGCAGCTATCTGGCTGTAATCCTGATCAGATTGACGGCACGATGTGTACGTATGACGCGGTCCAGGAAACTCATACCACAAACAACGTACTTTCACTCAACTACGACGTCGACATCGTCAGAAATCCAAAAGTTCCAGATCGTGACCTGTTCGTCTTTAACACACGAAACGATTCATTGATTGATCAGGTGGAAGGTACAGGCACGCTCCTTTACGGTCTAGCAGTCGATGGTAGACGCAATGTTTACATTGCTCAAGCAGAAGCTCGTAACGATGCGAACGGCCTAGCCGGCACGCAAGGGCACGGCTTAGCAGAGATGGAAAATCGCGCGTTCCTTAATCAGATCACGCGTGTCAGCTGCGCTGACCAAAGCTGCGAAGAACCCGAAATCTTCGAGCTCGAACCACTCCCACCTGAGCACCCCGAAACCGGCTTGGCATTGGCGACACCGTTCGCCGTCGAGGTAACCAAGGACAATTCGACGCTCATCGCTACGGCTGCGGGATCCGACAAGCTATTCGTTTTTGACATCGAATCTGAGAGCGTGATCGGGCGTGTCGATGTCGGCGCGGTACCGCGAGGCGTGAAACTGGTACACAACGATGAGAACGTCGTCACCGATGCATGGGTGATGAACGCGGTCGCAAACACCGTGACTCATGTCGATCTGACGACACTCACCGAACCGACAATCATTGCAACGATCACACTGAGTGATCCAACTTCCGAGCAGATGAAACTCGGTCGCATCGCGTTTAACAACGCCAACGCTTCAACAACTGGCACATTTTCGTGTGAGAGCTGCCACCCAGACAACAACGTCGATCAGCTCGTGTGGGTCCTCGACACGCCGCTATGCGATCACCCGGGTTGCACGCAGATTCCTCCTCGTCTAACGATGCCAGTACGGGGATTGCGCGACACTCAACCATATCACTGGGATGGAATTCCAGGAGACCCCTATGGCGGAATAAACGTCCAAAGCCTGTGGGATGACGTTGAACCCAATTGCGAGCTAGACGATCCTGAGTCGTGTACGCGATTTCTCGTTGACGGCAGCTTAGGCACGACGATGTGCGATGTCACCGACTGTCCGGTGAACGAGGAAGACAAAGGCGGAGCTTTGGATATCGAAGATCGAGATGCCCTAGCTCACTACATTCTTAACGTTCCCTTCCCGCCCGCGCCGAATCGCCCACTCGACAACGAACTATCTGCTTCCGCGAAGGAAGGCATCTTCGAATTCAACTTCCTTAACGACTCGGGGACGACCACGGGATCACAGACTTGCGGTTCTTGCCATAAGCCACCATTCCTAACGACGACGAACACACCCTCGGCGACGAACGTAAATGCAGATGTCGGATCGTTCAATGGGATGGACGCACCAACATGGCGCGGCGCGTACGACCGATGGATTGTTACACCACAAGCTCGATTCAATGTCATTGATCTCATTGAACGTATCGGAATGGACTTGGATGAAGACATTCCAGAGCAGGAAGTTTGGTTCCATGCGGGTGCACGTACGCAAGCGAATTGGGATATGGTGCTTGAATACAGCACAGGCTTTTCTGGTACGTTTGCGCGACAAGCAACGTTCAATGCTTCGCTCGCCGATGACAACATCCGCTCCACAATGACTGATCGAATCGTCAGCGCACTTGTCGAGGCTGCAGATGGAGGCGCAATCCTATTACACGCTGACGGCGCATATGTTGAACAGACCTTGGATGAAGCGGAAGTGCTCGAATCTGGTTCGAAAGACGATATGGCAGCTGAGACTGAAACTGAGACCGTATCGGGACTCGGTCTGGAATATGTTGAGGGTGAATGGCGCGACCGATCAGATAGCGAAACGACATACGAACTCGACGACCTGCGGGCTGATGCGGTCGATGGGGACCTCGTTCTTACATTCACCGGTCGAATCGGTCAGAACGTTCTACCTGAAACACCCCAACCTGCCGTCTGGCCATTTTGGACAGAACGCGGCACCCTCTACGATGGCGTCGTGCAACAATCACCGACTGTTGAGTTAACGTACTTATCTGACGACCTTACGCTACAACTTAAAGGGCGTCACATCGCGGCGGGCGCGCTAATCTACATCAATGGACATGCCGTTGAGGGAACAGTGACTTGCGAAACGGACGTACTCCCCTCGTGTGAAGATGAAACGATCATCGTTACTCTAGATGAAGCTCCTGGTCGATATGGTCTGAACTTCCTTCAGATTCAAAATGTGGACGGAATGATGAGTAATGACGTGATGTTCTTCTCACAGGAAATCGAGAAGACCGCGAGAAACGGAAATCTGATCGTAAGCGGTGGAACATTCGACAGAAATATCTTTCCCTTGTATGAGTTCTGGAATACCGTCGAATCTGAGGGAAATGACGTTCGGATCAACAACGGCTTTATTAATGTCTCAATCGCTCGTGTAAATACCGATCAACCATGGCGTGCGCAGATTAGTCACCATGTCCCGGTAGTAGACGGACAAGAATATTCTGTCTGTTTCCGAGCGAAGGCAAACTCGAACCGGAGCATCGCTGTATACGTCGACCAGAGCATGCATCTATGGCAACAGTTGACCCGGGAAAATGTCGATTTGACAAATTACTGGCAAAACTACAAGCACACATTCACTGCTGATCGAACCGATATTACTGCTCGGGTTGCATTCGACTTTGCGGGCGCATCCCCCTCGGTGCAGCTGGACAATGTGGGTTTCTACGAGGGTGATGAATGCGGCACCCCAACGACTATCGCACCGATCGGTTTTCATACAAGTCGCTGAAGGGAAAACGTAGCCTGTGTGCCCACAGACTCCTAAATCTGGATAGTGATTCGACTCTATTGGGGACTAAAGCCCCCTACACAAAGCGTCACCACGTATATGCATCAATAGCTGGTTTTACAATTGATTTAGAGCTAAGTTTGCAATTCATTCATAGCTTGATTTGCAATTTCGTGGAATCAAGCGTCAGTTTGCTTGACAAGCGAAGAACATCCTAGATTCGTTCTCAGGTTCTTCCTAAAAGCACTGCGTCCCAAACCACCCTACAGGCTTATTGATCTAACGTCAACTTAGAACTTAGTCGGAATACTCACATCAGAGCGACCCGGTCGCACTTTGTACACTCTGATCATCCCACAACACACGCAACTCTTCAAGCGGTGCATCCTCTACCGACGCTGGCAATCCGAAGATAGCGGTCGAGCGCGACTCCCTGTCATATGGCGACCAATTCGACAGCTTTTCGATAGCCGGATTGCCGGAACGCGCAAATGCCAACCAAGCGTCCATCGTCGTTTCCGCTAATTCAATATGCTCACGCTCACCGCCGAAAAACCGCCGAGTGCCTTCGTTTTGATTGTTCGTACCAAACACATAACCAATGTCGATCGCGTGACAAGATTTCAATATTCCGCCCGATACGGGAGATTCAACGGTAAACAGATACTGGTAAGCGTCCTTTCCTCGCGCGTTCATCGTCTCCGCCAGCACGATACCGGGTAGACGGAATGCGCGATCGGATTCCAACGTTTGCCAAACATCAGCGTGTGAAATACTGTCGTCCTCGCGCGAAAGGATTTCATGGTATGCGCGACCAAGCGCTCGCAAGTCGGGGCGGCCGTTTCTAGGCGCAAGTCGGCGATCAAAATCCTCGTGCGTCATGTTTTGGATCGACGGATCCATCACGCCAAACAGAAACCACTCATCGCGTGTGCAGCCGACTAATATCGCAACATCGTCTGCGGAGCCATTCGCCACACAATCGATTGGACGGCCGGAAATCTGAGTACCGTCGATACATGGCTCGTAGCACATCCATGGTAATTTAGCTGAAACCTCCGCACCAACTCGCGTGATTTCCTCTGGCGACAGCTCAAATAGCTTGTTCAGGTTGCTATTCGGCGAAATCTCGAGCGCGGCGAGTAATTGCGATGCGACTTCGGTTGACTGGTTAATCGTATTGGCCGTGTGGGCGGCTCCGCTCTGCGGAATTGCCTTGTGAAAGAGCCCTTTTGCTTCACGCAACGCTAAGAGCGCGCCGACACTCATTCCACCTGCGGACTCGCCAAAAATCGTTACGTTACCTGGATCGCCGCCGAAAAGACTGATGTTGTCACGAACCCACGCAAGCGCAAATGCTTGGTCCAACAATCCTTCATTGCCAGTCGAAGGGATGCGACCACCGGTGACATCGTTCAGGTTTAGGAAACCTAACGCCCCGAGGCGGTAATTGATGGTCACCACGACCACATCACCGCGATGCGAAAGAATCGAACCGTCATAAATCGGCGATGAGCCTGAACCAGTGACGAAAGCGCCACCATGAATCCAAACCATGACGGGTCTAGAACTCCCTTCTGTACTAGGCGTCCAGACGTTCAAACTTAGGCAGTCTTCATCTAGAACTGGCGGTGCTGCGTCCTCCGCAAACGAAAGTACACCTTGTTCCGTCGCAACAACCTGCCAAGAGATCGGGCCGAAGTCTTCAGCTCGCCGCACGCCGGTCCAAGCGGGTGGGTGCTTCGGTGCAGACCAGCGATCCTCACCCGTAGGCGCAGCCGCAAATGGAATGTGTTTGAACGCGATTACGCCATCCTGTTCAATGCCTTCGACGCTGCCGTACGCAGTTTCAACTTGAGTCATGGGATAGCTACCCGTGGAAAGTAAGTGCGTCGCAGATTATTCCGATGACACAACCGTGAGCGTCGTAACGAAGGGAATACCTATTTTTGGGCTTCGGTACTCAAGGGCTCCGGTTGAGTGGGGCGATGTGGGTAACGCGCATTTGGTGGTTCAAGAATCGCGAGTTTGCGATCGTCAACATCTGGGTAACTGCGAAAATCATCGGGATCGTAGTAGTCGGCTGACCACGTCGAACCATGGGGTGAGAACTTGTAGAAAAGCGTTCGGCGTGGCGCATCTACGGTCCAGGGCAACGTACCATGTGTCAGCGCTTCTGTAAACACGATCGCGTCACCGGCATTTGCCGGAATCCGTTTCACACATTCGTGAACACCTTTCGTTAAATCTCGCCATTCGTTCGGAATGTCAACATTCGATTTATGCGAACCTGGCACGCAGCCGAATCCACCGTCATTTGGATGCGTGTCGAAGAGTTCAAAGGACACCGATACAAGACCGTTATAAAAGCGTCGATCGTGGTACGCACTGAATTGTGAACCGCCAGTGATTCTCCAGCCACCATGTAACGAAGTGCCGGCAAATCCTTTCTTTACATGGGTGTGTACGTTGATGTGGTCAAGACGAAAAGTCGGTATGGCAGGCAGTCCCCGCGCCGCTCGACCTTCACGAACGCCATGATTGCCAATGATCTCTTCAAGCAGCGGGGTCATGGTTGGCAAGTCCAGTAAATCTCGCCAGACCTTTCCCCAGTGCAGCGGACCTTCGGATTGAGGCACAGGCGGGAACTGCTCCGTAGAACCTCGTAATGTTTCTAGGAGCTCGTTAACCTGCGCTTTCGTCAACGCATTCGGTATTACTAAATATCCAAACGTGTCGAACAAGAAACGTTGTTCGTCAGTAAGACCTGAGCTTAGTTCTGTTGTGTTACTCACGATACAGTCTATAAGATGGAGCTGAATTCAAGGGAGTCTGCGTATTAACTACACAACGCCTAAACGAACATATTGTTCTTCTGGCGCTTCGACATTTTTCAGACCTTCGCGAAGTAATTCGATCATGTCGGTTTCATCTTGACCGTCCAAGCGATTTTCATCTTCACTAGGGTCAAGCTCAATGTCGTACAAGTGGTGTTCGTTAACGCGAGGTCGAGCGCACCAATACGGCAGCAAATCACCTTCTTGAAACGGCTGACGTATCACCGGTACATCGGACCCAGGCATGAAATCAAGTGTCGCGCGATGATCGGGATTCGGCCATAGACGATGGATTCCTGCATACAACATCGTAGACCATCGGTTGGACCACATGGACAGCGGGAATGCATCATCGACTGGAGCACGAGCGTATTTGCGATGCCCGTCGTACACCATCACCCAGTTGCCAAAAACTCCACCAATCGCCCACTCTCTCACACTGTCGGTGGTTCCCGTTAATAACGGTACGAGCGATTCACCGTGCGTGCGATGCGTTGGTTCAACGTCGAATACGTCGCACAAGGTCGCATTGATGTCGACATTGGTTGTCAGCGAATCAACCTGTTTGGCATCAACGCCAGGATAGGCAATGTATAACGGCGTGTGTCCGAGCGGTTCATATTGCGGTACCTGAGGCTTACCCCAGATGTCCTTCTCGCCAAGATAGTGTCCGTGGTCAGTGCACAGAACCACCATCGTGTCCTTCCACTTGTCGTTTCGATCGAGCGCGTCGAGCACCTTTCCGAACCAGTGGTCGATCATGGATAACTTCGAACCGTAGTTACATCGAATGTGACTACCTTCACGCTGCGTGATTACCCCGCGCTCTACATTTCGCACCCCGTAGGGTGGCCAGATGATGCGTGGACCCTCCCACGATGGGTCGTAACGATCCATCCACGGGATTGGCGAATCGAATGGCTCGTGCGGGTCAAACTCGTCAACGTACAGCATAAACCGATCGTGAAAGTCGGCGTTTAGGTCAATCCAGTTCGCAGTGGCCTGCATGGTCTTAGGACCCGGAAAGTCCAGTTCTTCACGAAAATACGTGCGCGAACGGTCGTAGTGCCATTCCCGACTCCCGGCCGGTAATGCCGGTGCGCCTATCCACGAAGGATCCGGTCGAGACTTCCACGGGTCGTTCTCGTGACCTCGCAGATACTCCCATGCAAAGAAATCGGTGTGGTAGTTCTCGCCTCCGGTCTCGAACAGGTGTGGATGATCGGTGAACAGCATCGTGTTAACGCCTGCTTCACGTAAATGTGCAGTAATCGGGCGTTCCCAGAGCTCAATCGACCCCCAGGGTTTCCATAGGAAATCGAGGGCACCGCATAGCAGATCATGCCTAGCTGGCATGCACGGGAATGACCCAATGAAGTGCTTGTTGAACCGAACAGCTCGCTTGGCGAAACGATCGATGTTTGGCGTATCGAATTCTGTGCCGCCGTAATCACCGATCATGTGCCGATTCAGACTATCCAACAAGATGACGATGGCGTTTTGCGGTTTAGGGAGCGACGACATCGAATATCTCCGCGTCATTTGAGTTGATGAACGACATGAACATGAATGATCTCAAGCGTTCCTTGAATAATACGAGGACACTTTGGTGTTGAAACGAGAACCTTGATGCCCGCGAAACCTGACACAACAACTGTGTTTGACGAAGAGATATGTGTGCCTGGACTGGACGAATGGGTTTCAGGTATCAACGAAGTCGGGTATGTCGTGATTCCAGATTGGCTCAGTGCGGAAAGAGTCGAGAAACTCAGTGCAGATTTGCGACGCGAAGTGAATCCAATTCGCGAACTGATGCCGCCAGATTTCACGACGGTACGTGCGCACAATCTTCTCGCAAAGACTCGATGTGTCGATGACCTCGTATGTGATCCCCGATTGGTCGCGCTCGCCCAAGGGGTATTGGGACCTCACATCCAGGTCTCAGTCGTCGCGATGTTCGATCTACTGCCGGGCGCGAAACCTCAAGGCTTGCACCAAGACGACGGTCTATGGCCTATTCCACGTCCACACCCACCGTTCGTGGTCAACGCAGTGATCGCAGTCGACGAATTCACGAAAGCAAACGGCGCCACGCAGATCGTGCCGAAATCGCATTTGTGGCACGATCAAGCCGTCAAGCAACCTCCTGAGGTGTCGCCAATTCAGGTTGAAATGAAGCCAGGCACCATGCTGATCTGGACCGGTGCGGTGTGGCACGGCGGCGGCGGCAACACGACAAATGAGAGCCGACTCGCCATCGACATCAACTTCAATCTGTCCTACCTCGCACAGCAGGAAAACCAATTTATTGGCGTGCCGCGATCTGAGGTTGAAAAAATGCCGAAACATCTACAGAGGTTAATAGGCTACAAGTTCGGCTTGATGTACGTGGGTCCCGGAATGGTCGATCTACGCGATCCTCTCTTCATGAAGGATCAAGTCAGCTTTCAGTACGATGTCAACGCACTTCCACGCGTCGGTTCATCTAACTAGCAATTCCCACTTATAACGTACGGAGCAGTCTATGTCCGCGTCAACGATCGTAGTCACCGAGCAGATTGACACCTATCTCCTCGGTCACATTCGACCGGAATCTGAAACAGCAAAAGCACTTCGTGAAGCGACTGCGCCGATGCCGGCGGCCATGATGCAAGTTTCGCCCCTTCAAGGCGCGTTTATGTCCTGGTTTGTTAGCCTGATAGGTGTCAGGCGTGCACTCGAAGTCGGTACATTTACGGGATATAGTGCCCTCTGTGTCGCAGAAGCACTACCCGAGGAAGGCAAGCTGATCGCCTGTGATGTCAGCGAAGAATGGACCCGCATGGCGAGAGAGTATTGGGAACGCGGTGGCGTGGCTCAAAAAATCGACTTGCGGTTGCGTCCAGCAGTAGAAACACTTGATGCGCTCATCTCCGATGGGCACGAAGGATCATTCGACTTCGCATTCATCGATGCGGATAAACCGAATTACGACAGCTATTACGAGCGCTGTTTGCAGTTAGTACGCACAGGTGGTGTCGTTGCGGTTGATAACGTGCTATGGAGCGGTCGCGTTGCACAGGATTCCGCCAATGATGCGTCGACACACGCCATACGAGCACTCAATGACAAGATTCAGCTCGACGAACGCGTCAGTAACGTCATGCTGCCAATTGGAGACGGCTTAACGCTCGCTACAAAGCTCTAGCCATTGGAATCAAACGATCCGCGAGACGGTCGAGAGGACGAATTCCGTCTGCCTCATCCTCTTCCGATCATCAAATCACCTTACAGACTCGACCAGGGACCTTGAATCGCGAACGTGATACCCGGCGACTGAATATTCGCGTACAACGTTTGCCCATCCGCAGAAAACGTCGCGCCCGCCCACTCTGAACTACGATAGTCTCTAGCCTCAATCCCGGGCCTAGATGGCACGCCATTCGAAAGGTCAACGTTGTTCTCAGCAAATGAGATGACCTCGTGACCTGGTTGTTTCGCAATGAGTAATCGGCAGCCGTACTTCAGCGCATCGTTTGCGTCACTTACGCCATCACCGTCTTCGCACAGGACGATCATGCCGTTGATCGGGTTTAACGCGATATTGTCGATTGCATCGGCTTCTTCTTCCGAGCCGGATGCAAAAATGCAGGCGAGACGTTCGACGCTTGCGTCGTACAACCAAACGTTTCCGGTACCTGCAGGACCGCCCGCCGTATCAACCCAATATATACGTCCATCGTATTCCCAGATTCCCTCGCCTCGACTGAACGTCGCACCGCCGTGCGCCTCGCCCTGCAAGAAAGGTCCTGATCGACCTTCCCCAATCAGATTTTCAAGGCCGTTGCCGTAACTATTGAGCGCTTCAGGGTCAGCATCAGGATCTTCGATTGGCACCCATTCGACGTCGAACACCTGACCTTCTGCAGTCTTTATCAGGTTCGCGTTGGCTTGGTCCTTGACCTTAAGCATCGATAACGACCCACCTTCTTCTAATGCACCTACATTCCTTGCGAGATTGTTCGGCACGTATCGATAAAAACCTGAGGTTGAATCGTTATCCTCGGTCAGATAGCCATACCCGGTCTTTGGATCAAAAGCGACGGCTTCGTGGCGAAAGAATCCCATATCTTTGATCGGTTTGGCCGAAGCTTTACCAAGGTGCGGAGGTGGCACCTCAAACACATAACCATGGTCTTTAGCGCTGGAACCATCCGGTAACTGAATGTTGCTCCCACGAAACACGAGTTCTTCGCAAGTCAACCACGTGCCCCAAGGCGTTGTCCCACCCGCACAGTTGAGCATGGTTCCACCTATCAACGGAACCGTTTCGCCGTATTGGCCTTCCCGTAGGATTACACCTGTCACTCCGCCAGCGATACTAAGCGGATACCCCACTCGCTGCATGATTTGCAGAGGCATTTCGAAATCGTCGTATACGGGTACACCGTCTCCCTGAATTGTCTCGCCGTAATACCGTTCGTGATTACGGAGCAGGACTTTCTCCGAATCCGTGGCGCCATTTACAAGCGCCATCCCATCATGTCGATCTGGGATAGAGCCACCATCAGAAAGCGGATCGCCCGTCCAACTCATGCTCCGATAGGTAAATCCTTCCGGAAGTCTCAAGAGCGGCAAGCCTGTTTCAGCATCGATTGTGGGTTGCAATTGCGTGGCACCGCGGACAGCGCGCATGTTGAACACCAGTGGCGCAGTACCCATACCTAGCAGGGTCTTACCAAGCAAATCTCGGCGACTGACCATACCTTACTCCTAGAATTCGGCAGATGGTTTCATCCGCCATTCTATAGATTTGAATGTAGTTTGTTTTAACTCAACTTGACCGGATTACGCAGTCACTCGACGCGCGCTCTACGCCTGTTAACCGTCGCCGCATTTGCACTCGGTTTAGTCGTGGTCGTCTTAGGAGCATACACTCGACTTGTCGACGCTGGTCTTGGCTGTCCTGACTGGCCAGGATGCTACGGCTTCCTAACAGTACCCCAATCTGAGGCGGATATCGCAGCCGCGAACCAACTATTCCCTGATACGCCTCTCGAGGCAGATAAAGCTTGGCCAGAAATGGTGCATCGTTACGCTGCGACGTTGCTCGGCTTGGTGATCTTGATGATTCTTGGTGTTGCGGTGATGGGTAGGCGAGCACTCGCGTTACCAATCGCGCTAACTATCCTCGTGATAGCACAGGGAATATTCGGCGCTTGGACCGTCACGCTGAAACTCTGGCCGCAAGTGGTAACCGCGCACCTGTTAGGCGGATTCGCGACAGTTGCGATGCTATGGATTTACCTTATCAAGCAAAATGTTGTGCGTCACGTCGACTTACCAAACACCGCGTTTCGCGCGGCCGTGCTTGTCTTCGCGGTGTTGGTTCTCCAGATCGCATTAGGAGGCTGGACATCCTCGAACTACGCCGCCCTAGCCTGTCCTGATTTTCCCCTCTGTCACGGTCAGGTAATTCCGGACATGGCTTGGTTCAAAGGATTCAACATATTTCAGGATATCGGTCCGAACTATCTAGGCGGGGAGCTATCAAACGAGGCACGGATTGCGATTCAATTCACCCATCGAGTAGTCGCGCTCGTTCTCGTGGGGACAACTATTTGGTTGATGACTCGATTGACTAGCAAGATGCGTTGGATACTCGGAGCCGCAGTGATCACTCAATTCACGCTCGGTGTCTCAAACGTGTGGTTCAATCTCCCTTTAGCGATCGCCACGGCCCATAATTTTGTGGCGCTCGTCTATCTACTAGTGGTCGTCTACATCGTCTACTTCACCCGCACCCGTAGCTCAGTTGGATAGAGCGTTTGCCTCCGGAGCAAAAGGCCACAGGTTCGAATCCTGTCGGGTGCGCCAGTTTTAATTACAAAACGACGATCTGATAGGGACTCAACGAGGTCCGCAAGCCACGTTGGAACATGCGCGCGAACTGGCTAGCGCCTAGCATTTCGTGGGAGCCACGCCGTTGGTTTTAAGTCGCACATTGATACCGGAGGCACGACGCTTTCAACATCGAAGAACAGCGACTTTCTGTTGTGCACCGTTGCGGGTCGTAGAACTCATGCGGACACATGAGCCGCGATCAATTTCACGACCTTCCGAAATCGGGCACCGGGGCGGCTAGAGGCGTTCTCGAAAGAGAGCTCGACCGCCTGTCAAATTTCTCAGACTACATTCCGTTTTGTGTAATTTACTGGAGATTTCCCGCATCAATCGATGATTGCTTGCCGAACGGCGTTTTCAAAGTCGTATTGAGCGCCTGGATGTGGTTGTTGGAGCATCAACACCCCAACAAGCTCCTCCGCAGGATCGGTCCATGAACGTGTTCCGAATGCACCGCCCCACCCAAAAGCGCCGGCGCTTCGTCGACTGTTTGCAGCTACCGGATCGAGAACAACTGAAACGGTATATCCAAATCCTTGACCTTTCGCGTTTTGCGTGAAGCCGCGATAGAGATCGCCAACTTGATTGGTTGACATCCATTCAACCGATCTAGATCCGAGTAGGCGATTCCCAAAGAGTTCACCACCATTGGCAAGCATTTGTTCAAAGTGCAAATAGTCCCGAGCCGTACTTGACAGACCGAATGAACCCGAGAAGTAGGTCGTCGTGTTGTTGAATCGCGACATATCTCGGTCTCGAATGGCAACGCGGCGCGACACTTTAGAGTCTGGCAGGTTGTAGTGGGTGTCGACCATGTTTAGCGGATCAAAAATCCGTGACTGAACAAATTCGTTATACGGCGTTTCAGTAACCAATTCAATGATGTAGGCGACGACATCCAGACCAGTCCCACCACTATACGTCCAGCGCGACCCTGGTTGGAAATCCAACACTGAGCTTCCAAGTTTTGGGATGTACTCGGCCAATGTGGTTCGCTCAATTCGTTCACTTTGTGCAGAACCCAAACCGCCGCTAGCCAAACCCGATGTATGAGTCAGTAGATGCTTAATCGTGATCGGCGTGTTTGCGGGAACCAGCCGGTGTTCTGGCAGGTTGCGTCGATCGACCCGAAACGGACTAATGTCTTCGTCGGCCGGCTCTTTTAACACTGCAACTTGCATGTCCGCAAAGGACGGAATGTACTGCGAGACAGGATCGTCCGGGTGAATCAGTCCTTCCTCGATCACCATCATCGCAGCGACGCCTAAGATCGGCTTCGTAGATGACATCATGACGAAGATCGCATCTTCATCCATCGGTCGCTTGGCTTCGACATCCATCAACCCGTGCGCCTTGAAATGAACCACCTTGCCGCGACGCGCCACCGCGGTAACGCCTCCTTGGATGTTACCCGCCTCAATGTGACGCTGCATCGCGGCATCGATTCGCAGTAGACGTTCCGAAGACATGCCGACCGACTCTGCATCTGCGGATGGAATCGTCTCAGTAGCGAGCGCAGTTGAAGCAAACAGACAAAGGACGACGAAATAGCTTCTCAAACGCATGGTGATTCCTTGGACGAATAGCGGAGCGGAAATGGAGGCGAGTTCAAACGTGATTAGTTTCGATGTGTATTTTGCAAGTCAGTACATCAAAATCCCGATTTCAGCACGATACCGCTTCATGACTCGTGCGATCCGCAATGTGATACGTGTCTCCATCCGCACAAATTTTTTGTTGAATCGATGTGGATGGGGATTCACTCGTTTGGGCTAGGATCGTCGCAACGACGCCGTCCCGCACCTTCTCAACATACCTCGATCGCGCAGCTTGATGCATGCATTCGTGAGACGTCTGATCAAATTCAATTGGATCACCGACAATGTAGCCATCCTCAAGGTACTGTACGAGCTATCGATCGGCCAGCAGCTCTAGGTTCTTGTCCCGCAAAGTTGATCCGCCAGGTCCGTGTAGCTTTCGGCTTGGATTTCAAACCCAGTCGAATCGCCTTCAGAACCCATTTCCCAGACTTTCGGCTTCACATGTGCCGCCTTTAATCCGGCTCGTTGTGCGGCGGCGAGGTCAGGTGGGTGGCAGGCAACCATCATCGTTTCTGAGGGTTGTACACCGAATAGGCTCGCTGCTTTTTGATATGCCTCGGCGTCTGGCTTGTACACACCGAGAAATTCGCATGACAAGTAAGCGTCCCAATCGATACCCGCGTGTTTCGAAGAGTCTACGACGATGGACAAGGAAAGCACCGTGAGAATGGATACGATGTAATGCTCTCTGAGGCGGATTAAAGCATCAGGGACATCGTCCCACACGTCCATCCGGTGCCATGCCGTATTGAGGTCTTGCTTATCCGCGGAGGTTAATTCCAACTCGGGATGTTGTGCGCCCAGTTCATCCAGCATATCAAGATGGATTTGGTCCGCATTACGCCAAGAGAGATTCCCTTTTCGAACTTCGGCAAGTGTCTCGAACATTCTGCGGCGCCATTGGAAACAGAATGCCGGGACATCGAGCTCTACTTCGCGCTCCTCTACGATTTGTTGTATCGCAGCTTGCGTAGAAGATTGCCAATCAAAGACGCTTCCTCCTACATCGAACGTCAGTACCTTAATCTCACTTGCCATCTGACACACACTCTTTGGGACCTATTTCAGATTATCCCGCCTCAAGAAGAGATTTCGCATTGAGACGGACTCTCGAACCTGCGCTTTGCTAGATTCTCAGGTCTCCTATCTCGGTGCTGCGTAACTAAGTTCATGTGCCTTAACGCCTCATTACGTCCATTCGCACTAAAGATAATGGGAGGTTACCCACTCTTGCCAACCACGGACTTCGAATAGGACCCCTCGATGAAACTCTACAACAGCATGCTTGCCCCAAATCCCCGTCGTACGCGCATTTTCTTAGCTGAAAAGGGCGTTGAGTATGAAGTGGTGGAATTCAATATCCCAAAGGGCGATAACTTGGATCCAGAGTTTCTCAAAATCAGTCCGAGGGGATTGCTACCAACCCTGGTGCTTGACGACGGTACCGTACTCGATGAATCTATAGCGATCTGTCGATATTTCGAAGAAACAGTACCTGAACCTAATCTCATGGGTACTGACGCGAAGAGTAAGGCCTTGATCGAAGCCCGACAGCGACACATGGAGTTCGATGGCTTGCAAGGTGCTGCGGACGCTTTCCGTAATTCCTATCCTGGATTCGCAAAGCGTGGACTTGGTGGCAGTGCTGGTGAGGTACCTGCTATTCCTGAATTGGCGGATCGTGGAAAAGCAAGTGTTGCGCGATTCTTCGCCCGGCTCGACGACTATTTAGCGGACCATGCTTACTGTGCGGGAGATACGTTCACAATTGCGGACATAACTGCGTTTTGTGCGGTTGAATTTGCGACGACGGCAGCCCGCATCCCATTTCCAGAAGACAAACCCAATCTCAAACGTTGGTACGACGAAGTATCAGCGCGACCAAGTTCGAGCGCTTAACAATCTAAGTCTCGACACACACCAAAGGTAATACACCATGGCACATGACATCGTTGTAAAGGATGGCTTGATTGTTGACGGCACCGGCGCTGCACCTTATTACGGGGACGTAGCAATTGACGGCGACACCATCACGAAAGTCGGTAAAGTCGACGGCGCAACCGCGGCTAAGACTATCCACGCAGACGGCAAAGCCGTCACTCCAGGCTTCGTTGATCTGCACACGCACTTCGACGCTCAAGCGGGATGGGATCCGTATCTAACCCCTGTTTCGTGGCACGGCGTCACGACCGCTTTGTTCGGTAATTGCGGCGTGACCTTCGCGCCATGCAAGCCCGCCGATCGCGAGTTTTTAGCCGGCATGATGGAAACCGTCGAGGACATCCCAAAGAACGCGATTCTGACGGGCTTGCCTTGGGATTGGGAATCGTATGGCGAATACCTCAACTCCATCGAGAAACTCAACCCCGCCATCAACATTACCGGGATGGTGGGACACTGTGCGTCTCGGTTCTACGTCATGGGTGAACGTTCCATCACCGATAACGCGACTGACGACGAAATAAAGCAAATCGCCGAACTCGTTGGAAAATCGGTCGCCGATGGAGCTGTCGGATTCTCAACCAACCGCTTGCCAGGGCATGTGTTACCTGACGGTCGATCCATTCCAGGCACGTTCGCGGAGCCTAAGGAGCTGGTTGCAATTTCAGAGCAAGTCGGCAAACACGGCGGCATCGTTCAAAGTGTCCTGAACTACGGTAAATTGGAAGAAGAACTCGATATCGTCCGACAGCAAGTACGAGCAGCGGGAACTCGCGGCTTGTTTTCTGCACCCTATACGCCTAGCAACAACGGCGATACATCTGCCTACGACGCCCCCATTGCTAGGATGCAGGCCGAAGGTCTAGACGTTACCGCACTGACGTTACCAAGGTCAGGTGGATTCCTCTTCGGCTTGCGCACGGACATGCGCTTTTTCGGCACGCCAGCGTGGAAGGATCTGCTTTCGAAACCGTTCGATGAGCGGCTCGCCACGATTCGTGATGGCGAACAGCGCCAAAAGTTAATCGATGAAGTCAAAGCACAAGAGTACCCAGCAGGATTCGCTAAGAATATCTTCTGGCTTGGTAATGAGGATCGTCCCAACTACACCAAAGGCGCCGCAGAGAGTTTGGCGTCGTTAGCGGAAGCCGCGGGTGAACATCCAGTCGAGACCTGGTTGCGATTCATGCTCGAAAGTGATGGGGAAGCATTCTTCCACGTTAGATTTTTCAATACGCAAATCGATGCCTTGCCGCCGTTCCTCAAAGAGGACTATGTGCTGCCCGGAATCGGGGACGCAGGTGCTCACGTGAGTCAGATCATGGATTCTGGCTGGACATCGTTCATGCTCGCCCACTGGGTGCGTGATGAGGAGAAGTTCACGCTCGAAGAAGCCATCCATAAATTAACAAGTGCCCAAGCACGCGTCGTCGGTTTCGACGATCGTGGTTCGCTCGCTGCGGGTAAAAAGGCTGATGTAAACGTGATCGACATGGATCTCGTGGCCGAACGCCAACCTCAGCTTGTACACGACTTCCCTGGAGATGCTCCGCGTCTCATTCAAAAGGCAGTCGGTTACCAAGCCACGATCTGCAACGGTGCTGTGATTCTCGAAAATGACGAGCATACCGGCGAACGTTCAGGACGCGTGCTCAGGAACCCAAGAACCGCAGCATAAGGAACTAATCCAAATGTACGTGCGGTCCGTCCGACCGCACGTACTTGAATACTTAAACAATTACACAAGGCCATACGTGCCTTGACGATTAGGAGTGCAAGGCATTAGTAGGTGAATACGCCTCCTTGTTTCTTAAACGGTATGAAATCTATGTCGGCAATTAGGCGTCCACCAAATCGTATCGCCAACAACCCGCTACCTGCTAGGGTAATTAATAACAAGGTTCGTACGTAGTAACCAAAATCAACACCAAAGATGAACACAAGACACGCAGCCGTGCACATGACAACTCGAATAGGAAGAAACTCCGGACACGCAGTCGTACGTTTTGGATATGTGGCACAAGCCCAGGTGAAACAAAGCAAATTTAGTGTGATGAGCAGAAGCGCTTCATCATAGAAGTTGACGTAGCTTGTCCTAACCGCAGATGAACCGATATATATCGCATGGATAAATGCAACTCCGAATGCGACAACGCAAGGGAAGATACTTGCCTTCACGATATTCATCGCAAAGACGATGCCAAGAGATTGCCGTGATTCGCCTAATCCGAATTGCCACGCATTAGCCATCCACAAGCTAGGTGTCTTTAGTAAACCGAACGGCGTACCGGTTCCGACGTAAACGATGATTCCGGCGATGACCGACAGAATGAGAGGATTAATTAGCGAGTCGGCTGAACCGTCAACTGGAAATGAAGCAATGCTCGCGCCAAGAATCGAAAGAATTGGGGCCAACCACATAATGACCGGGAGAAAGTGTCCCGATGGATGCAACCAACCTGAGATCCTAAATCTACCAGCAACTTTCGGGTGAAACCGACCGAGCTCGACTTCGATAATCGCCTTAGCAGGAGACTTCATCCCATGAATCTCTTTTCTCAATGCTATCGCAAAATACCCAGCAATAACCATCGCAGGAAATTGAACTGTTGCTGAATTCATGCTGTCGAGTAAGTTTGAGCGTAGACCTGCGGGAATAAATACGAACAACGTACAGAACCCGAACATCACGCACAGAAGGCACGTTAATCCAACTGAAGATACTCTACTGCCCGTCCGCCTCGAATGACACCATAAGTAGATTGAAACCATTGGATACATCGCCGCTACTCCAATTAGCGGTGTCATATGTCCTAGTGCGAATGAGAGAAGGCTTGCAAAAGCAATGTAAAAACCGACTATTCCTAAGCAGGTTACCCAGATTTTTCTGCTGAAACCTGGTACGAGAGTAGCTGGTTCCCATGTCATCATTCGATTAACGAAACCGACTGTCTCGGTCTGCGCCAAGAAAGCACTTACGAACAACGCAACCGCGCTAGCAGATTGTGAGGTATCCGATAGTCGTAGATTCAGCGGAATGATGAAAACCACAAAAAGCCACAGCGTAATCATTCCGGTATGCTGGCGGGATGTGACGAGCAAGTTCTTCACGGAGTAATCCCTATAAACAAATCCTCTAGTGTTGTCTCTTCTATTCGCGCCTCGGGTGGTAGCTCGAAATCATCTGTGTACCAGACCCAATGCCGGTTGCCAGTCCTACCTAGTGCATTCTGAATCGAGCCAGAATACCTTTCTGAAACTGTAATCACTCGTACGTTCTGTTTCAACGCGTCAACGGAACTATGGCAACGAATCCGTCCTTCATGGAGAATCGCGACATGCGAGCAGATTCGTTCGATGTCACTGATGATGTGACTAGAGAGCAATACCGTTTGATTGTGATCAAGGTTCATTTCCACGAGAATGCGCAAGAATTCGCGTCGCGCACCTGGATCCAATTTGGCGACCGGTTCGTCCAGTATGAGCAAATCCGGCTTGTGCCCAACTGCGAGCAAAATTGACACCTTTTGCTGATCTCCTGGGGATAGCTCACCGATTTTTCTATCTGAAAGTCGCCATTCCTGGATTAGTCTCGCAATTAACTCAGAGTCCCAATCGTCTTCGTAAAAACTTGCGACGAAGTCGACACAATCACCAACTTTCATCCAATTGAAACTATCGAACGTTTGTGGAACATATCCAATACGTTTTCGAATTCTTGACGGGGAGTCTGCAGACGGTACGCCGAAGACACTAGCTTCCCCCGCATCGGCTTGCATTAGACCGAGCGCCACCCGTATCAAGGTAGTCTTTCCGCAACCGTTTCGTCCTAATAAACCAGTGACCGTACCTCGATCGAGTTTTAAGTCCAGACCGTTGAGCACGTTGAATGTGTCGTAACTTATCGATACGCGATTCAGCTCGAGCGCAATTTCAGTCATGTTTCCTCCCAAAGTCGCTCGATTTGTGCTATTAAGTCAGATCGAGAGATTCCGACTTTCTTCGCGTACATGATGAGGGATCTACTTTCATCCGTCCCAATTTGTGCGCGTTCTCGGCCACTTTCTGTAACGACCATTCCAATTCCACGTCGACGCGCCACAATACCTGTTTGGTCCAACAAGGAATAAGCCTTAGATACTGTCATCGGATTTACTCCTATTTCGGTTGAGATTGCTCGTACAGATGGCAGTTTGTCTCCCGGGGTCAACACACCTGAGGCAATCTGTTCTCTGCATTGGTTAACGATCTGTCGATAGATAGGAACACTTGATGACGGATTGATCGTAAACAAGTAGATAAACCAGTGTATTACTAACTAATAATACACTATGATACGCACTCATTGACTGCCGCGGCGTTTGCTCCTGATTCCCTGTTGTTTGACGATTGTGGATGAGCCTGTCCTGACCGTCGTTATCCTGGATTAGCCTTTCCACACAGATTTGAGCTATGGCACACGAAACAACCCTTCGCTCTCCATACTCCTTTCGTCGACGAACTGCAGATCGCAAATGTTTCGTGCGGTGATACGATTCGCACAACCAATCCCGCAACCATCTATACATGTCCCTAGTTCAGATACCGCTTCGCTTCAGTATTGAGGCGTAACAGACCACGATGCAACCTGACTCTCAAAAAATCGCAACGGCCCACGAACATCACGATTCAATGAGCGGCTACCTCGATGACGGCGAAGAACGTGCATTGCACCTCCCAAACCGCGGTCCGATCACCTACAACGACGACGGGACCATCTCGAAGGCGATTCTCGACGCATATTGGGAATGTGGTTTCTACGTCTTTACGGACGTCATTGGTATCGAGGAACTGCAGGAACTTCGAGCCGATGTAGAACGCGTACTTGACGGAGCGCCACGTTCGCGCGGCGACGAGTTCGATCGCCATGGACGTCCCGCAATCGGAAACCGATTCCGTCGACCTGCCTTCAGTTTCTCAAAGCCGCTGTCTGATCCTCTTGGAGGCACAGACCTTAATCACGGTCGCCATCCTGTGAAGATGGCGGAACCCGAACCTGACCAAGATGCACCCGACGAGTTCATCGACTTGCTTATCGGAAATTTGCAGATCATGGATTCGTGTTTGCGCTTATACGGTCATCCAGACCTTCTTAGCGTCGCTGCCGCTGTCAATGGCGAAGACTTCGTCCCTTTCAACGAAGTTGCGTTTCTAAAGGAACCAGGCCTCGGGGTGTCGGTCGCATGGCACCAAGACGGTACGACCCATTGGAATTCACCTGAGTGGGATCAGGGAACGCACGGTTTTAACTTCATGGCGCAGATATATGGTAGTACGCCATCTAACGGTGTTTGGGTCGTTCCCGGGACTCACAAGCAAGGACAAGTCGACATCAAAGCGCTCGTTGAACAGTCTGGTTCTGAACAGATCGCCACTGCGGTTCCAATGGTGTGCGACGCAGGGGATGTTGTGATTTCAAATCGTCAGCTCGTCCATGGTTCCTTTGCGAATACCTCAGAAGAACGCCGAGTGACACTAAATATGGGCTTCCTACCGCGGAAGAGCGTCATCAACGTGACGAACGTGAACTTTGCAGGACGTAAGCAAACTTATGACGAGGCGCGTGTACATCAGCGCTCCCGCATGATCGCGATTGGTATTGATGCTCGGCAGCAACGTTTCCCACATGAACGTCGATATGTGTACCAGCCACTAGTTGGTGAAGAGGAACAGAATCGATGGAACGAGGAGACTCGCGAGTCGGTCGTTAAGGACTACAACTTACTAGACGTACGCCTATAACAAATTCGACGCGCACTGCTTCACGATTAACAGACGGAAGTCAGTCAGATCCACATTTTGTCAAGATGTGAGTCGGTTAATAACTAGACTGAATTGAGTACGTAGTCCGTGCATCCTATCGTCGTTTACCGACGACCATAAATGGGATATTGGCGTGCGCTGCATGCCCATTCCCGTCGTTAATCTCTACGAATATTCGATAGGTTCCGGGTTCGGGAGCGATTAGGCGAACCGATGCTTGGTTAGAAGCTCCATCGAACGTGTCATCAACCGCTGCAATCGCCTCTTCTAAGTCACCGCCAATGGAAGTCGCTTCACTTTCAGGTTTCACGGCCCATTGGTATGTAAGAACATCGTCTTCGGTGTCGTTAGCAACGACTTTGGCCGTGTACCGCTTCCCTGCCGTTAATCGGATACTGTCAGATGCAGGTCGTCGCGCGAGCGTAATCGACTCAAGCACGGGCGCTTGATTGGTCGGAACCTTCCCGGACCATACCAGCTCCAAGGCGTCCACCGCACCGGTACTAGCACCTGTTTCGGTGAATAAGCTGAACCAGGTTTCCGTCCGTTCTTGCTTATGTCCCCAAAGGAACGCGTAAGAGCCGAGCCCGGGTCCGAGGTGAGGCAGAATAAAGTCTCGATATTGAAGAAGGAAATGTCGAGCCTTCTCCGTACTCGTTGGTTCTATCGCCGCATCCCATCGGGTCTTCCCGACTTCCCAATGCCCAAGTGGACCCCACTCGGTCACCATGAACGGCCCCTCGCCTAAGTACGCGATCGCCTTAGGCATCAACGCAAGCGCGCCGTACGCTTGAATACTCACGAAATCGAGATCGGGCGCTCTTTCTCTTACGAGTTCGACCGTCTCCTGATCCAGCGCAGTAATGGTCGTAGTCGTCACATGATTCGGATCAATCTCGTGGACCATTCTCGAGAGCGCATTGATTTCGTCGTAGACTCTGGGATTCGTGAAGCTCATGTCGAGTTCGTTACCGAGAATCCAAGCCAATAGCGCTGGATGGTCTTTGTACTTTAAGACTGCGTCACGTACAGTTTCCCGCTGTGCCGCAATGCTATCGGCGTTGTCATAATCAAATCCGAAACGCTCTGCCGCGACTGGTAAGCCCATTGCAACCGTCAGACCGTATTTCGCGGCCTCATCTAACGTCGCTTGGGCGTTCTCAATGCCCCAGGTGCGAACCGAATTCCCACCACGTTGCGCAAGCGTTTCCAAACTTCCATTCGCTACGCCCGCGCCCCTAACGAGGTAAGGTTTTCCATCACGAACGAGCGTATAGCCTCCTTCGTAGGCTACGACTTCAACGCGGACCGCCTGAGCATGACTGACCGTGACTGCCAGTATCACGAGCGCCGCTGCGACCAATCTTGTCGACCATGCGAAAATTGGCGAAGCAGCGCTCATTAGTTCGTGCGGACCTCTAGGTATCCAAGCACTTTAGGGTGAAGGAACTTAGAGATCTCCGAATCGGTAGCTCGCGCGTACGCCGGCGAGACGTGGGCGAGTGAAAAAGCGTGTGTTATCGAATTGCGTGATGATCTGCGCAGCTTCGTGGACATCGCCAGTTAGGTTGCTGACGAAACCTTCGACACGAAGACGTCCGCCAACGTGCGAGTAGCCTACGCCTGCGTCTACCGAGATAAACCCTTCAACTTCGTCGTTCAAGCGCAAACGAGGATTATTTGGCTGCAAGTAATCGATGCTGTTGAAGATCGTACGATATTGATCGGTGCGCCAACCAACTGAGACTACCCAGTCAACGGTACCAGTAGGTACAGCAATTAGCTGAGACAATGAACCATTGAGCTGGAATCGCGGTGTGTGAGGTAAGCGTCTGCCATCGATGGATCGGAAAACCGCCTCCTCTGGCGCGACGTCCGCTTGAAAACGAAAGTCCTGAATAGGTAATGCGCTCCGAATGCCAGCTTCTAACCAAAGCGCCTTCCAGTCAAAACTAACGTTCGCCGGAAAACTAAAGCCACCTTCGAACTGCATGCCATAGATTTCTGAGTCCGCTGCGTTATAGCTGAACGACACGACCAGCGAACCTGCGCCTGTCTCCGTCGGATCAATTAGTGTGGCGCCGCCCGCATCGAAATCTAGGGCTTGTTCAACCGATAGCAACGAAGTGAACACCTGATCCGTATAGTCGTAGTAAAACGCGGACATATTGAATCGAGTGGGTGTCTGTCCTAGCTCAAATTCGTTTTTCCAACCCGCTTCATACACGACAACCTGCTCTTCGTCGTAGATTGGCGCGACCGGTAAGCCTAACTCGCCTGTGAACGTGTCGTTGAAACCGCCTGATTTATGTCCTGTTGAAATCATCGCGTAACCAAGCGCCTCACCAAAGTCCCGCTCGATTCGAAACCGCCAATCGATAAATTCGTTTGACATCTCACCGAATTGGGGCGTAATCGATGTATCTGGGTTGATGATCACGACAAAACTAAACAATCCATCAGGAGGACAATAAAAGTCGTCCTGGTTTATCGTGTCGACGCAAGCGACCTTTTCCTCAGGAGATGCACCGCCCCCGTAAGTGCCTTTAGCGAATATGTCGAGCACATTGTCACGCGCGCCGAATTCTGCGATGCCGTCGTAATAAAACGCTAGGTACTCCTCGTCCGAGATCGCACCATCACCATTCGCATCTGGCTCAAAAATCGTTCGGTCGCGAGCTGCGAAACGAAATCCTTCAGTACCTAACCGTACACCGCCGCAACACGTGAAATTTCGACCGCCAAGTGCGAACGCATATCGAGCATTGACACCGATCCGAGATTTATCTTCTGTGGTGAAGCGCAAACCACCCGTAAGTCGGGTGATGTCGTTAAGGTGATAAGTGACGTCGCCGTAACCAGAAGACGATTCGGAATCTGTCGTTGGTTGGTTGAACTCAACACCTTGAAAGAACAAGCCTCGATCACCCACCGCGCCGAGGAACGTGTATTGATCTTCGATGAAATGAAACAAGCCTGTGGTCCACGTCCATGCGCCGGAATCGCCATAGAACCGCAGCTCTTGAATGTCTGACACACTATCCGTGATAAATTGAAATCGCGACCAATTGTCGTATACCTCATCGACGGGCTGTAGCGTGTCGGCTACGCCATTCCAATCAGGTGCAAGTGGGGTGGCTGCATCGTAGTTGTAAAGTAAATCGCGTCTGCTGACCACGAGTTCGGCAGTGCCAAAATCAAAGTCATAGGTTAGTTCCAACTTTGCACCCCAATGCGTCGTGTCAAGCATCGGTGTGAACGCACGCGCATACACGTCGCGTGGATCCTCTATGTCCTCCGGATGCACATCATTGCCAAGTGGATTCGCATAGTTCGTACCAGTCCAGCCGGTGCCTGTTTCGTGCACACTGTCGTACGCGATCAAGACACTCAATCGATCGGTAACGTCCGCAGCTAATTGGGCACGGTAACCGGTGTTGTCCTCTGCTTCGGCAAGTTCAAGATCCAAGGGTCCAACATCGTTGTAATAAGAACCATGCTCAAACGAGTAACCAGCCAGCCGAAATGCCGCGTTCTCCCCAATCGGTAGATTCACGACTCCGCGATAGACGCTAGTGTCGTAATCGCCGGTCTCGACTTCCAATGCAAATTCCTTGCGACCAAATCCAGGTCGCCACGGAATGATGTTGACGGAACCTGCAGTCGCATTACGGCCTCGCAATGTCCCTTGTGGACCGACGTTGACCTCTACCCGTCCGACATCGAAGAAAGCAGAGCCAATTCCCGCCGTACGAGGTAGGTACACGCCGTCAAGATGCGTAGCGGCTGCTGGATCGCCGAGTTCAGTGTTGTTGGAAGAACCAACGCCTCGAATCCATATCTCGACATTACCACCTTTATTTCCAATCTCGAGCCCAGGCGCGATCTCAGACAGATCCGTGAGGTCAACGACGCCTTGCATCTTTAGATTCTCACCATCAAAACTGTAGGCGGTCGCGCCAAGGTCTTGTAAGTTCTGCTCACGCCGTTCGACCGTCACAATAACCTCTTCCATCGCAACCGGCTGCGCTTCGTCGGACGTTTCGTCCTCTTGTTCTTGGGCGTTAGCCAGCGGTGACAGGGCGATCAATATCGACGCCATGAATACTGCGCTTCGGGTTCCGAATGCCATCATTAACTTGCTCATAGTTTTCCTCCTATTACCGCTAGCTACTCTGGAGCCTCGAGACGCACGTTATCGATGCGTCCAACGGCTCCCTCGGCATTCGCCCAATCGGGGAAGAACATCACGAGTTTTAAGTTTGATAGATCAAGCCCCGCAAGATCGAGGTCAAGATCAAAGCTGTATGACTGCCAATCGGAATTCGGCGTCGGATTTCCTGCTCCGCTCATTAGAACTTCGGCGGCCGTCGCAGCATCGCTACTTTCAAGCTTGACGCGCCATTGTGAACCTTCAGGCGGCGGCGCGACTTCCTTGAATTCAAACACCAAATCCCCACCTATTGCGGAACTTGCATCAACGCCGACGGCAGCTTGTAAGCCAGTTACTGTACCACCCGCACCAAATGACAGCTCGATCACATTTCCGTGTTCCTCATCGTCGGCTACTTCGGCGAACGTCGCGGCGCCACAACAATCCCATAGGAACCAACCTTCCGCTGGTGCATCCCCATAGAGTTCGATAGACGCCCGTGCCGGAACGAAGCGCACGTTGTCGATTCTTCCTACCGCACCATCTGCATTCGCCCAGTCTGGAAAGATCATCACGAGTTTGATCGCGCTTAAATCCAATCCAGCTAGATCTTCGCTCAATGAGTATTCGTAGCGCTGCCATTCAGAACCAGGTTCCGGATTACCCGCAGCGGTAAGCACCACTTCGGCCGCAGTAGCCGCAGCGTCGCTTTCGAGCTTGAGGCGCCACACAGATCCTTCTGGCGGTGGACTCACCTCCTTAAAGTCGAACACCAACGTACCACCTTCCGCCAAATGACTGATGTCTACGCTCTCCGTTGCCTGGAAGCCGGTGACTGTGCCCGTAGCACCGAACGACAGTTCCACGACGTTGTTATGTACGTCGTCATCTTCAACCTCTGCAATCGTTGCGCCACCACAGCAGTCCCAAAGGAACCAGCCGTCAGCGATCGCATCGTCGAACAGTGTCACGGCGCCCACGCTGGGCGGAGGCATTGGGACCTGATCCCCAGGTAACCATTGCACGTTATCAAGTTGGAACGTGACCGGTGAGATCAGGTCCGATGGGAAGACCACGATACCGGTGTTAATAGTCGCAAGATTTAAACCGCCGCCTAAGAGCTGGGAAACAGGAATCTCGACCGTTTCCCAAGCGCCGTCGCCGACCTTACCAATGACTTGGTCGCCACTCGAGCAAGGGAAGAAACAGTCAACCTTCATCGCTAAACCGTTTTCGTTCGCACCGTAGTCATCGACCTTAATGTCGAAACTGACCGCACCTCCCGCGTAGGCTGCCAAATCGACACCCATGCTAGATTCGATAAACCACACCCCTTGGCTATCGTTATCCGTAAATGTGACCTCTATTACCTTGCCACGAGCCGAATCGTCGGCGTCAATCTCGCGCCACTGTATTTTGTTTGCGGTGTCGCCTTCGTAATAGTTAGCCCATCCAGATCCCGAATCTGCTGCGGCAATACCTGGAACCCATGCTTGGTCGACACCGTCTATATAAACCAGAAACGGTTCGTTCGATGGTGGCGGTGGCGGCGAGGGCGGTGTTATTCCACAATCACTCACATGCGCGCATGACAAACGAATGTTGTCAACTTGAAGGTGCGCCGCGCCGGTTGGCTCCAGGACAAACAAACTCAAGACGTTTGATAGGTCCACCGGACCGCCTCCGAACTGCCCAGCGTTATGCGCAATGTTGCTGATCTGAGCCGTCATTGTTGTCCATTCATCCAGTGGCAAGTCAGATACTGGGAACTCAACGAACCCGAGATCCGGGAACCCGCTGTCGAGCTTTACCTGCAAACCGCTCTCAGCGTCCGTGCCTTCGCTAAACACATATAGGTCAAACGAAACTTCGCCCGCGTAATTAGCGCCATCTGATGCGCTACCCATGCCAAAAAGCGTCTGGCGTTCGTTATTCGCAGCGAAAATATTGAAATTACCGCCGCCAGAAGTAAGCAGGTCAATGACCGTGCCACGACCATCTCCTGAATCAACTTCTGAAAGGGCTAGTGCACCGTTTGCGTCATAAACGCCGATCGTCAGCGGAACAACATCTTCCACATCTTCGAAGGTTAGCGGTCCAGCGGCATCAACGTATAGATCGTACGAAGCCGTAAATACCTTCTCAGGTAGTGGTGCTACAACGGATGGATCGGTGTAATCAATAAAACCATCGCAGCCTCTACCTGTAGTTTCGTCTATGTTGCATTTGTAGACCCGAACGTAATCCACGCGTAGCTCGCCCGGGAAGGAACTTGGAACTGGTGCACCCGGCAAGTTACCACCAACCGCAAGGTTCAGTAGAAGGTGAAATGGTCGATCGAATGGCGCGGAGTCCGATCCGGCTTCGTGCGCATTCGTTTCCTCGTTGAGGAAGTAGTTCCAATAAGTTGATCTGTTAACCGTGAAGTAATGCGCACCATCGACAAACCAACGCAATTCCTGCTCGTCCCATTCGACCGCATAAACATGGAATCCATCTGCAGGATCGATACCTTCGTATTTCTTGTAGACAAAGGTGTTGAGGGGCCATGACATGCCGTAATGCAACGCCGCTTGCGTGAAAGGCGCTGGGTCTCTTGAGAAGACTTCGAGGATGTCAATTTCACCACTCGCTGCCCATATGCCGTATTCTGAATTTGTCGGTAACATCCAAAACGCTGACCACATACCCTGCCCTGAAGCAGCGTGAATGTTTGCCTCAACCCGACCATAACGCATGTCGAGTTTCTCGGCTGTGTTTATACGTCCTGACGTGTATTCCCGACCGTCTGCAGATTCTTCTCTCGCAGTGATCGTTAGGTTACCGCCACCAACTGAAATGTTTCCCGCTTGATAAGACTGTAGTTCGTTATTACCCCAGCCCGGGATCCCTTCGGCGGTGCCGTCGCCCATTTGGATATTCCACTTGGATGAGTCCAAGGAACTGCCGTCGAACTCGTCTGACCAGATGAGCTCCCAGCCTTGAGGCGTGATGGGATTCAGTGGTTGGTTGCCGCCTTCAGCAGGATCGGTGTTACCGCCGCTACAACTGATGAGCAAGATGCTTGCAGCGAATATCGCAAGCAGTGTGATTAGAGCTTCAGCTTTTACGGAGCCGCGGCGAAGGTGTTGGATGAAGACCAAGTCTTTCCTCCTTGGACATGACGTCACGAGCCCGATTCGCGAAGGTCAGAGATACCTCTAGCCGAGCGGCAGGTTTTAAGTCGTCCTATGGAAATGTGCAATCAATTGTCCGCCGCAGTTCAATTGGTGCGGTTGATTGCAGATGATTTAGCTACGTAAGCTCTAGATTGAATGAACCTGCAAACTTCATTCGCAGTTTCGATTCAGCCAGTGCCGTTGGGCACACACAAGACGACGCTAAAAGACCATCGATCTTACTGATGTATAGAGACAATACCTGTACATAGCAGGACCGACTTTGCCAAGCGCGGTATCGTGTAAAGCACCGCTAATTTTACGGTAGATTGAGTACATTTCGAGCGTGTGGGCACCACGCGAAGTACGACTTCAATAGAGCCCCCGCCGATAAGGTCGAGCGGTCAGACTATCCCGTTGCGATCAGCTCGAGCTCAGGGCGATTTAGTCCACGGCGATGTACGTTGTGGTAGTGATGCAAGGCGGGTTCATTTCGACCAAACAACACATGTGAGACTGCGGCGCTGTTCGCGCTCCGTTGTGTGGATTCCGCGACGCGATAGTCTTCCTTTTGAATAATCGAATTGAAACCGTGGAACTTCTCTTCTTGATTGACCTTAACGCCGTGCTCTTCGTGAGCCGCGATGAATTGTGGGGATAAATACCAACTATGGAAGGTGTGGGACTTGCTCGCCGAATCACCGACCGGATGCATCCGCAGAATGTCACATCCTGCCTGATCCACTAGCAAGATCGTATTCGGATAGATGAAGTAAACGACCAAGGTCAGGGCGAAGAACGGCCAATCCTCTTCGTTGGGAATCTCCGCGACAACTTGCTCCCACTGTTGGTTCGCAAAGACCATTCTGTAGTTCATGCCATACACGTCGTGGGTTTGAAGGTTTCCCTTTATCGCAGGCGCCAGTGTATTACGATGTAGAACGTCAAAGTGATAGTTCTCGCCGAAAGTATCGATCGCAAGTTTCCAGTTCGCATCGGCATTGATCACTTGGTCAGACGAATGGGTCATCTTGTCGAGTCCCCAAGATGCCATTTCCTCGCTTAACCCACCTAGACAATCATCGACATCTACGGTTCCACCTGGACTAGGCTTGCACCAGAGCATGCCATATTTCTCTGCTGTAGGGAGCTCCACTAGCGGAAACTCTTCCTTGCAAACGGGACCGAAATTGCGCTCACGATTAACCGCGATTAACTGCCCTTCCGTGTTGTATGTCCACGCATGAAATGGACAACTGAACTGTCTCGCGCGGCCTTTTCCGTCAGGAACTACTTGCGCGCCCCTGTGTCGACAGACATTCGCGAACGCCTTAAACCTACCATTCGGATCACGCACGAAAAGAAGGGAGGCGTTGTTAATCGTCTCGACTTTGTAATTGCCGGTTTTTGGAATATCGGAGGAGAGACCAACGAAAAGCGGCGTATCCTTGAAGAAAACCTGCTGTTCTTGTTGCAGCAACTCCTGTGATGTGAAGTCGTCAACAGGGCTTCGCACGATACCATCTGCAAAGTGCGTGGTCCCGTTTGCGATGCCTTCTTTCAAGATCCTCAGAATGCGGAGTTTTTCTTCCTGAAGCATGTGACCTTACCCCGTGAAAAGTTCGCAAAGTCTACGCATTAGGAAATGCTAATTTCAAATCTGAAGACTATGAGTACCTAATAACATTCGCAACCTCGCTTCGCCACCCCCACCAACATACACTCTATGGACCAATACCTCTTTCAGGGATTGAAAGTCATCGATGCTGCAACGGTTATTGCAGGACCCGCCGCGGCCATGATGATGGCTGATTTCGGCGCGGATGTAATCAAAATCGAAGAGCCTCGTCGAGGCGACATGTTGCGATGGGTCTCCGACATGCCAGATACCGATCCAGGTGGTGAGAACTACATGTGGCAAATGGACGGTCGCAACAAACGCAGTATCGCCTTGGATTTGAAAGATCCCCGCGGATTGAAGGTCATGCACGAACTCATTGCGCAGTGCGACGTATTCATCACCAATATGCCCTACCCCAGTCGCGAAGGCTTTAAACTCAACTATGAAGACGTCAAACCGTCAAATCCAAATCTGATTTACGCATCGCTGACTGCGTATGGCGAACTTGGTGCAGAACGGAACCGCAAGGGATTTGATCAATTGGCATACTGGGCACGTAGCGGCCTAATGGACCTAATGCGTGAACCTGGCACTCAACCAACACAGGGTCTACCCGGAATGGGAGACCATCCTACGGCGGTGTCGATCTACGCGGGTATCGTCACCGCCCTCTTAAAACGCGAACGTACTGGCGAAGGCTCATTCGTACAGACTTCATTACTTGCCAACGGACTTTGGTCGAATTCAGCTACAGCACAAGGTGTGATGGCAGGCGCCGACACGCAGAAGTATCGAGAAGGTTCGGAGCGACCCCGCTTCTCGTTCCGAGTCTATCAGGCAAAGGATGGACGTTGGCTGCAGTTCAACATGGTGCGTAACGAGGAATTGATGAACCTTGTATTCACTGCTATGGACGCAACCGACCTGCTCGTGGATGAACGCTTCAAGACTCCGGGAGCCATGTATCAACATCGTGACGAAATTGGCGCTCGTATCCAAGAAATCATCGCATCGAAGACTTCGGATGAATGGCTTGAAATTTTCGACGATTTCGACGTGCCGATTAATCGGATCGGAATCGTTGAGGAAACCCCGACGGATCAACAAATCCTGCTAAATAGGATGGTCACGAAACCAACAAACTCAGATGTTGGTGTGCCGCTGGTGGTGAACCATCCCGTCCAGGTGAGTGGGGTGCCTCATAAGCCTATGGAACTTGCACCGCGACTAGGCGAGCACTCGCGGGACGTACTCAATCAACTTGGCTACGATGCCTCAACGATTGAGGCGTTTCTCTCAGAAGGCGTCTGTGTCGAACCAGAGTCATCTAAATCCGACTAGTTAACCAAGCGGTATTACTCGCGCAGGAATTCCGTTTTTACTGAGCGATCGGTTTGCTCACCTGGCCAAGGTGGCAAGCGAACAGCGAACGAGCTAATTCAACACGAGCCCACCCCGTCACGGCATCTTGAGGTCGTCGCGATTCCGCGTTCCCGTTTCTATGCTCCTGTTGTGATTACTCCTTTTATGTAACCATTTACGTGACCGGACGTCGCCTCACTCATGAACGACGGAAACTCCTCAAGCGGTACGACGTGCGTTACCAAAGGTCTCAAATCGATCACGCCGTTCTGGATAAGTCGAATTGCAGGTGGAAACGGATCGCGCAGCTGCGCAGCAGGTGAAGAGTTCACCACCGAAATAGCCTTTCCGTGCCAAGTCGTCGGGTTGAATGTGGCTTCCGCACCCTTGATCCAACCGAAGAGATTGATCAAACCTGCCCGTCTGACGATCTCAGTGGCTAGATCGAGTCCTGACTGGGCACCACTCGTATCGACGACAACGTCAATCCCTCGTCCCTGCAGATCCCGTTTGACCTCATCGAAACCATCGGAAGTTACATTGTGTGCTTCGCTTGCACCAAACTCCTTAGCGAGTTCTAGGCGTCGATCATCAACGTCAAGTGCAATGAGTTGATCCAGTCCCATCCCCTGTAACCCTTGGACCATCATTAGGCCCATAAAACCGCAACCTACCAGCGCGAGACGTTCACCCACCTTAATCCGGCAACAATCAATGCCAGTTACGACGCATGAAGCAGGTTCAACCACCCAATGTTGATCAGCTAAATTCGAGTCAGGTATCTTGTAGAGACTTCGTGCAGGCGCGTTGCGAAAGCGACCGAACCCGCCTCCCGCAACCCGCTGTCCAATCTCGACATCGGTTACCCCAGGACCTAACTTCGTCACGTAACCCACACCTTCATGACCTGGCGGAGCACCTGCACTCGCACCGGCTCGGAATGCCTGTAAATCCCAAGAGCAAATCCCACATGCGGTGTTTTCAATTTGTACCTGACCTGGACCTGGATCGTCAATTTCCAATTCGACGAGCTGAGCGCCACCACCTTGAGAGTAGCGGATGTTTTTGTACTTCATGGATGCAGTTCCTAGATTCCTTGAGGTTTTCCACACAAGTGCGTACCATCCGCACGCAGATTGTGGGTAGCCAATCTTTTACGAGTATAGCGAGTCAGTCAGATCTTTTCCAGCACTGTTGTGTTTGAATTCGCATTGTTCTGCGTTACGGAACTGCATTGACCACTTCGGTTCGACAGCAAGTACTAGTCCTCTACCTCGCGAATTCAGCATTGGACTCTCCCGTTGCAGCATGGGCTCGATACGACGGCACAGGTACGGTTCGACACCAGGCTGGTGGCGATGAAGAACCGCCGTACAAAACCGGATTGGCAGCACTACAGGATGGATGGCGCTTAATTCAAGCATCACCACTCATAAACCATCAGTCCGGCGATGAATTTAGAACCGGGTATTTCAAGTACGAGTTCTTTTTCGAGAAGCTTGTGCCGATGTCGGAACAGTAGCTTGCTCGATTCAACTTCATTCAACAACCGAGTCAATCATCGAGTTGTTTCAGCCATGACCCGGTTTCAACTGTGTAAACTCACCCGTTGATTCCACCTCCTTGGCGTAGTAAATCCTTGACCACGAAGGCTCAAACTGCCATCAAGCTCACGACGCATGACATGGCGATTTTCGCGAGTCGGGGATTTGTGCAACTAGATGGAGTCGTACCTCCGTCGCTCAATGCTCAGTTCCTTGCCGAATTGGATCGTACATTCAGTTCACGCGATGCTGACGAAGGATCGAAGATGCCGGCCGTGGCAGCTGGGACCGAGATCTACGACGCGTTTCCGCCACACGAAACGCTTGGTCAAATCATGCATTTGCCTCGATTACGAGGTGCGATCGAGAGTTTGGTGGGACCCCATAGTCTGCTCGATCACCATTTCGTTCATGTGTTACCGCCTGCTAGCACTATTGAAGCCACAGGTCGCCCTGCAAACGCCCAGCACTTGCATCAAGACTCAACCATCGACATACGCAAAGCGTTCGACGTCCAGCTGTTCTACTACCCACAAGAGATTACTGAGGACATGGGCGGAACGCGTTATCTTCCCGGTTCGCATCTACGGATCGTCAATGAGGCGGCGATCGCCCGATACCAAAACGTGCGAGGACAGCAGCATGTCGTTTGTCCAGCAGGCACCGTGTTCCTGATGCATCACGGCATCTGGCATGGCGGAAGTATCAATCAAAGTGATCGCACACGCTACCTCTACAAGCTGCGACTCAACCCGACTGTACCGCAAGTGCGACTGTGGAATACTTCGGATCTAAGCGAAGACGACGCGGTTCAACGACCGATATTCTTCGTCCGCGAGCGCCAGGATCCCGACAGCGTTCAGAGTATCTTGACTCGTCCAGAACCATGGTTCGAAATCGATACGGGGCGTATCGAGTTCATCAACCGCATACATTTCTGGCGACGTTTACTAGGTGATCGCACCTTCGACGCAAACTATTGGGTTTCGCGTCTCGAGTGCGATCCAATTAGTGCAAACTAATACCTCAATCTATCATCTAACCTCACCACACGGATTGAAGCATGATCTGAAATCGCGCAACTTAATTCGAGTTTGTTTTTCTTCGCTGTAGCGGAACAGAACTACGAAGAACTGAGCGGTTCGATCCACTTCGATTCTCGTGACGTCAATCGCGTCGTAAAAGCGATCGTTGTGGAAACTCGACGTGAGGGCGATCGACTTTAAATCAGTAACCCGAGCGTATCGAAACGAATTTCAATCCTCTGCTACCGCTTTGCGATCAACATAGATTGGATCAGAACGTATACGGACATTGTGTCCACAGGGAAAGTGCTATCGTAGATTGAGCTTCAATGGGAGTGGCGTAGACGATTTCGAACGCGCTTGGAAGCTGCCGAATAGATCGCTAACTACGCATTAGAGATATATAAACAGGAAAGTCTGGACTCACAGATTCGGAGCCATATGGGGCAATTTACTCGGCTGATGACCAAAAGCTCAAACTTGAGAGTTTATTCGAATTGCTTAAGGGATTATTTACTTGACCACACGTGAGGATAGAACAACGACATTTATTCGTTCGATAGGATAAATTCGTCGGTCCTTGATCGGCGGATATTAGGCCAAATACCTTTTAACAATCGATTGAGTTGCGTTGGCGTCTCTCAGTACCAGCTACAGATCACGCAAGTTCACACAGCGCCAAGCGTCGCGAAAGCTTGACCTTCGACGTGAAATTAGGCTATACCCGTTCTAGCCCATCGCGGCCGTTACGTCGTCGCGCCGCCTTGGACTAGGTCCGCCCAGGACAACCGTACACCCGAAAACTGCATGGCCAGTTGCGACATCTGATCGATGGTGTCCAGTTCGCGCAAGTTGCGACGACCGGCATACTCC
>LXNI01000687.1_pt1 | contig 37141 bp, 30 predicted proteins | sample 809091 | NCBI WGS metagenome assembly LXNI01 (sample SAMN04870527, study PRJNA318959) | sponge metagenome | biome: 01000161; feature: marine sponge reef; material: water | host: Sarcotragus foetidus | place: Greece: Milos, Mediterranean Sea | collected 2013-05-29 | depth 5-7 m
GAATCGATGCCGAGCTGGGACGGCCGGCCGGCCGCACGACCTGCCCTACGTGATGGAGTGCCTGTGGCGGCCGCCGCCTCACCTGGAAGCCGTGGTGGCACGGGAACGGGGAACTCGCGAGCCGCTTAGCGGTCCATCGGACGAGAGCGCACCAAGACCTCCTTCGCTCCGCCGACGCCGAACAAGTGGGACATTTTCAGTTGCCACAAGTGTGCAGTTTCGGTTGCCATTGACAGCAGGCCGACGCCCGAAAGCGAGGTGTCTATCCTATCCCGCGGGTGCGGGGGAACCTCCGCTGCATCGCGACGACCTGGCCGCGCTCCACGCCTATCCCCGCGGGTGCGGGGGAACCGACGGTAGGGGCTCAGTCGGGCGGAAAACCCAGTTTCCGCGCGGCGGCGTCGCCGACATGCCGTCCGATGAGCCAACCTCCGTGCAGCAAGACGACGACCGCGCCGAGAACGACAAGCCACCAGATCATGCCCGGAAGCGTAGCAGGTGCCTGAGCAGTACCGGCTCGGCATCCGCGTCGAGGTCGACGTCGACGGTCAGCCGCGGCTGAAGGCGCTGGAGGGCCAGGTCGACCGCATCTCGGCGGCGCAGCGGCGAGGTGCCGGCGCGAGCCGCGACGCGGCCGCGGCCGCGGCGGCGCCGGCGAAGGACACGCGCAACTTCAGGGTCTATCCCCCGCGGGTGCGGGGGAACCCCGTCCGGCGCGCTGGCACTCCTGCGCCCGTGGGGTCTATCCCCGCGGGTGCGGGGGAACCCTTGATGCCGTCGTGCGTGCGGTGGGTCGTCACGGTCTATCCCCGCAGGTGCGGGGGAACCCGGATGTCCTCGGCGCCGACCTCGCCCGTCGTGGGTCTATCCCCGCAGGTGCGGGGGAACCGCGAGCAGCTTCCGGGCCTGCTTCGCGGTCAGGGGTCTATCCCCGCAGGTGCGGGGGAACCTAGCCGCGCTGTCTCTCCGAGCGGTCCCTCGGCGGTCTATCCCCGCAGGTGCGGGGGAACCTCAACTGTCTGCCTCCCTTGGCCGAACGGCCAGGGTCTATCCCCGCAGGTGCGGGGGAACCTTCTGTCACCTAGGTGTTGATCGACCGCTTCAGGGTCTATCCCGCAGGTGCGGGGGAACCTGAGAAGCGTGGACATTCTGACGACACCATTCTGGTCTATCCCCGCAGGTGCGGGGGAACCGGCGCAACCTTGATTCCGCCGTGGTCCTTGTCGGGTCTATCCCCGCAGGTGCGGGGGAACCACGATCACTGACGGGTTCTGGGCGCGGTTCAACGGTCTATCCCCGCAGGTGCGGGGGAACCGGCGTGGGTGTCCGTTGCCCGATAGGCGTGGAGGGTCTATCCCCGCAGGTGCGGGGGAACCGCTATCGCTGGCCCGCCCCGGGGCGCCGGCAAGGGTCTATCCCCGCAGGTGCGGGGGAACCGAAGGGGAGGTAGAGAATGTGTGCCGTCACTTGGGTCTATCCCCGCAGGTGCGGGGGAACCTTGGATCGCGCCACCCAGGCTGGGCCTATCCCGGGTCTATCCCCGCAGGTGCGGGGGAACCATTTCAATCGGTTGCACCATCCAGTCATAGTGGGGTCTATCCCCGCAGGTGCGGGGGAACCGCTTCGCTCTCCGTGGTGAAAGGCCCGAACGGGGGTCTATCCCCGCAGGTGCGGGGGAACCTCCATCGATTGATCGACTTGGTCGTCGATCACAGGTCTATCCCCGCAGGTGCGGGGGAACCGGTAACGACCTCGATCGCGTCGCCGGGCTTCGGGGTCTATCCCCGCAGGTGCGGGGGAACCCGAGTCGAGTGCGGAGTGTCAGTGTGCTCATAGGGTCTATCCCCGCAGGTGCGGGGGAACCTGGAAGCAGAGAGGGCTAACAGCCATGTCGAAGGGTCTATCCCCGCAGGTGCGGGGGAACCAGACCGCAAGCGGTCTTATGGCCAGGGTCCGGGGGTCTATCCCCGCAGGTGCGGGGGAACCCTGGTTCAGTGGAGGACGCAACCGCTAGGCTGAGGTCTATCCCCGCAGGTGCGGGGGAACCCGCGAAAAGCGGTGGAAGCGGCGGCGCAAGCGGGGTCTATCCCCGCAGGTGCGGGGGAACCTAGGTAATCCGGCCCAAGCGGGCAGTACATGACGGTCTATCCCCGCAGGTGCGGGGGAACCCGGGATCAGTTCGGCGCCAAGGGCGTGGAGTGGGGTCTATCCCCGCAGGTGCGGGGGAACCGATGGCGGTCCGGTACACCCGCGGACGCTCAAGGGTCTATCCCCGCAGGTGCGGGGGAACCAGGTACTCGGCGTCGGCCCGGCCGCGGAACCCGGGTCTATCCCCGCAGGTGCGGGGGAACCATGTGGCGGTCGGTGTTGCTGTAGAACTGGACGGGTCTATCCCCGCAGGTGCGGGGGAACCCAGGTGCATCAGACGAAAGACCTGCTGGTCGTGGGTCTATCCCCGCAGGTGCGGGGGAACCCACCCGGACGGCGCGAAGCGCTGGATCGAGAAGGGTCTATCCCCGCAGGTGCGGGGGAACCATGTAGCCCGTCTGCCGGATGCCCTGGGCATCGGGTCTATCCCCGCAGGTGCGGGGGAACCTCTGGCCATTCTGGCCGATTCGCTGGGAAGAGTCGAGGCTCTCCCAAGCATCCGAACTACGAGAACGGTAGCTTTCGTTAAGTTGTCAAAGAGCGCGGACCGCCGCGCGATCACGACCTCTTGACGAGCAGGACGCCGTCGGCGTCCCAGATGTCCTTCGGGGGGTCGCCAAGGTGGCGAAGCGCCAGACCTCCAGCCGCGGTGCCGTCCCGCCAGATCATGGCGACGGCGCCGTTGCCCAGAGTGGTGAACCAGTCTTCGACCACCGCCCAGATCCGCTCCCGCACACCGGCCGAGAGATCGGGGGAGACATAGACGCCTGGGGCCACTTCAAGCATCGCGGACGCGAGGAAGCCCCGGTATCTGGCCTCGACATCTCTCGTCACGACGACCGTCATGGGCATGGCCCTACAAACTGCCGACCGAGGGGGTCTCCGCTTCTTCGAAGAGGGACTTGATGCGCTCGATCATTTTCGGGATGGTCCGTCCCCGCTGCAGCGTTCGCCCGCACTCCCGGCGGGTGACGCGCTCGATGTTCCGGCGGCCGCCACTCTCGGCTACCTTTCGTGCTGAGCGGAACGCTACCGGTATCGTGACCGAGTCGCGGAACAGGTCGGCGATGTCGAGGACGAACGACTGTCCGGGATCCTCGTGGATGAAGCCGAGTTGCGGCAGCGTGGCCGTGGCGGACACGGCAATCGCTGCAGCCGCCTCAACGGCGCTCACGGCGTGGTTCAGGGCCTGGTTGGGCAGGTCGGCGGCACCCGGTTGCGCCCTGTTGTAGCGGCGCCCTCGCCAGTCGATTCCGGCCTGGATGGCGGCCAGACGATAGGTCTCCTTCATTCTGGCGCCTTCCATGCCGCGCAGGACGGAGATCTTCTCATTGGGAAGGATTTCCCCCAGCCGCCACGCGTACATGCGTCGAGCGACGTGAAGGCGAGTACTCGGGTCAGCCCATGCCCGAGCCTGCTTGCGCGCGAGGCCCGAACGGTTGGCGATGAGGGGCGGCGCCGTGTAGCACCGCACGCCGTCTTCGCCCACCGCCGCAAGCGCGGTGCCGTGTCTCGCGAGCAGTCGAAGCGCATCGTGGCTCACCGTGGAACCGGGGCCGAGGAGGATCATCGAAACGCCCTGCAGCGGGATGCTGTAGTGGCCCGGGTCGAGCGGGTCGTTCTCGGTGGTTTGTGGCCCTCGCTCGAAAGACAGCGTGCCGTCGCGTGCCGCCAGTGCGCCTCGAGAGAGCCAGAGAAGGCCGGCGCGGTCGGAGTGCGGAATCCGAGCCGTCTCGAGCCCAAGACGTCCCCTGAACATCTACCGCCCAGGTGCAGGTCGACTCGGTGGTCGGAGCAGCAGCATGCCGTATCCGTAGGCGCGGTGGCGTCCAACGCCCTTTCGGAGCAGCCGCACGAAGTCGTCTGCGTTGGCGACCGTCATTGTGCCGTGGAGAACCGCATCGGGCCCCTCCGGTCCCCCGTTGTCGCCTCGAATCACGCGGGTTCGTTGGAAAGCGGCCAGTTCGCAGTGCTCCACATCGACCGCGACACCGAGCCGTTCGGACAGCCACTCCGTGTAGACCGATTGACGGGTGACACCGGCTTTGGCGGCCGCCTCCCCGGCCGGTTTGCCCGACTCTGCCGGGAATCTCCGGGTCAACGCCAGCCGAAACGCGTCCACCTCGCTGCCCCGCTTCAACGAAGCAGCGCGCTGGGCATCAGGCAGGTCGCCTCTCAGGCGACGCACGGGTCGAAGGCGCAGGTCGAAGCCGAGGCGCTGGCCTCGCTCGAAGTCCGTCGGCATTGGCTTCGACCGCAAACTTCGCGGATCGACTACTGCCTCGCAGTCGGGCGGAGCAACAGCTGTCGCCAGCTCCCCCAACTCGGCTTGATCGACGCTGGAGTAGCCGTAGAGTGCTGCTCTTCGCCGGCGTTCCGAGGCGAACAGGCGGAAGGGTTGGAGCACGCCTTTGCCGAACATGGCGGACAAGAGAATGTGTAGGGCGTAGCCCGCGTCGAAGGCGCCTCGACGGATCAGCTCACGTTGGCCGGCCCAACGGTTGAAGCTCCGCATGTCGAGCGGAACGTGCACCAAGTGGAGCTTCACGACTCTCCTCGTGAGGACGTGATCGAGCCTTCGCAGACCTCCCTCCCGCCTCCGTGGAGTCCGCTGACCCAGTTTCGCTCGTCGGTCACGGACGTGATTCGGTTGCTTTCATCCGTCCCTTCCGCTGCCGGCCAAGACGCGAAGAGCCCCGCTGCGCCACTGGGCGCGATCGCTCCCAGCGCCTCGCGCGCCGTGGGCGCCTCGACCCAGCCCCCGAAGATCGGCGACGAAGGCAGGCAACACTTGCGGCCGATGAACAGCGGCCTTGCAGGCCGGTCGAGCGCCGCGTGCAGCTCGTTGAGTGTGGGGGAGGTCTCTGCCGGTTCAAGCCTGACCACTACGCTCAGCCGCAGGTCCGCGTGATACTCGCGCCAGCGCTGATGTGCCCCGACGTACGTCGCGGCGCCGCCATCGCGTCCAGAGGGAACCCCGCGAGTTGTCCAGGAGCGATCGTTCTTGCCGAGTTGTGCGGTCTGGTAATCGACCATGCGGCTCAAGCCGATGTCCCGCTCCCAAACGGCCCCGAAGACGATCCGGTCCTGTAGCGCTTGGTGCTCCGTACGCATGGACCGGTCCCAACCCAGCGCGTTCGCGAGTAGCCCGGTCAGCATCGACTGGGCCGGCGTATCGCGAATCACGCCGTGCGCGTCGACGATCTCTCCGCCGAACGAGGCCATGGGGGCGCGAAGTTGCAGGTGCATCCACCGCATCAAGCGCTGCCCGTCTTCATGGCCGCACCGGCCCACGTTGCAAGCTCCCGTAGCGATTCCGACCGCTCGGCGCCTGGCACTTCGGTTTCCTCGAGGCTGATGAACCTGCGCGCCTCTCCCGTCTCATACACCGCATCGACCTTCTTCAGGAACTGGCCTGCAGTCTGTGCCGCGACGATCCTGTCCGGCTTGCAGGCCTCGCGGTACGCCTCGGCCAGACTCCGCGGCTGCCGGTCGCCGCCCTCGACGAGAATCCAACTCGCGTATGTGTGGGGCGCGGTGGACCCCAGCTTCGCGCCGGGCGATACGGTGGCAATCAGATGAACGAGCCTCTGGGCGACTTCTCCGGCCATCTCGACGTCTCCACCCAGATTGCGGACTAGCCCGTTGCGATCCAGGACCACGTAGCCGTAGAAAAGCCCCGAAGTCAGTTCGGTCTCCCCGATGTGGTCGGCGCCGGACTCGTCCTCCAACCCCTGGAGGTCGTCGACGACGGTGAAGTAGTCGCTCTCGCTTTCTTCGCGATGCACGGTGAAGGCGTGCGCGACGTGTATCGCGGCGTCGATGTTCGCCTCCACGTCGGACGTGACCATGCGCCCAAAGAGCGCGGCCGCAATGCCACCTGGGGTGGAGCAGCTCGCTCGCAGGGCTTTCATGTTCGCCTTGGAGGTCTTTTCCCAATTGGCGGCTGCCTTTGCTGCTGCCTTCGGGTCAGTTCCGTGCTCCTGCGCGATCTTGAGTGCTTCTGCTGCCAGGAACTCGATTTCCGATTCGCCGAGCAGCAGGGGCTGGCGGCTGCCGCGTTCGTCGCCCTTGTCGCCGTAGACGGCCTTCTGGAAGGCGGTCGAAACGGCCTTGATGACCGCTTCGTCGTACCCGGCGTCCCGAAGGGGTTGGATGACCCGGCGACTCACTGTCTCCCGGGACCGGACACTGGCGACGGCGCCATCGATTCGCTGAAGCGCATGCGGGCTGTCCGCCATTCTCCAGTGGCGCTTGAGGCACTGCGACGACACGCGCGTGCGCATGGCATCGCCGTAGAGGATCCTCTTTGCCAGGCCGGAGTCGTCGCGATTCAGAAGCACGGCGGAGTAGCCGTGCAGGCTGTGAATCTGGAGGAAGCGAGCGTCAGGCATTGGGGGTTGTCTCCTTGTCTTTGGACTTGCGCTTCGCGGCAAGGTCGGCGCGGTAGTAGTCGCGAGCAATCCGGCGAGCTGCGCGTGTACTGTCGTTGGACAGGACGAACTGGCCGAGTGCGACGAGATCGAAGCGTTTGAAGTCGGTGCGTGCCAGGCGCCGGCAGGTGCGGACCACGAGTTCGGAACGCTGTTCGGGCGTCGCGCCTAGCAGGCGCGCCAGACGCAATTCGGAGACGCCGGCCCCGTAAAGGGCCTCGCCCATCGACGGCGCGCCTTGGTGCGCTGACTCCTTTCCCGCGATCCGCCCCTTCGGCGTCAGGATCGCGATCGCCTGAATCAGTGCCGCCCACCTGGGTTCAGCACGTTCCGCACTATCGGGACTGTAGCGCTCGAGCAACTTCCAGAAGGCTGCCGCACCGGCACCGTTCAGGGGGCCGCGACGAAGGGCGGCGGCGGAGCCCGGGTCGAGGATGGCGATTCTCCTTGCCAGATCCGGGATTAAGTGCTTGAGGCTCGGCGGGGCCGCTGATCTCGGCCTTGGGTCACTCGACATCGGCAGTCTCCTGTGGGCTGAAGATCTCCGGCTGAGCGGCGAATGCGCTTCGAGGTCCGCGCAGCCGCCCGTGGAATGCGCTGAAGGCCCTCGCTCGGGCCCGTTGTCGTCGAATGGCGGGGCAGGGCACCGATTCGACCGCTTCCTCAAGCAGCTTCTCGGCGGTGACCACCATGCCCCTCACGAAGCTTGCGCGGGCAGCATTCCTGGACTCTTCGTCGCCCGCGACGAGTCTCCGCTCAATCGCTCCGAAGAAGAGTGGGTCCATGGCCGCGTCGAAGCGACGGGCGTACGGGGCGGCGTGCAGGCGATCCGCCTTCTTCAGCTCGTTGAGCGGCTTCCCTCCGCTCGCCGCCACGGCTATCCCGAGCCTCAAGGCGTCGAGGACCTCCTTGATCTCGTGGAGGAGAGCATCGCTGAGGGCTGCGAGTTCGTCGCGCCCGCTCGGCCGACCGAGGGCGGCTACGGTTCTCGGGCCGAAGACGATGTCGTTCCGCTCGTGGTAGCCGTCGGTCTTGCCCTGGCCGCCCGCCATGCCGCGGGCCACGACTCGCCAGCGCTCTTGGCCGGTAACGTCTGCAGTCATCGCTCGCGGAAGCACATGGGCGCCTCGATCGAAGAGGAGCTTGGCCAGGCGGTCGTAGCGGAAGCTGGCCTGTGACACCGACAGTGCCTTGGAATCGTCCTTGCTTACGGGCGTCCAGAAGTCGCCCAAGTTACCGCGGGCGCTCTTGGCCGCGACCCGGCTCTTCTTCGAGCCGGCCGTCCGTGCGACGATCCCTCGACCTTCTACTTGAAGGCGCACCCGCCGGCAAATCTCGATGAAGTACGGGTCGAGGTCTTCGAGGCCGATGGATGTCGTGCCGTCCCAGGGCTCGACCCAGAGGAGAGCCGTTCCCTGCTCCGAGCGATAGCAGTCGGGCAGTTTCTCCAGCAGGTCATCCCGCGTCGCCAGCATTCTCCGCATGTCATGGAGCAGGTGCGCGCCGAAGCCGCCTTCCGCGGGGGCCAGTCCCAGGCATGGCCGAGCGGAGAACCCGCCGTTCATCCGGGCGATCCCGTAGTTGCCGGCGCCGAGGAACCCGGCCATCGTTTGCAGGTCGATCAAGGCGAACACCCAATCGTCGGGCTCGCATGCCTTGGCGACACCCTGCTTCACGTCGTGGTTCTTCGAGGTGACCAGAAGATCGAGGTCATCCGGCGTTGCCACTTGCCGGCGGTACTGGCTGAGCGTGTCGCCCGCCGGGCATTGCATGAAGGCCGGTAGCGCGGGGTCGTCCACGACCAACTGCCATGGTTCGTCGGCCTCGAACTTGGTGGTCAGATTCCGTAGCGCCGAGTGCCATTCGGCGGCGGCGCACGGAAGCTCGGTCAACTTGGCTCGGTGAACTGCCAGCGTGCCGAGCTGGGCGAGGAATGCGTGCCAGGCGTGCCTTTGGTGGGGTCGCAGGGCCGGAAAGGTGGAAATGGCGTCGGCGGACGCCGCCTCGAAGACGCCCGGCAGTGACATCGCCGTCGAGTGGCCGTTTGCGAGGCGGACTCGAATCAGTGGATCTGTGAGGAGGTTGTGCATGGTGACGCTCTCGCGCTCTCCCCGCTATGGCGGGGTCGCGATTGTAAGCCGACGCTTCCGTTCGCGCCGAGTACCTGTCGATCTCAAGGGTTCCGTGGAACGGCTCAAGACTCCTGAGATCGAATCCCCTTCCGGTCGTAGATCAGTCGATGGTCGCCGACCGTCAGAACGAGGTTGCCGGGCCCGGCCGACTCCGCCTTGGCGGCCTCGATCTCGTCCTTGCCGGGCAGGCCGCGCCGGAACAGGTGCGCCGGCAGGTTGAAGGTACGCACATCGCTGCCGAAAGGCCCGGGCACCGGGGACGTGAGCTCGATACGTGGACCATCTTCGCCCAGCCGGGTCCGCACCTTCCTGTCGAGATCGGGAAAGATAAGATCCTCGTTGAAGGCTTCTGTCCGGGTGAGCGCATGGTTTATCGCGATGCCTGTTTCTGCGGCGTTCTGCCCGCGCACCGTCGTCAGGTGCAAGAGCCAGTCTTCGCCGAGCGTCTCGGCCAGTTCGCGCAGCACTTGCCGGTGAGTCCCTCGCTCGACCAGCATCCGGTTCATCGTCGGCACGGTCCACCTTGGATGGTCGAAGATGAGTCGCCGCGTTGCCTCGATCCCGACGAGATCGGTGTAGATCCCGCCGCGATCCGAGACGCCGAGACCGTGTGCGAGGAGCGAACCGTCGAGCCCGGCCTTCAGCCCGGAATCCGGCTCCAGCACCAGGCATCGGGGGTCCGCCAAACCTGTCGGGCGCTCCGTCGCCGCATGGCGATGAAGGCGTCCCAGCCGCTGCAACAGGACGTCTACGGGACAGATGTCGGTGATCAGGTAGTCGGCGTCGATGTCGAGCGACTGTTCCAGAGTCTGCGTGCCAATGACCACGACGCCGCCGGCCGAGCGGTTCTCCTTTCCCAACTCCAGCTCGACGGTATTGTCCAGCAGTCTCCGGTCCTCGGCGGCGAATCGGCCGTGGTGGAGGGCCGGCCCGTCGGCGACTCTGAGCGCCAGGTCTTCGCCGCCTTGAGCGAGCAGCGCAGTGAAGGCGGCTTGGGCACTCTTGACGGTGTTGCGGATCACGAGGACCTTGGCGCCGTTCTGTGCAGCGGCGATGGCCCTGCGGGCGACGGCGCGTGGGTCTTCCAGAAGAGCCGCGGTCGTCATCGCGACCACCTTCGGCGTTCCGGTGGTCGGGATCGCGCGCGTCCGGGATGCACCGGTACCGTCAGCGATCGTGAGGGCAGGATAGGGGGCGGCTTCGGCATCGTCTGGCGCTGGAACGGCATGTCGGCGGGACCTGGACACGAGCCTCGAGTTTGCCGCGGAGCCGAGGGTGGCCGACATGAGAAGGGCGTGGCCCCCGAGCGCGAGATGCCCGTGCAGGACGCCGTGCAGCAACTCCGTCATGTAGCCGTCACTCGCATGGACTTCGTCCACTACCAGCAGACTGCGAGCGAGGGCAGCGGCCCGGAAGTGTGCCCACTTGACTTGCAGGCCGGCAAGGAGCGCTTGGTCGACAGTCCCGACCGCCGCGGGCGCCGTCAGGAACTTCCTGGCGCTCTCCGCCGACCAGCGCGCCAGCCGCGTGGCCTCGTCAGGCTCGTCCTCCCAGTAGACGTGGAATTTCTCTGCACGCCGTCCTTCGGCAGTGCCTGCTCGGATGTACCCGGCCACTGCCAGAACGGTTGTCGCGTTGGCCGCCGAGGGGAAGAGTCGCTCCAGCGCTCGGCGAACCCGGTCGTGCAGTTGCTTCGCCGCGGCCCGCGTGGGGACTGCGAAGTAGAGCCCGTCGACAACACCCGCTCGCCAGAGTGCGGCGAACCGGAGAACGGCTGCCTCCGTCTTACCGGAGCCGGTTTCGCTCTCCAGAATCAACAAGGGGCTGTCGAGCGGCGCCGAAGCCGCAGCGACTTGCAGAGGCCGGGGCTCGGGGTGGCCGAACAGCATCCGAACATCGGCGACGGGGGCGCCTCTCGACCAGGCGGACCGGGCGAACCCCTTGCTGGCGACGGTCCTGGCGGCAATGCGGCGGGCGCGTTCTATGTAGAGCGGATCCGGGCGAGGTTCGTACTCGAACGCTCCCTCATCGGATCCGAGCTGGTCGGCCAGTGCGACCACGCCGGCGAAGAGGTGCGCGAGATCTGGTGCGTCGGGTATCGGGCGCCCGGTCTCGAAAGCGCTCGGGAACCAGGCTCGCCCTCTGTCATAGAGCAGGCTTGCAGTGGTGCGCGGTTCGTAGCCGGCGAAGGGCTTCCAGAGTTCGGCCGGACCTTGGCTTGGGTGCGATGGTCCGCGGGCCGGACGTCCGTGGTGGGCGAGTGCCGCATAGAGGAGGGGGGCCACGCCGGGCCCCCACTCGTCGACGATGCGATGAAGTCCCAACGGCTCGCAGATTTCAGGCTGCTCGAAGCAGAGCAAGGCCTCGGCGATATGTCCCGCCGGCCGTGGACCGCGAGTGTCCGGTTTGCCTGGCCGCTGCACCTTGAACTGAAAGCCGACATTGAGCTTGCCGAAGTCGTGCAGGAAGGTGAGGTACGCCAGTCGTGCGGCAGTTGTGCCGTCGAGACTCGTCACGCCGCACGCTCGGGCGAACCGGGCGCTCAGAACGGGCTCGCGGAGCAGCGCTTCGAAGCAAGCCGCTACATCGGCGCAGTGATGCTCCAGGCGATGGAAGCTCCCAGTCTCCTCGTCGAACTTGCCCCAGGCGTCCACGCCGCGCCCCCGCTTCTCAGGCCTCAGCGCCGTTGCTGATCATCGGTACCATCGAGGCGGCATGGTAGTCGACGCGATGGCCCCCTTCGTGGCAATCGACTTCGAGATCGCCAATGCCCGTCACGACAGCGCCTGCGCCGTCGGCCTCGCGGCCTGCAGCGGCGGCCAGGTCGTGCAGTCGCGCAGCTATCTCATCCGTCCGCCCGGCAGACGCTTCACGTTCACTCGGATCCACGGTCTGAGGTGGGAAGACGTGCGCGAGGCGCCGACCTTCCTTGATCTCTGGCCCACCCTCAAGGAATGGCTCGTCGCCGCGCGGTTCATTGCCGCTCACAACGCGAAGTTCGACCGGCGGGTACTGAACGCGTGCTGCGCTCGCTACCGTTTGCGTGCCCCCCGCCGGCGCTTCGTCTGTACCGTGGAACTGGCCCAGCGGCACTGGGACCTGCCGAGTTTTGGATTGCCGCACGTCTGCCAACGGCTGGAGATTCCTCTCCGGCACCATGACGCCGCTTCGGACGCGCTTGCGTGCGCGCGCATCGTGCTAGCCGCGCAGGAGGCCGGCTGGCGTCTCCGGTAGGTGGCGCCTGGTGGGCTCGCGCAGCCGACTGCGTTCGGGTTGGTGGGGTTGGAGCCCCCGCCGGCGCGCGAAGCGGGGAACTATGCGAAGAAGACGAGCCGGACCAGGGCGGCCGCGACCGGCGCGCCAAGGGCCACCGCGAGGCCGATGAGGATGCCGAGCATCCACTTCAGCGTCCTGAGTTCGCCTTGCACGCCGTCCATCGCGCCCTCCAGGCTGCCCATGCGGCCGTCCATCTTGGCCTCCAGGCTGTCCATGCGGCCGTCCATCTTGGCCTCCAGGCTGTCCATGCGGCCGTCCAGGGCGCTCATGCGGCGGTCGACGCGTGCCTCCAGGGCCTCGAACTTGGCCGTCAGCTCGAGCCGGAGCGCGTCGGTCCTCTCCCTGACCTCCTGCCGGAGGCCCTCGACGACCGTGACGAGGCCATCGATGCGTCCCTCGACCGACGCCATCCTCACCTTCAACTCGGCCAGATCGCCCTTGACGATCGCGACGTCGTTCTCGTAGGCGGTCATGGCTTCGCTCGTCACCAGCCTGCTCTCCCGATCAGCGATGAGGTCGACCAGGGCACGTGCCTGTCGGGGCCCGAAGCCGGCTTCTTCCAGTATCCGGCGGGGGTCCCCATGCCGGTAGTGTAGCTCCGCGTTCTCTGCCGCCACTCGGTTCTCCTTCGTTCGCTCGGGCCTTGGGTCGTCCGCCGAAACCGGCGGGCAATCCTTGGCTTCTGAAGACCGGGACGGAGTTCGGGGCTGTTTCTTCGATTCGGCGGACTGCGACGGGCTCGAAGTCCGCGCACCGACAGGCCGGCCCGCTGGTGCTACTGTCCGCCGGCGCGGTGCGCGGCACGAGGCGCGGCGCCCGGCGCGCGAAGGCACTGGAGACTGCGAATGCGATTCAGCTACTGGCCCGCCCCGACGATGCCCTGGCCCGACCTGCTGGAGATGTCGCGGCATGTGGAGGCGACCGGCTGGGACGGCATCTGGTACGCCGACCACTTCATGCCGAACGGTGAGGACACGTCGGCGCCGTGGGCGGAGTGCTGGACCACGATCGCGGCTCTGGCGGCGGCCGTGCCTCGCGTGCGTCTCGGTCCGCTGGTCACGGGCAACACCTACCGGCATCCGGCGGTGCTGGCGAAGATGGCGGCGACGATCGACCACATCTCGGGTGGCCGGGTCGTGCTGGGCCTCGGCGCCGGCTGGCAGGAGAACGAGCACCTGGCCTACGGCATCCCGTTCTACACGCTGGGCGAGCGGCTTCGCCGTCTGGACCAAGCCTGCCGGGTGATCAAGGCGCTCTATGGCCGGCAGACCGCGAACTACGTCGGCGATGCCTACCAGTTGGTCGGCGCGCCGCTGGAGCCGAAGCCGGTGCAGGACCCGCTGCCCCTGATGATCGGCGGCGGCGGCGAGAAGGTGACCCTGCGGATCACGGCCCAGCACGCCGACGAGTGGAACGTGTGGGGCACGGTGGACATCCTCAAGCACAAGATGGCCGTGCTCGACGCCCACTGCGAGAACGTCGGACGCGACCCGGCCGAGGTCGAACGCTCGGCGGTGGCGCTGCTGTTCCTGAGCGACGACGAGGCGTTCCTGGCGAAGACGCGAGCGCGCGGCACGGCGATGCCCTCGAACATCGGCGGCGTGTCTCAGATCGCCGACGCGGTCGGCGCCTATCGGGACGCCGGGGTCGACGAGTTCATCGTCCCGGCCTTCAACCTTGGCGGCAAGGACCGGCAGAAGGACGTTCTCGATCGGTTCATCGAGGAAGTCGCGCCGACGTTCGCTGAGTGACGGCCGGTTCGCCGCCGCCAGCGTCTCAGGGGTAGTACCCCGACATCGTCCGCACTTCGGCGCCGCGCTCGTCCACCTCGACGCGCACCACCCGGAAGTCGCTGTCCGGTTTCGTGCTCGTCGACTGGTACGTCAGCAGGTAGCGGTTGCGGAGTTCACGCTCGATCTGGTCGTAGACCGCATCGAGTTCATCCACGTCTTCGATCAGGAAGGCCTGCCCGCCGGTTTCTTCGGCAATGCGCTCGAGGACGCGCCGCGTGTTGCGGTCCCTGGCCGCGCGCTTGAGGCCGATGGCGTAGATCGTCACGCCCGAGCGCTGCGCGGTTTCGAGCGCGCTCTCGAACGAGAAGGTGCTGTTCTCGTCCTTGCCGTCGGACAGGAGCAGGAGCGCCTTCTGGCCGCTGATGCCGTCGAAGTAGCTCAGCGAGTAGACGAGGCTGTCGTAGAGGGCCGTCGTGCCCGTTGCTTCGAGACCCGCGAGTGCCCGCGCGAGCATGCCGGTGTCCTTCGTGAACCGGCTCTCGACCTGCGGACGGTTGGCGAAGGTGAGGACCGCCAGCCGATCCTGGGGCTGGAGGGCGTTGTCCACGAACCGCTGCGCCGCGGTCTGGACCTGCTCGATCGAGTCCTCCATCGAAGCGGACGTGTCGATCAGGAGACCGGCGTGGAACGGAGTGTCGTCCACCCACTCGAAGCGACGGATGGCCTGCGCGGCGCCGTCCTCCGTGATTCGGAAGCGATCCTGCGAAAGATCGGGGATCGGCCGTCCGCGGTCGTCCACCACGCTGGCGAACAGCTCGACGTACTGGACGTTGATCCGTTCGATCGGGTTCGGGCTGTTGATGAAGACGACGTCCTCGGTGCTGCTGCCGTCGGCGAGGAAGGCAGCGGCGCGCAGGTAGGTCAGGGTCGGTCCGTCGAGGACGACCGGTTGCACCCACGGCGGCTGGTAGAGGGTGGCGATCCGTTCTTCGCCGAGGAAGAGTTCCAGGCGCTCGATCTCCTCGCCGTCGGGGGTGGCGATCTCGATCACGGCCCGCGTGCTCTTGAGAAACTGTTCGCCGGAGCGCGGCTCGATGAACCGGGCGCGGAAGCGCTGGCCGCCGCGGTTCACTGACATCTCGTCCGAGGCGACGACCTCGCCGTTCACAAGTCCCTCGACGCGCACCCGGTGCTCCGTCGGATGCGATCCCAGGTTCAGTTCGACGTCGAACGGGGGACGGCGCTTGCGCAGGATCTCCCGGCCGTCGAGCGAGAAGGCGACCGCGTCGAAGTCTCCGATCGCGTGAGTCGAGAAGCGGACCATCCCCACCCGCACCCGTTCGTCCCGCGGGGGCACGAGGCGCAGCAGCCGCTCTCCGCGGGCGGCGGCCGCGTTCGCCTCGGCCAGCGCCGGGAAGGTCTCGAGGATGCTCTTGCGCAACGACTCCCCGTCCTGCAGGCTGGGCACCGGGATCGTTTCGTCGACGATGGCGAACCGCTCGCCAAAAACGTCCTCGATCTTGAGCCGGACCTGGACGTCGCCGGGTCGCAGGTAGCGGGTAAAGACGAGCGGGATGCTGTCCGCTTCTTCGCCGCCGCCGGCCGGTAGTTCGAAGCGGTAGCGGAAGCTCTCGAACAGGTGGTCGTCTCGGATCACTTCGCCGGTCATCTGGAAGCTGTGGTACTCGCGGTCCTGGAAGCTCTTCCGGCCGGCGGTCGCGGTCGGGACCAGAATGAGGCCGTGAGTTACCGTCCGGGTCTGGTTCCGGCCCGGGAACTCCCACCGCGTCTCGACGTCGAAGCGGGGGGCCGTGTCCGGAACCTCGGTAGTGAAGGAGGCGAAGGTGGCGAGCCACTCCTCCGGCGGCTCGGGCGGCGTGGACACGTACTCGAGGACGGAGGTGCCGGCAAGGTCGTTCTGCAGCGTACGGGCCGCCCATGGCAGCCATTCCTCGGCGCAGAGAAAGGCGATGTTCGTCGTGGGCAGGCCGCGCCGTGAGGCCGGGCGCCGAGCGGCGCTTTCGTGCCACAACACGTAGGGGCGGTTTCGAGTGACCGCCAGGAAGATGACGACGAAGTGGCGCGGCGTGCGGTCGCTGCCGCCGTAGAACCAGATTTCCAGTTCGCGGTTCCGCGACAGGCAGGCCGAGGCGGTCCGCCCGTCGGGCAGGGTGAATCGACCGGGCGGGCCGTTCAGCAGATAGAAGACGGCGCGCGCGTCCTCGAGCGTGCCCCACTGGCTGAGCACGGCGTCCACGCGGTCCTCCCAGAGCACCTGGAGTTCGTTCAGGGGCGTCCTGGGATCCGGATCGCGAGCCTTCCAGAAGGCCTGGATGAACGCCTCGCGACGGTAGTTCTCGGGAAGGTTGACGAAGAACGCCCGTTCCTCTTCGCTGATCAGCGGCCCGACGCGTTCGAGCCAGCGAACGAAACGGGTGTCGAGCGGCGGGGGCGGCGCGTCCGCATCGCTCTCTAGTCCCGAAAGATGGCTGCCAGTGAAGGCGAGCAGCCACGCGGCTGCTGTCATGGCAATCCTGAGGCGTGCGGTCATCGACATTCCGGTCATTCGCTTGAACGGGGCTGGACCGCTGTTGTTTCCCTGGGATCGGAGCCGGATGGCGAAGGGTCAGTGTCCTGAGCGCCCCCGCTTGCGCACGCGGCGCAGGACGGAGACGATCACCGCCAGCCCGAGGACCGAGCCGGCCAGGGCGACATCCTGCCTCAGCCAGGCGCCGGCGCTCAAGCGACCGACGATGACCTGGTCAACGATGCGCAGGAACAGGAAGGTCGCCGCGATCAGCAGGGGCGAGTTGTACTCCCGCAGGATGACGGTGCGCCAACTGAAGCGGGTTTCGGGTGAGGTCCACAGGCCGGGCCGCGGCCAGAAAGTCGGCGTGCGTTCCGTCCAGCGCCGATGACGGACGCCGAAGCGCTCGTCGAGGAAGCGCTCCTCGGCGGCGATCACTCGTTCGTAGAGCAGCCAGTAGATCAACACCGCCGTCACGACGAACCACCAGGATCCGACCGCCAGCGCGAAGCCGAGGAGGACGAACAGGTTGCCAAGGTAGATCGGATGGCGGCTCAGCGAGTACATGCCGGTCGTGTTCAAGCGGCTGGCGCTCGGACCTCTGACGCTACGGGTCGACGCGCCGGGCGGGGCCGATCCGACCGCGATTGCCCGCACCGCCATGCCGAGCAGGGACACCGTGAGGCATACGGCGAACCAACCGAGGCCGGGGTCCGCCGGCAGCGCCGCGGACCGGCGTTCCAGGACCGCGAGGGCGGCCGCGGGCAGCAGGAAGACGACGAAGAGGCCCCGGTGCCTGAACAGGAACAGGCCCTGGTCCGCCAGCCGGCGACTGAGGGGTCCGAAGCTCCGCCGCGACTCAGGCCGCGGCGGAGCGGTCGCTTCGGCGGCGCCGTCCGGGACCAGTCGCGGAACCGCGGCGTCGGGCGCCAGCTCGGGGGCCAGACTCAGGCTGTCGCTGTCGTTCATCGTTCCGACCTTGAGAACGCCGCGAGGCGCGGTCGCGGCACTCGCTCCAGCCGTGGTTGACGTCGACTACTCCGCAGCCGCGATACCCGGGCGGCTGCTTCCGGCGTGGTCAGCAGGACGTGGCCCTGCCGCGGATCGTGATCCCGGCTCACTTCGATCAGCTCGATCGGAGGGTCCAGAGCGTCGAGGTTGTCTCGTTCGATGAGCAGCCAGATCGGTTTGTCGGTGCGTGCCGCGAACCGGCGCAGCGCCTCCTCGTCCCCCTGATCGTGCGCCTGGGTGCCGCCGTGAAGGTCAACCGCGAAGCGCCGGGTGTAGAACAGGAACGCGGCATCGGGAACAGGGTAGATCGCGTACGGCTCGTCGGCTTCAGCCCACTGGACGAGATCGCGCGAAAGGGCACGCGCCGACTTGAAGGCGTCGCCCAACGGCAGGTACCGCACGGCGGTGACCGACATGGCGAGTCCGAGGCCGGTTGCGAGGCAGGCTATCAGCAGATCGGGGCGGCGCCGCGCCGCCAGCCAGAGGCCCGCCAAGCCGGCGATCAAGGGTAGCGCGGCGAGGACCTGGAGTCCGACGATCGTGCCGTCCGGGAGCGCGCCTTCCGGCAGGTCGCGGGCCGCCACCGGAAACGCCGTGACGACGATTCCGAACAGCACGGGAACCGACGCCGCGGAAGCCAGGAAGGCCGCCCGGTAGCGCGGCCAGCGATCCCGGATGAGCAGCACGCCGTGGGCGGTGAGCATCGCCAGGGGAGCCGCTAGCGCCAGCAGGTAGACGGTGCGCTTGCCGCCGGAAAGGCTGAAGAACACGAAGGTGCTGGCGATCCAGATCAGGAGGAACCGGACCGCCTGCGCATGGCGGCTCTGGGGCGCCTCGCGGGAGCGCCGGAAGGCGGCATGGATCGCGACCGGGGCCAGCAGCGTCCAGGGAGCGAATGTCCCGGGCAGGGTCTGGAAGTAGTAGTGCCAGGGCTTCGGGTGGTACACGCCGGCGGCGTAGCGGGACAGGGTCTGGTCGAGCAGCAGGGCATCGAAGTACGACCGGCCGGCCATCCACACCGCGGGGCCGAACCAGGCCAGGACGATGGCGGCCCACAGCAGCAGTCCGCGGCCGAAGCGCATTTCGGCGAAGCCGGCGCGGTCGCGCTCGAAGGCGAGGAACAGGGTGACCGCGAGCAGAGGCACGATCAGCCCCACCGGACCCTTGGCCAGCGTGGCCAGACCGGCGCAGGCGAAGAACCCGAGGCTCGACCAGGCGCCCCGGCCCCGGGCCGGCCCGTCGGGGGTAGCGAAGTACCCACGGGCCCAGAACAGGATCGCGAGCAGTTCGAGGAACGTGAGCGTCATGTCGATCTGCCCGACACGGGCGTTCCACATGACCAGGGCCGAGGTCAGGAAGATCGGCGCCGCGAGCCAGGCGGCCGCCCGGCCGAACAGTCGGCCCGCGAGCGCGAAGACGACGAGAACGGAACCGACGCCGGCGAAGAGGGACGGCAACCGCGCGGCCACCTCGTCGACGCCGCCGCGCAGCGCGCCGAAGAACGCGATGTTCCAGAAGTGGAGCGGCGGCTTGTGTGCGTAGGTCTCGCCGTTCAGGCGCGGCACGAAGAAGTGCTCGGGGGCCAGCGGCGGCTCGAGCATCTCCCGCGCGACCTCCGCGTAGCGCGGTTCGTCGGGGTTCCAGAGGTCGCGGCTGCCGATTCCGGGCAGCAGAACGGCCAGCGCGATTGCGCAGAGCACCAGATACGGGAGCAGGCGACCGCGCACGGGCGGATCCTGACACACGGCGGCCGAGTTCCGCTGACCGCGTCGAACCGCCTTCCGAACTGCCGTTGCCGGAGATAGGGTAGGCCGTTACCCGTTCCACAAGAAGCCTGCTCCTGAGGGCAGGCGGAGGTATCTGCCGATGGGCCAACTGCCGAAGTCCGTGACGATCACGGACGACACGATGAGGGAAGGGCTGCAGATCGAGAGCGCCGACATCCCGGTGTCGGAGAAGCTGAGGCTGCTCGACGCCCTGGGAGAAACGGGCGCCAAGGTCATCTCGATCGGGTCCTATGCACATCCGAAGTGGACCCCCCAAATGGCCTGCATCGACGAGATCGCCGAGCGCTTCGTGCCCAAGCCGGGCGTGCGCTACACCGCGGCGATCTTCAACCAGATCGGGTTCGAGCGCGCGGACCGCTGGTATCCGAAGCTCGATGTGCGGCAGCGCCGGATCGGGACCCACGTCGAGCTGTGCGACACCTTCGCCCGCCGCAACTACAACGCGACGCAGGCCCAGCAGATCGAGCGCATTCCGGCGGCGATCGAACGGGCGCGCGCGGGAGGGGCCGAGTCGGGCGCGGTGGCGATCGGCAATCCCTTCGGCTCGAACTTCGAAGGTCCGTTCACGCTCGAGCAGCGACTCGACCTGCTGGCCCTGATGATCGACCGATGGCATCAGGCGGGTCTACCGGTCACCCGCTGCTCGATCATCGAGGCGATGGGCTGGAACATGCCGCATACCGTGCGGGAGACGATCCTCGCGATCCGGGAGCGTTGGCCGGAGATCACCGATTTCCACTGCCACCTGCACAACACCCGCGGCGCCTCGGTGGCCAGCTACTACGAGGCGCTGAAACTCGGCGTGCGGGAGTTCGACACGTCGATTGGCGGCATGGGGGGATGCCCCTACTGCGGCAACGGCCGGGCCGCCGGTCACGTTCCGACGGAGGACTTCGTCGACTTCTGCCATGAACTCGGGATCGAGACCGGCTACAAGCTCGACAAGCTGATCGAGGCGGCCTGGATCGCGGAGGAGGTCGTCGGCCATCCGCTCTGGGGCCATGTGTCCAAGGCCGGGCCGCGGCCGCGCGGCGAGGACGATCTCTATCCGCGGCAGATGCCCTTCGTCGAGACCCTCGAGGAGGCCTCCCACTTCCGCAAGGGATCGCCGGTCTATGCGGGGCAGCGCTCTCCGTGGCGGCCCGACGCGGCGTTGTACCAGTAGTGACTGCGTCCTCGACCGGCCCTTCCGGCGCCATCCGCTACGAAGCGGACGAGAAGACGCCGACATTGCTCGCGGCGACGATGGGTCTGCAGTACGCGACGCTCTGCGTCGCCGGCATCGTGCTGACCCCGGCCATCATCGTCCGCGCCGCCGGCGGCAGCGACGAGTACCTGGCATGGGCCGTGTTCGGGGCGATCTTCGTCAGCGGTATTGCGACGATCCTGCAGGCGCGGCGGCTATGGCGCATAGGGGCCGGCTACATCCTGCTCATGGGAACCTCGGGCGCGTTCATCGCCGTCAGTATCGCGGCCCTGAGCGCGGGCGGTCCGGTACTGCTCGCGAAACTGGTCATCGTCTCCTCGTTGTTCCAGTTCCTTCTCTCGGCGCGCCTGTTGCTGCTGCGAAGGCTGTTCACGACGACTGTCACCGGCACGGTGATCATGCTGATCTCGGTCAGCGTCATGCCGATCGTCTTCGATCAGTTGACCCTGATTCCCGAGGGGGCTTCCTCGGCCGCCGGTCCGATCACGTTCACCGTGGCGATCGTGGTGATGGCCGGGTTCGGCCTCTGGGCCAGCGGCATCTGGAGGTTGTGGGCGCCGGTCGCGGGCGTCGTGTCGGGCTCGATCGTCGCCGTGCCGCTCGGGCTCTACGACTTCGGTCAGGTCGGCGGGGCCGCCTGGATCGGGGCTCCCGCCGGAGGCTGGCCCGGGTTCGACCTGTCCTTCGGCCCGGCCTTCTGGGCGTTGCTGCCGGGCTTCATCATCGTGACGCTGATCGGCGCCGTCGAGACGATCGGCGACGCGGTCGGCATCCAGCGTGTCTCCTGGCGGACGCCACGGGCGCCGGACTACCGGGCGGTGCAGGGCGCCGTCGCTGCCGACGGGCTGGGCAACCTGCTCTCGGGCCTGGCCGGCACCGTGCCGAACACGACGTACTCGAGCAGCATCTCGGTCACCGAGCTCACGGGCGTGGCGTCGCGCCGGGTCGGGATGTGGATCGGGATCATCTTCATCGGCCTGGCCTTCCTGCCCAAGGCGCTGGCGCTGGTGCTGGCGATTCCCGGCCCGGTCGTCGGCGCCTACGTGTTGGTGCTGATCGCCGTCCTGTTCGTGCTCGGCGCCCGCATCGCCGGTCACGGGGGGATCGACTACCGCAAGGCCCTGGTGATCGGCGTGTCGTTCTGGATCGGCGTCGGCTTCGAGAACGACCTGATCTTCGCCGATCAGCTCAGCGGTTGGGCGGCGTCGATTCTGGGCAACGGCATGACGGCGGGAGGGCTCACCGCCATCTGTCTGACCGCGTTCCTCGAATGGACCAAGCCGCGCCGCCGCCGTTTGGAAACCGAGGTGAACTCCGCATCCGCTGCCGGGATCGGCCGCTTCCTGGGCACCCAGGCCACGCGGGCGCGCTGGAGCAGCGAGGCCGCGGAGCGCCTGTGTTCGGCGGGCGAAGAAGCCCTGCTCAGTCTGCTGGGCAATGACGAGGAAGGGGACGGCGGCGCGAAGCGACGGCTGCTCCTTCTGGCGCGTGTCGGCCGCCAGACGGCCGAACTCGAGTTCGTCGCGGCTCCGGGCGGCAGGAACATCGAGGATCGTCTGGTTCTGATGACTCCCGAAGCGCCGGCTCCGATCGAGCACGAACTCTCGTTGCGCCTGCTACGTCACTTCGCGTCCTCGGTGCAGCACCAGCAGTACCACGAGACGGACGTGCTCACCGTCACAGTGAGCAGCGACGCCAAGGAAGCGAGCGGGCAGGTCGACACGGCCGGAATCTGACTGCGCTCGGTGGCATTGTAGGATGCACACAAGCGGTTCCGCGCTGACCAAACCACGTCGAAAGCCCTGAACGAAGTGAACGCCCCTACCAAGTGAACGAAGGCCCCCACCTGACATTCGTCGAGGAGATTCTTCTCCTCCTCCTGGACGACGACACCGGCGCGATGAAGCGGGTCGCGCCGAACGTGATGGAACTGCTCATCGCGGGCGCCATCCTGATGGACCTCGCGCTGCGCGGGCGGCTCGACAGTGACCTGCAGAAGATGGTCGTCGTCGACGCGACGCCGGTTGGCGAGGCGATCCTGGACGGCCCGCTGGCGGAGATCGCCGGCGCCGAGGACGAGGCCGACCCCCGTACCTGGGTGGTCCGGCTCTCGGCCCGGAGCAAGGAGATCCAGGAAGCGGCGCTCAAGCGCCTCGTGGAGCGCGGGATTCTCCGGGTCGAGGATCGGAGCTTCCTGTGGGTGTTCGGCAGCCGCCGCTACCCGATGGTCGACGACCGGGAGGAGCGGGAGGTCAAGCTCCGGATCCTGGACGTCCTGTTGAGCGACCGGATTCCGGCGCCGAGAGACGTCGCGCTGATCTGTCTGGCCGACGCCTCGAACGCCTTCCAGGTCATTCTCAGTCCGCAGGAACTGCGGCACGCGGCGGCACGGATCGAGTTGGTCCGCGGCTTCGATCTGATCGGCCAGGCGATGAGCCGGGCGATCCAGAAATCCGTTCAGGACATTGCCGCCGCGACGGCGACGGCTCACCACCCCTTCTATTGAGACCAGGAGAGTACTTGGCGTGATCGAGAGCACGAAAATAGGCGACGTGGTCGTCTGGGCCCCGGAGGGGCGCGTCGACGCCGCCGCCGCGCCGAACCTGGAGCAGGCGATGATGTCCTCCATCGGAAAGGGTGCGGAGGACGTGGTCCTCGATCTGAGCCGGACCCGCTACATGAGCAGCGCCGGCCTCCGGGTGGTGCTGGTCGTGGCGAGGGACCTGCAGGCGAAGGACGGACGCTTCGCGGTGTGCGGTCTGAATGACGAGGTGAAGGAACTGTTCGAAGTCAGCGGCTTCAGCCTGATCGTGAACATCGTGGCGGACCGCGACGCCGCGGTGGCCGCGGTTCAGGGCGACTGAAGGGAGCGCTGCAGGCCGCGAACGACCTCCGCGAACTCGTCGAAGACCAACGGGTCGTAGCCCAGGTGGGAATAGACGACCTCCCCGCTCGGGTCCAGGACGTAGGTTGCGGGGAAGGCCTCCGGGGCGAGCTTCGAGATCAGGGCGTGATCGCCGTCCCAGACGACCTCCAGCTCCAGGTCGAGTTCGCGCACCAGGCGGTCGCGGCCGCGCTCGGTCTCGTCGACGCTGACGACGACGACGCGCAGGTCCGGCAGTTCCCGCGCCAGCTCCTGTAGCCGGGGCAGGGCGCGATAGCACGGGGTACACCAGGACGCCGCGAAGTCGAGCACGGTGTACGTGTCGGACGGCGCGGTCAGTAGGTCGAGCGCGTCGTCAGCCGCGCCGGCCGGCAGCGGAGAGGCTAGAGCCAGCGCCGCCAGGACGGCGAACAGCTTCACCGGCCTCCCCAGAACCGGGTGCCGACAGCGAAGGAGATCGTGACCGCCTCGAAGCCGTCGTCGCGGTCGTAACGGTTGAGTCGCACTTCCAGGTCCTCGAAGCGCTTGCCGACGACGCTGGGCAACTGGAAGCGGATACCGAAGCCGTACTTCAGCAGGTCGAACTCGCTCAGGTCGGGGTCGGCTGTGTAGAAGTCGTGAATCCTTGAGAAGTCGCCGGGCCGTCCGTAGTAGTCGGTCCCGCTCTGCGTGTGGTAGCGGAAGATGGGGAACGCCCACATCTCGCGCTCGGTCGGCAGCCGGAAGTGGACCTCGTAGTCGAAGGACTGCGCCTCCAGGTTCCAGTCGTCCTCGTACCAGCGGAGCCGCGGCCGGTGGACCACGCCGCGGGAGATCATGTGGTTGAGCCCAAGGCCGACGGAGTAGCGGCGGCGGCTGTCGGGCAGCCGCTCCGCGACGACTTCCCCCCGCGGGAAGGGAACGTTGGGCGCGAAGACGACCTCGTGAAACGGCGTCGACAGGAAGCCCGACTGCTCGATCGCCGACACCTCCACCATGCCGACCGCCCGCCGGCTGAGGACGCTGGTGAACGACAGGGAGAGATCCGTCGTGTCCCGGTCGGACTGACCGCGCTGCACGCCGTCGATCTAGTACAGGTCGACGATGTCGAAGAAATGCCTCAGGCCGACGGTGAAGCTGCGCAGACCCTCCTCCACGTCATAGGTCCAGGCGCCGCCGAACGCCACGGAGCGATAGTCCCACTCGGCCGAGAAGCCGGTGAAGAGTGAAACCGAGGAACGCTCGAAGGACCGCGTGGCCGTCGCGTTCAGGTAGCCGCGGACATCGACCAGGGACGCGCTGGAGGTGCCGTCGAGTTCGTTGTACTCGTCGTCATCATCGTCGTCGTCTTCGTAGTCGTCATCGTCGTCGGCGGCGCGCCGCAGAACCGGGCTCTGAAGCCCGTCGACGTCCATGTTGTTGGTCGACGCCGAGGTGATGCTGTCGGCTCCGACCTCGAAGTTGAGCCGCCAGTCCTCGCTGACCGGCCAGTTGATCAGCACGGTGGGCGCGGCGACCTGGAGGTCCTCCGTGCCGATGCCGCCGGTCACCGGCGAGCGGTCGCCGTCCTGGTCGTAGTAGTTGAACAGGAAGGTGACGGCGAGACCGTCGCCGTCGCTCGCGGCTTCCCGCGGCGATTGAGGCGCCTGCTGCGCCCCGGCCCCGGCACCGGCGAACGCCAGCGCGGCGAGCAGCAGCGATGGCCACCGGCAAGCGGCCGCTGGCGCGGCAGAAGGTCCAGAAGCCGACGCTTCGCGCCGGATGCCGGCCAGAACCCGGGTGGCGCGACTCGCGCCACCCGTGAACCAGTCCGTGCGCCCGTCAGGCGGGCGCACGGATGGCAGGCCGGCGCACCCGGTCTCTGCCGCGCATGCTCCGGACTCAGGTGCAGCCACAGCCCCCGCCGGACTTGCCTCCGTTCGCGCCCACCGCGCCCTCGCGGTAGACCTCGATGCTGCGCTCCGGCCGTTGGGATTCGGCGTCGCCGACGGCCATTGGAGTGGCTGCCAGGTCGCCCCGCTCCCAGGGCTCGAGCGACGTGGCGCAGCCGGCAAACGTCAGGGCGGCCAGGGAAACCACGACAGCGAGCGCTCCGGCTCCTCTCTTCATCCTCGATCCTCCTGGTTCAGATGCCTGCGTACATTGGACGTTGAGCGCACTTCCCCTGTTTCAGTCACGAACAGGGCTTCCACGCCCTCCATGCGCTCGAGCAGCGCGAGTCCCTCCCCGGGGCCGAGGACGAACGCCGCCGTGGCCAGCGCGTCGGCGAGCTCCGCGTCGGGGCAGATCACCGTGACCGCCTGCAGCCCCGAGGCCGGCGAGCCGGTGCGCGGATCGATGATGTGCGAGTAGCGCCGGCCATCGTGGATGAAGTACTGCTCGTAGTCGCCTGACGTCACGACGGCCTGTTCCGTCAGCGGTATCCGCGCGAGCACCCGCTTCGGGTCCCTGGGATGGGCGATCGCGATCCTCCACGGCTCGCCGTCCTCGCGCCGGCCGAAGGCGACCAGGTCGCCGCCGGCGCTGATCAACCCGCCACGGACGCCGTGCTCCTTGAGCACGAACACGGCCCGGTTCGCCGCGTAGCCCTTGCCGATCGCCCCGAAGCCGATCCGGGCGCCCGGATCGTCGAGGAACACGGTCCCCCGCTCCTCGTGCAGGACGATTCTTCGGTAGCCGACATGGCGGAGCGCGGCGGCGATCCGCTCCTTGCTCGGAACCGTTGGCTCGCCCGCCCTGAAGTCCCAGAGGTCGCCGACCCCGGCGAACGTGATGTCGAAGGCGCCCGCCGTCAGCTCGGACACCTTGACGGCCCGCCGGATCAGCCGGAACAGCTCCGGCGAGACCCGCACCGGACGGGTCCCCGCGCTTCGATTGACGGCCGACGTCTCGGAGTCCTCGCGCCAACTGGAGATCATTGCCTCCAGCCCGTCGATCTCGGCCCACGCCGCCTCGACTGCCTCGTGTGCCGCAGCCTCCTGATCGTGTACGGCGGTGATCTCGAAGCGCGACCCCATCTTCGACCGGACATCCTTGACCGTGGCCGCGTGAGCCGCCGTCGCGACCAGGACGATCAACGGCCAGCACGCGGTTGCGAGACCACGAACCGCCGCCAGTTGGATCGTCGACGTTGTGCGTGCGACCATGGTGCGCCCTGAAGTCACTATAGCCCCCAGCGTCGGGTGCGTCAGTACCGCGAACCTCCGCTTGGGGCGAGCCCTGGAGCGGTTCCGCAAGGAGAGGGACCTGAGCGCGGCCGAGTTCGAGGACCACCGCCGGCTGAGCACGTTTACGGCCCGCCAGTTCCTGCTTGCCGGCGACGGTCGGGCCGGCGCGACGGAGCTGTATCGGGGTTCCCCTCTGGTCGCTCCCGAACCGTCGGACGATGAAGATCGCGTCGCCGATCTCGGCCAGGGCATCGGCCGATGGATGCTTGACAACTTGTCCCCGGAAGGCGGGCTGCCGGACGGTTGTTCTGTTTACATGCGATCCTCGCTCCGAGTCTGCCGTGCTTCCGCGGTGGCCAGGACAACCGCCGACTCCGCGGCGTTCGCTTCGTAGTAGCCGACGAAGCGGTTCGTCTCGAACGCGTCGTACTCGCCGAGGTTGCGTGCCCAGCGGTAGCCGATCGTCTGGAAGAGGAGACGGACCGACGCGTTGACCGCCGTGACCTCGGGCCCGACCGCGACGCGGTAGCGAACCGTGTCGCCGCCGGTCTGGAAGTCCGGGTCGGCGGCGGCCGCTCCTCGCACCGCGACGTCGCCAGGGGCCGACGCCTTGTCGAAGCCTTCCGGCAGCAGGCGGTTGTCCTTCGCATAGCGAACGCCGCGCAGCAGGGCCGTCGTCACCCGGTCCGCGTCGTCCACGATGACGGACTCGTAGATCTGGACCTGGTCAGGCGCCGAAATCTCGGTGTGGTGCGGCTCGAAGGCGCCCGGGTCGGCATCGTTGTCGTTGCCGGCGATCGAGCCGTCCGGCCCCATCGCCCCCGACTCGAAGAGGACGGCGCCGTCCTGGTTGCGCAGCGTCAGGTGGAGCCAGGCCCGGCGCGACGGGTAGGCGGTAGGAAGCTTGTGGCCGGCGAGGTTCCGGACCTCGACGTCGACGACGATTTCGCCGGGCTCAAGACGCAGATCGAGACGTTCGATGCTCGCCGTGTCGTTACGGAGATGCTCGGCCGTCCGCGTCGCCGACGCTTCGAGCTCGTCGGCCGGCGCCGTCACGCTCAGCTCGTCCCGGTAGCGGTTGAGCAGGCGCAGCATGAAGGCGTTGCCACCACGGAAAGCGTGAAGCGAGAGTCCCTCTCGCTGCTCGCCCAGCACCGACGAGATCGGCGCTTCCGCCGCCTCGGGCATGTGGCAGTCCTGGCAGCTCTGGTCGCCGCGATAGCTGCTGTGCAGCCACTCCAGGTACGGCACCTGCTCGGGCAGCCGGCCGACCTCCCGTCCCTCCTCGTCGAGCGCGGTCGTGAACAGGGTGTGGCAAGTGGCGCAGAGCTCCGACTCCTGGATGTGCGCGCCGGCCGCCGGCTGGAAGCCGGAGGCGGACTCCATGATCCGCTGCAGCCCCTCGTCGACGTCGTCGAACGGTCCGAAGGCCGCCACAACGCCCGCCTCGGCGCCGCCGACGAGAAAGCCGCCGTCGAAGCTCTCGTGCTCGCCCAGGTTGTCCGGGCGGATCTGGTGGCAGACGGTGCAGGAGACGCCGTCGAGCGCGGCCGCCGAGTCAGCGGCCGGGTCGCCGCTCCGACCAGTGTGCGCGAAGACCTCACCGAGCCCGCCCGCGGCCTTTGCCGCCGTCCGCGCCATTGGCATGTGGCAGGTGGAACAGGTGTCCTCGATCGCCGCCTGGAGTTCCGGCTGGTCCATCACTTCGCGCCGGACCGCGGCCTGCCAGTACGGGTCGCGGGCCGAGTTGGCCATCATCGTCGCCCGCCAGGCGTGGCCGATCGACACGTCCTGGCCGTCCGCGTCGCGCAGGTTGCTGTGGCAGGCGATGCACTGGTCCGACGTCTCGAACACCGGCGCGGCCGCCGGCGCCGGTCCCTGCGCAACCGCGAGCGACGACACGAGGAGCCCAACCGCCACGGCACCTGGCCCGAGGCGCGGAAGCGGCGCACGGGACCGAACGTCACCAGCCATCGAGAAACCCTCCGTCGAACCAGTCCCAGAGCAGGTAGACGACTGCCTGCACGCCCCGGTCATCGTTGTTGTCGTTGTCGAGCGGGAAGCGGACACCCGCGTTGAGCAGGATGTGCTGCCTGGTGTTCAGGCTCACCTGCACCTGCGGCGCCAGATCGACCTCGACCGACGCCCCCGAGACCAGGCCGCGCTCCGCCAGGACCTCCAGCATCGGCGTCCACACCCGACCGAACTCGCCCTCGCTCCACGTGCGCCCGATCGCCATCCGCAACGCCGCCGTGTCGCCGGTGTCGCCCTCCAGGCCGATCTCGCCCAGTGCCTGGAACTGGAGGAAGGCGTCGCCGGGCAGGAGATGTCCATATGCCGCGTACGGTTCGAACACCGTCACCCGGTCATCGGAGCCGTCGCTGGCCTCCTCCTGGACCAGCACCGCCTCGGCGCCCAGGCTGAAGATCGAGCCGCGCTGTAGGTCGTGGTAGACCGTGTGCTTGTAGCCGAGTGTCAGGTCGCCCAGGTCGAAGCCGCTCCCCGCGCCGTGTGTGCCATGTTCGACCGGCACCGCGACCTCGATCATCCCCCGCGGGCCGAACCGCTTCTCGTACAGGAACTCGGTTTCCGTGCCTCCACCGCCGTCCGTGTCCGTGAGCACGGTGACGACGATCTCATCCTCCGGGTACGCCTTCTCGGTGAACAGCGGCCGCGGCAGGTTGAACTCGCCCCGGGGCCAGGCGTCATTGACGCAGAAGGTCCGGACATGGTGGAGGATCGCGTAGATCTCCGCTTCGCCCAGCTTGGCGCCGAACGCCGGCATCATTCGGTCGAACGCCCGCACCGGACCGCCCTCGTGGACCACGGCGTACCAGTCGGGGTCCGGCTCCCGCGAGGCGAAGGAGCAGTCGGTGAAGTCGGGCAGTGGCGTCTCGAAGCCGACTTCCCGCTGGGGCCGGCCCCGACCGTCGTCGCCGTGACAGGCGGCGCAGGCGCGAGTGTAGAGATCCGCGTCGTTCGCCGGCTGGGCGAAGGCCAGCGCCGGCAGCAACGGTAAGAACAGGGCCGCGCTCAAACGGGGAAGCGGCGGCACTTCGTCTTACCGTCCTTCCTCCGTTGCAGTCACGCCGTACCGAACAAATGGGCCCAGGGCCCTGGCGAGTGGAAGGGCGGTTCGGAGGCGGTGAGCACGCCGTGTCTGCCGCTACAACCCCCAGCCGTCCCGATACGTCGGCTGAATGTACTCCCGCGGCACGTCGACGCCGTTCGTCACCTTCATCTTCTTCGGGTTCCAGACGATCTCCTGCTGGGTGCGAACCGCCAGGTTGCCGAGCAGCGCGGTCTCGGTCATCGGACCCGCGTGATCGGGGAAGTTGGACCCGTCGGGGTTCGTCGTCCCCGCCTTGATCGCGTCGATCCACTGCTTGTAGTGGCCTTCGGTCCGTTCATATGACTGGGCGACCGGTTTCTTCGCGATCTTCTCGTGCAGCTTCGTCGGGTAGATCGTCGGTTTGCCGGCGTAGATGTCGGCCGTGATGATGCCCTCGGTGCCGATGAACAACTGGCCGCTCCTGCCCGGCGGCCACTTGCCCTCGAACGCCTTCGGCTTCGGCGGCGTGAGGTTGCCATCGCGCCAGACGACGGTCATCTTCGGACGGTTGCCGCGGGCCGGGTACTCGAAGGTGATCCGGGTCGAGGCCGGGGCGGTCTCCTTGAACAGCGGCGTCGATTCGGCGTAGACGGACGAAGGGTCGCGCAGGTCGAAGACCCAGAACGCGGCGTCCATCGCGTGGCAGGCGATGTCGCCGATCGCGCCGGTGCCGAAGTCCCACCATCCGCGCCAGGCGAAGGGGTGGTAGTAGTCGGGATGGTAGGGGCGTTCGGGGGCGGGGCCAAGCCACAGATCCCAGGCGACGTGCTCCGGCACCTCGTGGACTTCCTCGGGACGCTTGATCGCCTGCGGCCAGATCGGCCGGTTCGTCCAGTACTCGACGCGGTTTACCTCGCCGATCACGCCCGCCTCGATCCACTCGCGAATCAGGCGCGAGCCCTCGCCCGCGTGACCCTGGTTGCCCATCTGGGTCGCTGTGCCGGCCTTGCGCGCGGCCTCGCCGACCATCCGCGCTTCCCAGATCGTCCGGGTCAGGGGTTTCTGGGTGAAGACGTGGAGACCGCGCTCGAGCGCGGCGACCGACATCACGGCATGAGTGTGGTCGGCGGTCGACACCATCACCGCGTCGAGTTCGTCGGCGTGCTTGTCGAGCAGTTCGCGGTAGTCGTGGTAGCGCGGTGCGTCGGGGTGGGCGGTCATCGCCTGCTCGGCGCGCTTCCAGTCGATATCGCAGAGGGCGAGGATGTTCTCGCTGGACACGCCCTCGATGTCGCTCCGGCCCTTGCCGCCGGCCCCGATCGCCGCGATGTTCAACTTGTCGCTGGGGGCGGGCATCCCGCGGCCGAGGACATGGCGGGGGACGATCATCCAGCCCGCGCCGGCGGCTGCGGCGCCGAGCACGTTGCGGCGGGTCATGTCTTGCTTGGGCATAGCGGCTTGCCTTTCTGTCTGGTTCCTTTGTGCGTTAGGTTAGCGCATCCGATGAACCTGCTACGCATCGTTGGACTGGGTATCGCCTGGTCGATCGGGCTCGTCGCCGTGCCGGTCGGGGCGGAAACCCGTGAGCACGGCAAGTCCACATACGGAGAGTGGCAGCACCACGGCGGCGACCACACATCGAGCCGCTATTCGCCGCTGACTCAGATCGACGGCTCGAACTTCGGCCGGCTCGAGATCGCCTGGCGTTGGCGCACGGCGGACCACGAGGTGCCGCTGGACGTGCTGCCTGGCTACGACACCGGGTTCTACCGCTCCGTGCCGCTGATGATCGGCGGCCGCCTGTTCGCACCGACCAGCCTCGGCCAGGTAGCGCTGCTCGATCCTTCGACCGGCGAGCAGAAGTGGGTCTACAACCCGAAGACCTGGGAGCGCGGCGGCACGACGATGCGGCCGGTCGGCGCGCGCGGCATCGAGTACTGGACGGACGGTGAGAAGGAGCGCCTGTTCGTCGCGACGATCGGCCGCCAACTCGTCTCGGTCGACGCCGCCACCGGCGAGGCCGACCGGGCCTTCGGCGAGGACGGAGTCGTCGACCTGGCGCTCGACCTCGGTCCGGGCGAGTACTCGGTCCGCCACATCACCCATGGCGCACCGCCGATCGTGGTGGGCGCCAGCGTGATCGTTGGCTCGAAGATCTTCGACTACTCGATCAGGAGCGACGCGCCGCCCGGCCACGTGCGCGCCTACGACGTCCACACGGGCGAGTTCAAGTGGCGTTTCAACACGATCCCGCGGGACGACGAGTTCGGCGTCGAGACCTGGGAGAACGAGTCCTGGCGGACGGCCGGCAACGCGAACGTGTGGACGTCGATGAGCGCGGACCACGAGCTGGGATACGTCTACTTGCCGACGAGCACGCCGTCGAACGACTACTACGGGGCCGACCGACCGGGCGACAACCTCTTTGCCGAGAGCCTGGTCTGCGTCGACGCGGAGACGGGCGAGCGCGTCTGGCACTTCCAGACGGTCCGCCACGGCATCTGGGACTACGACATCGCCTCGGCCCCGAACCTGCTCGACATCGTCGTCGACGGCGAGCTGATCAAGGCTGTCGCCCAGGTCTCGAAGACCGGCTTCACCTACGTCTTCGACCGCGCCACCGGCGAGCCCGTGTGGCCGATCGAGGATCGCCCCGTGAACCACAAATCGACGGTGCCAGGCGAGAAGCTGGCGGAGACCCAGCCGTTCCCGACCAAACCGCCGGCCTTCGAACGCCAGGGCGTCAGCGAGGACGACCTGATCGACTGGACGCCGGAACTGCGCGAGGAAGCCCTCAAGATCGCCGAGAAGCTCGTGCTGGCGCCGATGTTCCCGCCCCTGATCGTTCAGGGCGAGGGCGGCAAGGAGGGCGTGATGGTCGTGCCGGGGGCCGCCGGCGGAGCGAACCACCCCGGAGCGTCCGTCGACCCGATGGCCGGCGTGCTCTTCGTCGAGTCGCAGAACCGTCCCACCGGGATGTCCCTGATCGAGCCGGATCGGGCCCGCGGTCCGGACTGGCGCTACGTGATCGGCTACGTCGACACGGCCGGCCCGCACGGCCTGCCGCTGACGAAGCCGCCCTACCGGACGATCACCGCGATCGACCTGAATCGCGGTGAACACCTGTGGCGTGTCCCTGTCGGACCCGGCCCGAAGAACCATCCGGCGATCGCGCACCTGAACCTCGACGACATGGGCACGATCTACTTCGGCATGCCCGCGGATGGCGCTCTGCTCGTTACCCGTACCCTGCTGATCGGCTTCTTCGCCCTGCCCGACGAGGACGATCCTCGCACGAGCAGCGGCAGCTTCCTGCGTGCCTACGACAAGGCAACCGGCGACGTGCTGGCCGAAGTGGAAACCGACCTCTGGCTGCACGGTCCGCCGATGACCTACATGCACGAAGGCCGGCAGTACATCGTCATCGCCGCCGGCGGCGCCCGCAACCGCCGGATTCCTGATGAGTTGATTGCCTTTGCACTACCGGAGTCGGTGACTGGTGGCCAATCTGGAGCGAGATGATGTCGATTGAACCAGGAGATCGCATAGAGGTACGACCGTTTCACTGGGTGCGCCGGCCGTCTGGCCGGCATCCGGCTCTGCCCGCGGCAGTTGCACTTGGGCTTTGCATCGCATTCAGCGCCTCGGCCGCTGCTGAATGCGAACCCCGGGAAGCCGAAGGCCCGGTCACCGTCGAGTCCTGCCCGATCGAGAACGCCGACTACCCGTTGGTGCGGGCGGAGATGACCGTGCGCGGTTCCATGTCGGCGGTCATCGCTCTACTCAGCGATGCGGGTGCCTGCCCTGACTGGCAGGCCATGTGCACTGAAGAAACCGCGGTGGCCCTCGACGCACCCTTCCAGACCCTCCGCCAGCGCGTCTCCGGCAAGGGTATGACCCGGCGCATCACGATGGACCGCGCCGCTTGGTGGCGCACGGAAGACGGTGACGTCGTCGGCGACATGGCCGGCGCCGACGACCTGACGCCCGAGTTCGAGGGCAAGCGCGTCCTCTGCGTCCGGTCCCGTTGGTTCCTGTCCCCGGGCGACGACCAAGGAACGATCACGGTCGTCCAGAAGACCGTCAGCGACCCGCAACCCCCCTTTGGCATGGGCGCTGGGGTCGTCACCCCGCGCACCGCGAAGACGCTGCTCGAGACGTTCACGAACATGAGCAAGCGACTCGCAGGCGGCCAGCACGGCGCCGGCCCGGAAATCGAGTCGTTACCGCTGCTGGAGACCGACCTGCCGGACGTCGGCGCCGAGTTCGCCCGCTGCCAGGCGGCACGCCGGTAGTCCAACCCCTGGCGGTCCAGGTGGCGGCAGCCAGAGGGGGCGCGGCCTTGAAGTACCTTGCAAGTTGTCCATTGTGTGGATAGATTGCTAGGTTATGCTGCCCAGGGAGGTGATGCCGGAGCTTGTGGGGGCGCTGTCGCGACAGGCGGCCGTCGCGCTTCTCGGCCCGCGTCAGGCGGGCAAGACGACCCTCGCTCTCGCCGTGGCGGAGCAGCGCAGGTCGGTCTATCTGGACCTCGAGGACCCTGACGACCGCAGACGCCTGGCGGAACCCGCCCTGCTCCTTGAAGCGCTCGAAGATCATCTTGTCGTCCTTGACGAGATTCACCGCGTGCCGGAGCTCTTCCAGCCGCTGCGCGGCATCATCGACCGGGGCCGCCGTACCGGCAAGGGAGTCGGGCGTTTCCTGATTCTTGGCTCGGCTTCTGTCGACTTGCTGCGTCAGGCCGGAGAGTCGCTTGCCGGCCGCGTCGCCATGCTCGAGTTGACTCCGTTGACTGCCCTCGAGGTGGAGGATCGGCGGACTGTACGCGAACGACTGTGGCTGCGAGGCGGGTTTCCCGAGAGCTGTCTCGCGTCGGACGACGAGATCAGCTTCGCCTGGCGCAAGGACTTCGTTCGCACATACCTGGAACGCGACATCGCAACGTTCGGCGTGCGCGTTCCAGCCACGACCCTCGAACGCCTCTGGACGATGCTCGCGCACCGCCAGGGAACGCTTCTCAACGCGTCGGCGCTTGCCCGCGCGCTGGAAGTGAGCGCTCAGTCGGTGACCCGCTACATCGACCTGCTCGTCGATCTCCTCCTGGTGCGACGCTTGCCCCCACTTACCGCGAACGTCGGCAAGCGGCTGGTGAAGTCGCCGAAGGTCTACATTCGCGACAGCGGCCTCGTCCACACCCTGCTCGGTGTTCCCACGCTGACCGCCCTCGCGGGACATCCCGTCGTGGGCCGGAGTTGGGAAGGCTTCGTGATCGAGACGTTGCTTGCCGTCCTGCCATGGCGGGCCTCGGCGTTCTTCTACCGGACGGGTGCGGGGGCCGAGATCGACCTTGTGATCGAACACGGCGGCGGCGAGCGCTGGGCGATCGAGATCAAGCGCAGCCTGAGCGCCAGGCCGAGCCGGGGCTTCCACACGGCCTGCGCGGACATCGGCGCCAGTCGCGCCCTCGTCGTCCATGCGGGGGAAGACCGATTCCCGGTCTCGTCGACCACGGAGGGGATCGGTGTGCGGGAGCTCGCGGAAGAGTTGCGCGGCTGACGTCGCGGCTGCGAGGTGGTCGGGGCCCGTGAGGACGCCGCTGGCTCGGAGGGCCCGGCCAGAGGCGGCGCTAGGACTCGGCTCCTTCTTCGCCGGTCGGCTCTTCGAGGACGAAGCGCAGGCGCTCGTACTGCTCCTTGATCCAGGCCGCCGCGTCGGGCCAGTCCTCGTCGTCCTCGTACGTCCACTGACTCGTCAGCCATACTGTTCGGCCTTCAAGACTCGCGGCGTGCGGATCTCCCTCGATCCTTTGGTCTCCCATTTCTGAGCCGATCCTCACCGAGTAGCGCAGGAACCGTGTAGCGAGTTCAGCCGATGTTCCCTGGCCCCAGGGTTTCCGAATGCACAGGTAGATCGCATCGTCGACAACCACTAGACCGACGCGGTCACCGTGAGAATTCAAGGGCTTGGTCCACTGATTCTTCCCGCGCCAGCCGTCCGTTTGCCCCGGCAGACCACCTGTCCGCTGCCGCAGGAAGCGGTAGAACGCCTGTCGCCGATGAACCTCGTCTACGCCCCTGATTTCGACGTTCGCTCCGCATTGTTGGCCCATGCTGCGGCATCGACTCGCGCTCGCCGGATGGTCCCGGTCGTAGGGGTAGAGAACCCAGGCGTCGTGACCCGGGATTCCCCGCATCGTCAAGGTACCGGCCTTCGACCCGGCCGGATAGCGCAGGGCCGACTGCAGATTCGTACTGAGTGCGGCGCCTGACAGTTTCTCCGCGTTCTTCGGGTCGCGATCCAGAAGGGCCCCTGCGACGTTGAGGACCATCTGGCTTGCGCTCTCTTCCGCGCGCCACGGGCCGTTATCGACCCGCCACTCAAGTGGTCCCGACCTGTCTGAGGTCGCCTTCTCGGGGCTGGTGCGTCCTCGCCAAGGCCAGAGCCTCAACACACGTTCGGCAAGCCCACCTGCACGCCGTTCGAGAGTTTCCCGGTCCCACTGGTCCTCGTCGGCGATCTCGCGGGTCAGTCCAATCGGGCTGTTTTCGTAGGTTAAGCGCTTCTCCTCGAACGTGCCCGTCCCAAGCTTGGCGTTTGTGGCATCCCCGCTCAGGGTCAGATTCGCGAGGCGGTGAAGCCAGCGCTCGTGTGTCTCGGCCGCGTCATCTCCCAAGGCCTCTTCCCAAGCTCTGGTCAGTTTCTGCGGCAGTACATGCTCGAGCGTTAGGTGGTTCCGAGCGGGCGACTCCTCTCCGTGCTCGGCCTCCATCAGCGCGCAGAGAATCGCGGTCGAGGACTGCGTTGCGCTTCCCCCGTGGGCCTTGCGCGTGCGCACTCCTCGAGTGACGTCTTCGTCGTCGGGTACGCCGACCCGCGTGTTCTGGCGCCGTCGAATCTGGCTCATCCAGTATTCGACGTAGTCTTCCTCTGGTCCCGGCCCCTTGAGGCTCGCGAGTTCGGCCGCTGCTGTGTTCACTCCGGCCATGGGACGTTCTGCCAGCCACATGCGGGTGAGCCACGTTCCGATGGCGCTCAGGGACTTCGCTAGTTCTAGATGCGTCGGCGTCGAATCGTCCTTCGAAGCGTCGTCGAGAAGCCTGAGACTCAAGGGTCGATGAACGTGAATGCCCAGAGCTCTCAGATGACGAAGCTCCGACTCCACCCGCCGGTCGGGGTGAGGGCCAGCCGAGCCGGTCAGGATCCCGTAGAGGCGGGCCAGGCGAGTGAGCTCGCGACATATGGACGCTCGGTCCGCGAGGCTGGTCGCCTTCTTCCGAAGCGCCCAACGCCGAAGGCCCTCGTAGGCTTGGTCCTTGCCTCGTAGCGCCCCGGTGCGCCAGCGGAGGACATCGCGCAGAAACAGGTCGATCGGCTCGGTGGTATGGCTGGCGCCGAGGAGTCGTTCGATTGGTAGCCAGGAATTCTCGTGGAGGTCCCGCTGCTCGTCTTCGGGCTGACCCATGAGCAACCAGTTCTTGACTTTCTCGCTCTCGGCCAACGGCCGCCCGGTTGCGTTGATGCTCTCGAAGATCTGCTGTGGATCCTCATGGGGGTCGAGTGAAATGCTGACCACGCGGAAGCGTGCGAGGCCTTCGAGAAGCTGGGCGACATCGTTCCTGGCGACCAGCCGGCGGACGATCTTCCAAGCCTGCGTGACCGCTCCGCTTCCGTTCGGCTTCCCGTCTAGTGTCGTGTCACTCGTCAAAGGTCGGATAGAGGCGTTTGAGTTTGACTCGTGCGTCGTCGGTAGTGAACTGCCAGTCGACCTTTGCCTGGATGCGGTCCCTGGCGGCCTTCCAGGCGGC
>LXNI01000688.1_pt1 | contig 37126 bp, 30 predicted proteins | sample 809091 | NCBI WGS metagenome assembly LXNI01 (sample SAMN04870527, study PRJNA318959) | sponge metagenome | biome: 01000161; feature: marine sponge reef; material: water | host: Sarcotragus foetidus | place: Greece: Milos, Mediterranean Sea | collected 2013-05-29 | depth 5-7 m
ACGGCGCAACGAAGTCGAGCGGCTCTTCCGAAGGCTCAAAAGCTACCGACGTGTCTTCACCCGCTACGACAAACTCGACACCATCTTCTTGGCCTTCATCACCCTCGCCCTCATCCACGACAGACTCCGAAGTGTCAACACGCCCTAGAAACAAAGCCGTTGATAGCCTCTTCCAGAGTGGTCCAGGGCAGGTTGGCGCACTTGATCCGGACCGGGAACTTGCGGACTCCCTGGAGCGACTCGAGATCACCGAGCACCGCACCCGGCCGGTTCGGATCGAGCCCGGGGTCATTGGCGCCGTCGATGCTCATCATGCCCTTGAACCGCCCGGTGAGCGTTCGGATCGTCTCGATGGTCCTGCCCTTTACCGCGTCTCCCATCATCGAACCCGAGGCCTGAGATATCGAACACCCGTGACCGGTGACCCCGATCGCGGTGACCTGGTCCCCTTCGATAAGCAATTCAATCCGGACCTCGTCGCCGCACAGCGGGTTGTTGCCGTCGGCCACCGCGTTGGCTCGGTCGAGCGCCTGGCGGTTGCGGGGACTCCGGTAGTGGTCGAGGATTACTTCGCGGTAGAGGTCTTCAAGCGCCATGACCGTCCAACGATAGAGAGCGCAGCCGCTTGACGGCGACAACCGGACCGTGCTCAGCCGCCATCCCGACCCCTCAGGCGCCGTCTAGTCCGAATATTCGCCGGGCCACGCCGAGGCCGTCCACCAGCGCGTCCACATCCTCGGCCACGTTGTAGACATAGAACGAAGCCCGGGCCGAGGCCGTCAGGCCCAGACTCCGGAGTAGCGGCTTGGCGCAATGGTGCCCGGCTCGCACCGCCACTCCCTCCTGGTCGAGGATGGTGGCCACGTCATGGGCGTGGATGCCCGGCAGGTCGAAGCTGATCGCCCCACCCCGGTCCACGGTATCCGCCGGGCCCTGGACAGAAAGGCCCGGAACCTCGGCAAGCCGCTCCAGGGCGTAGCCGGTCAGCTCGCGGTCGTGTTCCAGAACGTTCTCCATCCCGATGGCGGACAGGTAGTCCACCGCCGCCCCCAAACCGATCGCTTCCACGAACGGCGGGGTGCCGGCCTCGAACTTGTGGGGTACCTCCGCCCAGTCCGACTCGTGGAGGCGGACGTCACGGATCATCTCGCCCCCGCCCTCGGCCGGCTCCATGCTCTCCAACAGCGCCCTCCGACCCCATAGGACCCCGATGCCGGTCGGCCCGAGCATCTTGTGGCCCGAGAATCCGAGGAAGTCGGCTCCGAGGGTCTGGACGTCCACGGGTGCGTGAGGCACGAGCTGGGCGCCGTCGACCAGGAGCACCGCCCCGATCTCGTGAGCCAGACCGGCGAGTTCGTCCACCGGTGGCATGGTGCCCAACACGTTGGACATTCCCGTCACCGCCACCACCTTGACCCGCTCGTCGAAACGTTCGCGAGCCCCCTCCATATCGAGCCGGAACTCGTCGGTGAGCTCCATGTAGCACAGTTCCGCTCCGGTGTGGCGAGCGATGATGTGCCAGGGCACGATATTGGCGTGATGCTCCATCACGCTGGTCAGGATCCGATCGCCGGGCTTCAGGGTGTTGAGACCCCACCCGTACGCGAAGAGGTTCATCGCCGCGGTGGCGCTACGGGTGAAGATGATCTCCTCGTCGCACGCGGCATTCAGGAAGACGGCCACCTTGTGGCGGGCTTCCTCGTAGGCTTCGGTGGCCTCCTGCGAAAGGGTATAGGCGCCGCGATGGACGTTGGCATAGGAATTGCGGTAGATGTCCGCCATGGCATCGAGCACCTGCACCGGTTTCTGCGAACTCGCCGCGGAATCAAGAAAGGCCATTCTGCGACCGTTGATCCTGCGTTCCAGGATGGGGAAGTCGCCGCGTATGGCGCTGGTGTCCATCATGCTGCCGGGGCGGTTCGGAAGGCTTCGTATCCGTCGTCCTCCAGTTGACGGGCCAGTTCGGCGCCGCCGGATCTCACGATCCGCCCATCAACCAGTACGTGAACATGGTCGGGGGTGATGTAGTCAAGTAGTCGCTGGTAATGGGTGATCACAACGAACCCGCGCTTTGCCCCGGCCAGCCGGTTCACCCCTTCGGCCACTACCTGTAGAGCATCGATGTCGAGTCCGGAGTCGGTCTCGTCCATGATGGCCAGTTCCGGCTCGAGCACCGCCATCTGCAGGACTTCGTTGCGCTTACGCTCACCGCCGGAGAAACCCTGGTTCACGTAACGGTCGGCGAACGAAGCGTCCATGCCGAGCGACTCCATCGCGTCCATGACCCGCAACCGCAACTCCAGCACCGTGTAGTCGACGCCGGTCCGGTTGCTGAGCGCGGTGCGCAGGAAGTTGACGACCGAGACCCCGGGGATCTCCTCCGGATACTGGAACGCCAGAAACATCCCCATGGTGGCCCGGGTGGGAGCTTCGGCCTGCGTTATGTCCTCACCCTTGAAGGAGACCGTCCCGGATGTGACCTCGTAACCGGGATGTCCCATCAGGACCTTGGCCAGGGTGGACTTTCCGGAGCCGTTAGGTCCCATGACGGCGTGGATCTCACCACGGTGGGTGGTGAGGTCGATGCCGCGCAGGATAGGTTGCCCGTCGATAGACGCATGCAGGTCTTCGACGGCCAGCAGGGGGCCGGGGTCGGTCAAGGGGTGGATCTCCTGATGATGAGGAAGCGGTGCGCGTCCCAGGGTACCCGCCCGGCTGCGGGGTCGGGAACCGATCGGCGCTCCCGAGACGTCTTAGGTACGAATCGTCGATCAGATGCGCTCACCGAAGGAGCCGAACATGATGAAGCAGGCAGGTTGGTTGGTCGTACTGGCGCTCCTGGTCGGCGCCTGCGCACCGGACCCGACCGTGACTACTACCCAACCGCACTCGACCACCTTGACCGGAGGCACGGTACCGGCCACCACCGGTCTCACGGTCTCCAGCACCGGCCTTACGGCCTCCACCACCGCTCCCGACCGCGTGGTTGGTCTCTTCGCCTCGGCGCTCGTGGAGTTCGACTCGTGCGATGCGTTCCTCGGCCATGTCAAGGCGGAAGCGCTGGAACGGGTGGGACCCTACGGCCTGGACGGAGGCCCCCGGCTGTTCATCGAAGAAGACGTCGCGGTCGAGATGATGGAGGAGAGTGCTGCTTCGGCCGTGGCCGACAGCGCCGCATCGGCCCCGCAGGCAGGCGTCGACTATTCGACCACCAACGTCCAGGAGGTCGGCGTAGACGAGCCGGACATAGTCAAGACCGACGGGAACCGGATCCTCGCCCTGGCCCATGGCATTCTCCACTACATCGACGTGTCGTCAGGTAGCCCGGATCTGGTGAGCTCGCTGGATCTCTGGTCCTGGGAAACTCAGCAGGGCAACGAGGAAAGGCTCGGCCCCTTCTACGGTTCCCAGATGTTCCTCGGCCCTGATACCGCCCTCCTGATGGCGGCCGGCTACGGACCGGACGGCGACCTCACCCAGGTGGCGCAGGTCGATCTGTCGGACCCCAAGGACCTGACCGTGACTAGCACCCTCACCGTGGAGGGTAGGTTCGTTTCCGCCCGGCTGGTGGGCGAGCGGGTCAGTCTGGTTCTCACCTCCCGGCCCCACCAGCGGCTCCGGTTCGTCTACCCCGGATCCAGGTCGGCCGAGGCCAGGGCCGAGATGGACAACCGGATGACCATCGAGGAATCGACGCCGGAGGACTGGGTGCCCGGCTACGTCCTCGAAGGCGCCGGCGGCGTCTCGCAGGGCTTGTTCATCGATTGTGGATCCTCATACGCACCCGACGAGTTCTCGGGGTTCGATTTCGTGTCCGTGCTGAGCTTCGACCTGGCAGGGCAGATCGGTACCGAGGAGGTCTCCACCGTGATGTCGGGAGGCGACACGGTCTACGCGTCATCGACCAACCTCTACGTGGCTACCCAGCGGTGGGCCGACTGGACTGCCCTCGACGAGCAAACGGCGATTGAAGAGGCAGAGACCACCAGCACCCACATCCATCAATTCGACATCAGTGGCCCCGGCGGCGCCGAATATCTGGCCAGCGGATCGGTGGACGGGTTCCTCCTGAACCAGTTCGCCATGTCGGAGCATGACGGCCACCTGAGGGTGGCCTCTACCAACGACCCGTCATGGGGGTGGTGGTCCCGTGAGGATCAGCCCTCGGTGAGCAGGGTGGACGTCCTGGCGAGGGATGGCCGGCAGCTACGGGTCGTAGGATCCGTGGGAGACCTCGGAGAGGGCGAGCGTATCTTCGCTGTCCGGTTCATCGGCGAGATCGGCTACATAGTCACCTTCCGCCAGACCGATCCGCTCTATACGATCGACCTGTCCGATCCCGAGAACCCCCTGGTTGTGGGCGAGCTCAAGATCCTCGGCTACTCCGCCTACCTGCACCCGATCGGAGAGGGGCTCCTGCTGGGAATCGGTCAGGATGCTGACGAGCAGGGCCGGACGCGCGGCGCCCAGGTCTCGGTGTTCGATGTATCCGACCTGGCCAACCCGATCCGCACCCACCGGTTCACCGTGGAGGATTCCTATTCGGACGTGGAGTGGGACCACCGGGCCTTCCTCTACTGGGCGCCGAAGAATATGGCCGTGATGCCCGTCGCCTGGTGGAAGTATGACAACCAGTCGGACTACTGGGACTACTGGGACTACTTCGCGGGTGCGTTCGTCCTCTCGGTCGGCGCTGGAGGCATCAGGCAACTGGCCGCTCTCGAGCACGAGTTCGAGGCTCCTGGGGTCCCGGAGGACGAACTCCGCTTCCTGTCACCCTGGCCGATCCTGCGCTCCCTGGTGGTGGGCGACACGCTCTTCACCCTGTCGGAAGGCGGCCTGCAGGGATCGGACCTGGACACCTTGGAAACGACCTCCTGGATCGGGTTCCCCCTTCCGGACTACGGCACGTCGGAACCCATCACGTACTAAGCAGTGGTCGGTGGTCGGTGGTCGGTGGTCGGTGGTCGGTGGTCGGTGGTCGGTGGTCAGTATAGGTTAACATAAACTAGTAACTACCAACTGGCCACTAGCCACTAGCCCACTGGCCACTGGGTATGATCCGGCCATGCCCTTCAGTCCGGCCATCGCGCTCGGGGTGGCGCTGGTCCTCCTGGCTCTGGTCGCCCTCTGGGTAGCCCTCCGGATCGAGCGCAGGACCAAATGGGCGGATATGCAACCCGTCTACGTCATCAATGACGCCATCGACTATGTGGTGGAACATCTCGACCCGGAGGTACTCGATCGGATCCGGCGGGCGGGCGTGCAGCGCATCATCGAGTGGTCGGTCCACTACCTTCAGGGTCTCGCGGTTCCTGCCCGCCGCCGGAGAGGCTTGCGGGTGGTGGCCGGGGGCGAGGGCCGCGCCATCGAGTACATCTGTGGCAAGCTGGCCACAAGCGGATACGATTACTCCCCGTCCGACATTGCCGCGGTATTGGCCGGAGAGGCCGCATACCTGGCGGGCATCGGAGCATTGGGAGAACAGGTCGAGGAAGGGAAGGCTGTATGAGGGCGCGCTGCGGTCGCTGCGGCACCGGATTCGAGGTAATGGCGCCGGGCCGCTACGCCTGTCCGGCTTGCGGGGTCACCAACGAGGTTCGCGGCGGCCCGGGCGCCGGCGGACCTGCTTCCCAACCCCGGGCTCAGGACATGGCGCCTCCACCCCCTCCACCCGAGGCACCGTCCCGGAGAGCGAAGTGTCGGGATGCCGAATGTGGTTTTGGCTTTATCGTCGGCGATGTGAACGTGGCGCCCTGCCCGATGTGCGGGGCCGAGGTGACTGTCGGGAGAGGGGCCTGAGTGTCCGGCAGGGCGTCCTCCCGCCTGTCCAGGTTCGAGAAGAGCCGCTTCATCGGCGCCCGGGACACGATGATCGTCTACGACTGCGACGATGCCGACCAGCTTGCCCGGCTCGAGTCCAGGCTCGGGGATGACGACCTGCTGGGTCGCAACCTGATCCAGAGCTTCGGCCCCGATACCCTGGCCGAGGCCCGCAACCGGGGATTCCGTTTAGCGCGTTGTTAGTCTCTAGCTTCTAGTTGCTAGCACAACTCTCAACTAATAACGATCACCTAACAACTAGAGAATTCCCAGCAGGAACCAGGCGCCCACCCCCACCAGTATCACCATGGCGGTGATCAACGACGCGATGATCAGGTACCTGGTGGGCATGTCCCGGAGGGTACACGTGAGGTTTGGATCGCTCAGCCCGAACTAGGCTTCCGCTTTGGTGAAAACCGGACAACCGCAATCGGAGAATCGCATCGGTGTATGACGTAATCGTGATCGGTGGCGGTCCGGGCGGCTACGGCGCCGCCCTGTACGCGCACAACTTCGGGCTGTCGGTGGCACTGGTCGAGAAGGACGAGGTGGGCGGCACCTGCCTGCTGCGCGGCTGCATACCCGCCAAGAGTTGGCTTCAATCCGCCGAGGTGTATTCGACGGTTCGTTCCGCCGGGGAGTTCGGGGTGGTGACCGGGGAGGCATCCTTCGACTGGCCCAAGGCGCTGGCGCGCAAGGACAGGATCGTGAACGGCCTGGTAAGGGGCCTGTCCGGTCTGCTGAGGATGCGTAGGGTCGAGGTCATCAAGGGCGCGGGCCGGCTGGCCGGACCGGGAAGGGTCGAGGTCCACGAGGACGGAGCCACCCGGGTGCTCGAAGGCCGGAGCGTGATTCTCGCCACCGGATCGGCGCCGATCGAGCTACCGGGCTTCCCCTACGACGGCACCAGGATCGTCAACTCCGACCATGCGCTCGACTGGACCGAGCGGCCCGATCGGGTGGGGATCATCGGCGGTGGGATCGTGGGTTGCGAGTTCGCCAGCCTGCTCGCCGATGTCGGGAGCCAGGTGGTGGTCTTCGAGATGCTGGACCAGATCCTTCCGGGCTTCGATCCGGCCGCGGCCCGCCAGCTCCAGAAGCAGCTGAGGCGTAGAGGGGTGCGGTTCTTCCTGAAGGCGGCGGCGAGCGTCGATAGCTCCGGCGACCGTCCGGTTCTCCTTGGCGGGTCCGGCGCCGCCGAGTCGGGAATCGAAGTTGACACGGTGCTCGTGGCGGTGGGACGCCGCCCGGTGACCGAGAACCTGGGGCTGGACACGGTCCGGGCAGAGACCGATCGTGGCTTCGTGATCACCGATCTGGAGACCATGCAGACTGCCGAGCCGGGTGTGTTCGCGGTCGGCGACATCGTGGCCGGCACGCCCGGTCTTGCCCACGGAGCCTTCGCCGAGGCCATCGCCGCCATCACGTTCATAGCCACCGGAAGCCCCAGTCCGGTCGACTACCGGGCCCTTCCCAGCGTGGTATACACCCATCCCGAGGTGGCATCCGTGGGGATCACCTCCGTCGATGCGGCCGCCACCGGTATCGCGGTCGAGGAGCATGACCACTCCTTCGTGGGCGTCGGCCGGGCCCGTATCATCGGGAGGAACCAAGGATTCGTAAGGATCGTGAACGAGGTCGGCGGGCCTATCGTGGGTGCCACCGTGGTCGGACCGCAGGCCGGCGAGATGATCCACGAGCTGATGTACGCGGTGGGCTGGGAGGCGCTGCCGGAGGAGATGGCGGCCTTCATACATGCCCATCCCACCCTGAGCGAGGCGATCGGAGAGACCTTGCTGTCCTCGGCAGGTCGCTCCCTTCACTGAGTCCGAAGATGAGGTCCCGACCCCTGGAGAGGTGAGAAACATGCCAACCACACTGTCCATGCCGCAGTTGGGCGAGACGGTAACCGAGGGCACCGTACTCCGGTGGATGAAGCAGGTGGGCGATTCCATCGCCCGCGACGAGGTCATCGTCGAAATATCCACGGACAAGGTCGACACGGAAGTTCCGTCGCCGGTGGCCGGTGTGGTCAGCGAGATATTGGTCGGCGAGGGTGAGACGATCGAGGTTGGCACCGCCATGGTGATGATCGCCACTCCTGACGAGGGCGTACCGGCCGGCCCTCCCGCGGAGGTCGACGCGCCCGAAGCGAAGGACGAGGATCCGCCCCGGCCGGCGCCGGTTACCCCTCCGGCCGCTACATCTGCGATGCCCGACCGGCCCGGACCCCGCAAGTTCCTGTCGCCGGTGGTTCGCCGCCTGGCGCGGGAGCACGACATCGACCCGGGCGTCATAGACGGCACCGGACGGGACGGTCGGGTGACGCGCAACGATGTGCTCGCCTACATAGAGAGCATGAAGGCGGAGCCCGAACCTGCCCCGGCCCCGGTTCCAGCCGCTCCCGCGGCCCCGAGGGATGAGCCCGCCAAGCTCAGCAGGCTGCGGGTGCGAATCGCCGACAACATGGTCGCTTCACTACGGACCGCCGCCCATGTGTGGACTTCTATGGAGGTCGACTATGAGCAGGTGGAGAGGGTGCGGCAAGCCCATCGCGAGTCCTTCCGGCATCAGGAAGGGTTCTCGCTCACCTATCTGCCGTTCATCGCCCGCGCCACTATGGACGCTCTCCGGGCCTATCCCGTGGTCAACAGTTCTTTCGACCAGCAGGGTCGGACCGCCACGTTCCACCAGGATGTCAACCTCGGCATCGCGGTCGACCTCAACCAGGACGGCCTGATGGTGGTCACCATCCAGAAGGCGGATGACTATTCGGTAAGGGCACTCGCCAGAAAGGTTCGCGACCTGGCGGTGCGGGCACGCAGCGGTCGGGTGGGTCCGGATGACATATCCGCGAGTACCTTCACGATTACCAATCCAGGACCTTACGGGTCGTTCATGTCGGCGCCGATCATCAACGTTCCCAATGTGGCCATACTCTCGACAGACGGGATCGCCAAGCGTCCCAAGGTGATAACCACGCCCGATGGCGCGGACGCCATCGCCATCAGGCGCCTGGGTTACCTCGGCCTATCGTGGGATCATCGAGCCTTCGACGGCGCCACCGCGGTGCTGTTCCTCCGCCGGATAAAGGAAAACCTGGAGACCTGGGATTGGGAACAGCAGCTGACCTAGACAGACCACCTGAGCCGGTCCTGCTCCCGGTCGAACCGCATCGGCAGTTCCGGATAGCCGCCGACCCGAGCCGGCTGCGCACCAGGTGGCTGGGCCGAATCGCCTACGACGAGGCGTGGGATCTGCAACGCGCCTTCTGGGAAGGTAGGCAGACCGGCCGGGCCGCGGTGGATTACCTGCTCCTGCAGGAACATCCTCATGTCTACACCGTTGGCCGCAACGGTGACGGCTCCCACCTCCTCATTCCCGAGGATCGCCTGGGCAGGATCGGCGCGCAGCGTTTCGATATCGACCGCGGAGGCGATATCACCTACCACGGCCCGGGCCAGCTGGTCGGCTATCCCATCCTGGCCCTGGCCGACCTGCGCAAGATCGTCCCCTATGTCCGGGCTGTGGAGGAGGTGCTGATCCGCACCCTGTCCGACTTCGGCCTGGAGGCTTGGCGAGATGCCGGGTACACGGGGGTGTGGACCGATCGGGGCAAGGTGGCCGCGATCGGTGTGCGGGTGGCGCGGGGCGTGACCATGCATGGCTTCGCCCTGAATGTCGATCCCGACATGAGCTATTTCGGGCACATGCACCCGTGCGGCATCACCGATCGTCCCGTCACGTCCCTGGTCGAGCTGCTGGGCAGAAGGGTCTCGATCGAGGAGGCCGTGGACGTGCTGGTCCCACGCTTCGTGGAGGTGTTCGGGTACGAGCAAAACGACCTCCAGCTGGGCGCCTTCACCCGGGGACAGGGGCGGCCCAGAGACTTCGAGGTGGATCAACTGCTGGCCGAGGGAACCTTCGCTCCCAAGGGTCGGGCAGCCGTGCCGGTGACTATCGGCAAGCGGTTGGCGGGAGAGCCGCCACGGGCGCCGTGGATGAAGGTGACGGCTCGCTTGGGACCGGAGTACCGGAAGCTGGGGAGGCTGATGCGTGAGCTCGACCTCCACACCGTATGCGAGGAAGCCGGCTGCCCCAACATCTACGAGTGCTGGAGCGAGGGCGCCGCCACCATCATGATCCTGGGTGGTGTCTGCACCCGGGCATGTGGTTTCTGCGACGTCACCACGGGCCGTCCCCAAGGACTCGACTTGCACGAACCTGTCCGGGTGGCCGGGGCGATCGCAGCCATGGGACTCCGCCACGCCGTGATCACGTCCGTCAACCGGGATGACCTGCCCGACGGCGGCTCGACCATCTTCGCCCGGACGGTGCGGGAGGTACGGCAACGGGTACCGGAGTGCGACGTTGAGGTGCTGATTCCCGATTTCAAGGGAGTGAAGGCAGACCTGGAACGGGTCCTGGAGGCCGGGCCGGCGGTGCTGAACCACAACACCGAGACCGTGCTCCGGCTGCAGCGTGAGGTGAGGACCGCCGCCTCGTACGGACGCTCCCTCGCGCTCCTGGCTCGGGCGAAGTGGTACAGGCCGGACCGGGTGGTGAAGTCGGGGCTGATCGTGGGCATGGGGGAAACCCGTGCGGAGGTCCTGGGCGCCATAGCCGATCTGAGGGCGGTCGGTGTGGATGTGGTCACGGTGGGTCAGTACTTGCGGCCTACGGTCAGGCACCGCCCGGTCCACCGCTACGTCCATCCCGACGAGTTCGCCGAGTTCGCCGACTTCGGCCGACAGATCGGTCTTGCCCACATCGAGTCGGGCCCGCTGGTGCGGTCGTCATACCACGCTCGGGATTCCCTGGACGCCGCCGACACCTCCGGCGTTCCCGCAACCGTCGGCGGCCACTGACACGCGACGCCGGAGCAATCCGGATCCCGAGCTCCGCAGGCGGCCCGGCCGGTTGGGCGGCGGGCGCGATGGGCGCCGCGACGCGATTAGCCTCCGACCCAAGCGGATCGTAAGCGAGGAGACGTGGCCGAGCGCACCATCGAAAACCTATTGCAGGAAGATCGCATCTTCCCGCCGTCGCAGGAGTTCACCCAGCAGGCCAACGCCCAACCCGGCCTGCATGACCAAGCCACCGCCGATCCGGTCGCATACTGGGAGGCGCAGGCCCGCGACCGCGTGTCCTGGTTCAGAGAGCCCACCGTCCTCCTGGACGACTCCAACCCGCCCTTCTTCAAGTGGTTCACCGACGGCGAGCTCAACATGTCCTACAACTGCCTGGACCGCCACATTGAGGCGGGCAAGGGCGGCAAGGTGGCCTACTACTGGGAGGGCGAACCGGGGGACGAGCGGGCCATCACGTACCAGGATCTCTACGAGGACGTTTGCCGGTTCGCCAATGGCCTGAAGTCGATCGGTGTCCGCAAGGGCGACCGGGTGGCTGTCTACATGGGCATGGTCCCCGAGCTGGCGGTGGCCATGCTGGCCTGCGCTCGCATCGGCGCCGCCCATAGCGTCATCTTCGGCGGTTTCTCGTCCGACGCCATCTACGACCGGGTCGAGGACGCCGGCGCCCGGGTTCTCATCACCTGCGACGGCGCCTGGCGCCGGGGGAGCGTGGTGGATCTGAAGGTGGCCGCCGACCGCGCCATGGCGAGGACCGACCTGATCGAGCGGTGCGTGGTGCTGCGCAGGACCGAGAACGATGTGAGCATGCGCGAGGGTCGGGACATCTGGTGGCACGACCTCGTGGAAGGGCAGAGCGCCGAATGCGAGGCCGAGGTCATGAATGCCGAGGACCTCCTCTACATCCTGTATACGTCCGGCACCACCGGCAAGCCCAAGGGCATCATGCACACCACGGGGGGATACCTGGTGGGAGCGGCGACGACCCACAGCTTCGTCTTCGACATCAAACCCGACCAGGACATCTGGTGGTGCGCTGCCGACATCGGCTGGGTCACCGGGCACACCTACATCGTCTACGGGCCTCTGGCCAACCAGACCACCTCCGTCATGTACGAGGGAACGCCCGACTACCCGGACAAGGACCGGCTGTGGTCGATCATCGCCAAGTACAAGGTGACCCAGCTCTACACCGCCCCCACCGCCATCCGGGCCTTCATGAAATGGGGTGAGGAATACCCGCAACGCCACGATCTGTCCACGCTGCGTGTACTCGGCACGGTTGGCGAGCCCATCAACCCCGAGGCGTGGATGTGGTATCACGAGCACATCGGAGGCGGCACGGCGCCGGTCATGGACACCTGGTGGCAGACAGAAACCGGCTCGATCATGATCGCACCCCTACCCGGAATCACCGCCACCAAGCCGGGCTCGGCCACCAACCCGATGCCCGGCATCCAAGCCGACGTGGTCGACGACGCGGGCCGCCCGGTCGGCAGGGGAGGGGGCGGCTATCTGGTGCTCCGCAACACCTGGCCTTCCATGCTGCGCTCTATCTGGGGCGACGATCAGCGGTATGTCGACACCTACTGGTCCCGCTTCGATGGCATGTACTTCCCCGGTGACGGGGCCAAGCTGGACGATGACGGATACTTGTGGTTGCTGGGCCGGGTGGACGACGTCATGCTGGTGTCCGGCCACAATATCTCCACCATGGAGGTGGAGTCGGCCCTGGTCTCACACCCATCCGTGGCAGAGGCGGCGGTCGTGGGACGGTCCGATCCGCTCACCGGCCAGGCGATCGCCGCGTTCGTCAGCCTGCGGGGCAGCATCGAGGGTGACGCGTCGCTGATAACCGAGCTACGGGATCACGTCGCCAACTCGATCGGGCCGATCGCCAAACCCAAGAGCATCGTCTTCACGCCGGACGTGCCCAAGACTCGCTCGGGCAAGATCATGAGGCGCCTGCTGCGCGACATCTCGGAGCAGCGGAAGCTGGGTGACGTGACCACGCTGGCCAATGCCGATATCGTGGCCGAGATCGCAGAGAAGGCGGCCGCGGCCCCGGCTGACGAGGATTGATCCGCCCGCCGAGCCGGACCCTCCAAGGACCGGTGCCCCGGCAGGTAACGACGGAGGAGAGGTCATGCTGCTGACAGGTAAGCGGGTGCTGGTAACCGGCGTTCTCACGCACGGCTCGATCGCGTGGCACAGCGCCAAGGTGGCCCAGGAGCAGGGCGCCGAGATCGTCCTGACCGGTTTCGGACGGGGGATGCGCCTCACGGAACGGGCGGCCCGGCGCCTCCCTGATCCACCCGACGTGTTCGAGCTCGACATCAACGATCCGGCTCATATGCAGCAGCTGGTGAACGAACTGGAGCGCCGCTGGGGAAGCCTGGACGGGGCACTGCACGCCATAGCCTTTGCCCCGCAGGACGCGCTCGGCGGCAAGTTCTTGACCACGCCCGTGGAGAGCGCCTCCCTTGCCTTCACCACCTCGGCGTTCTCCTACAAGACGCTAGCCGTCGGGCTGCTCCCGCTGTTTGAGGAAGCAGGAGGCGGATCTCTGGTGACCCTCGACTTCGACAACAGCACGCAGGCTTGGCCGGCCTACGACTGGATGGGAGTCTGCAAGGCCGCTCTGGCCTCGGTGACGCGCTACCTGGCCCGCGACCTGGGGCGCTACAACGTCCGGGTGAACGCCGTATCGGCCGGCCCGCTGTCGACGATGGCGGCCAAGGGCATCGCCGGCTTCGAGCGGTTCCAGGGTGTCTGGGACGAGCGGGCCCCTCTCTCCTGGGACACCGCCGACCCCACCCCGGTGGCCAACATGATCTGCGTGATGCTCTCAGACTTCGCCACCAAGGTAACCGGCGAGGTCATCCACGTGGACGGCGGCTTCCACGCGATAGCTACGTAGTAACTACCAACTACTAACTACCAACCACCAACTAGGGTCTGAGATATGGAACCTGCCGGATACCTGAGCGCCCTGGTCTTCGGGGCCCTTTCATTCGTGTCGCCCTGCGTCCTCCCGCTGCTGCCCGGATACCTCGGGCTCATGTCGGGCTACTCCGTGGCCGATCTGCAGCAGGGGAAGGCCTCTACTGCCAGGATGCTCCGGGTCACCGTGTTGTTCGTGGTCGGGTTGGCGATCGTCTTCGTGTCCCTCGGAGCGGGGGCTACTTCGGTGGCCGGCCTGCTCGCCCGCAACAAGGGGACCATCACTACGGTGGCGGGCTGGCTGATCGCTGTGTTCGGGCTGGTCATCGTACTGATGGCGCTCAGCACGTCGCCCCGCCTGACCTTCCTCTACCGGGAGCGGCGGCTCCACGTGCGTCCTTCGCAGCTGGGAGGTTGGGCGCCGCTGGTGATGGGCATGGCCTTCGGCTTCGGTTGGACGCCGTGCATCGGTCCGGTGCTGGCGGCCATACTCACCCAGGCCGCCACCCAGGAGACAGTCTGGCGGGGGATGCTCCTGCTGTTCATCTTCTCCATGGGTATGGGCCTCCCGTTCATCGCCGCCGGGATCGGGGTGACCAAGCTCTATTCGGGTATCCGGCTCCTCCAGCGGCATCTGCGGACCATCAACGTCCTGTCGGGCCTCCTGATGATGGTCTTCGGCTGGCTCTTCATCACCGGTCGCATCACGGACCTGTCGAGCCTCATCAGTGAATGGATGATCCGGCTCGGCCTCGAGAGCCTGGCCGCCATCTGATCACATAGTCACCCGGTAGGGCGGCCACCCGGCTCTCGCCGGTTAGGCTTCCTGGGCTCCCGGCGCCAGGCGCGGTAGCTCGGGAGGGAGGACGGGTGAGAAACACGGGCGCGTGGGTGGTGGCGGTTGTCCTGGTGGCGGCCTTGGTGGCAACGGAGCCGCCCCGGGCCGTCCATGCCCAGGATACGGAGCTCTGCGACGCGTCCGGCACCGGCCTTTTCGCCGACGTCTCGGCCACCGACTACGCCGCCGAGTACATCCTCTGCATGCGGGTCCTCGGCCTTACGCAGGGCAACTCCACCGGGGGATATGGCCCGGATGACACCCTCAACCGAGGACAGATGGCATCGTTCGTCGTGCGACTGTGGAGTGACATGCTCGGCGGGGACTGCCCGACCGGGGATACGCCATTCACGGATGTGGCGACCACCAACACCCACGCCGCCAACATCGCGTGCCTGTACCACCTCGGCATCACCAAGGGCGTCTCTGACACAGAGTTCGCCCCGCGCAACCGGGTGACGGCCTCCCAGGTGTCCAGGTTCCTGCTGAGGACCTACAAGCGACATGGTTCGTGTCCGGAGCGGGCATCGGAGCTCGACGAGGCGGTCGAGTGCCTGGTATCCCTTCACGTCCTTCCTACTGAGGACGAAGGCCGCAGTAGCGCGCCCGTGATCAGATCGCAGATGGCCGTCTACATGATCGGCCTCTGGCACAACCTCGAGTACGGCCCCCCGCCCGTTCCGCCTGTCCTCGGCGCTCCGACGGAGGTCCCTGGCAGTGGCCGTGCGCTGGCCCTGCTATCTGCTGTAACCGTCCTTCCGGAGCAGAACACCGGCTATAGCCGGATCCTGTTCGATCACTGGAAGGACCTGGACGGGGACGGCTGCGACACCCGGCGTGAGGTGCTGATCAGGGACTCGAGAATCCACGTCGCACCGGTCGGGGGCCGTGCCTGCAGAATCGAGGCCGGTCTCTGGTACTCGCACTACGACGGCGTCTGGCTGACGGATCCTTCCGGGCTCGATATCGATCACCTGGTCCCGCTGGCGGAAGCCTGGGCATCCGGCGCCCACCTCTGGGATCCGGCCCGCCGCGAACAGTTCGCCAACGACGAGCAGGCACTGGTCGCCGTTACCGCCAGGTCCAACCGGAGCAAGGGCGCCCGGGATCCGGCCGAGTGGATGCCGACCAGCGAGTCGGGCTACTGCCCCTATGCCGCTGCATGGGTGGCTGTCAAGGCCAGGTACGACCTGACCATGGATCGAAGCGAGTACGACTTCCTGGCGGACGCGCTCGACGGCGCGTGCGCCACCACCACCGTGAGCCTGGACACGCCGATCCTGGCGTTCCCCGTGCTGGCTGCTCCCACCCTTCCGATCGTAGGTCCCACCACCACCACGCTCGCACCGGATGTGCCCCCTCACCCGGGTGACACCAGGAATTGCTCCGACTTCTCCACCCAAGCCGAAGCGCAGGACTGGTTCGATCGCTACTTCCCACACTACGGAGACGTGGCGCGGCTGGACGGGGACGGCGACGGCCTGGCCTGCGAATCCCTTGCTAGTGGCCTGTGGCTAGTGGCCAGTGGCCAGTCAATGGGCCCCACATTCGCTTGACGGCAACCCGTGTCAATAACCTCCCTGGACAGTACAGCTAGTTACAGGTGCTGGTAGATGGTGCGATGGGTCTAACCCCTGCTGACCACTGCCCACAGGCCACTGACCACTACTATTGCCAGTCCCGGGCCAGGTCACTCAGGCGCGCCCTGCCGAAGAGCTGAGCAGCCGCCTCGGCCGCCTTGGCCCTGACCTCGGCCTCGTCGACCCTGGTGGAACGCCCGTCCTCCACGATGATCTCGCCCGCGACGATCACCATCTCGACATCGGCCGCGCTACCGGAATGGACCACCGACGCGACCGGACGGCTCCATGGCGTATGCCGGACCCCCGAGACGTCCACAACCACCAGATCGGCCGCCCGGCCGGGTTCCAACGAACCGGCCTCCAGGCCGGTCATGGCCGCCCCGCCCCGCGTTCCCAACTCGAGGAACTGCTCCACGGTGGTGGCGGTGGAATCGAGGGCTGCCACGCGGTGCATCAGCATGCCGGCCTTCATGGCCTCGAAGATGTCCTGTCCGGCAACCGCCACCCCGTCGCTGCCGAGGGCCACGGTGGCGCCCGCCGACAGCAGCGGATCCAGATGGAGCACGCCGGAAGCCAGGTACTGGTTGGAGATCGGGTTGTGCACCGCGGTGGCGACGGCGGCGCCCATTGCCGCCACCTCGTCCGGATCCAACCAAACGGCGTGAGCGAGCGTCGTGCGATGGCTCAGCAGCCCCCGGTCCGCCAGCCAAGCCACCGGCCGGGTCCCGTGTACCTCCATGAAGAACGAGATCTCGTCCTGCACTTCCGAGCAATGCATGTGCCAACGAACCCCGCCGGCCTCGGCCATCTCCGCGGAGGCCTCGATCAGCTCCGGCCAGACGTAGACGATGTTCTCCGGACACGGCCACACCTCGACCAGGCTGCCTCGCGGACGCTCCGCCATGCATTCGGCGGTGATGTCTAGTTCTTCCTGGTTGGTCCAGGTGAACAGGTCCGGATCCACTCCCATCAGCTCGCCGCCCGGGTTCATCTCCCCGAAGATTCCCCGGGCGATAGCACCCCTGATCCCCACATCTTCCACCGCGTCTGCCACGGCCAGAATGGTCTCCGTATCGGTCGGGGCATAGTGGTTGTCCACCACCATCGTGGTTCCGGACAGGGCGGCCTGGAGAGCGCCGAGCCGGACGGCCGCCACGCTCATCTCCCTCGTGATGGCCTTCGAGTAGGGCAGCATGAACTTCTGGAGCCAGGGAACCAGCGTCATGCCGTCCCCGAGACCCCGGCCCAACGACTGGAACAGGTGCGTGTGCCCGTCGGTCAGCCCGGGGAGGACCACCTTGCCCCGACAATCGATGACCTTCCCGGCTGCTTCCCGCAGATGCCGGAGGTCAGCGCCGGCGCCCACCTCCGCGATCTTCCCGCCGGCGACGGCCACAGCGCCGCCGTCCAGCACCCGCCGCTCCCCGTCGAGCGTGATCACCACCCCACCATCGAGCAACAGGTCGCACTCGAAGCGATCGGAAGAAGAACCCTGGCTCATTGGTGACCTCCGTCCCGTGAAGCACTATACGGCGCTGGTTCCCGGATCGTAACCATCGGAGTGGGTAGACCCGCTCGGCGTGGTGTTGCCGGGTTGCGGGACCTTGCGGATATCCCGTTGCGTGGGCTAAACTCAGGTCGAGAACGGCGCGGGGTGGAGCAGTCTGGTCAGCTCATCGGGCTCATAACCCGAAGGTCGTAGGTTCGAATCCTACCCCCGCTACCGGTACGGCCCTCGTTCCCCGTTGATGGGGACGGGGGTTGTTGCTTTTTGATCCGCCGGGTGCGTGGCCGAGGCGGGGGGGAGGAAGAGGGATTGAGCGCTCCGATGGCGGTGTTCGAGGCGATGCGACGGCGTCGCATGCACCGGCAATACCTGCCCGAACCACCCGACCGGGCGACGCTCGATCGTCTGGTCTATGCGGCCGGCCGAGCCCAGGTGGCCCGCCCGGGAATCCGCCACTTGGTCGTTATCACCGATCCGCGGATCGTTCACACCCTACGCCAGGCGTGCCCGGGGTTCGTGAACAACGCCCCGGCGGCCATCGCCGTCTGCAGCGACCTGGAGAGGTCGGAGCAGGAATCGGGGATCCGCGGAGTGGAGGTGGTGAGCAGGCTGGATGCGGGTGCGTCCGCCGCCTTCATGGCCTTGGCCGCCCCTGCACTCGGTATCGGCGTATGCAAGGTCACCAGCTGGAGCGAAGAGGTGGTCCAGGCCATCCTGGGCCTTCCCGAGCATGTGCGTCCGGAGGTGCTGATGGCGGTGGGAATACCGGTTGCCAACCCCAGCAAGCCGCTGAAGGGTTTCCAGCCGTCCGTTCATTCCGACCGGTTCGATCAACCGTGGACGGCATCACCATGAGCAGCCAGGAGATCGATCCCCGGGAGTTCCTGTTCGACTTCGTGCTCTACCTGGTTACTTGCGCGCGGCTCCATCTCGATGAGAAACCCATCTACGGGGCGTTCCGGATGATCGAGGGCGCCAGCCGACTCATCAAGGCAGCGGAGAACCTGCCCGGCTGGGAGGTGGATGCGTTCCTGTCCGAGCAGCGGGCGGCGATCGAAGGCAACAAGGCTCGCATGACGGTCGACAAGGACGGCTTCCGCGAGTGGCTGGGCGACCTGGCCAGGGAGATGGCCGCCGAGGCCACCAGGAGAAACCTCGATTAGTTCTTGGTTGGTGGTTGTCAGAAACCAGAAACTACAACTACAACTACAACTACAAACTAGCTATAGAAATGAGGTGATCGTCCACCTATAGTTCGGTTCGATGCGGATCCGAATCGGCGCCATAGCGGTCCTGGCGACCCTCCTCGTACCCGCTTCCGGCGTGTTCGCCCAGACGGGTGGCCAGGGTGGGCGGGCTTCCGCATTCCTCCCCGGCTCGCTCGCAGCAGGTGACGTTCTCCTCCGCGGTCAATCCCTCTGGTCCCCTGACCGCTCCCACCGGATGACGTTCCTGCCGGACGGCAACCTGGTTCTGTATCGCGGTATCCAGGCAGTCTGGTCGTCTGGAACGAGCGGCGACGCAGGCAACCGTCTCGTCATGCAGCATGACGGCGATCTCGTAATGTACCGCTCGCTTCAGTTCGGGACCACGTCCATCTGGCGTTCCGGTACCGCCGGCTTCGATGGCGCAGAGCTGCGACTGCCTGAGGACGGGGGAGCGACCATCCGCTTAGACGATGCGCAGTTACTCTGGTCGGCCGGGCTATCGGCTCCCGATGTAGGTCTCGCCGGACAGCAGCACATCGTCTATGACCGGCGTGGCGAGAAGATGATGGCCTGGTTGGTCGATGCCGACGGGACCCTGGCGGACACCTACCCGGTGAGCGGCATGTTCCGGAATCCGCCCGCCGGTCACTACTCGATCTATTCGAAGTCCGCGGTGGCCTACGGTTTCAGGGGTGGCAGCATGCAACACATGGTCCGGTTCGCCTGGGGCGTGAACGGTTGGCGGATAGGGTTCCATTCGATCGGTGTGGACGCGAACGGAGCGCCGAACCAGACGCTCGACCAACTCGGCCAGGGGTTGTCGGCCGGTTGCATTCGGCAGCGTGACGACAAGGCGGCGTTCCTGTACGACTGGGCGCCGATCGGCATGCCGGTGGTCGTGCTGGGTTGAGACCCTCGCCTCCACACACCGCACGTGGAAGCACGAGCACGCCCTGACCGATAGTCGGGCGCCAAGCTCCGGGGTTCCGGTCCTGGCAGCCCTCTCGGTAACGTGGACCGCATGAAGGTCACTCCGAGCCCGGATGAGTTCCGCCGCCTGGCCGAGCATGCGTCGGTAGTCCCGGTCAGGATCGCCCTGCTGTCGGATAGGGAGACTCCGGTCAGTGCCTTCGGCAAGCTGGTCGGCGATTCGCCCGGCTTCCTGCTCGAGTCCCTCGAGGGAGGGGAGCGTTGGGCGCAGTGGTCATTCCTCGGCTGGGACCCGATCTTCACACTCACCAGCCGGGATGGGATCAGCCATATCGACGATGCCCGCGTCCGGGTACCGGAGGGGGATCCGCTCACGGTCATGGAAAGGCTGCTCGCCCGCTATGCCACCGACCCGCTGGACGACCTGCCACCGCTGCACTCCGGCGCGGTCGGGTACCTCTCCTATGACGCGGTTCGATATATCGAGCGCCTCCCCGATCGGCCTCCCGACGACCGCGGCCTACCCGAGATGATGTGGCAGTTTGTCGGGAGCCTGGCGGCCCTCGATCACCCCGGGCAGACCTTGCACCTGGTTCGCAACGTCTTCATCGATCTCGAGGACGACCTCGAAGCCGCGTACGAAGACGCGGTGGCCCGGCTTCACGCGTCCGCAGAACGCCTCGGCACGGCCCTTTGTTACCGTCCGGCGGGCCGGCTCGACCGCTCCGCCCGGCCCGACCTGCCCGTCGCCTCGACGCTGGACCGGAAGGAGTTCGAACAGGCTGTCCTCAAGGTCAAGGACTACATCCGGGAGGGCGACGCCTACCAGGTGGTGCTCAGCCGCCGCATAGGAGCACCGTTCGAGGAGGATCCGTTCGGCCTGTACCGTGCCCTGCGCCTCATCAACCCCTCGCCCTTTCTCTTCTACGTGAGGCACCCTGAGGTCACCGTGGTGGGTTCGTCGCCAGAACTGATGACCCGGGTGAGGGACGGCGCCGTGTTCTCCCGTCCCATCGCCGGGACCCGGAGGCGGGGTGCATCCCGGGCGGAGGACCGGGCTCTTGAGGAGGAGTTGCTGGCGGACCCGAAGGAGCGGGCTGAACACGTCATGCTCATCGACCTGGCGCGCAATGACCTGGGCAGGGTATGCGACTACGGCACGGTGACCGTGGACGACCTGATGGTGGTGGAGCGCTACTCGCACGTGATGCACATGGTGTCGGGCGTATCGGGACGGCTTCGTGACGGGCTGGGTCCGGTCGATGTGGTCCGGGCGGTATTCCCTCATGGCACCGTATCGGGAGCGCCCAAGGTACGAGCCATGGAGATCATCGACGAGATGGAGCCGGTGGCCCGAGGTCCTTATGCCGGGGCCGCGGGGTACATGGACTTCAGCGGCAATGTGGATACCGCCATCTGCCTGCGGACCGTAGTGGTAGCAGGTGGCACTGCCTGGGTCCAGGTGGGCGCCGGATTGGTGGCGGACTCCGATCCGGCGGCCGAGTTCCAGGAAACCGAGGACAAGGCGGCTGCTGCGCTGGCGGCCGTGGTGGGGGCCGAACTGCTTTGACCATACAACCGGGCGAGTCCGGTGACTTCAGGACCGGATATGCCGACGCTCGAACCGGTGCGGGATTCGCCACGGACATGCTGGGCCTGTTGTGGGCGGTCGGGCCGGATACGATCTCTTACCTTCAAGGCATCCTCAGCCAGGACATCGAGCGGCTCGCCCCCGGTGATGTGGCAAGGTCCTTCCTCCTGGAACCCCGCGGGAAGCTCAACGCCCTGCTCTGGGTCCTGCGTGACGAGGACCGCGTGGGCATCATCACCGATGCCACCCGCCATGCGGCGGTCATCGACTCGCTCTCACGATGGCGCTTGCGCGTCGATGTCGAGTTCCACGGGGACGAGCGTCCGGTCCTCGACGTCTGGGGACCTGCGGATCGTGTCCCCGGGGCACCGGGTGGTTGGCGGGATGAGCACGGGGTGCTGGTAGCGGAATTGCGACAGGGACCGGTGCGGCGGCGCCTGGTCGCCGGGTTGGACCCGCGGGCGCTCGAGAAGCTCGGCGCTGTCCCTATCGGCCGTCGCGTCGTAGACGCTTTCCGGGTCGAGGCCGGAGAACCCATGATGGGCATCGACGTAGACGCCAAGACCATCCCGCAGGAGACCGGGCTGGTTGCCGAGGCCGTCTCGTTCACCAAGGGTTGCTTTCTCGGACAGGAGTTGGTGGCTCGCATCGACAGCCGGGGCCGGGTCAACCGCCATCTCCGGGGACTACGGATGCTCGAACCGGTCATCCCCCCGGCGGGCGCACGGGTATCTTACGAGGGGAAGATGGTGGGAAAGCTCACGACGGTGGCGGAGAGTCCCGTACTTCGAGCCCCGGTCGCACTGGGCCTGATTCGCAGAGAAGCCCTGCCGGGAAGCCGGGTCGCCGTAGCTTGGGAGGGGGCCCGGACCGAGGCAGAAGTGCGCGATCTACCGATGACGGACCAGCCCGGATGAGGTGCCGGCCAACCTGAACCGTAGCGCTCGGTGATGGCGCGCCGGCGCCGGCCATGTGCCTGGTACACCCATGGGCGCGAGTAGCCTTCGCCCCCATGCTGGACAAGGTTCTCTCGTCGGTGCGCCTCCGCCTGCCCGAAGTGAAGGCGCGCCAGGATCAGTTGCGTGAAGCGGCGGCCGGCATGCCGGCGCCGCGGGACTTCGCCGGCTCTCTCTCCGGTTCCGGACTGTCGATCATCGCCGAGTTCAAGCGGGCCTCACCTTCGAAGGGTGTGATCAACGCCGGGATGGATCCCTCCGAGCGGGCCGCGGCCTTCGAAGCGGGCGGGGCATCAGCGATGTCGGTCCTGACCGAGCCGGATCACTTCATAGGGAGCCCCGATGACCTCCGGATGGCCCGGTCCGCAACGTCGCTGCCCGCTCTTCGCAAGGACTTCACGCTCGACACAGCTCACGTCTGGGAGGCAAGGGTCATGGGGGCCGACGCGGTGCTGCTGATCGTGGCGATACTCGACGATGCTCTCCTCGCCCGGCTGCTCGGTGCTGCCCGAGAAGCGGGGCTCACCGCCCTGGTGGAGGTCCACAGCCGCCAAGAGGCCGAGCGGGCCATCGACGCGGGCGCCAGGGTGGTGGGCGTCAACAACCGGGACCTGCGGACCTTCGACGTGGACCTGGCCACCTCGGAGCAGATCGCGCCGTTGCTGGCCGGCGTCGACGTCCGGATAGCCGAGAGCGGTGTGAAGGGTCCGGAGGACGCCGCCCGGCTCAGAGCCGCCGGATACGATGCTCTCCTGGTGGGGGAGTACCTGTCGAGATCGGCGGATCCGGCCGGAGCCATCTCCGGGCTCAGAGGGGCGGTATGACCTGGGTGAAGGTCTGCGGGATGCGAACCGTCGGTGACGTCGAGGCGGCAGCCGACGCCGGCGCAGACGCGCTAGGGCTGAACCTGGTCCCGGGAACTCCCAGGTACCTGGCGGTCGACGACGCCGGCCGCCTGGCGTCCCTGTCGCGGGTGCCCGCGGTGATACTCACCCTCGACGCCCGTCCCGGCGAACTCGTGGAACTGCTGGCCCGCGTGGGGGCCGCCGGTGTTCAGCCCTACGGCGACCACGCTCCCGAGGCTGCCCGCGCCGCTGCCGCTGCCGGGGCCTTCGTGCTCCGTCCCCATCGGGTCCGGGGCCCGGTGGACCTAGCGACCATCCCGGCCGGACACACCGCCCTCCTAGACGGTTATTCCCCCCGGCGCCTGGGTGGGACCGGTCGCCAAGTAGCTCCGGAGTGGCTCCCCCCGCCGGGCAGCCGCTACGTCCTGGCGGGCGGCCTGAGCCCCTCGAACGTGGCGGACGCGGTGTCGCGACACCGTCCATGGGGTGTTGACGCCTCGTCCGGCCTAGAGTCGGCTCCGGGAGTGAAGGATCCGGCCAGGATCCGGAGCTTCGTGAGGAACGCCAAGCAGGTGAAGGAGAGTCGATGACGGCTGCCGCCGCGACGGGTCAGTGCCCAAGGTTGGAGCGGCCAGACGAACGGGGCCGATTCGGCGACTACGGCGGGATGTTCGCTCCGGAAACCCTGATGCCCGCCCTGGAAGCGCTTGCTGCCGATTTTGCCGAGGCATGGGCGGATACCGGATTCGTAGCCCGGTTCCACGACCTCCTGGAAAAGTACACCGGGCGGCCCACGCCGCTGCACCCCGCCGATCACCTATCGGACGAGACCGGAACGAGGGTCCTGCTCAAACGCGAGGATCTGGCGCATACCGGCGCCCACAAGATCAACAACGCCATAGGCCAGGCCATGCTGGCCACGCGCACCGGTAAGGCCCGGCTCATTGCCGAGACAGGCGCCGGCCAGCACGGAGTGGCGACTGCCACCGCTGCTGCCTACACCGGCCTGGAGTGCGTGGTCTACATGGGAGAGAAGGACATCGAGCGCCAGTCCCTCAACGTCCAGCGGATGCGCATGCTGGGGGCGGAGGTGGTCCCGGTCACGGCCGGCGCGGCCACCCTGAAGGATGCCGTCAACGAAGCCATGCGGGATTGGGTGCGCACGGTGGAGACCACACACTACATCATCGGATCGGCGGTCGGTCCCCACCCCTTCCCCTGGATGGTGAGGGAGTTCCAGAGGATCATCGGTGACGAAAGCATCCGCCAGCTACAGGGAGAACCCGTCGATGTCATAGTGGCATGCGTGGGTGGCGGCTCGAACGCCATCGGCATGTTCTACCCCTTCGCCGGCCGTGACGATGTCGAGTTGGTCGGTGTCGAGGCGGCGGGCCACGGGATCCACACCGGCCGCCACGGTGCCTCGATCGGCGCCGGATCGCCGGGAATACTGCACGGCGCTCGTACCTACATGCTTCAGGACGACGAGGGCCAGGTCCTCGAAGCGCACTCGATCTCGGCCGGCCTCGACTACCCGGGGGTCGGGCCCGAGCACGCATATTTCGCCGACGCCGGTCTGGCACGATACGTCTCGATCACCGACGAGGAGGCTCTGGAGGGAGTAGATCTGCTCTCGCGGACCGAGGGCATCATCCCGGCGCTCGAGTCGGCGCATGCGATCGCCTGGGTGGCCAAGGATGCCGCCCGGCTGGCAGGGCGGACGGTGCTGATCAACCTGTCCGGCCGGGGCGACAAGGACATGGACATGATCGCAGCCAAGGCAGGCATCGGATGAGCCGCCGGGGGCTGGACGATCTGTTCACGCGGGTACGAGCAGAGGAGCGAACCGCCTTCCTGCCCTTCATGACCGCCGGGCTGCCCAGCCCTGACCGGACCGTGGAGTGCTTCGAGGCGATGGCCGACGCCGGGGCCGATGCCTTCGAGGTCGGCATCCCCTACAGCGATCCCATGATGGACGGGCCGACCATCCAGTTGGCCAGCGCCCGCGCCATTGAAAATGGTATGACTCTCAAGGGCGGGTTCGATGTTCTCCGCAGGGTGGTCGAGGCGACCGGCAAGCCCTCCCTCGCCATGTCCTACGCCAACCCGGTGTTCCGGCTGGGACCTGACGAGTTTGCCCGCCGCGCGGCTGATGCGGGAGCGGCGGGATTGATAATCGCCGATCTCCCCCTGGAGGAGGCGACGCCGGTGTCCGAAGCGTGCGACCGGTCCGGGATCGGCCTGGTGCTGTTCGCTGCGCCCACCACCCAGGACGGGCGCCTGGAACGTATCGCCGCCCGGGCCCCCGTCTTCATCTACGGGGTTGCCGAGTTGGGCGTTACCGGCGAACGGGACGAGCAGTCGGACCACCCCAGAACGCTGGCGAAGCGAGTCCGGGCCATCACCGATGTGCCGCTGGTGATGGGTGTGGGCATAGGCACGCCCGAGCAGGCGGAGGCGCTGGCGCCGTATGTGGATGGCATCATCGTGGGCTCGGCGCTGGTACGCCGGGCGATGGCTTCTGACGACCCGATTCCGAAGATCGCTGCCGCCACCCGCGCCCTGGCCGGCGCCCTTAGCTAGGAATTGGGCATCCTCATCACGGAGATGAAGGTATCCGGCGGGATCTCGACCCGCCCTATCGCCTTCATGCGTCGCTTGCCCATCTTCTGGCGCTCCAACAGCTTGCGCTTCCGAGTGACATCCCCGCCGTAGAGCTTGGCGGTCACATCCTTGCGGTAGGCCTTCACCGTCTCACGGGCGATGATCCTGCTGCCGATAGCGGCCTGGATCGGCACGTCGTACTGCTGGCGCGGAATCAACTCGCTGAGCTTCTCGGTCATACGGCGGCCGTAGGGATAGGAGGCATCCCGGTGGACGATCGCGCTGAATGCGTCGACCGGCTCGTGATGCAGCAGGATGTCGACCTTCACCAGATCGGCGTCCTCGTGCCCGTCGGGCTCGTAGTCCAGGCTGGCATATCCCTGTGTCCGGCTCTTGAGCTGGTCGTAGAAGTCCGTCACGACTTCGGCCAGCGGCAGGTGGTAGCGGAGTTCCACCCGTTCGGGAGACAGGTACTCCATGCCCTTGATGCGCCCCCGGCGGCCCTGGCAGAGATCCATCAGGCGTCCCGTGTAGCGGGCCGGGCTGATGATGCTCGCCGCCAGGATCGGCTCGGCGATGGCCGCCACCTCCCCGGCAGGAGGCATCTTGGCGGGGCTGTCGACCGGTATTTCCTCCCCGGCTGTCGTCCGCACCCGGTACTCCACCGACGGCTTGGTGGCGATGATGTCCAGGGCGAACTCGCGCTCCAGGCGCTGGATGATGATCTCCAAGTGCAATAGGCCCAGGAAGCCACACCGGTAGCCGAACCCGAGTGCGGTGGAAGTCTCCGGCTCGTAACTGAAGCTGGAGTCGTTGAGGCGTAGCCGGTCGAGGGCATCTCGGAGCTCGGGGTATTCGTCCCCGTCCAGCGGATAGAGCCCGCAGAAGACCATGGGCTTAGGCTCCCGGTAACCGGGTAGGGGGGTCGGGGAAGGAAGGGCGGCATCGGTAACCGTCTCGCCGGGGCGGGCTTCCGCCGTGTTCTTGACCCCGGAGATAAGGTACCCCACCTCTCCCGGACCCAGTTGCTCCACGGGAACGGCTGACGGGGTGCGTACCCCGATTTCCTGGACGTTGTAGATGGCGCCGGTCTGCATGAAACGCACCCGCGACCCCGAACGCAGCGTGCCACGCACGATCCGGACAGAGCTGATCACCCCCCGGTAGGTGTCGAAATGGGAGTCGAACACCAGGGCAGCCAGCTCGGCGTCGGCATCGTCGTCCGGGGCCGGTACGCGCCGGCAGACCGCGTCAAGGAGCCCGGTAACACCCTCGCCGGTCTTGGCCGAGACCGCCAGCACCTCTTCGGCCGCTATACCCAGTACCTGTTCGATCTCCTCGGCCACCCGGTCAGGATCGGCCGCGGGCAGATCGACCTTGTTGAGAACCGGAACCACGGTCAGATCGTGTTCCAGAGCCAGCGCGCAGTTGGCCAGGGTCTGGGCCTCGATGCCCTGGGCGGCGTCCACCAGGAGGATCACCCCTTCGCACGCCGCCAGCGACCGGGACACTTCGTAGCCGAAGTCGACATGGCCGGGCGTGTCGATCAGATTGATCCTCCACGGTCCGTACTCCAGGCGAACGCTCTGGAGTTTGATCGTGATGCCGCGCTCCCGCTCCAGGTCCATGTTGTCGAGGTACTGGTCCCGCATCCGACGTGCGTCGACCGCCCCGCATATCTCCAGGAAACGATCGGCCAGCGTCGATTTTCCGTGGTCTATATGAGCGATGATCGCGACGTTGCGTATGCGAGATTGATCCATGACCTGAGAAACCCCTCGGCACGTCCCCGGAAGCGACCCCTCACCCGTCGAACCGTCGAACCGCCGACGGTTACGTACAGGCACCCGGGAACCGTCCAACATGCTAACCGGCGGACCGATCGTGACCCGCTTGCCCTACGCGTGACGGAGATCAACTCCGCCAAGGTAGGAACGTGGGAGTAAGATCGGCGCCCCTGGCCGGGATGGCGGAATTGGTAGACGCGCCGGACTCAAAATCCGGTGCCCCTTGGGGCGTATGGGTTCGAGTCCCATTCCCGGTACCGGCCATTCGCAAGTGGGCAGTGGTCAGTGGGCAGTGGTCAGGTGAGTCACCACACGGGCCGCGCGTCGAGCTCGATTGCAGACAGGTACCTGGTCGGGGCAGTCCCGTACCCTACGGGGGTGTGGTATAATCGTGTATAAGCTGCGGTAGCGGAAGGCAGCGGAATCGAACCGCAGCGACCAGGTGTGAGCTGGTATCCGCTCCGGGAGTTTCAGTCCCGGTCCCGTCCAACGGGCAATACCTTCCCAGGTGTTGACGGGCCGCAATCAAACCAAAGTTGCGGCCCGTCCTCATATGGTACCGTTGTCTAGGATGAGGTAGTAGGTCTCTACCCTAGAATTAGGGCTGCTGCCGCTCCTTATCGGCTTGGTGTGACAGGCACGGACCTCGCGAGCCCCCTCCGATGGCCCGGTGTTCCCTACCGGACTGTCCCTTGCCCACCAACCCCTGTCCACTGCCCACTGCCCACTGACTGGCTACGATCATCGCATGCCCACCCTGGCCGTTGTGGATGGCCATAGCCTCGCCTATCGCGCCTTCTACGCCCTTCCGCCCGACCTCTCCACCAGCTCCGGCCAGGTGACCAACGCCGCGTTCGGGTTCACGTCGATGCTGATCAAGCTGCTCGGCGAGCACCGGCCCGACGGCTTGGCGGTGGCCTGGGATGTGGGGAGATCCACCTTCCGCACCGAGCGCTACGCCGAGTACAAGGCCCAGAGAGAATCGGCGCCGGACGTGTTCCGTAGCCAGCTCCCCTTGATCCGTGAAGTGCTGGAGTCCATGGGGATCGTCCAGATGGAACGCCCCGGATTCGAAGCCGACGACGTGATCGCGGCGCTGGCGAAGACAGTGACCGACCTCGGGTGGGAGGTGCTGGTGGTCACGGGAGACCGCGACAGCTTCCAGCTGGTGTCCCCGACCGTGAGGGTGATCTACACCCGTCGCGGCATTTCGGATACGGTGGTGGTCGATCCCGAGTGGGTCGAGGGCAAGTACGGGGTACGGCCGGGGCAGTATCTGGACTACGCGGCCCTGCGGGGCGATACATCCGACAACCTGCCCGGTGTTCCGGGGGTGGGGGAGAAGACCGCCGCCCGGCTCCTGTCGCAATTCGACGACCTGGAGGGGGTCTTCGCTCATCTCGAGAGCTTCCCCCCCAGGCTACGAAGCAACCTGACTACCCACCAGGACCAGGTCATGCTCAACCGCCAACTGATGGCGCTGGTTGACGACCTCGATCTCGAAGTCGACGAAGACAGTCTCCGCAGGGGAGATCTTGACTGGCCGTCGATACAAGCAGTCTTCGACCGCCTGGAGTTCGCCACGCTCTGGAAACGCCTGACGGAGCAAGAGAGAAGTTCCGCTCCAGCCGCGGAGACGACCATCGAGGTGGAAGTCCGGGTGGTGGAGTCGGCGACCGAGGTCTCCACGCTCGCACGCGCGGAAGGTCTGGCCCTGGAGCCCGTTCACGAGTCGGGCGAGCTGACGGGGTTGATGGTCGTCCCGCTTCTCGAGCAGCCGGCGTCCGACGGGTTGGAAGCCACATCCGCGACGGCCTTCTACGTGCCGGTGTCGCTATTCGATCACCTCGCGCCCGTTCTGGCCGATCCCGGCGTGCCGCATTCGATCTACAAGTCGAAGGAACTGGTGCAGGAGATGCACCGGATCGGCTACGAGCTGGAAGGCGTGGGGTTCGACCCTGAACTGGCGGGATACATTGTCGGGCCGGCCGGTCGATCCGAGACGCTGGAAGACCTGGCCTCCCGCTTCCTGGCGGTCGACCTGACCGCCACCGAGAGCGGGGGGACAGATGACGGCCAAGCCGCCTTCGACTTCGGCGGAGGCCCGGACCTGGAGGCTGCCGGGGTCAGAGCTCTAGCGGTCAGGGCCCTGCAGGCCGTTATGGAAGCAGAGTTGGCGGATCGGGATCAGGTGACCCTGCTAACGGAGATGGAGTTACCCCTGGTGCGCGTGCTCGCACGAATGGAGCAACACGGGATCGGGGTCAACAGGAGATACCTCGAGGGTATTGGCGAAACGCTGCGCGGGGAACTCGCCACGCTCGAGACCGAGATCCACGAGCTGGCAGGAACAACCTTCAACATAAACTCGACACTACAGCTACGGGAGGTCTTGTTCGGCACGCTCGGCTTGCCGGTCCTCAAGAAGACCCCCGGGGGAGTTCCGAGTACCGACGCATCGGTACTGGCCAAGCTCGAGGACGCCCACCCCATAGTGGCAAAGCTGCTGAGATATCGTGAGATCGAGAAACTCCGCAGCGGCTACATCGACAGCTTCCTGCCACTGGTGGAGCCGTCAGGGCGTATCCATGCCCACTTCAACCAGACAGGAGCGGCAACCGGACGGCTTTCGTCCGATCGGCCCAACCTGCAGACCATCCCGGTTCGTTCGGAAACCGGGCGGACGCTCCGCCGGGCGTTTGTAGCATCCGACGGTTGCGAGTTTGTCGTCGCGGACTACTCCCAGATCGAGCTCCGGATCCTTGCCCACCTCTCCAAGGACCCCGGGCTGCTGGGTGCGTTCGAGGCGGGTGAGGACATCCACACCGCCACGGCGGCCCGGGTGTTCGGGATCGCCACCGACGCGGTCACGGCGGACACCAGGCGCCGGGCAAAAGCTATCAACTTCGGCCTCCTCTACGGGATGGAGGCGTACGGCCTTGCCGACCGGCTGAAGATCAGCCGCGGGGAAGCCCAAGAGCACATGGATACCTACTTCCGCCAGTTCCCCGACGTGCGCCAATACCTCAAGGAGGTCGTGCAGGAGGCCCGTAGGGTCGGCTACACCACCACCCTCTTCGGGCGTCGCCGGTACCTTCCCGAGCTGTTGTCGGGCAACTGGCGTACCCGTCAGATGGGGGAGCGGATGGCTCTGAACGCACCCGTTCAGGGTTCCGCCGCCGATGTCATCAAGATGGCGATGATCGAACTCGACAGCATCCTGGCTCTCGATGAGGCCAGGATGCTGCTTCAGATCCATGATGAGCTAGTGTTCGAGGTCCGGGAGGATGCTGTCGAGCCTACCGTCCGCCTCGTCCGCGAAGTGATGGAGGGGGTGGTGGAACTCGACGTCCCGCTCACCGTCGACGTGGGAACAGGACCGGACCTGGCCTCTGTCAAGGGCTAGTGTGCAGGATGACGGGCTGATACCCTCCCAAATACGCCTGCGTGGCCAGGCGGGGAGGTGTTATTCTTCGACGCGCCCCGTCACCGGTAACGCATAGCGGAGGCGGTTTCCTGCCTGGAGGTCCACAACCAACCACACCAACCCGTTCAGCTTTGCCGGGCGTGACCCGTCCCGGCTCCCAAACCCCAGTCCAGGTCCTCCCCGCAGAGAAATAGGAAAGATGGAAACTCCCACCGATATTACAGACACAACACAGGATACCGGCCCTGCCAAGCCGGAAGCATCCCCTGCCGCAGTGGCTTCCCTGCCACCGGTCGTGGTACCGACCGAGGTGGTCGCCAACCCGGATGGGAACAACCCGGTTATGGGGCCGCCTGCCATCAAGGCTCGTAGCGTCAGCTCCCTGCCGGACGACCTAGGCCCCGAGGACTTCGAAGCCGCCATTGCCGAGACCGTTCTCGAATTCAAAGAGGGCGACATCCTCGAGGGTCACGTCGTCAGCATGAGCCAGGATGAGGTCCTCGTCGATATCGGTTACAAATCCGAGGGCGTCGTTCCGCTCAAGGAACTATCGATCCGCAAGAACGCCACCCCGGACCAGATCGTCTCGATCGGCCAGAAGATCGAGGTGCTGGTCATCGACAAGGAGGACGAGCAGGGCCGCCTGATCCTGTCCAAGAAGCGGGCTCTGTACGAACGGGTCTGGGGTCAGATAGAAGCGGTCAAGGAGAACAAAGGCACTGTTCGGGGTACCGTGATTGAAGTAGTCAAGGGCGGATTGATCGTGGACATCGGACTCCGTGGCTTCCTGCCCGCCTCACTGGTCGATCTCCGCCGTGTTCGTGATCTCGATCCGTTCGTGGGCGAGGACATCGAGGCCAAGGTCATCGAGTTGGACCGTAACCGCAACAACGTGGTCCTGTCCCGGCGGGCCTACCTCGAAGAGGCCCAGGCCGAGCAAAGAGGCGCGTTCCTCAGCAACCTCACGGTGGGCGAGACCCGAACCGGCTCGGTCTCATCGGTGGTGAACTTCGGGGCTTTCGTAGACCTGGGCGGAATGGACGGCCTGGTGCACGTCTCCGAGTTGAGTTGGAAACACGTCAACCATCCATCGGAGGTGGTCAAGGTCGGCCAGAAGGTAACCGTCAAGGTTCTGGAGATCGACCGCAATCGGGAACGGATATCCCTATCCATCAAGCAGACCACCGACGATCCGTGGCAGGCGTTCAGCCGCCAGCACGAGGTCGGGACCGTTCTTGAAGGAGAGGTGATCAAGACGGTGCCCTTCGGCGCCTTCGTTGCGGTTGGAGACGGCGTTGAAGGCTTGGTCCACGTCTCGGAGATCGCCATGCACCGGGTCGAGTCTCCCGAGTTGGAGCTCTCCATCGGCCAGCAGGTCAAGGTCAAGCTGACCGAGATGGACGAGGGTCGCCGCCGCGTGAGTTTCTCTATCAAGCAGGCCCTGCCCGAGTTCAGCGCTCGGCAGTCGGGCCCTCGTCCCCCTCGTCGCCGGCGTCCCGCGGTATCCGAGTTCGAGCGGGCGGATACCCGCGAGGAGAAGCAACCCTCATTCGATGTGGATGCCTCTCTGGAAGCGATCCTCCAGGAGCTGAAGGAGCGGGGGATCGGCCGCAGGTAACCCCAATTATTCGTGGATGGGGGTTCACATGAGCAGGGAGTGGGTGCCCCGGGTCGCCTGACCTGGGGTTATGGCCATATGACAGCTCTGTCCGCGACCTGGCCTTCCACCCGTCGCCGAGTGGAAGACGGCCGCTTCGCAGGGATGACATTGAAGTCGCCTGATGCGCATCGGCGTGCCGGGAATATGAATAACCAGGGTTAGTGAGACGAGGCCGACCATGAAGCCGCTGCGGTTGGTCATCGGCGGAGGCATCGGTTCGGGTAAGTCACAGGCAGGGGAGTTGCTGGTCGAGCGGGGCTTCGCGGTTCTGGACGCCGACCGGGTTGGTCATTCGATCCTCGAGGGAGACCATCCGGTAGCCCTCCAGGTTGCCGAGCGCTGGCCTGAGGCTGTGACGGCCGGGAGGATCGATCGGCGTGCGCTGGGACGCATAGTCTTTCACGACCGGGACCAGCTTGCCGAACTCGAGGCCATGACGCACCCGGCCATTCGCGATGGCATCGCCGGATGGGTTCGGGAGGCAGGAAGGCGTCCGGTGGCCGTGGAGATTCCGATCCTGGCGGACCTGCTTGACGACGGCTGGGTGTGGGTGATAATCGACGCGCCTCTCGAGCTCAGAAGGAGGCGGCTACGGCGGCGGGGCATGTCGGATGAGGAAATCGATGCTCGCCTGGCCGCCCAGCCCAGCCGGGGGGAGTGGTTGGAAGCAGCCGACTTCGTGATCGGTAACGCCGGAACACGGGAGAATCTCGGCTGGGCACTCGACGAGACGCTGGAAGTATCGCAGCGAAGTTCCCAGTCTCTTTGAGACCCGGCGGTTGCTCGCAGTGAGTTGACAGGTTCTGCGATGCCCCATAGAATATAGAAACGCTACCGTAGCGTTTTGATAAGAGGAGTCACCATGGCGGGAACGGAGTCGGTCTCGACAGCGTCGGTCGCCTACCGGAGGCGATGGTGGACCCTCGGGGTCCTCTCTACGAGCCTTCTCATCATCGGCTTGGACAACACCATCCTGAATGTGGCCATCCCTACGTTGCAACAGGAATTCGGCGCGTCGGCCACGTCACTTCAGTGGATGGTGGACGCATATATCGTCGTATTCGCCGGGCTCCTGCTGACGATGGGGTCCCTGGGCGACCGCTACGGGCGAAGGCTCGCCCTCCAGGTGGGCCTGGTGATCTTCGGCGTGTCAAGCCTGTTCGCCGCGCAGGCGGATACGAGCGGTCAGCTCATCACGGCTCGCGCCCTGATGGGAATCGGGGGAGCGCTCATCATGCCGTCCACCCTTTCGATCCTCACCAACGTTTTCCCCCGCGATGAGCGAGGCAAGGCGATCGGGATCTGGGCCGGGGTCTCCGGACTGGGGGTGGGTCTCGGCCCTCTGGCCGGCGGCTTGCTTCTCGAACACTTCTGGTGGGGCTCCGTGTTCTTCATCAACATCCCGATCATCGTGGTGGCGCTGGTTGCAGGGGTCCTGCTGGTGCCCGAGAGCCGGGATCCGGACCCGGTTCCGTTGGACATTCCGGGTGCAATCCTGTCCATTTCGGCTGTGACGATTCTGGTCTTCTCGATCATCGAGGCCCCGGTGCGGGGATGGACGGAAGCCTTGGTGCTCGCCGGCTTCGCGGTTGGAGCGGTCCTCGTCGGGATCTTCGTCTACTGGGAGACCAGAACCGAACACCCGATGCTCAACCTCGCGTTCTTCCGGAATCCGAGATTCTCCGCAGGTGCCGGGGCCATCTCGATCGGGTTCTTCGCCCTCTTCGGGATGGTCTTCGGAATGACGCAGTACCTTCAGTTCGTCCAGGGCTACACCCCGCTGGAAGCCGGCTCTCGGATGGTTCCCGTGGCCTTGGGCATCGCGGTCGGCGCCGGTCTCAGCCACCGGCTGGTCGCCAAGTTGGGCTCGAACAAAGTAGTGGCTCCAGGCCTCGCGGTACTCGCCGCGGTACTGATCTCGATCACATTCTGGGACCCGAACACCGAGTACTGGGTCATCGGCCTGACCTTCTTTTTCATGGCCTTCGGCATGGGAAACGTGATGGCCCCGTCCACCGACTCCGTTATGGGAGCGGTGCCCGAGGCGAACGCCGGTGTGGCCTCGGCCATGAACGACGTCACCCGGCAGGTAGCGGGAGCGTTCGGTGTGGCGGTGATGGGCTCTGTGATGAACACCGTGTACAGCGGCAGGATGGACGGAGCCGTGACCGGATTGCCTACGGAGGCGGCAAGCGCCGCCCGTGACTCGGTGGGAGCGGCATCGAAGATAGCCTCGATGTTGCCTGCCGAGGTCGGTGTGCGGTTGGCGGATTCGGCAAGGAGTGCCTTCTCGGATGCCCTCGGCGTAGCCGTGTTGGTGGCGGCCGGGGTGGCGCTGGCCGGCTCGGTATTCGTAGCGAAGTTCATGCCGCCTCGCCATCTACCGAGGGACGGGGGATCCGGCGCCCGGAGTGAATAGGGTTCTCCCATGACGCGGGAAGACCCGAAGCCCGGCCGGCCCCGTGATCCGGAGACCGACCAAGCGATCCTACGAGCAGCCCTGAAGCTATTGACCGATCGGGGATATGCGGGAATGTCCGTTGAAGGGGTGGCTTCCAGGGCCGGTGTCGGGAAGACGACCATCTACCGCCGCTACTCCTCCAAGGTGGAGCTGGTAGCCGCCGCCCTCGGAGCGCTGAGAGACGACCTTGGCCCCTTGCCGGACACCGGTGACATACGTTCCGACATCGTGGAGATGATCCTGCAGATGCGGCGTGCGCTGCAGCAGGGTCCGGGCTTGGGCATGATCGGCGCACTGCTCGTTGAGGAGCGGCGTAGTCCCGAACTCCTCGAACTGCTGCGCGAACGGCTCCTTCGTCCGCGCAGGGAGGAGGCGATCATGGTCCTGCAACGCGGTGTGGACCGGGGGGAGATCCGGGCCGACGTAGATCTGGAAGTAGCCGTCCAATCCATGGTGGGAGCGGTCATCACGCGACATATCTTCGGGGCGACCGAATCGAGGCGACGCATAGAGCAGACCGTGGACACAATTTGGAACGGGCTGGCCTGCACGCCGGAGTCCGTCCGCCCTGCGACGTAGAGACCAGCCTCGGAATCTGTGCCCGCCGGTTTCGCCTCAGAGGATATGGCCGACAGATCTTCGGATACCGGTACCCGACTGCTTCTTGAGGGCAAGGGCCGACAAGGCCTCCATCACCACGCGGTTGGCCGCCATCGATGTCAGATCGGCATGGTCGAAGGGTGGTGACACCTCGACGACGTCCATGCCCGCCAGGTCGACTGCGCCGACTATCCGCCGGACCGCCCGCAAGAGCTCCCGGGTACTCATCCCGCCGGGCTCGGCCGTTCCCGTCCCCGGGGCGTAGGCAGGGTCGAGAACGTCTATGTCCACGCTCAGGTATACGGCATCGGCGCCGTCCAATGCTTCGTCGATCGCCCTGTCGACGACCACCTCGGCGCCATCCTCCTCTATCTCGGTGATGAAGTGCGACCGGAAGCCCTTCTTCTTCATCCAGGCCAGGGTCTCCCCGTCCGGCCAGTACCCCCTGAGCCCGACCTGGACGAAGTTCGGTCCCGCGATCGCCCCCGACTCCAGAAGCTGCCGCATCGGGGATCCGTGGTTCGCTATCGGTCCGCTGACCTCACCGGTGTCGGCGTGCGCATCGAAATGGACCATCCCGATCCTGGCCGGATCGTTGACCTCCGCGATGGCAGTGGCCGACGGCCAGGTAATGCCGTGGTCACCGCCGAGAACGATCGGCACCGCACCCGTTCCGGCCAGGTCACGAACCTTCCGGTAGATCATCGCGTAGCCCCGTTCCAGCCACACCGGTTCGATGTTGGCATCGCCGGCGTCGACGACGTCGAGGACCTCGAAGATGTTCACGCCGAGCCGGAGGGAGTGGAACACGCCGTAGTTGTTGTTCGCCATCCGTATGGCTCTGGGACCGAATCTCGCCCCTGGCCGGTAGGTGGTGCCGTCGTCGAGGGGTGCGCCCACGATGACCGCGTCAGGGGCCAGGTCGGCAACCCGGTCGATCTCCGTTACCAGGGGCAGCTTGGCGAACGTAGTGGCCCCCATGTACGCAGGCAGGGCGAAATCAGGACGTTCTACGAACTCCCCGCTGTGCCATCCGTGCATGTTCCCGTAGTCGGGCATCGCCCCTCGCCATCGCCGGCGATGAACGATAGACCATCCCGGCGCCGTCGAAAGAGGGTGGCTAGACGAGTAGGTCCAAGGGGTTGTGACTGACAGTCAGGTAAGTTATTAGTTAATAGTTGTTAGTCATTGTTTGGATGCTAGTTGAGGCTGCCGAGGTTCTCCTCGCCTCTTGTTTGACAAGATCCTTGCCTCCGCTTGATGTGAGACTTCAGAGAGCCTACGGACATTGGAACCATTTAATCCAAGGCAATCTATCTCAGACAACTAGCAACTAGCAACTACCGGCTAGGAACTAGGGCGTGTTGACAACTACGGCCCCACACTTCGATGAAGGTATATACCGTTAGATAACGATACTGAAGATGGCGGCCAGCCTTGAGAACCAACGCGTACTCTATCTTATTACAGTGGTAACCATCGCCGTTTATGT